>Ga0209624_10003304_pt1 | contig 11452 bp, 11 predicted proteins | sample JacPinW_OM2H0_O1_FD_188565 | JGI IMG/M metagenome (GOLD analysis project Ga0209624, IMG submission 188565) | Forest soil microbial communities from Algoma, Ontario, Canada - Jack Pine, Ontario site 1_JW_OM2H0_O1 (SPAdes) (version 2) | ecosystem: Environmental > Terrestrial > Soil > Boreal... | reverse complement strand
GGCGGGCCGGGCGCTCTGGTTGCGATTGCCGGCCTGATGGGGCCGCCGGTGCTGCTGGTCATGGCCGTCGGCGCCATCTACGCGCATTACGGCGACCTGCCGGTGCTGCGCCGCATGCTGACCGGCGTCGCCTCGGCGGCGGCGGGCCTGATGATGGCGACTGTCGCCAAGATGGCGCGGCCGCTATTCCGCAACGGCGCCATTCTTCGTCCGCTCATTACGCTGGCGACATTCATTTCGATCGGCGTCCTGCATTGGCCACTGCCGCTGGTGCTGGCGGTAATCGTGCCGGTGAGCATCGGCCTCGCCTGGGTGCGGGTATGAGGACGGACGGCGGCACGCTTCTGACGCTGGCGGGCTTTTTCGCGGTACTGTCGCTGTTCGCGATCGGCGGCGGCAATTCCGCCGTGCCGGAAATGCACCGTTTTTCGGTCGACGTGCAGCACTGGCTGACCGATCGGCAATTCGCCGACACCTTTGCGCTGGCGCAGCTTACACCGGGACCGAACCTCATCATCGTGGCGCTGATCGGCTATCACGTGGCCGGCGTCGTGGGCGCACTGGTGACGACGCTCGCCATGTGCGGGCCGAGCAGCCTGTTCGCGTTTTTCGTCGGGCGCGCTTCCGACCGTTTCAAGGAATCGACATGGCATGGCGCGCTGAGCCGCGGACTGGTGCCGGTGACGATCGGCCTGACCGCGGCGAGCGCAATCGTGATCGCGAGCACGGCCGATTACGGCTGGCTCGCCGCCGCTATCACGCTTGGCACGGCGGTGACCGCGTATTTCATGCGCGTGCATCCGCTGTGGGCGTTCGGCGTCGCCGCGCTGCTCGGCTTGAGCGGACTGCTTTGAGGAGTGAAAATAGACAGCCATGGAAAACAGCGAACGACTGAATGCGATGGCGCGCTGGATGTGGGAGGCGCGCGCGCAGCGCCGGCCGTATCGCAACCTGCCGGAGGAATTGCGGCCGGCGTCTATCGCCGAAGCCTATGCGGCACAGGAGGCCTATTACCGGCTGGCGGAGCCGGTCTATGGCGCGGTCGGCGGCGCCAAGATTGCCACCACCACCAAGGTGATGCAGCAGTTGATGGGCATTACGCATCCCTGCGGCGGCGCGATTTTTACGCGCACGATTCATAGCTCGCCGGCGCGGCTGCGGATCGCCGATTTCGTCAATCTACGCATCGAGAGCGAAATCGCGCTGAAACTCGGCACCGATCTGCCGGCCTCCGGCGCACCCTGGACGCGTGAATCGGTCGCCCCGGCGGTCGCGGGCGCGATGCCGGCTTTCGAATTGATCGAGGACCGCAACGCGGATTACGCGCACACCGAGGCCGCCTCGCTGATCGTCGAGAATTGCTGGAACGGCGGCGTCGTCATCGGCACGGCGAAGCCGGTGCGGGTTGCCGCTCTGGTCGGCATTGCCGGCCGCCTCACCATCGGCGGCAAGACCGTTGGCGAGGGCAAAGCCGAGGATCCTTACGCGACGCTTGCGTGGCTCGCCAATCATCTCGCCGAACGCGGCCGCGATCTCAAAGCCGGCATGGTGGTCATCACCGGCAGTCTCATCCCGACGATGTCGATCGCGGCCGGCCGGCGCGCCGTGTTTACCGTCGATGGGCTCGGCGAAATCGCGATGGACGCCGTTTAGGGTCGCGCCGGGTCCGCTGTTTAGCGGCGGCTCGCCAAACGAGCAAATAGTGCTCTTCACACTCCGCAAGGCAAAGCGAAATTACAGCGAGCGCACGGTCACCATCGTTTTTGTAAACTCCTCGGCGCCCTCCAAGCCTTCCTTGATCGCCGCACTCACCACCGCCGTATAATCCTTGGCAATCGCATAGTCGGCTTCGTGCTGCAGATAACGGACTTCGATTTGATCGCGCCAAAGGAAATGCGAGTTCCAATAGCGGGGATTATCACGAAGACGGCCCACGATGGCCGTCGCCTCATCCGCAAAATCTAAATATTCGATGATCGGATATTTGGTTAGAAAAAACAGGATACCATCCCGATTCCAGATCAAAAACCGATGGTGATGATAGCCGCGCCAAGGAGGTGAATTTCCGTCAATGCCGCGGCAAATCTCGGCCAATGGCGAGGGCGTTTCGATATATCCGGCTTTTGCCACCCGCGACATTTCCGCAACAATCAAAAATGGATTGTAGAGATCTTCAAGCACATGGCGGCAATAAACAAAGTCGAATGTCTTGTCGTCAAACGGCAGTCGATTGCGGTGGATATCGCAAGCTTGAAACTTATGATCGGGAATATCGCAGGGCTTCGTCCAGTCAACGAACATGTCCGCGCGGCGGAACGGGGCCGTGCCCGGGCCAATATCGAGCACCTTGGCATCGACCGGAATAATGCTGGTCAACCAAACAACGACCTCTTCTCTAGGCAGCCAAAACTTTCGATCTTGGTTGGTCAGCGCCGCGTGGCCGGCGAATGACATCTCCCCTCCAAACTTTCTTCACGGCGATGTACGCTAATGTCCCGTACGTAATATTAGGACATTACCGCCAAGCCCGTCCCATTGCGATGCCGTCATCGTCCGAACCGATGACGCCGATGTCCGCTTCGGGTCATTAGAGGACGCGGTGGGTCCCCCGAAAGGACAGCCAGGCTGGACGACGACCTACGCCCGGCCATGACGGCGCCAAGATCGTTGACTGTGAGGCCACCAGCACGACCACTTCTGTTCGCGATGTCTGACTTTACCCAGGTCCGCTGGTCGGCTGCGCGCGGCGCGGCAGGAGCGCGCCGCTCGCGGCAGCGCCGAGCGCAAGAATACCGGCGAGCAGCATGATGTCCCTTATACTCTCCGCAAGCGAGCCCTTGATAAACCTCGCTGCGAGTTGCCGGTCGACGGCTGTGCTCATCGCTGCGGGTGGTGCGGTGACGAACTGCCCGCGTGCACTTTCGATTATCTGACTTAACTCCACTGAGGCAGCGGGCGCTTGCAGCCGGCGTTCAAGCCCGCGGCCGTAAATTCCCAGTGCGACTGCACCAAAGAGGGCAACCGCGAGCAGACCCGCCAACGATGCTACGGCGTTGTTGACCCCCGACGCCGCGCCGGTCTGATGCGCCGGCACCGCATTGATGACGGTGGTCGTGAGCGGCGCGACGCTTGCGGCCATGCCGAGGCCGAGGACAACCATCGCAGCGAGAAAAGTCCAATAAGCATCCCGGCCAACGCATATGGCCAACAAGCCGAAGCCCAGCGCCGTGATCGTGGGTCCAATGATGAGCGGCAATCTGGCGCCGATACGGTCGATCAACCCGCCCGACCAGCGCGACAGCAATCCCATGACAATCGTGAACGGGAGGAAGACGGCACCGGCGAGCACCGCCGAATAGCCGCCGACCTGGATCAGGGCGAACGGTAGAAAAAAGAATGCATCGCCGAGCGCGGCGTAGAGCAGCAATGTCAGCAGATTGACGGCTGAGAAGGTGCGCGACCGAAACAGATCGAGCGGCAACATCGGAGTGTCACTATGGCCTTCCAGCCAAATAAAAAAACAAAGCAGCACCAGACCGACCGCAAGCGGCGAGAAAACTTTTATGTCAATCAAGCCGAATTCCGGCGCCGCGATGAGGCCAAAACACACTCCGGTCAAGCCGAGCAGCGCCAGCACGGCGCCAGTCCAATCGAGCCTGCCCGTAACCTCAGGACCTTGGCTTTCCGGTACGTGATTGTAGACGATCCAGATCGTCGGCACGGCAAGGAGAGGATTTATCAAAAAAATCAAACGCCAGCTGAAATGATCGACGATCAGGCCGCCTAATAGAGGTCCGCTCGCGACGGCAATGGCGGAAACGCCAGCCCACGTCCCGATCGCCTTGCCGCGTTCCTCCTCGTCAAATGAGGCGCCGATGAGCGCCAAGGAACAAGGAATCAGAATGGCGGCTCCGAAACCCTGCATGGCGCGGGCCAGGATCAATTGGACAACGCTCGGCGCAAATCCGCACCACAGCGACGCGACCGCAAATAGAACGATGCCGATGACGAACATTTTTCGGCGGCCGAACTGATCGGCCGCAGCGCCCCCGGTAAGCAAAAGAGCCGAAAGACATAGCGTGTAGGCGTTGACCAGCCACTGAATCACGGCGACGGAAGTCGCCAGATTACCCTCGATCGCCGGCTGCGCGATGTTGACGACGGATTCGTCGATATAGGTAATGCTCGAGGCCAGAACCGTGGCCAGCAGAACCCAGCGCTTTTGGCTGGCGATGCAATTCGCCGCCAAAGGGATCGATCGGATCGTTGCTTCGTCGCAGGGAGCGGCCTTGGGATTAATCACGTGAGCCCCTCGCGCAGACGGAACTGGTCTCACATCACGCCCGCTTGGCGAGCAAAGCGAATAACGGGCGGAAACAAGAGAATAAGATGACTTACGACACAATATCACGGCCGGAGATCGGCTCGTAAGAACCCCGTCGCACGATTGCCTGCGTCGGCTTTAATCAAAGGCTCTCTTGTGTACCCTTCGCCCGCCGCACATTTGACGCTAGACTCAGCGGCCGAGTCGGCCGAAGCAAAAACCATGCGCCAATATCTCGATTTGATGGAACGCGTCCTCGCCGAAGGCGTCGAAAAGCGCGACCGCACCGGCATTGGCACGCGCTCGATTTTCGGCCACCAGATGCGCTTCGACCTGCAGCGCGGCTTTCCGCTGGTCACCACCAAAAAACTGCACGTCAAATCCATCATCTACGAATTGCTGTGGTTTTTGCGCGGCGACACCAACATCAAATATCTCAACGACCACGGCGTCACCATCTGGGACGACTGGGCCGACGAGAACGGCGACCTCGGTCCGGTCTATGGCCGGCAATGGCGCGCCTGGCCGACGCCGGACGGCGGCGCGATCGATCAATTGGCCAATGTGGTTGCCGATATCCGCCGCAATCCGAATTCGCGCCGGTTGGTCGTAACCGCGTGGAACCCGGCGGAGATCGAAGGCATGGCGCTGCCGCCGTGCCATTGCCTGTTTCAATTCAATGTCGCCGACGGTGCGTTGTCATGCCAGCTCTATCAGCGTTCGGCCGACGTCTTTCTCGGCGTGCCATTCAATATCGCCTCTTATGCGCTCCTGACGGTGGCGGTCGCGCAAGTCACCGGACTCCAACCCGGAACTTTCATCCATAGCCTGGGCGACACGCATCTTTATCTCAATCATCTCGAACAGGCGCGGCTGCAGTTGACACGGCAGCCGCGGCCGTTGCCGGTGCTGCGCATGAATCCGGCGGCCAAGGACGTGTTCGCGCTGCGCTATGAAGATTTCTTGCTCGAAGGCTACGATCCGCACCCGCACATCAAAGCCGCGGTGGCGGTCTAAGCAACTATGGCCCGTCACCCTGAGGTGCGAGCGACAGCGCGGCTCGAAGGGCGACGGCCCGGGCCATTCATCCTTCGCGGCGCGCCTGCGGCGCGCATCTCGGGATGACGGATTGGATGTCCCACAAATGAACATCGTTGCTCTCGCCGCCGTTGCCGACAACGGCGTCATCGGCCGCGGCAACGCGCTGCCGTGGCGGCTCAAATCCGACATGCAGCATTTTCGCAGCGTCACCATGGACAAGCCCGTGGTCATGGGCCGCAAGACTTTTCTGTCGATCGGCAAGCCGCTCAAGGGCCGCACCACGATCGTGGTGAGCCGCGATCGCGCCTTCACCGCGCCGGGCGTGCTGGTCGCGCCGAGTGTCGAGGCCGCGCTCGCGGCGGCGTGCGGCGACGCGCTGCGGCGGAATGCGGACACCATCATCGTCGCCGGCGGCGCCGACATCTACGCGCAGACAATGCCGATGACGACACGGCTCGCCATTACCGAAGTTCACGCCCGGATCGAGGGCGACGTGCGCTTTCCCGCCATCGATCCGACTCTCTGGCGCGTTACCGCGCGCAGCGAACAAAAACAGGCTGCCGAGGACGAAGTCGCCTTCGCCTTCGTCACCTACGAACGCGCGACCGCGGCGGCAATGCGTCCGTCTAGCGCGGCATAACTGCGCGTTGTAAGGGGGGTCGCGCTCCCCTATAACCCCCCGAACCAGGGCCGGCCGGGAGCCGGCGTCAGGAGCGTATTTGATGCCGTGGAGCAACCAATCGGGCGGCGGCGGCCCGTGGGGTTCGGGACCGCGCGGACCGTGGGGCTCGGGGCCGCAGCAACCGGGAGGCTCGAGGCCGCCCGATCTCGAGGAATTCCTGCGCCGCAGCCAGGACAAGCTGCGCAGCTGGCTGCCGGGCAATCTCGGCGGCCGCGGCATCGCGCTGATCGCGCTGGTGGCTGTCGCGTTGTGGGGCTTCTCCGGCTTCTTCCGCGTCGAGCCCGACGAGCTTGGCGTGGTGTTGCGCTTCGGCAAGTTTGTGCGCGAGGCGCAACCTGGCCTTAATTACCATCTGCCCTACCCGATCGAGTCGGCGATCACGCCGCAGGCGCTGCGCGTCAACAAGATCGACATCGGCTTCGACACCCGCCGCGGCACCACCATGCGCGACGTGCCGGAAGAAAGCCTGATGCTCACCGGCGACGAGAACATCGTCGACGTCGATTTCTCGGTGCTGTGGAAGGTCAAGCCCACCCAGGTCGGCGATTACCTCTTCAACGTCCAGAATCCCGAAGGCACTGTGAAGGCGGTGGCTGAAAGCGCCATGCGCGAGGTGATCGGACAATCGAACATCCAGCCGATCCTGACCGGCGCGCGGCAGACCATCGAGACGGCGGTGCAGGCGCTGCTGCAGAAGACACTCGACGATTACGGCGCCGGCATCCAGGTGCAGCAGGTCCAGCTTCAGAAAGTCGATCCGCCGGACCAGGTCATCGACTCCTTCCGCGACGTCCAGGCGGCGCGCTCCGATCTGGAGCGCTTGCAGAACGAGGCGGAGACTTATGCCAATCGCGTGGTGCCGGAGGCGAAGGGCCGCGTCTCCAAGATCGTCCAGGACGCCGAAGCCTACCGCGCGCAGACCGTCGCCGACGCCAACGGCCAGACCTCGCGCTACTCGCAAATCTACGATCAGTATAAAAAAGCGCCGGACGTGACCCGCGAGCGCATGTATCTCGAAACCATGGAGCGCATTCTCGGCGGCGCCGATAAGACGATCATCGATACCGGTCCGCAATCCGCCGGGCCGGGCGTCGTGCCGTATCTGCCGTTGAACAATCTGCCGGACCGGAGCGCGCCCGCGCAGCCGCAGACACAGACGCAACCGTCGGGAGGCAACCCATGAAGCCGAGCCTGTTCGGCGGCGCGGTTGCCGTTGTGCTGTTGCTGGTGGCCATCGTCGGCTACAGCAGCTTCTTCACGGTCTATCAGACCAGGCAAGCCCTGGTGGTCCGGCTCGGCAACCCCGTGCGCGTCATCACCGATCCGGGGCTCAACGTGAAAGTGCCGTTCATCGACAGCGTGATCTATATCGACAAGCGCATTCTCACCATCGAACAGCCGGCGCAGGAGGTGATTGCCTCCAGCGGAGACAATGCGAATGCGGGCGCCGGCCAGGCCGGCGAACGGCTCGTGGTCGACGCCTTCGCGCGCTACCGCATCACCGATCCGCTCAAGTTCTACCAAACGGTCGGCCCGGACGGCGCCAGTTCGCAGCTCGCGATCCTGCTCAATTCGACGCTGCGCAGCGTGCTCGGCGAGGCGACGCTGACGGACGTGGTGCGCAACAGGCGCGAGGAACTCATGGGGCGGATGCGCGATCAGCTCGATCACGATGCGCAGCCGTTCGGCATTCACGTCGTCGACGTGCGCATCCGCCGCGCCGACCTGCCGGAACAGAACAGCGAGGCCGTCTATCATCGTATGCAGACGGAACGTCAGCGCGAGGCGGCCGAATTCCGCGCCCAGGGCAGCCAGAAGGCGCAGGCAATCCGCGCCAAGGCCGATCGCGACGTGACGGTGCTCGTCGCCGACGCCAATCAGCAGTCTGAGCAGATCCGCGGCCAGGGCGACGCCGAACGCAACCGCATCTTCGCCGATGCCTTCGGCCAGGATCCGGATTTCTTCGCCTTCTACCGTTCCATGCAGGCCTACGAACGAAGCATGCAGCAATCCAATACGCGTCTTGTGCTGCGGCCGGATTCGGATTTCTTCCGCTATTTCGGCGCCCCTTCCGGCAAACCCCCACCCGACGGCGCGGCTGTCAGCGCTTCGCCGGCGCCGGGAGCGGCCAATCCGTCGCACTCAAGCAACGCCACGAAATAGGGCGCGGCAAACCGCAGCGAGCCGCGCCGATGTCCGATTTTATCGTCGCGATCGGCTTTCTGTTCGCCATAGAGGGGATTTTTCTCGCCGCGTTTCCCGGCACCGCCAAGCGCACCATGCAAACCGTGCTCGGCATGGCGGACACACCGTTGCGCATTGCCGGTATTGTTTCGGCATTGGTCGGCGTGCTGATCGTCTGGCTGGTGCGTGGTTGACGCAAGAAAGCAGTCGTTTTTCCGCCCCAATCGGGCCGCTAATTGCCAAGCCGGCAGGCTATCGCCTGGGCGTCCTCTTGCGTCCCGCAAAGGACGGAGGCACCCTGCCGGCAAGTTCCTCCCCATGAGTCGAATGTCAGGAGCGCTGACGTCCATGACGTCCAACTCTCGCCGTTTCTCCACCCGCCATCTCGCCCGGTTTCTGCCGCATGGCATGGCGATCGCCGCGCTCGCGGCGGCGATCGTCGTCCTGCCGGCGCGGCCCGCGGCAACGGCGACACGGGGTCCTGACAATATCGCGGACGTTGCCGAGCAAGTCATCGACGCCGTCGTCAACATCTCGACGTCGCAAAAAGTCGATCCGCGCGTCGCCGAACTGCCGGATCTGCCGCCCGGCTCGCCGATGGAGGAATTCTTCAATCAGTTTTTCAAGAACCATCGCGGCCAAGGGGGCAACAGCGGCCCAGGCGGGCAAGGCGGCCAGGGCGGCGACGATTCCGATCAAACGCCGCGCCGCATCAACTCGCTCGGCTCCGGTTTCATCATCGATCCGTCCGGCATCGTCGTCACCAATAACCATGTGATCGCCGACGCCGACGAGATCAATGTCATCCTCAATGATGGCACCAAACTCAAGGCGGATCTGGTCGGCAAGGATTCAAAGGCCGATCTCGCGGTTTTGCGCGTGCATACCGACAAGCCGCTCAAGGCGGTGAAATTCGGCGATTCCGACAAGCTGCGGCTCGGCGAATGGGTCATCGCCATCGGCAATCCGTTCAGCCTCGGCGGCACGGTCACCGCCGGCATCGTCTCGGCGCGCAACCGCGACATCAATTCGGGCCCCTACGACAATTACATTCAGACCGACGCCGCCATCAATCGCGGCAATTCCGGCGGGCCGTTGTTCAACCTCGACGGCGAAGTCGTCGGCATCAACACCGCGATCATTTCACCTTCGGGCGGCTCGATCGGCATCGGTTTTGCCGTCCCCTCCGACACCGCGATGCCGGTGATCGATCAACTGCGCCAATTCGGCGAGGCGCGGCGCGGCTGGCTCGGCGTGCGCATCCAGCAGGTGACCGACGATATCGCCGACAGTCTGTCCATCAAGCCGCCGCGCGGCGCGCTGGTGGCCGGCGTCGACGATAAAGGGCCGGCCAAGCCCGCGGGCATCCAGCCGGGCGACGTCATCGTCACGTTCGACGGACGCGACGTCAAGGAAATGCACGATTTGCCGCGGATCGTCGCCGATACGACAATCGGCAAGGCCGTCGACGTGGTCGTCATCCGCAAGGGCAAGGAAGAAACCCACAAGGTCACGGTCGGCCGGCTGCAGGACACCGAAAAACTCGCCGATGCCGGTCCTGGCAAAGACACCGCGCCGCCCGACAAATCGGTCGTGCAGAAGACGCTCGGTCTCGAACTAGCCGGCATCACCGACGACCTGCGCAAGAAGTTCAAGATCAGGGACAACGTCAAAGGCGTGCTCGTCACCGGCGTCGACCCGAGCGTGGCGATGGCCGATCCCGACAAGCGGCTCACTCCCGGCGACGTCATCGTCGAAGTGCAGTACCAAAGCGTCGGCAATCCGGCCGACATGCAAAAGCGTGTCGACGAGCTGAAATCGCAGGGCAAAAAGGTCGCCGTCCTGCTGGTTTCCAATGCCGACGGCGAGACGCGGTTCGTCGCCCTGAATCTGCAATAGCCGGCGGCGCTCCCCGTCACACTTCCGCGAATTCCTCCCGGCGATAGCCCTGCGCATAAAGCAGCGCGGTGAGATCGCCGTGGTCGATGCGCGCGGCGGCCGCTTCTTTAATCGCCGGCTTGCCGTGGAAGGCTATGCCGAGGCCGGCCGCCTCGATCATCGGGATATCGTTGGCGCCGTCGCCGACGGCAAGCGTATCTTCGCGGGCGAGGCGGAAACGGTCGCGCAGCATCGTCAGTGCTTCGAGCTTGGCTTCGCGGCCGACCACCGGCTCGGCCACTGTCCCGGTCAACCGGCTATCGGCGTCGACGAGCAAAACGTTGGCGCGCTCCTCGTCAAAGCCGATCGTCGCGGCGAGGCGCCCGGTGAAGGCGGTGAAACCGCCGGACACCACGCAGGTATAGGCGTGGTTGGCGCGCATGGTGGCGACCAGCGCCCGACCGCCGGGCGTCAACCGGATGCGCTCGGCGATCACCGTATCGATAACCTTGGCGGGAAGTCCTTGGAGCAGCGCGACGCGTTCGCGCAGCGCCGGTTCGAACTCGATCTCGCCGCGCATGGCGCGCGCGGTGATCGCCGCGACGCGATCCTTGAAACCGGCATAATCGGCAAGCTCGTCGATGCATTCCTGACCGATCATGGTGGAATCCATATCGGCGACGAGAAGCTTCTTGCGGCGTCCTTCATGCGGCTGGATAACGACATCGACCGGCATGCCGCCGATGATGTCCCGGATATCGCGGCCGAGGTCTTTCAGCAGATCTTTGTCCTCACCGAATTGGGGAGGGTCGTCCAGCTCGTCCAGCAGGAACGCGATGTCCGTCGCCACTCCCGGCGCCAGCCAATCGACCGGACGGCCGTGCGGCAGATACCGTGCAACTTTCTGCACCAGGAAATCGGTCACCACCGGGCGGTCGGGGGACGAGATCAGCGTTGCCACGTAAAACATGCCGTGCGATCCGAGCAGTGGGAAACGGAGCTGTCGAAGACGTGTCCGAAGAGTTGCCGAAGACCATCCTCATTGCAGGCCCGACGGCGAGCGGCAAGTCGGCCCTGGCGCTGGCGCTCGCCGAACAGCATGGCGGCGTCATCATTAATGCCGATTCCATGCAGGTCTATCGCGACTTGCGCATCATCACGGCGCGGCCGGCGCCGGAGGAAGAACGCCGCGCGCCGCACCGGCTCTACGGTCATGTCGATGCCGCCGAGAATTATTCCGTGGGCCGCTGGTACAATGACGTCGCTGCAGCGCTCGCAGCGCCGCCGCACGAGACGCGAACGGCCATCGTCGTCGGCGGCACCGGGCTTTATTTCTCCGCGCT
>Ga0209624_10003303_pt1 | contig 11454 bp, 11 predicted proteins | sample JacPinW_OM2H0_O1_FD_188565 | JGI IMG/M metagenome (GOLD analysis project Ga0209624, IMG submission 188565) | Forest soil microbial communities from Algoma, Ontario, Canada - Jack Pine, Ontario site 1_JW_OM2H0_O1 (SPAdes) (version 2) | ecosystem: Environmental > Terrestrial > Soil > Boreal... | reverse complement strand
CGACCGCGGTGAAGCGAACGCCAGCGACCAGCGAGTGATCGTCAAGGAATCGAAAACCGAGAGTGGCGCTCGCCCGATACGGCGGGACCGTCGCCAGCGACGTGCCGGTCTCTAGATTTTTGCCGTCGATCGTCGAGCCCTCGAACGTCGCGAAGCCCGCACCCCAGTCATAGCCGGTTTCCAACTCGACGCCTGAAAGCCGCGCCTGGGCGACATTGATGGACTTCTCGAGCACCGACGGCGCGTGATAACCTTGAGCATAGGTGCCATAGAATTCGATGCCCCGAATCGGCGTGATGCCGATCGTCAGCTTGGGCGAGAGGTGTGTTCCGCCTGAGCTCACGCCGCCGCCCGAGAGATGATAGCCGTCCTCGCGCAGGGCGCCGAGGACGCGCAGCCATGAGTTGTAGCTGATCTCGTCCTGAACGTAAGCGCCCCAGAGCGAACGGTTTCCAGAAGGCGTCAATGCTGAGATAAATCCGCCGGCGTCATCGAAGGTCGTCACGCGGTCCAGCGTGCCGTCGCCGCCGACGGTCAGCGCGTGGTTAAGCATGCCGGTGTTATGGAGGTCGAAGCCGTAGCTGTTGATCTTGTCCTCCAGCGGATCTCCGGGCACGACCCCAAGCGCGCTGTAAACCCCCGCGGCGCCCGGGGCGACAAACGTCTGACGGTTCTGGGTCGTCGTGTAATAGACATGCGAGCTCAGGTCGATGAGCGGCGTCCAGGGCGCCTTATAGGTGTAACCCAGCGTGTAGGTTCCGGTGGTGCGCCCTCAGTTCTCCTGGATTGCTTCGCTTCGCTCGCAATGACGATCGCGGTTCGACCAAATGCAACTTGCTCTGGCGCACCACCGCGCGCGTTTGCTAAGCTGCGGAGACCATACCCGCCTCCTGCAGCCAATGGCCGACAACGGACTCGGCGTCGCGGCCTACGCTCAGGAAGCGCCCGGACCCCCAGGTCCAGAGCCACGGAAGGCCAAGCACGAACGCGCCGGGCACGCTCGTCACTCCGCGACGATTCACCGGGTAGCCGGAGCCGTCGAAGATCGGCAGCTGGACATAGGACCAATCGGGCGTGAAGCCGGTCGCCCAAACGATGGCCCCGACGCCGCTCGCGACGAGGTCGAGGGCCTCAGGCTCCTCGTGGGGTGTCCAGACCGGCTCATAGACGGAGCCTGGAGGCGCGTCGATTCCCTTGCCGGCGATGTGCCGATCGATCAGCGCGTTGATGCCGTTATAGACCCGGTCCGCTTCGTCGAGATTGGCTTCGAGGTTTGGCTCGAAAACCATGCGACCGTCGCGCACGTCTTTAAGGCGCCCGTAGAGGGACATGCCCTGTCGCGCAAACGACCGCAGATCGATGTCACGTCCGCCATCGCGCCCGGTCAAATAGTGATTGGTGTCCTGTCGCTTGCGGCCCATCCCCTCGTCCGCAACCGTGATCTCGTACTGGCCGATGTCCGTTAGCCAGGCGACGACATCGCGCCCTCGATAGAAGCGCGCGCATCTCGGCGCATTGCCGGTGACGAGGTGCACCTTCCGGCCGTCGAGATGCAGGTCCTCGGCGATCTGCGCCCCGGACTGGCCCGCGCCGACGACGATGACTGCGCCCGGGGGCAAAGCCGCGGCGTTGCGATATTCGGTCGAGTGAACCTGGGCGATGGAGTCCGGCACCCGCTCGGCGCACAAGGGCCGATAGGGGTCGCCATAAAGGCTCGTCGCCAGAAACACGGCATCGGCCAAAAACCGTCCCGCGCTGGTCGTCACGAGGAAGAGGTCTTTCTCCCTTTCGACCGCCAGCACTTCGACGCCCTCCCTCACGGACCCATTCGTTTTGCGCGCGAACCCGTCGAGATAGGCGAGGATTTCGTGCTTCACCATGAAGCCGTGGGGATCGGCTCCTTCATAAGCGTGCCCCGGCAACTGGCATTGCCAGTTCGGCGTCACCAGGCAGAAAGTGTCCCACCGCTCCTCGCGCCATTTGTGCATGATCGATTTCTTCTCGAACACGACGTGGTCCACTCCGGCTCGCGCCAGCCAATAGCTTGCCGACAGCCCCGCCTGTCCGCCGCCAACGACGATGGCGCCGTAACGACGCTCTGGCTTTTGCTCCGTGCTCATCTGGCGCCTCCATCGAGAAAGGTTTCGCAGGCGACGCGCGCGCCCTCTTGGCCCGCGAATTCCGCAGCCTTCGCTTCGATGCGCGCGAGCTGACCGAGCGCAAGCGAACACGCGCGCCCGTACTTCGCCTCGACCCGCTGCGAGGCGATTTGCAGCGCCTGACGGCTGCGCTGCAGAAAGTCCGGGACGGGATAGCTCTCGCCCTCGCGAAGAAAGTCCCTGATGACGAGCGAGGGGGAGTAGCAGCTCTCCTGCCGGCCGTCGGGCCAGCGGACGATGAAGCGCATCTCAGGCATGGACGGGCTCCCGCAAGCGCCGATAGACCGGCAGATGGCGCTCAGCGACGTCTCGCCAGCCAAACCGCGCGGCGACGACAGGTGCGCGCGCGCGAAGTGAGCTTGCAACGTCCAACCGCAGCGATTGTCGCATGGCCGCAGCGATCGATGACGAATCGGCCGGATCGCACCAGAGCGCGTCGGACGGATCGAGATAATCGACGAAAGGAGCGATGCGCGAAACGACGACGGGCGTTCCGCTGGCCACCGCCTCGAGCACGCAGAGGCCGAAGCCTTCCTTGACCGAAGCGAACACGAGCGCGGAGGCCAGGCGATAGAGAGCGGGCATATCTGGATCGGCGACCGGGCCAAGTAGGGAAACCGCCGAGGCCCCTTCCCCCAGCGCCGTCAGTTCCCGCCCGAAAACGGCTTGATAGGGCTGATGATCGAGCAGGCTTGCCCCGCCCGCGATGACGAGGCGCGCGTCGGGCCGAGCGCGATGAATCTCGGCAAAGGCCTGAAGAATGCGGGTCGTGTTCTTGCGCGCCTCAATGCCGCCGACAGAGAGAAACACGGGGCCCGACCCCAGACCCAGACGCTCCCTGAGCTCCGCCTCGGATCCGTCGGCATGCGGGGAATAGCGGCATGTGTCCACGCCGTTGCCGCCGACGTCAGCTTCGCGGCCGAAGCCCTCGATGAGGTTCTCGCGACAGAGCGCGCTCACGACCATCAAGGCGTCCGCGGCGAGGATCGATCGCCGTTGCCACTGGACGAGACGCGGGTCGGCGAAATCGTCGATGTGATGCACCGTGCGAACGAAGGCGGAAATCAAGCCCTCCTCCTTCAGCGTTGCAAGCGCGTTGGCGCCGATCCCATCGTGGGCGTGGTAGAGATCGAAGCCACGGTTCTCTGGCTGCCGAAACCAGCGAACGTAATCGTCGATGCGCTGCTCGACCATGTCAGCTGTTTCACGCGGCGCGGGATCGACGGGGAAGGCGATTGCCGCGCAACGCGGCTTGCGAAAGAAGCCGCGCCCGGCGGCGTCGGGCGCGTGCAGCACGGCCTGGACGCCGAGGTCTTCGAGCGCCTCGCTGAGGCTCATCGCGTGCACAACGCCGCCGCGAGGGAGCGTGGAATGCGTCAGCATGGCGATGCGAAGCGGGCGGCTCACGCGGCTTGCGCTCCCACACCGAATCCCATCAGTCTTTCGGCGCCGAAGTCGCGAACGAGAGCGCTCCGGCCCTCGGAATGCAGCGTGACCTGGCTTCCCGGTTTGACCGCGCCGATCGAAGCGGAATGCAGGCCCCGCGCGTGGAACAACGAAAGCACGGGCTCGACATTTCCGGGAGCGACGGACAAAAGAAAGCCGTAGCTCGGAAAGGTCTTGAGCCAACGCTCTAGAGTCACGCCCGCCGGCGGTTCAATGGCGTCGAGATCGAGCGCGATCGACACACCTGAGCTTTCGGCCAGCATGACCGCCGTGCCGGGGACGCCGCCCTGGCTGATGTCCTTGGCGGCGCGTGCGAGACCTCTCTCGGCAATCTCGGGCAGCAGCGCGAGATCGGCGCGGAGGCGCTCGGGAGGCGCCTCGAGCGCAGCCTGAAAATTGTCGAACGGCTCGCGGTAGGCGCCGCGCCTGTCGACGACCATGATCAGCGCGTCGCCCGGCTCGGCGTCGAAGCTTGTCAGAAGCTGTGCGCCCGCGCGCCCCAGGACGGCGACCGCCAGATGTGTCTCACGATTGTGCAGGTTGGTATGGCCGCCGACGATCGGAACGCCATAGGCGCGGGCGGCGGCCCGCAAGCCGTCGAGAACGGCCTTCGCCCCCTCTTCGCCCTCGGCCCAGACTACGTCGACAACAGCAAGCGGGCGGCCGCCCATGGCCGCGACGTCGCTCAAGTTGACCATCACGCCGCACCAGCCGGCGAACCAGGGATCGGCGTCGACGAACGCGCTGATGAAACCCTCGGCGGCAAAGAGAAGGTGCCCGTCGCCGTCGGGGATCGCGGCGCAGTCGTCGCCGACGAGGATCGCGCCCTGTGCGAGCCCGAGCCGCGCCGCGACGATTCCGATGTCAGCCTTCGCAGCGAGCGCCGGACTGGCCCGCAAGCGCTCGGCGAGAGCCTCGAGGGCCGCCGCGTCCATGTCAGGCCACCTTCCTCAGCGCGACGTAACCGATCTCTGGCGTGTGGCACGGCGGGTAGAAATCGAGATCGGCGCGCATCTTCACATGCGGCCGGCCGTGCAGCTCGACCTCAGCCATCGTCTCCCAGTGCATCCCATGGAAGAGCGGTGCGTTTTGAGCCTGCACATGCGCGAGGAAGCTACGAGCGCCCATCGCATGCGCCGAGGAGACGGCGAGCCGGATCAGGGTCGCGCCGATCGCGCCGATGCGCCTGTACTCGCCCGCCACCGCGAGCCGCGAGCCGCGCCACAGGCCGGGCTCATCTTCGTGAATGCGGACCGTGCCGACGACCTGGTCGGCGGCGACTCCGAGCATGGACAAAGCGACGAGCGTGATCGCGTAATCATCGACCGCGTCGCGATCGTCTTGCCCGAACAGCCCCTGCTCGCCACAAAAAACCTGGCGCCTTAGCGTATAGGCGCCTTCCCGTTCCCAGCGCGAAGCCGCGAACTTGACGCGGAACTCGCTGGCGCTGAACCGTTCGAACGGCTCGAAGATCATGACGCGAGCCTCCGTTCGTAGGTCGAGAGCGCCGAGCAGGCGCCGCACTTGCCGCATCCAGCCTTGATGTCCGACGCTCTGAGCCCGCTTGCGGCAAGCATTGCGGCGAGCGGTTTCAGGATGGCGTGCATGAACTCGGGGGCAGGTCCCGCATGGCTTTCGAGCGGCGTGCCCGAGATCGGCACGAAGGGAACGACGAAAGGGTAGACGCCAAGGGCGACGAGCCGCTCGCAGATCTCGAGGATAGCTTTCGCGGAATCGCCGAGGCCCGCGAGGATGTAGGTCGAGACTTGGCCCCGGCCGAAGACAGGGACCGCCGCGGCGAAGGCTTTGAAGTAACGCTCGACAGGAACCTCGGACTTTCCCGGCATGAGTTTGCGCCGCAGTTCGGGGGTTACGACCTCTAGGTGCATGCCAAGACTGTCGATGCCCGCGCTGACCAGATGTTCGAACCAAATATCGTCATCCGGCGGCTCGCATTGCGCCTGGATCGGGAGATCAACGGCGGCTTTCACGGCCGCCGCGCTTTCGCACAGGATGGCTGCGCCACGATCGCGGCCGGGCGGGGTGCCGGTGGTCATCACCATATGCTTTACGCCGTCGAGTTCGACCGCCGCGCGGGCGACTTCCGCAAGTTGGGCAGGCGTCTTGCGCTCGACGGTACGCCCTGCCGCCAGCGACTGGCCGATGGCGCAGAACTGGCAGGTCTTGGTGCGACTCTGATAGCGGATGCAGGTCTGTAAGACTGTGGTTGCGAGGACGTCGCGGCCGTGCAGCGTCGCAATGTGAGAATACGGGACGCCGTCCTCGGTCTTCAGATCGTAGAATCGCGGTCGCGCCGGGAAGCGGACTTCGGCGACCGCCAAGCCGTCGCGCAGGATGCGGCTCGCGCCAAAGGAATCGGGTTTCTCGACGACGTAGGGGCTGTCGAAAGCGGGCGCATTATGCACCGGCGCCATAACCGTCACGCCGTCGATCGTCAGAGCCTTGTGATCAGATGGCCCAGCGCCGCCACGGCGACTTTCGACGCCAGCTTTCGGGTCAGCCAGCCGAACGCCATAGCTCTGCAACGCGTTGATCAGTTGTTCGGTCGGAAGGCTCATGGCCATCTCCTTCGGCGGAAAGCGCAGGCTCGGGCGATCGATGCAAAGGACGGGCCGGACGCTGATCGAGCTGGACGCTGATGAGTTCGGGACGCGCGTAATGGCCGACGGAATCCATCATTCGCTTGCGCTTGACGATGAGGGAGAGATCGAGGTCGGCGAGGAGAATGCCCTCGCCGTCGGTCAGCGGCGGGACGAGGTGGCGACCCTCGGGCGAGATGATCGCGGTCATGCATCCCCCGCGCAAGCCGCGTTGGAGGGCTTCGTTCGGCGTGATCGAGGCGATCTGGGCTTCGGTGAGCCAGCCTGTGGCGTTGACGACGAAGCAGCCGCTTTCGAGCGCGTGATGGCGGATCGTCACCTCGATCTGTTCGGCGAAGATCGGGCCAACCAAGGAACCTGGGAACTGCGCGGCATGGATCTCCTCGTGCTGCGCCATCAGCGCATAGCGCGCGAGCGGATTGTAGTGCTCCCAGCAGGCGAGCGCGCCTACGCGGCCAACCGCAGTGTCGACAACCGTGAGCCCCGAGCCGTCGCCCTGGCCCCAGATCATCCGCTCGTGAAAAGTCGGCGTGATCTTGCGCCGCTTCAACTTGAGCGCGCCGTCGGCGTCGAACACGAGCTGGGTGTTGTAAAGCGAGCCGTGATCGCGCTCGTTGATTCCGAGCACGACGACCGCGCCGTGCTTGCGCGCCGCCGCCGCGACCCGATCGGTCTCCGGGCCGGGCGCCGCGACGGCGTGCTCATAGAGGCGGATATGCTCTGCGCCGCTCTGGACGGGCGGCGTGACAAACGAGAAGTAAGGGTACCAGGGAACGAAAGTCTCGGGGAAAACGATGAACTCGGCCCCCTTCCCCGCCGCTTCGTCAATCGCCGCAATCACCCGATCGAGCGTCGCCGCGCCGGACGTCAGGTCGGGCGCGATCTGCACCGCCGCGGCGCGCACCTTTTGCTTCTTTGCCATCGCGTTCTCGTTCGGGCCGACTAAGAGGCGTCAGAGCGTCCAGGTGTCGAGGATGAAGGCGTTGTCGCGCCGATGCAGCAGCACGAGATCGAGCACGTCGAGCGGGTTGATCGGCCGGATCCCCTCGATCAACGACGGTTCACCGTGGCCGTACAGCGCCTGCAGCGCGAACCGGCAGGCATAGGTCTTGCCGCCCTCGGACATGAACTTCGTGATCTGATTGTTGAAGTTCTGAGCGCCCGGGAAGGCTTCATCGCCAATCTTCGGAAAGCCGCGCTGCACGCCGAGGGTGACGCCTGGGCCATAGAGCAGAACGGAGGTTTCGAAGCCTTTGCGGAGAAGGCGGGTCGCCTGAAGCAAATTGACGAGGCCAATCGAGCCTTCGAAGGCGACGGTGTGGAATGTCACAAGGGCTTTTTCGCCGGGCTTCGCCTTGACGTCCTCGAAAACCTTTTCCTCATAATCGACGAAAGTGTCGCCTTTCTTGTGGGCCGGATGGGTGACCGCTGGCATCGTGGTTTGGCCTTTCGCTTGCGAGCCGGCTCTTCCGCCGGCGTTGCCAGTCGTGTAGCAACGGCCGTGCCATCATGTTTGCGGTCAATGTTGGGGTCAAAATCCCGTGAATCCGGTCATGTTTACAGTCAATTCCGCCCTCATCCCGTCAAAGACGGAAATCGAGGCCAATTTCTGGAGCGTTCCGGCGCCCCAAGGTGAGGCGCCCGGCGTCCAACAATCTCCAGTCAATTCCGGGCGCCGGAGACCGGCGAGTACACCATGAAGTCCTGGGCGCCGGTCCTCCAGGGTCGCGAGGGCCCGAAATATCTCGCCATCGCCGATGCGATCGCGGCCGACGTCGCGGCAGGGCGTCTGGCGCCCGGGGACCGCCTGCCGCCGCAACGAGACTTGGCCGGGCGCCTGGCGCTCGACTTCACCACAGTCGCGCGGGGCTACGTCGAGGCTGGAAAGCGTGGTCTGGTCGAATCCGTCGTCGGACGCGGCACCTTCATCCGGCGACATGCCTCGGTTCGAGGCGACGCCGGCCCACAACGCTCGCGCGCGGACTTCTCGATGAACATGCCGCCGGAGCCGGACGATCCCGAGTTGCTTCAGCGCATGAGGGAGGGGTTCGCGAACGTCGCCGCCGATCTCGATTCGCTCCTGCGCTACCAGGGCTTCGGCGGATCGCCGATGGACCGCGACGCGGCCGCGAGCTGGCTCGGACGCCGCGCGCTCGTCCCCTCGCAGGAACGCATATTCCTCGCGCCCGGCGCGCATGGCGCGATGGTCGGCATCTTCAGCTTGCTGGCCCGGGCCGGCGACACCGTTCTCTGCGAAGCCATCACCTATCCCGGGGTCCGCTCGATCTGTGCGCAACTTGGTTTGCAGCTGATCGGGGTCGAGATGGACGGCGATGGGGTGATCCCCGGGGCGCTCGAGGAGGCGGTGCGCCGCCATGCGCCGAAGGCGATTTATCTCAACCCGACTTTACAGAATCCAAAAACCATCACCATCCCCGAACGCCGACGCGCCGCCATCTGCTCGCTCGCGCGCCGTCTCCAGGTGCCGATCATCGAGGACGACGCCTATGGGTTCATACCCACGCATGGCCCCCCGCCGCTCGCGGCCATCGCCCCAGACATCTGCTGGCATATTGCGGGACTCGCCAAGTGCATCGGCGCTGGCCTGCGTCTGGCTTACGTTGTCGCGCCAGACGCCCCGGCCGCGTGGTCGTTCAACAGCGCGATGCGCGGGCTCTGCGTGATGGCGTCGCCGATTTCCGCCGCGATCGCCACGCGATGGATCAACGACGGCACCGCCGATTCGATCCTGCGATTCATTCGATCGGAAAGCATCGCCAGAGAGCGCATTGCCGCGAAGGCCTTGGAGCCGGGCTCGTATCTCTCCGATCCGCTGAGCTTCAACATCTGGCTGCCGATGCGCAACGGCTGGACCCGCTCGGTCTTCGTGAGCCAGGCGCGGGCGAGCGGTCTTGGCGTCGTGCCGAGCGACGCCTTCGCCGCGAATGGGCCGCCGCCCGAAGCCGTGCGCGTCGGACTGGGCGGTCCAATTACCCGCACTCAGGTCGAGCGCGGGCTTGCGTTCCTATCGCACCTCCTCGAAAGACAGCCTGAGTCCGTCGCGACGTAGCTGAGGGTTCTCCCGCGACAAGAGCCAGATAGCTCCTGCGTGCGATATACATCTGACCCTGCCTATGCTGTTGTCTTCCGATCGCGCCGGTCAGGGCTCGGGCTGAGCCGCCCGACCTCTTTGCATTTAGGGAGGGATAGCCCCCATGACTGGGCATGTTCTCGTCGTCGACCAGGGCACGACCTCGACGCGCTCGATCATTTTTGGGCCGGGCGCCGCGCTTGTCGCCATGGCGCAGGAGGAGTTCCCGCAAATCTTTCCCCAGCCGGGCTGGGTCGAGCATGACCCGGAGGCGCTGTGGCGAACCACGCTCTCGACCGCGCGGCAGGCTCTTTCCAGGGCCGGCGTCGAGCCGAGCGCGCTCGCCGGACTCGGGATAACCAACCAGCGCGAAACGACGCTGGTCTGGAGCCGGACGACTGGACGGCCGATCCACAATGCGATCGTCTGGCAGGATCGCCGGACGGCGCCCCTTTGCGCCGATCTCAGGGAGCGCGGATGCGAGACGCTCGTGTCCAAGCGCGCCGGCTTGCTGCTCGATCCCTATTTCTCGGCGACGAAGATCGCCTGGATTCTCGACAATGTTCCGGGCGCTCGCGCTGAAGCGGAACGCGGAGACCTGGCCTTCGGCACCGTCGACAGCTTTCTCGTCTGGCGCCTGACCAACGGCGAGGTTCACGTCACCGACGCCACCAACGCTTCGCGGACCCTGCTGTTCAATATTCATTCGGGCGGGTGGGACGACGACCTTCTCGCTCTCTTTCGGGTCCCGCGATCAATGCTGCCCGAAGTCAAGGATTGCGCCGCCGAATTCGGCGAGGCGGCGGCCGAATATCTGGGCGCCGCGATCCCCATCCGCGGAATCGCCGGAGATCAGCAGGCGGCGCTGATCGGCCAGGCGTGTTTTCGTCCGGGCATGGTGAAGTCGACTTATGGGACGGGATGCTTCGCTCTCGCCAACATCGGCGACAACGCTGTCGAGTCGACCCACAAATTGCTGACGACCATTGCCTACCAGTTCAAGGGCAAGCGCACCTTTGCGCTCGAGGGCTCGATCTTTTCGGCGGGCGCGACAGTGCAATGGCTGCGCGACGGCCTCGGCATTCTCGCCAGCGCCCCGGAGGCAGGCGAATTGGCGGCGAGCGCCGACCCTCGCCAGCAGGTCTATCTAGTGCCGGCCTTCACCGGCCTTGGCGCTCCCCATTGGGATAGCGAGGCCCGCGCGGCGATCTTCGGGCTGACGCGCGGCGCGACGCGCAAAGAGATCGTGCGCGCGGCGCTCGAAAGCGTCGGGTATCAGACGCGCGACCTGATCGACGCGATGCGCGCGGATTCCCATGGGCTATGGGGCGCCGAGTTTGCTTCGGTCATCCGGATCGACGGCGGAATGAGCGCCAGCGACTGGACGATGCAATTCCTCGCTGACATGTTGGACGCGCAGGTCGACCGCCCCGAGGTTTTCGAGACCACCGCTCTCGGCGCTGGCTATCTGGCGGGCCGGCAGGCGGGCCTCTACCCCGATCCCGAGCAGTTTTCGCTGACCTGGCGCCGGCAGGCCAGCTTCAGGCCATCGATGGCGGCAAGCGAACGCGAATCCCGTTATCGCGGCTGGCGCGAGGCCGTCGCGCGCACGGTTCTGCGGCCGGAGATCTAGAATCATGCGGATCGTGTTTCGCTGCGATCCTGCGATCAAGAATGAGTTGGTTCGCCCCGTCGCTGCGCGCGCGGTAATTGCGGGAGTGGCTGCGCGCGACGCCGCGGACAGCCTCTTCCGAGCTGGCATGGGGCCGGCATGGACGACCCCGGGCGATCTTGCGATAGTCTCCTGAGCGAAACTGCCGACACAGGTCAGGCGATGGGATCTGCGCCGCGCATCGTTCTCGTGTGGGACATTTTTATCCGTGTCTTCCACTGGCTCATCGTGGCGCTTGTCGCGGCTGCCTATGCGACGTGGCGACTCAACTGGATGGTCTGGCACGGATGGGTCGGCGACGCAGTGCTCACCCTGTTGTTGTTCAGGCTGTCATGGGGCTTCTTTGGCGGCGAGACAGCGCGCTTTTCCCGCTTTCTCACCTCCCCGCGAATAGCCGTTCAGCATCTGAAACACGCATTTCGGCGAGAGCCCGACCACCAGGTCGGGCACAACCCCGCTGGCGGC
>Ga0209624_10003302_pt1 | contig 11460 bp, 9 predicted proteins | sample JacPinW_OM2H0_O1_FD_188565 | JGI IMG/M metagenome (GOLD analysis project Ga0209624, IMG submission 188565) | Forest soil microbial communities from Algoma, Ontario, Canada - Jack Pine, Ontario site 1_JW_OM2H0_O1 (SPAdes) (version 2) | ecosystem: Environmental > Terrestrial > Soil > Boreal... | reverse complement strand
GCGGGCTATAAAATGGCGCGCGGCGCCGCGGGCCATGAGCATGGCGCCGGTTACGTTGGTGGCGAACACGGACTGGAGGTCGGCGAGGTCCATTTCGACGAGACTTTTGAACACGCCGAAGCCGGCATTGTTGATGAGGATGTCGAGATCGCCGAATTTTTCCAGGACTTCGCGGTAGGTGCGGTCGACGTCAGCTTCCTGGGTCACGTCGGCGCGGATGGCGTGGACTTTCAGCGCGCCAGCCGTTTCGGCGAGGCGGCGGTCGTCGCGGCCGGTGATGGCCACGCGGGCGCCGGCGGAGGCGAGAGTCTGGGCGATGGCGCGTCCTATGCCGCTGCTGCCACCTGTGATTAATGCCACCGCGTTTCGCAGATTCATCCTGAATACCTCCCTCGGAAATCTCACACGGCGCCCGATCACGTGGCACGGACCTAGCGCAAAACGCCAAAACAGGTTACAACGTCGCGGGTGGCAAGGGAAAGCCACGGAAATACGGAAGTTCAGAAGAGGGATGCAATCGACCAACCACCGGCAGAAACGCAGAGGGTGCGGAGAAGCCGAGCGACATAACGGGGGATGCCATGACAGGACACTATCGGGCGGTGAGGACAGTTTTTGTTTCGGCGGCGGTTTTGATTTTGTGCACGGCAAGCGGCGGGCTCGGACAGGGCAAGAAAGATGATGCGGTGGCGCGGATGAAGATGATGGAGGACCGTCAGGAAATCGAGCAGCTGTTGATGGGGGATTATCCGCGGGCGCTCGATTCGGCGAATTGGCCCGTTTATGGTTCGTTCTTTGCGAAGGACGGCGAGCTGATCATGCAGGGTGGAGCGACGAAGCGGACGGGCCCGGCTGCGATCACGGAATTTTTCACAAAGCTGCCCGCGGCGGGAGGGCAGGCCGTGCCGACAACGCCTTCGGCGTGCCCGGTGCCGACCGGGACGCCGCGTACGATGCATGTGGTGACGAATCTTTCGTTGCACATCGACGGAGATATGGCGACCGATCAGGCTTATTGGGAAACGATTGCGACTCGCGACTGCAAGTCCGTGGTGGCGGGCGCGGGACATTATGAGGACGTGCTGAAGCGCGAGGACGGGAAGTGGAAGTTTGCCAAGCGCGAGATTTTCGACGATTTGCCGCCGCGAACCACGACTCCCGCAGCCGCGGCACCGACAAACTAAGCTCGCGACAGAACGATGAGCGCCGAAACAGGCAGCGGAAAATCGCGGGCGCTGCCGGCGATTATTTGCGCAGGGCTGTTGTGCGGCGTCCTGGACATCAACGCGGCGTTCGTCACCTGGTGGAGTCGGGGAGTGCGGCCGGTGGATATCCTGCACGTGATCGCGAGCGGATTGATCGGCAGGCGATCATTTGATGGCGGGGCGCCGGCAGCCGCGCTCGGGCTGGCGCTGCATTTCCTGATCGCATTTTCAGCCGCGGCCGTTTTTTACGTGGCGAGCCGCCATTTGAAGTTTGTGAGGCATCGGCCGGTGATTTCGGGAATCGTTTACGGCGTGTGCGTGTACATCGTGATGTATTGGATGGTGATTCCGCTTTCGCGTTATCATCCGGAAGCGTTTTCGTGGTTCAACGCGAGCGTCGCGGTGGCAACGCATATCGTTTGCGTCGGGCTGCCGATTTCGCTGGTGGTGAGCCGGTTTTCGAAATAGTACGAACAATCCGCGAGAGCCGACAAAATGCCGGAAATCCAAATCAACGGGTACGTGACGTACTACGAGGGCGACGATTTCACCGCTCCCTGGGCGGCGCGGCAGACAATTCTGATCCAGCATGGGTTTGGGCGGAATTCGCAATTCTGGCGGCACTGGGTGCCGATGCTGGCTGGCGATTATCGCGTGATCCGGCGCGATCTGCGCGGGCATGGCGGCTCGGGTGATCCGGGGAACGCGTATCCGTGGTCGTTCGACGAGCTGGTAAAGGATCTCGCGGCGTTCTGCGATGCGCTTGATTTACGCGACGTGCATCTGCTGGGCGAATCGACCGGCGGAATGCTCGCGGTCGGTTATGTGGCGACGCACCCGTCGCGCGTTCGGTCGCTGACACTGTGCGGGACGCCGACGACGATCGGACCGGCGGAACAGAAATTCCTGGCCTTGGGGCACGATACCTGGCAAGGCGCGCTAACGGAAATGGGGTCGGAGGGCTGGGCGCGTACATTGTTGTCCCAGCCGGGAACAGCGCCGCGCGGGGATGAGGCGCGAACGCAATGGTCGATCCAGCAATTTGCGCGGGCCAAAACGGAATCGCTGGTGGGATACAGCCGCGTGGTTTCGACGACGGACGTAACACCGTTGCTGGCGGAGGTGCGCGTGCCGGCACTGGTACTGGCACCTACGCGAAGCGCAGCGACGCCGATGGCGGAGCAGGAGCGGATCGCGGCGGCGATGGCGCAAGGAGAAATCGTACGCATCGCCGGCGAAGGGCACGAGATTTACATCGATCGGCCGGATGAGTGCGTTTCGGCGCTGAGAAGTTTCTTGGCGGCGTTTCGGTAAAGTGGCAGCGAGGTTTGCGCCGGCGCGGCAGCTTATGGCTGCCACGCCTGTGCGCGGAACTCTGGCGAGCACCGGGAACAGCTTAGCTCAGATGGAAGTTGACCGTGACGTCGAGGCGGATGGCGACGGCTTGACCGTCCAGATAGGTCGGCTCGTACTTGCGGCCGGCGACCGCCTTGATGGCTGACTGGTAGAGCATTGCGGGACCGCTGATGGCACGCACTTCGGTGACGTTGCCGTGCTCATCGATGATGGCTTCGAGTGTGACGGTGCCCTGGATGCGGGCCATTCTGGCGACCGGTGAATATTCAACCGGTGGAGCGACGAGAAGACGCGGCTCCCTCATGCCGGAGCTGATGCGGATCGGACCCTTGGGGCGCTCGGGAGCCGACGGAGGCGGCGCGACCGCGGCCAGGGATGCGCCGAGAACGTCGCCGGTGCCGCCAGCGACCCCGCCAGCGTCGGAAATAGACGGTGCTGCTCCGCCGATGTCCGACGCAGTCTCGACAATTTTTTTCGGGATGATCGTGGGCGCTGTGAGTTGCGGATGAAGAATCGAAATCTTGGGCGCTACGGCTTGCGCGTGCACGACCGGCGGAGCGGGAGCTGCGGGCGGAGGCGGCGCGATCAGAATGGTTTTGTCGAACTGGTGCAGGTCGATGGCTTCGGTGACGAGGAGCGGCACCAGCAGCATCGTGCCGACGATGAGAATTTGAATTCCGAATACAAGGCCCGTGCGGGCTGCACGCTTGCCTTTGGACGAAGCGTCTTCCTCGATCAAAGCAAAGGTGAGCGGAGCGGATCGCCTGGACGGAGGCGAGGTTGGAATGTTGCGTTGAGTCGAACGTTCTAGACCGATACCGCGTTGCTGAAGAGCTCCAGAATCAATGGCGGACATCTTTCATCTCCTTTTTCGAAGTGGAACTATCAGGCCGTGAGGCGTCGTCGGAATCTCAACGAGATCCACAGCAGACCCCACAGCGCCACCGACCGAAACCGGCTTGGTGGGAAAATCCCGTCTCCACGTGAAAAACGAGATCGTTAACCTACACTTTAAGTCTTAGATAGTTTGCGGATTCGACCGGAAAACGACAAACGCAAAATACGAATTGGATTAATCGAAAACGGAAATATGAGGATATTGCTCGCTTTTACATGCAGTTATGGGCGCTTTTTAGCGGGAAATGGGCACATTAACATTTTGAAATAGTGTTTCACGGGGCGAATTGGGGATGGACGGCTGGCGTTTCGGGGCCGCAATCCATGGCAGGTTGACTGGAGTTTCTACGTCGGGCGCAACGCGGAAGGATTCTCCGCGCGTACATGCTGGGAGCGGGCAGGCGAGCTTCGCCCGCAGACAGCGGTGGCAAGCCACCGCAATCCGCATGCGTTGGCCATGATTGCTGACGCGTTTCTAGTTCTTCGGCTTCGCGGCTGACTTTTTTTCCGGCAGTTCGAACACCCAGATTTCCGCACCGTGGTCGGGCGGAAGATGGATTTCAGGTACCAGCACCGGGAAGGTGAAGCTTTGCGCGCCGCCCGCGCCCACCACCACGGCGAGATACTCTTTGCCATCGACGCTGAACGTGATGGGGCACGAGCTGGGCATATCGTTGAGGCGGATTTTCCAGAGTATCTCTCCGGTGGAATCGTCGTACGCTGTGAAATAGCGATCGAGAGCACCGGCGAAAACGACTCCTCCCGCCGTGTCGAGCGTGCAGGTGGATTGCGGGGCGCGCTGGCGATCGATCCAAACCGGTTTTTTCGTTTCGAGATTGAGTGCTTCCACGCGGCCGATTTTTCCATCGGTATTGTCGGGCCGCATGCGGATGAACCAATTTACTCCGGAAGATAGATTGCCGCGCTGGCCGGCGGGCGCGGGAATCAGGTCCATGCAGGACTCGACCATGGGAACGTAGACCGTTTTCGTTTCCGGATTATACGACCCGGCGATCCAGTTGCGGCCGCCGCCGGGATGCGGGCAGATCGTGTGCGGCTTGTCGTCGCCCACGACCACATCGGGATTGATCGTCTTGTCTCCGGTTTTCGGATCGATTGAAGCGACCACGTTCTGAATGCCGAGGTCCTTCGAGAAAATGTATTTCCCCGTTGCGGCATCCATGCCCTCGTAAATTCCCATCTTGCCGGAGGTGACGACCATCTTCTTGCCATCGTCTTCGCCGGGCAGATGCATCAGCTGCTGTTCGAACGCCCAATCGAGATCCCACTGATCGTTGTGCACGTGCTGGAAATACCAGACGAGCTTGCCGGTATCGGGATTGAACGCGAGCGTGCAATCGGTGAAGAGGCCGTCGTTGGAAACTCCAGGCTTGTCCACGCGACGCAGCACGGGTCCGGTGTCGTAGGTCTGCCCGACGCCGAAGAACGCGAGATTGAGCTCCGGATCGTAGCTGCCGGCGGTCCAGACGGAAGCACCATTGCGTTTCTCATTCGGCAAATCGTTCCAGCTGTCGCCGGGCTCGCCGGATTGCGCGATCGAGTGGAAACGCCACGTTTCCTTCCCGGTTTCGGCGTCGAGCGCGATGATGAAATTTCCGCCGGGCGCCTGGCCGGCTACGCCCTGCATCACTTTTCCCTTGGCGACCAGCGGGCCGCCGGTGGTCTGGTATCCCTTGGTGTAATCGGCGAGCGCGGAGTCCCAGACCACGTCGCCGGTCTTCACGTCGAGCGCGACGATGTGATCATCCGACGTGGGCATATAAAGCCTGTCGCCATAGAGCGACAAGTTGCGCTTCACGCTGAGGCGCGCGTCGCTCGGAAGCTGGCGCGAATATTGCCAGAGCAGATCGCCGGTCACGGCGTTGAGCGCCTGAACCTTGTCGCCGTAGCTATCGACGAAGAGCACGCCATCGTGTTCGAGCGGCGTGGCTTCGTTCTGGCCGTTGGGCAGAGACCAGGCCCACGCGACGCGCAGATCGCTGACGTTTGATTTGTTAATTTGCTTGAGCGGGCTGAATCCAAAGTCGTCATAGGTCCGGCGCCAGAGGAGCCAATCGCCCGGCGGCGGATCATCGAGCAGCGCGTCCGTGACCTGCGAAATTTTCTCGAGGGGATTCGGCAGCACGGCGGGCGTCATCGGCGGTGCGAGCGGCGAAAGCGGCATCATCGGGGCGTTGCGCTGCGTGGCGCCGCGCGGGATCGTCATCGCGCCCTGCGCTGCCGACTCTGTGGGGAACTCTTTATCGCCGGCTTGCACGCCATTGGTTTGCAGGATGAAGGCGAAGAGCTGCGCGGCTGCGTCAGGCCCGAGCGAACCTGGACTGGCGGGCGGCATTTTCGTATTGATGAAGGTGAAGAGCTCGTCGGCGGTTTTGCCGCCCCAATTCATGGTAAATGAGGCGCCGCGAAGCGAGCTGGCAAATTCGCTGCCGCCCAGACTGGTGCCGTGGCAGCTGGCGCAGTTCTTCGCGTAGAGATCTTTTCCCTGCGTGGCTTGCGCGGCGGTGAATGTGGCGACGTTGCGGCCGTTGCCGATCTGCATGTTCTGCGCCACGAGCGGCGACGACAGCAGCAGCACGAGCGCTCCGCAGTATCCGACCGTGGAAATGCGAACGAACTTCCTCCCCATTGGCATGTCCCCCCGAAAACTTTTCGGGTGCATTGAACCATTATCGAAATCGGAAGACTAGGAGAAAAACAAAGACTCACTGCAGAGGCGCAGGGAGAGCACGGAGAGCCGTCAAAATGATCGTCTACCGCGATGGCACCGGCTCCGCGAGCAGAGCTTCGACCCGGGCGCTGAATTCGGCTTTGAGCTGCCCGTTGAAATCTCCGCTGGCGGGGCTGGCGAAGCCGGCGTGGACGCTTTTCACCTGGCCATCGCGGCCGATGAAGACCGTGGTCGGCCAGGAGTTCAGATTGACCAACTGCGGGATTTTCTTGTTCACGTCGTCAGGGTCGCCACCGACGAGAACTGTGTAGTGAATTCCATAATGCTGGACGAACCAGCGCAGGCGCGTGAGATCGGCAATCTGCTCCGGCTCTTCGAAATCGAGCGCGACGACTTCCAGGCCGCGGTAGCGGTATTTGTCGTAAAGCTGCGCGAGGAACGGCGCTTCGTCGTGGCAATTAGGACACCAGCTGCCGGTGATATTCACGAGCACCACTTTGCCGAGAAAGCGCGCGTCCGTATTCGCAACCGTGCGGCCGGAAATGTCGGGAAAGCTGAATTCGAAGGGCTTCGTCGGATCCGCCACCCGCGTGTGTTGCGCCGGATCGGTTGGTTCGGACAATCCCTTGGCGCGCGCATCGGCCGGGCGATAGGCGGGCAGGACGCGTGCGCCGGCGTAATCGTGCAGCGTGATCGCCAAGCTTCCGTCGGACTGCAGCGCGGCTTCCATCAGGTAGGGCCGCTCGCCTGAAAAGTGGCTGAGGATGAATTTTCCGTCGCGAAAGCGGCCGGTGAGCGCGCCGGTATCTCCATCGACGCGCAGAATCGCGGCGGAAACTTCCGCGCCAGTCTGCCGCACGATGAAGCGCCAGGCGTCTTCACCTTTCGGACTTTTCACCTCGATTTCCCACAGGCCGCCGATTTCAGGCAAGGTGCCCGCTGGCGGGTTGGGCTGTGGAACGTAGCGGTGTGCTTCGAACGGAAGGTCGCTGCGCGGCCCCGGCCCGAATTTACCAGCGATGATGCCTTTCAATTCGCCACCTTCCAGATTTCCGCGGAGCGTTTCGGCGTACTGATCGAAATCGAGCTCGACGGCGTCCTTCACCTGCATGCCGCGCGAGGACGTGACGCGCTCGTCGCCATTGATGAACGCGGCCTCGAGCTTGTTGGCTTTGCCGCTGATGTCGACGCGGAACGGGACGGTCATGTTGTCGACGACTACCGTGCCCTCCCATTGCCCGGTGACCGATTGCGCCGCGGCGGGATAGGGAAATGCAAGCGACGCAAACAAGACGGCGGCCGGTAGCGCCCGGCGGAATGGCGATTTCATTTGAGGCCCCTCGCTGGAATTGTATCAGCAGCACTGCGAGGGGAAAAACTCAGTGGGTCTGTAGCGAGGCGCCCCGCGCCGGTGCGTTCTGGGCCGCCCAGATGTTCCAGATGAGCGCGCCGGCGGCGAGGGCGAGGAAGGCGAAGACTCCGAAAAAATCCGCGGCGCCCGGCGGCTGCGACCCTGCGGTCGACGTGGTGACCGACCACGCCCAGTAGATGCGGATGGCGTCGATCGCGGCGAGGAACGTGCAGAGGAAATTCATGCGCGTGGCGGAGCGGTCGAACATCCAGCCGGTGAAAATTTCGATAAGCCAATACGCCACCGCGAAAGCTGCGAATGGAATTGCCAGCAGAAGCCACAAATATCCCCGCGAGACGTAGATGATAGCGCCGTCCTTAACGAAGGGCATGCGCGCCGGGGATTTTTCGATCAGAAATATTCCCGCGAGAACGAAAAATGCGGCCGCGACGCCGAAGATCATGGCGGGCGAGCTCGACCAATCGAAGCGCGAAGCGATTTTTTGCGCCGCCGCGATCGGCGAGGCGCCGCGGGCAATGGCCGGACGCGAAATGGGAATCACGGGGTGCGCTGCCGCGACGGAGTCTTTCGCCAGAACGAACGTCATCACCACGTTCACAAGGAACGCGCCTTCACCCAGAATGCAGATAACGACCAGAATCGTATCTCCCAGTCCGATGGCAGCGAATTGCGGATGGTTCGAGACGAGCGCCGCGACATCTCCAACGACGCCGATGAGGAAGAGGGCTGCGCTGCCGGAAACCTGAAGATGGCCGAGCTTTTCATTCAGTTCCCTGCCGACGAGCCGCTCGACGGCGGCGTACTGGATGTAGAAGAACCCGAAAGTGAGCAGCCCGAAGAAGCTCAGCAAGGCCAGCTGGCGTGTCGATTCAAACCAGGCCGCCATGCTGCCGACGTGACTGGCGATGACCGTGGCCGAGCCGCCCCAAACGAACAGGCAGAAAAAGCAGAAGTAGTGCAGCAGCTTTTTCGGCGGCGGGAAATCGGGAATTGCGTTGAACATCTGGCTGATTCCTGGATCCAACTCTATCACCGGGCCAAGCAAGGGAGCGACAGAGCGCGGCGCGGGATGCGCAATTATGCACGTATCAGGTCTTGTCGGCTTTGGAATCGTACTGGGGGTTACGCAGTTTCCACGCAATCTGGCGGAGCATGCCCAGCCAGATCACAGCGTCGCGCGCGGGAAGATTCAGCCGGCGCACGAGGCGGCGAATCCGCTCGTCGGAATCCGCCACGCGGCGGAGGCTGGTGAAGCCGCTGAGGTCGAGCGCGTCGAGCAGCAGCGTGGTGATGCGCTCGACCTCCGCGGCGGAGGCGGGCGCCAGCTTCTCAGCAATGCGCGGAGACTTCGCGTCGCGAATCACCTCGTAGAGGCAGACCGCGACGGCCTGGCCGAGATTCATGGAGATGTTTTTTTCAACGGTAGGCACGCGCATCACCCAGTGGCAGTGGCTGAGATCGTCGTTCGAGAGGCCAAATTTTTCGGAGCCGAAAAGCAGTGCGACCCCGCTTTTGCTGAGGCGCCGGCGAATCAAGCGCGCGCCGTCCTCCAGTCGCCGCAGCGGATGGTGCAAATTCCGTTTGCCGACGGCGGTAGCGCCGACGACGAGCGTGCAATCGGCGACGGCTTCCGCCACGGTTTTGAACTGCTCGGCGCTCGCAAGCACGTCGGATGCGCCAACGGCGGATTTCGCCTCACGGAATGCCGGCTCGTAGGGATTCACCACGCGCAAGCGGCGAACACCGAAATTGCTCATCGCCCGCGCGGCCGCACCGATATTCAGAGGATTGCGCGTGGAGACCAGGACGACGTGCAGGCGGTCGAGTTGAGCGGCGGAAGGCAAGCGCGCCTATTCTAAATCAGCCCCACCTGCTTTCCGCGGACGAAGCTCACTTCTTAGGGTGCGAGCTAGCGAATTCGGAGTTCCCGAGAAGCAGCCGTGCCTCGGATGTATCGAGCGGCCCAATCTCCACGTCTCCCGGCCGGTAATTGGTCACATCGCGGACCCTGATACGGAAGTAGTACGTGCGGCCGGCCTGCGCATTGAGATCTGCGGCCGAGGCCAGGCCAGAGCGTGTGTAAAGGGCCGATTGCCAGTCGGTGCAAATGCTGTGCTCGCCCGGATCGACGGGAAAGAAAAAGTACGAATTTCCGTGGTTTGCGCCAATCCACATGCCGTCCACGCCAAGCCTGGTGGTCGCTTTGTTGCCGCCGATCACCGGCGCATCCACCATCGTCTGCACCACGTAAACCAGCGCCTTGCCATCGGCAGGCTTCGGGGCCGGTGGGTGCTCCTTGACCGTCTTGACGTCCCAGCCGTCCTTGCTCGAGCCGCATCCGCCCGCGCTATGATCTTCAGAAGATTGCGCCTGCGTGTACGTCGGTAACCCTAGAAGAAGTGCCACGATCAGGATCCTCAGCATGAAATCCCCCTCGGATATGAATTTGTATGGGGTGGCTGACTGCATCCATATGACGGTTGTGGCCATTGACTGGTTCCGACAACCGCAAGAGCCGTGCAAAGGATCAACCCGTGTGCAAACTTGACGCGGCTCGCGCGAACGTGAAACTATCGCAGAATCCAGTACAGGAGCGCACAAATGGCGACACAATTGGCATCAACGTACGCGGATTTGAGCCTTTTCATCGGCGGCGAATGGTTGACAGGCGATGGGCGAAAGACGTCGCCAGTGATCAATCCGGCCACCGAGGAAGTGATCGGCCACCTGCCGCACGCGTCGAAGGCGGACCTCGACCGCGCACTTGCCGAGGCGGACCGCGGCTTCAAGGTGTGGCGCGCGATTTTCCCCGACCAGCGCGGCAAAATTCTGAAGCGCGCGGCGGACCTGATGCGCGAGCGTGCCGAGGAAATCGCGCGCATCGCCACCACTGAATCGGGCAAGTCGATACACGAGACGCGCGTCGAAGTGCAGATGTCCGCGAATATTTTCGAGTGGTTCGCCGAGGAGGGCCGTCGCGCCTACGGTCGCGTGCTGCCGCAGCGCGCACCTGGAACTCGTCTGGCGATCGTGAAGGAACCCGTGGGCGTGGTCGCGGCCTTCGCGCCGTGGAATTTTCCGATCGGCAATCCGGCGCGAAAAATCGGCGCGGCGCTGGGCGCGGGATGCTCGTGCATCCTGAAGCCGGCGGAGGAAACGCCGGCCGCGGGCCTCGCCGTGGCGCGATGTCTGGTCGATGCAGGGCTGCCGGCGGGCGTGCTGTCCATCGTTTACGGCGTGCCGTCGGAAATTTCCGAATATCTGCTGGCGTCGCCAATCGTGCGAAAGATTTCGTTCACTGGCTCGATCCCCGTGGGCAAGCAGCTGATGAAGCTGGCTGCCGAAGGCATGAAGCGCACCACGATGGAGCTGGGAGGCCATGCACCGGTGGTGGTGTTCGACGATGTGGACGTCGAGAAAGTGATCGATGCGTGCGCGACGGCGAAGTACCGCAACGCCGGCCAGGTATGCGTCTCACCGACGCGGTTTTACGTGCACGAAAAAATCTACAACACGTTCGTCGAGGGATTCGCGGCGCGCGCGAAGGCACTGCCTGTGGGCGACGGCATCGAGGAGAAGCACAAAATGGGGCCGCTGGTGCACGCGCGGCGGCTGGCGGCGATCGAGGCGCTGGTGGACGACGCGAAAAAATCGGGCGCGAAGCTGCAGGCGGGCGGCGCGCGGCTGAAAGGCCCCGGATATTTTTACGCGCCCACGGTTTTGTCCGACGTCCCGAACACGGCGCGTATCATGAACGAGGAACCCTTCGGACCGGTCGCAGTGATCAATTCGTTTTCCGATTACGACGCGGTGATCCAGCAGGCCAATCGCCTTCCGTACGGGCTGGCGGCCTTTGCGTTCACCAATTCAGCGCATCGCGCGAAGCTGGTGGGCGAACAGCTCGAGGCCGGAATGGTGGGCGTGAACACATTCGCGAT
>Ga0209624_10003301_pt1 | contig 11466 bp, 15 predicted proteins | sample JacPinW_OM2H0_O1_FD_188565 | JGI IMG/M metagenome (GOLD analysis project Ga0209624, IMG submission 188565) | Forest soil microbial communities from Algoma, Ontario, Canada - Jack Pine, Ontario site 1_JW_OM2H0_O1 (SPAdes) (version 2) | ecosystem: Environmental > Terrestrial > Soil > Boreal... | reverse complement strand
GGCACCCCTCTCGAGCCGCTGATGGGCGACGGCATGTTCCGCCACTTCCGCCCCATTTTCCGCGGCAAGCTGATCGCCAACGTCGGTATGACCGCCGAACGAGGCAATCGCCTGATCGCCGAGGGGTTTGCGGACTTGGTCGCGTTCGGACGACCCTACATCGCCAATCCCGACCTAGTTGAGCGGCTCGCGACCGGCGCTCCGCTTGCCGAAGTCGACTGGACAACCGTCTACGCGTCGGGACCACGCGGCTATTCCGACTATCCGGCTATCCGTCGAGCGGCGACCGAGTGAACTCAACCAGTTGGGGAGGTATTTAATTATGAATCTCACGAGCAATACGATTTTGATCACCGGCGGTGCCGGCGGTATCGGTTACGAGCTAACCAAACAACTCACGGCACTTGGTAACACGATTCTTATCACGGGCCGCGATCAAGCTAAGATGGACCGCGCCAAAGCGGCCTTTCCAAAAGTTCACACCTTTCTAAGCGACGTTTCCGATCCGAAAGCGATCGCCACTCTTTACGAAAAGGTCACCAAACAATTTCCTGAGCTCAACATTTTGATCAACAACGCCGGCATCATGCGTGAGATCAATGTTCACGACAGAGCCGGAGGCCTCGAGGACATCACTCGAGAGATTGAAATCAATTTGAGCGGGCCGATTCGAATGGTGAAACAATTCTTGCCGCATTTGAAAACAAAATCAGAGGCGGCAATCATGAACGTTTCATCGGGGTTGGCATTTGTTCCATTGCCCATTTCACCGGTTTATTGCGCCACCAAGGCCGGTGTACATTCGTTCACCGAGTCTCTTCGTGTGCAACTGAAAAACACCAAAGTGAAGGTATTTGACCTAGCACCGCCTGCGACACAAACCGAACTCTTGGGTAACTTTAATCCTGAAGACATGAAGGGCGTTTCTATCATGAAGGTGGAAGACATGGTTAAAGTCGCCGTCAAAGGAATGCAAACCGATCGATTTGAAATTCGTCCAGGTCAGGCGAATCAGCTCAAAATGATGAGTCGCCTGGCGCCTGGATTTATTTTGAAACAAATGAGCCGATCAGTCGATCGTATGCTCAGAACGCAGAATTAATTCATCGAAAGCGCATGGGTTTAGAGGTTTTCATCGAGGGACAGTCATGATCAAGCAGATCGGTGAAAAATGGAGAGGCTTTTGGCGGATGGCGAGCAACGTGGCGCTATCTATGGATGCCGATCCTCTGGAAGACATCCACGGAAGGATTAGACGGCTCGAAGCGGCCGTTTTTCAATCTGAGGTGGGTGGTGAGCCCGTCGCACCGAGTACCTCCGCCAACCAAGGGACGTTGCGGGAGCAGACAGAACACAGTCGGAAAACATGAAAGACATATTCGCCCTGAGACTCTACAGGCGGGTTGCGCGATTGGGCGGCTTTTCAGGCGCGGCTCGCGAGTGCGAACTATCGCAATCGCAGGCCTCTCGGATCATTGCTGATCTCGAATCCGATCTCGGGACGAGACTGCTCTCGCGCGGCGCTCGTGGGGTGGTCCCAACAGCCGCAATCTCCACGAATGACATCGGGAATACCTGGCGTTTTACCCGGATCGCGTCGACGCGATCGAGGTCTGCGCGGAAGGCTAGAGCAGATCATCGCAGCGCCTCACATCTATTGGAGCAAATGACATGACGGTCGACACCGAAGAGCGGAATAAGGCGTTGGTGCTACAAGCGTTCGATACCCTTTTCAATAAGCGCGACTACATAGGCGCCGAGCAATTCTGGTCGCCGAACTACATCCAACACAGCGCCCATATTCCGCCGGGCCGAGATGGATTGTTCAATTTGATTAGGAGCGTGCCCTCAACGCTGCGGTATGAAGCCGGTGTAATCCTGGCCGGTAAAGATTTCGTCATAGTTCACGGCCGATTTTCCGGCACTGGTCGGCCGCGCAACTGGGTCGCCGCCGACATCGTCCGCGTTGCCGATGGCCTATTGGTGGAGCACTGGGATGTCCTTCAGGACGAGGCTACTAGAGAGGACTCACAAAGCGGCATTCCGATGTTTGGTAATGAGTTCCCCAGTACGGCGAAAGCGTGCGACTTCGATCAGTCCGGGTAACTAAAGCATGACAATGAACAATCTGCTGACGCTCGCCATTGAATCTCATGGCGGACAAGCACGCTGGGACGCAATTCGCACGGTGACAGCCGAGCTGTCAATCGGTGGCGCGCTTTGGGGTCTGAAAGGCAAGACAGGCATCCTGCAAAACACTCGCTACGAGGCCGACGTCCACGTCCAGCGGGCGACGCTCGGCCGCTTCACCGCGCCCGACCGCCACGTTCGCTTTACCCGAGGTCTCCTAGTACTTGAAACAGATGCCGGCGAGGTGATTGAGAGACGTGACAACCCTCGCTCGGCCTTCGCGGGCCACACTCAGCAGAGCGCGTGGGATGACCTGCACGTCGCCTATTTCAGCGGGTATGCGATGTGGACGTACCTCACGCAGCCGTTCCTCTACGCCTACCGAGGCTTCGAGACCCGCGAGATAGATCCATGGCAAGAGGAGGGCGAGATCTGGCGTCGGCTGGAAGTGATATTCCCGGACTATATCGCCAGTCATAGCCGCAGGCAGGTTAGCTACTTCGGGCCCGACGGCCTAATACGACGGCACGACTATGAAGTTGACGTTCTCGGCGGAGCTACCGGGGCACACTATGTTTCGAGATACAAAGAGTTGGACGGTATCGCGACGCCGACAAGGCGCCGTGTTTTCGCACTGAGCCAGAATAACCGACCGGTTCTCGAGCCGGTCCTCGTGTCGATCGATGTGAAGAGTGCTCGCTACGACTGATGGATGAACGGTCTCCGATGGGCCATGGAACTGCGTCATTTGCGGTGCTTAGTGACTGTCGCAGAAGAACTGCACTTCGCGCGTGCAGCCGAGCGCCTTCATATTGAGCAATCCTCGCTTTCACGAGCAGTTAAGCACAATGACCTCGCCAATCTGCGGCGGGAATGGATACAAAATCGCCCTGCCGAAGTTTATGCGTCGGTAGCACAATTATTACGGAAGAGTGAGACGTTTTATGCAGAGTTCAATGTCGCCCAATCCGGTGCCGCGGCGCACGATTGGAGAACATGGAATCATTGGCAATCTTAAGACCGCAGCGCTTGTCGCTTTGGATGGAACGGTCGATTTCATGTGCTGGCCTTCGCTGGACAGTCCCACTGTTTTCGCGGCGTTGCTCGATCCCGAAAAAGGTGGCGAGTTTTCGCTGATTCCCCACTTCGATCCCGTTCGTACAATCCAAATGTATCTGACGGCGAGTAATGTCCTCATAACTCGGTGGCTCAGCGTCGAAGGCAGCGCGGAGGTCATCGACCTTATGCCCTATCCTAACTCTAAAGGCGAAATTGGGCGCCGCCTAATAAGGTGTGTCGTTGCTACCCGCGGCCGGGTGAACTTCGCGCTGCGCTGTCGCCCGCGCTTCGACTACGCTCGCATCGTTCCGCACGCCGCATCCGCGGGGGAGGGAGTCATATTTACGGGGGCTGGAACGGCCACCGCCTTGCACCTGTCCGGCTGCGTACCCATCGTCGCCGGCGAAGGCGAAGCCACGGCGCGGTTCACGTTAAATCAAGGCGATAAAGCGTATTTCGTGTTGCGCGACGTAGGGGACCACGAATATTGTCGCGAGGAAATCGAGGCGTGCGTGCGTGTCACAATCGACGCTTGGCAATCGTGGGCAAAGCGCTCCAGTTACGTGGGGCGTTGGCGCGAACAGGTCACGCGGTCCGCCCTTGCGCTAAAGCTGCTCGTCTCTCACGAGCATGGTTCGATAGCTGCGGCGGCCACTTTCGGGCTGCCGGAAGCGTCCGGTGCTGGGCGCAACTGGGACTATCGGGCGACCTGGATTCGCGATGCCTCCTTCACGGTCTACGCATTCATACGGCTGGGATACATCAACGAGGTTGAGAGGTTCCGTGTATGGGGCGCAGGCCTGGACTCGGGCGAGCCTGGCAAGACTCTGAATGTCATGTATTCGCTCGATGGCACGCAAGCTATCGATGAGACGGAACTCGATCATCTCTCGGGCTATGGCGGTGCGCGGCCGGTGAGGATCGGTAACGCAGCGCATAGTCAGACGCAACTCGACATCTACGGTGAAATGCTGGATAGCGTGTATCTGGCCAATAAATACGGTACTGCCGTCAGTCACGATCGTTGGTCGCGTCTAAGGACCGCCATAGAATATGTCGTCGGGAACTGGGAATCCGCCGATACCGGCATCTGGGAAATTCGCGGGGAGCCAAGGCATTTTCTCCATTCGAGGATGATGTGCTGGGTGGCGCTCGACCGCGCGATTCGGCTTGCGCAGAAACGTTCATTACCGGCGCCCATCGGGCGGTGGCTACAGGAGCGTGACCGCATCAACCAAGACATCTGGGCAAATTTTCGCCATTCTAAAAACGGGCATTTCGTACAGAGTCGCGGCGGTAGCGAACTCGACGCTTCGTTGCTCATGATGCCGCTGGTGAGATTTGTATCGGCGACCGATCCCGTGTGGCTGGCCACATTGGACGCGATTCGGGACGAGCTCACCGATGCTGGCTTAGTCACTCGTTACAGGAACAAAGATGGTCTCGATGGAGGTGAGGGGTCTTTCACTACATGTACTTTTTGGTACGTGGAATGTCTCGCTCGGGCCGGCCGCTTGGAAGAAGCGCAGCACGCTATGGAAAAAGCGTTAGGATTCGCCAATCACCTCGGCCTCTACTCCGAGGAGCTGAGCATTATCGGTGAGCCGCTGGGCAACTTTCCACAAGCGCTCACGCATTTGGCGATGATCAGCGCTGCTCATTTCCTAGACCGTCGATTGTCCAATTCCTGGCACGACGAGTGGCAGCCGTGAAACCCCTATGATTGTGTGTTCCATTGCCTAGTGGGCGCACGCAAAGATTGCGAGCGGCTTAGATGACTTGAGCGGAGTAGCACATATAGTGAGTCTACCGCCCGCTGTCCGACACGTCCGGCATCACATCTCGCGGAAGTCTGGCACCCATCGAGGGATCTCTACTCGATGGCGGCGCTGGCGGTTATCGCGGCGATGCAAGCTTCTCGCGTAGCCCAGGCCGCCTCCTTGGAAATGCCGTAGTCGCTTGCCCAGGCGGCAATGGCCTCCTGATGAAGCTCTACTTTGACTTGAGGAAGATTGTTCGGAGAAACAGTGTATTCGGCGTATAGGGCCGCGAACGGAGAGGAACTTCCGGCTGGAAGGCCCGTGTAGTCGAAGCGTTCGCCTTCAATCGAGAGGTAACAATGTGCCTCAGGGATGCTCGTGAGCGATGCCGCATTCAGCACTGTAGCAACGCCGGGAGTATTTTCTTCCGACATTTCATAGATACCGACAGTGAGATGCACCTCCGGATGACCGCAATCTTGGGCGACGGCAGCGAGTAGCTGGTGCTTGGTGCTGCAAGTGCCGCGTCCCTGCCGTAGGACGGCCAAAGGATCCTGGGCGTTTGTTGTTCTTCCGTAGGGCAGCTTGCGAACGTGTTCGGCTAAGTGCTCGAATGACTCAAATCCACGCGACCGAACGTTTTCGCATAGAGCGGACACGCCGGAGATCCGAAACCGCATCCGGCCCGACAAGCGTGTAGTCGGTGTACTCATCGCGGGAGATTCTCGCACACACGGAAGGGCGGGATAGCCCTGTTCCTCTCGAGGCTAGGTCGTTCTCGGCGTCAAGGGTTTGCCCTTGACGCCTCCGCTGCCACCTGGAGCGGGCGGCAACAGAGAGCCTGCAGCCCAGATCGTTGCGGGACAAGCCCCACAATAGATACGAATATCGGCCCATTATCATGCGCAATCGGAGAATCCTTAGGCTCGTGCAATGCATCGGTCACATTCGACTGCTCATCACGGATTTCCGGAAGCAAATCTGTCCAGTCTCACGAACACTGAGTTTCGACACGTTTTCCTTTCTCCGTCCGATCGACACGCCTCCACAAACGGCCCGACGAATTTCTTTCCGGTATCGCCTGCAACCAACTGGCCAGCACTTAGACTGGTCTGCTGACCATCTGTTTCCAATCTGCCATGGCGAACTGCACGACCTGAGTGAGCGTTTTTCGCGAAGCGCCATCCCTTGATTGGAGTGCCAGGCCGTGAAGGACGGTCGAGTAGTAAGCAGCTAAGGCGACGATGGGTGCTACCTTCGGAACATCGCCCTGATCCTGTCCCAGTTTTAATCGCTCCAAAATAGATTGCGATATCTGGCGGCGTATAGACAACAGATGTTCCTGTACGGCCTTGTTCTCTACCGCGCAGTTGGTGGCTCCCAAGATGAGTAAGCAGCCACCGGGGGCTCCGGGCGCAGAGAATGCATCGACAGCTGCTTGTAGCATGGCATGGATAGCCTCGCGAGCACTGGCTTCGATTGCAAGGGCCTGAGTAGTGCTAAATCCCGCGGTCTGTCGGTAAAGCTCTACGGCCTCGCGGAACAACTCCTCCTTACCTCCAAAAGCCGCGTAGAGGCTTGCCTGCGTAATCCCCAATGCAGCACGCAGATCAGCCATCGAGGTGGCCTCGTAGCCGCGCGACCAGAAAAGATTCATTGATTTCTGTAGTGCCTGGCCTCGATCGAATTCGCGCGGCCGCCCACGGATAGGCTTTGGGGCCGCGGCGACATTTGTAGACCGACTGGTCTTTATATTTGCATTTGACTGTTTCATCATGTATATAATTATAGACCAGTTGATCTTTAAATGGAAACTGACCCACTTCTCCCGTCTCAAATCTAGGAGCCCCACAATGAGCTTTAACGACCGCAGCGACAATTCGATATCTTTTCCCGCCACCTTTCAGATTCGAGAGATCGAAACCAACGGTGCAACGATCCATACGCGAATTGGCGGTCAGGGCCCGGCGGTTGTGCTGCTCCACGGCTTCGGCACAACCGGTGACATGTGGGCTCCCCTAGCGCATGTACTTGCCGCAGACCACACCGTGGTCGTGCCAGATCTGCGAGGACTTGGATTATCGTCGAAGCCGTCTGGCGGCTACGACAAGAAAACGCAGAGCGGTGATATCGCCGAGGTGATGGATGCGCTTGGTGCATCGAGCGCCGATTTCGTGACCCACGACATCGGCAACATGGTTGGTTACGCTTTTGCCGCCCAATTCCCCAACAGGGTAACTCGTTTCGTGCCCATCGATGCGCCACTGCCGGGCGTTGGACCCTGGGAACAGATCGTTCAAGATCCTCGCATGTGGCAGTTTGGCTTCGGCGGCCCCGATATGGAACGCCTGGTTGCCGGGCGCGAACGGATCTATCTCGACCGGTTCTGGAACGAGTTCGCGCTGCACCCTGAGCGCTTCGACGAGGCCAAGCGCCAACACTATGCGGCGCTCTATGCCATGCCGGGCGCAATGCGTGCGGGCTTCGCCCAGTTTGCAGCCTTTGGCCAAGATGCCCTTGACAGCAAATCCTATCTCGCCAAGGGCAAACTCACGATGCCTGTACTGGCGATCGGAGGTGAAGCGTCTTTCGGAACAATGATGGCAACGGTGATGCGTGTCGCTGCAACTCACGTGGATGAGGCAATCGTTCCGGACTCCGGGCATTGGATTATGGAGGAGAACCCTGCGGCAACCACAAAACTCGTCACCGATTTCCTCAAACCTAGCCATGAGACGCGCCCTGCCGAGCGCGTTCCCAGAGCCGGCGAACTGCAGACAAGCGCTTTATGGGGCGAATAACACGGTGATAGTAATCATAGGAGAGAAAAATGCGCATTCCACTATCGGTTGCCACAACCCTCACAGCAATTTCTATGCTTACATCTCACGCTACCGTGGCACAAGTCGCCAAGAGCGGCTACATATTGCCGCTATCGCTTGCGATTGAGGCCGCCACTGAAGCGATCCGTTCCTGCGAGGCGCGGAGATACGCGGTATCCGCCTCCGTGGTCGACACTTCGGGGGTCATCAAGCTCCAGGTCAAAGGCGACTACAGCACGATCCACACTCAAGACACTAGCTTTCGCAAAGCCTACACCGTCGTGACTTTTGCACCGATCTTCAAGCTAGACACGTCTAGTCAAATCGCGGATCTCGCTAAAACTCCATCCGGACCTGGGCCGGCGCTGACATCAATTCCTAATGTCTTGGCGTTGGCCGGCGCCGTAGCGATCAAGCGCGGCGGTGAAATCGTCGCCGCGCTCGGGGTCGGCGGTTCGCCAGGTGGCGACAGAGACGAGGTCTGTGCCGAAACCGGGGTAGCGAAGATTCGCGACCGCGTGGCAGCATCGGTGGCGCCAGCGGGCGGCTTTAGAACACACATTTCGGCTGCCCGAATTACCGCAGTTGGTCCGATTCCAGACCAAACTGTTGTGAACGATAACTTGCTCGACCGTCGCAATCCTCGCCTGAACGGGGAAAATCTTCTCCATCAAAACGCGCTGCACTTCAGGATCTTTGTCCGAGCAGCCATCGGCGACAACAACGACGCGGAAGTCCATGTCCGCTGCATGGAGTAAGGTCGAGAGCACGACGCCCTGCGTGAGGATCCCCGTGAGCAATAACGTATCGATGTTATTGGACCGCAGGATCATATCGAGATTGGTTCCCGTGAAAGCGCTCACACGTTGCTTCGTCACTTCAACATCGCCAGGCTGAGGAGTGAGTTCGGGGCAGATCTCGGCCGCGGTGTGCTCGTCTCGCGTAAACGCTCCCAACGATCAGCGGGCCCCACACGATCGGCTGCCTGGAACGGCAGCACCCACCCTGGATACTCAGGGGCAAGAGCACTAACCTCATCCAACTGCCGAATCTCGCCTTGCGTGAGCGTAAGTTCAATCGCCGCGAGATTGGCGCTTATGCTGATCTCAGAATTTGCTCAGGTAACAGGACTCCCCCGGGACACGGTGCGCTTCTATGCGCGCCTTGGCCTGCTACAACCCAAGACGAACGGCAAGGGTGGTCGCCATCCTTACAGTGATTTCACGGATAAGGACATTCAAGCGGCAGAGGTGATCCGGATCGCGCAATCTCTCGGTATGTCGCTCAAGGAAATCGCGGCCTTCACCGAGGAGCGCCGTAAGGGCCGCCTCACACGCGAACGCAGAGCTGAGATCATGAGCGCGCAACTTGTTGGCCTAGAGGCCAAAGCGACGGAGCTGGAAGCGATGATCAGCTATGTGCGCGCCAAAATTTACTGGCTAAAGGGGGATGAGCAGGGTCCAGAGCCGGATTTAAAGAACTATCCGAGATTGAATTCGCGGTGTGGGTGACAACGACAAACCGCTACCGACGCTCCTGTGAGTTTGCAATTGGACGGATATCTTTTGAACTACTGCTATCGTCTTCTGAAAACGACAAGCGTGCGGCGTCCGCGCTGACGGCCGCCGCCTTGGGTTCAAGCTGCGGCGAAGAAGCGTGCGGCCTCTTCGGCGAACTGTTCAGGAAACTGGAAGTGCGAGCCGTGCCCGGAATCCGGGTAGAGGATCAGCCGGGCGTCGGGTAGGTGCTGCTGAAGGATGTAGGAATTGATGGTCGGCACCATGATGTCGTCCTTGCCATTGACGACGAGCGTGCGCTGCTTGATCTTCTTTAAATCGCCGTAGCGGTCTCTCGCGGGGATAACTCCCCATTTGGCAAGAGCGGCGAGCTGGGCCTTCGCGACCTGAGGCCCCGTTTCTGGTTCGCGGTCCAGTTTCCGTGCGGCGATCCGCTCGAGCCAGGCCTTGCCCGCCGCGTAACTCGCCGGGCTCTTCGAAAAGAACAGGTCCAGCGTGCGGCCCTGGATGGTGCTGTTCCGTCGATTCACGATGTCCATCACCTCGCGCGAAAATTCCTGCATGCCTTCGCCGCCCGAAGGGCCGGTGCCCACGAGGAGGATGCGTCGCACGAGTACGGGCGCGTCAAGCACGAACTGCTGCGCGATCATGCCGCCGATCGAGAAAGCGAACAGATCGATCTCCTTCAGGCCGAGCGCCTTGACGAAGGCGATGAGGTCGGCCGCGGTAGCGGGAATCGAGTCCGGCATCTCGCCACCCGAACGACCGACGCCGCGATAATCGACCAGGATCACCGGGCGGTCTTGCGCCAAGCGGTTGGTGTGGATTGGATCGAAATTGTTCATCGTGCCGGTGAAATGCTGAAAGCACACCACCGGCGCGGCGCCTTCTTTGCCGAAATGCCGGTAGGCGAGGCGCACACCGCCGATATCCTGGAACTGGGTCGGCGCGGTTTCGTTGAGATTGACGTTCGACATGGCTCTTCTCCTTTGATGTGGATTGCGTTTCCAAGTTACGTGCCGAATCGCTCAAAAGTCACTCAGGGTGAGCGACAACTTCTGGGCGATGAATCCGCCACTCGTAAAGCTGAATTGCGTCACGCGTCTCTCAGCGAACTCGTGGCGCGCGGGCCGCTGCTTTTCTTTCCCCTCCCAAAGACGTTGCGGCCCAGCTTCAGCCGAGACGCCGCGAAATCGCGTCAGCAAATGCGACGACCTGATCGAAGGGACGATGATGCAGTCGCACGCTTGTGATCGCCCCGTGGTCGTCCCGTGTAATGATGGTCGCGCCGGCCACCGGGTTGCCGGCGAAGACCCCTTGCCACTCCAGGCACGTTCTCGCTATCGTGCCGATTTCGTGAGTGAAACCGATCCGCTCGTACATGGCTCGGGTTGCCTGGAAAAACGCCCATAAGCCGATAGGCCCAACAATCGGGCGGCTCACAACGGAAGCCTCCAAGACGACATCCGGCGCAAACGCGCGAGAGAACTCCTCCAGCGTGGACCGGCGAACGATCTCGGTCCATGCCTCGCCTGGACAAAGCGGCTGTTCGGGTTGGATGGCCTCGGACATCGGAGTACAGGTTCCTACAGTGCTGGGCGCAGGCCCTCGCTCGGTACGCTATCCGGAGTGATGCGGCCCGTCTTTGCAGATTCGCTCAAAAATGGGCGCCGCGGTCTGAGCGGATTTGCAAAGCGGCTTGTTGCTCATCCCCAGCCATGGGCCCAGGGTTTCGCAGCGCGAAGAAGCTGGCTTACCGCTCGGCGAGTTCCCGGCGCCAACGCCCCGGGCTGATCCCAACGAAATGACGGAAGGTACGGTTGAATGACGCCTGATCTAAAAAACCCGCCTCGAGTGCGATGTCGCTGAGGGGAGATTGCGTCGCCAACATGAGCTCCTTCGCTCGCTCGATTCGCCGCAGGACGAGCCAGCGATGAGCGGAGACACCGAAGCTCGCTTTGAATGATCGCGCGAAATGGCTGACTGACATGCCGCATTCCCGTGCGACCCGGGACAGAAGAATTCCACCATTGAGGTGTTCGCACAGAAGCTCGTTCGCCCGGCGTTGCTGCCAGGGCGCGAGGCCGCGCGTGCTGACTTCCGGCAAGCGAACCAGGCCGCCATAAGTCTGGAGCAGGTGCGCACCGAACGTCAGGCTGAACTGGTCCAGCGCAAGCG
>Ga0209624_10003300_pt1 | contig 11466 bp, 9 predicted proteins | sample JacPinW_OM2H0_O1_FD_188565 | JGI IMG/M metagenome (GOLD analysis project Ga0209624, IMG submission 188565) | Forest soil microbial communities from Algoma, Ontario, Canada - Jack Pine, Ontario site 1_JW_OM2H0_O1 (SPAdes) (version 2) | ecosystem: Environmental > Terrestrial > Soil > Boreal... | reverse complement strand
CGGGGAGCGGTAACGTAGCCAGGAGCGCGGCGCCTAGGACGGCAGCCGAGCTACGAGAGAATGCGGAGTTCATTGCCCCGTCTACGTTCGCGACGGGGGCCGGCGTTCCGTCAGAGGCTTCGAGGACGGTGCCGGGGCCGGGCGGCCGGCCTGCCGGCGCGCGGGGCCGACCCGGCGGTCCACCTCGGCCAGCGCCTGGTCGGCGGACTGCACGATCTCGGCGGCGGCGTCGCGGTACATCGACGGCCGGTGGTCGCCCAGGATCGTCTTGCTGTCCGTGTGCACGTTCGCGGACGCGTACGCTTCGGTCTCCATCTGCCAGTCCACGATCTGCTGTGCGCGCTCCCGGCACTGCTCGAGGTCGCGCCGCGCCTCCTCGAGCCGGTTCATGGAGATGAGCGCGCGGGCGGCGACGACGCTGAACCCGCAGCCGCGCGTGTCGGCATAATGCTGCGCCTCGCGAAAGCCGTAGGCGAGCTTGTCCTTGGAGCAGCGCGCGTACACGTCGGCGGCCGCATGCGCCGCGTCGTAGATCCGCTGGGGCGTATCGTCGACGCGCAGCCTGCCGACCGCGAGCACCGAGTGGGTCGCCTCGGGGCAGATCGCGTCCGAGAAGCCGACGCCGCCCGCGTGCGCGGGCGCTGCGCCGGCGAGGGCGGCGAAGCACAGGATCCCGGCGGCGGCGAGCGCGCGCATCGATCGCATCGGCGGAGAATTTCCCGGGAAGGCGCGGCGCGTCCCGCCGCCGCAGTTGCCGCCATGCTTCGTTCGGTATTGCGCGTGAGCGCCGCGCTCGCGTTCGCCGCCCTCATCGCGCCGGGTGTTCCCGCGGCTGCACCCGCGCCCGGAATCGCGTACGACGAGATCGTGCGCGTGGTCGTCAACGCGACGCCGCCCCCGCCCGGAAACTTCCAAGCCGACCTCGCCGCGCTCGCGTCCGGGCAAGCCGTCGCCGCCTCGCCGACCCCCGCGCCGAGGAAACGGGGTATCAGCTTGGGCAACATCGCCGGGGTGCTCGCGGGCGGCGGCGGCGCGGGCGACGTGGCGGGCGCGGTCGCGGGCAACGTCATCTCGAACGCGGTAGAGAACGCCGTGTCGGCCTCGCTCGGCGCACAGTTCGGCGCCCTGGGCGCGATGGCGCGCAACTTCCTCACGCCGCACCAGATGCGCTACGCGTACTGGAACGGCTGGGAGCGGGTCGAGGACGTGACGGCGCAGACCGCGACGATCCGCAAGTGCGACGCGGGCCAAGTGATCCGGCTGGATCTGGCCGCCAAGACGTACGCCGTCTACGACCCCAGCTCCGAGCCGACGCCGTCGCCGGCGCCCGTCCCGCGCGCACCGCGCGGGCGGCCGCAGCCGGTGGGCGAGCCCGCCCAGCCGGGGACCGCGGTCGCGAGCCTGACGGAAGCGACCCGCGGCCTGGGCCCGCAGCGGATCGAGAACGTCGCGACGACGGGCTACGACACCACGACCACGTTCGCGATGACGCAGGCGACGGGCAGCTGCCGCGACGGCAGCGCGTCGATCGAGACGGTGCAGTACCTCTCCGCGATCCCGCGGCCCGCCGTCAACTCGTGCCCGGTTCGGCGCGCGCCGTTCCCGGGCACGGCGGCCGAGGCCGTGACGCCCTCGGCGAGCGGCGGCTGCCGGCCGACCTTCACCGCGAGCCGTACCGGCCCGACGCCGCCCGGCGCGCGGTTGGCCCTGTACTCGCTGGTCACGTTCGGCGCCGGCAACGGCGCGACGCCCGCGCCCGCCGGCGCCGGCAGCGGGGTCGGGTTCCTCACCGAGCGCGGCAACGTGCGCACGCTCGGTCCCGCCGACGCGGGCGTGTTCGCGGTGCCGCCGGGGTTCGTCAAAACCGGGTCTTGAGGTTGCCGAAGAGGCCCCGGACCGGTATAGTAGCGTAGCCTCGACGAGGGTTGGGCCTCGCGCAACGGTAATCCGTGAACCCCGCCAGGCCCGGAAGGGAGCAACGGTAAGCGGACTCCTATCGTGTGCCGCGAGCCACCTGGCCCTCGTCCTGGCCTTTCTTTCATAATGCAGGCAAATTTTGTAACGGCGGTGCTCGCGGGGTTGGCGAGCGCGCTCGTCGTGACGATCGGGTACCACCTGCTCGTCGCCGCGCCGCGCGCACGCAAGCTCCAAGCGACCATCGACACCCACGACGGACTTCTCGGCGGCGGCGCGTCACGCGCCACCGACCGGCTCGCCGCGCTCGAGCGCGACGCCGCGGCGAGCGCTGCCGCGCGCGACGCGGAGCTGCGGCGCGTCGAAGCGCTCGAGAAGATCGCGCGCACCGAGGTGCCGCGCATCGGCTTCGTGCGCTACAACGCGTTCAGCGACGTCGGCTCCGACCTCTCGTACGCGCTCGCGCTGCTCAACCGCGACGGCGACGGCGTGGTGCTGAGCAGCATCTACTCGCGCGAGGACACCCGCACGTACGGCAAGGCCGTCGCGGGGTACACGCCGGCGGCGGACTCGTCCGAAGAAGAGCTCGCGGCGATCGCCAAAGCCAGGACCGCGGCGACGTGAACGACGCGCGCAAGACGTTCCTGGTCAAGATCATCCCGCCCACCGGCTACGGCGTGTACCGGCTCGCGTTCACGCGCCGCCACGTCGCGATGCTCGGCACGCTGCTGCTGGCGATCTCGCTCACGCTGGTCGGCATCCACTCGTGGCAGCTGCGGAACGCGGAATCCAACGTGCGCGAGCTGCAGTCGGTGACCGCCGAACAGCAGACGAAGCTGCAGACGATCGACAAGCAGGCCGACGAGCTCGCCAACCAGCTCAAAGCCGTGCAGCGCGAGAACGCGGAGATCAAGCGGCTCATCGGCGCCGACAAGGGCGCGAAGAAGCTGCACTCGTTCGTCGCGCCGCCCGAAGGCGCCCGGCGCGCCGACTTCGGCGCCGTGCAGGAGCGGCTGCGCGAGCTGGCGCGCGCGTCCGCGGCGACCCGCGCCGACGCGCAGCACCTGCAGCGCGTCGCGCTGCGCGTGCTCAACGTGCGCCGGCTCGCATCGATGGCGCGCGAGCGCATGATCGCGTCGATTCCGTCGCTCAACCCGGTCGGCGGCGCGATCGCGGCGAGCTTCGGCTGGCGCACCAACCCGTGGCCCGAATACCACAAAGGCGTCGACCTCGAAGCGAACTACGGCGACATGGTGCGCGCGGCGGCGGCCGGCACGGTGGCGAGCGCCGGCTGGGACGGCGGCTTCGGCAACAAGGTCGACATCGATCACGGCAACGGCTACCACACCTGGTACGCGCATTTGTCGCGCATCGCGGTGACCGCCGGCCAGCGCGTCACCAAGGGCGCGCCGATCGCGTTCGTCGGTTCGACCGGCGAGTCGACCGGCCCGCACCTGCACTATCAGGTGATGTACGCGGGCAACCCCATCGACCCCGCGCCGTTTCTGAACGGCGTGCCGGAAAAAGTCCTCGCGACACTTCCCGATCCGTCGGGCGTATAACCGGGCATGCTACCCTGCTGGCTCTGGGACGCTCTCTCGAAGCTGTTCGGCCTCTACCTGCTGTTGATGCTCGTGTATGCGGTCGTCTCGTGGGTGCCGAGCCTGCGCGGGCGCTGGACGGATTACCTCGCCATGGTGATCGAGCCGGTGCTCGTTCCCATCCGCCGCGTCATCCCGCCGCTGGGCGGGCTCGACCTGTCGTTCCTGGTCGTGTTCATCATCCTCCAGTTCGTGATGCGAATGATCGCGAGCGAACCGTGCACGTTCTGACGTCTTGATTCAGCGCGAATCCGCGGTCGCGACCAGCGGCCCCGCCCACGTGCGCAACTTCTGCATCATCGCGCACATCGACCACGGCAAGACCACGCTGTCCGACCGCCTGCTCGAGTTCACCAAGACCGTCGAGCAGCGCGAGATGGAAGAGCAGCTGCTCGACGCGATGGACCTCGAGCGCGAGCGCGGCATCACGATCAAGATGCATCCCGTGACGCTGACGTACACCGCGCGCGACGGCGAGACGTACGAGCTCAACTTCATCGACACGCCCGGCCACGTCGACTTCTCGTCCGAGGTCTCGCGCTCGCTCGCGGCGTGCGAGGGCGCGCTGCTCGTGATCGACGCGGCGCAGGGCATCGAGGCGCAGACGCTCGCCAACTACCACTTGGCGCTGGCGCAGAACCTCACGATCATCCCCGTCATCAACAAGATCGACTTGCCCGCGGCGGACGTGCCGCGCGTGAAGGCCGAGATCGAAGAGCTGCTGGTCATCGAAGGCGACGAGGCGATCGCCGCGTCGGCGAAAGAAGGCATCGGGATCGAGGAGATCCTCGAGGCGATCGTCACGCGCGTTCCGCCGCCCAAGGGCAGCGACGACAAGCTGCGCGGGCTGGTGTTCGACGCGCAGTTCGACACGTACCGCGGCGTCGTCGCGTACGTGCGCATCGTCGACGGCGTGCTCAAAGCGGGCTCGCGCTTCATGTCGATGGCGCACCGGCGCGTGTACGAAGCCACCGAAGTCGGCGTGTTCAAGCCGGAGATGCGCAAGACCGGCTCGCTGTCGGTCGGCAACGTCGGCTACGTCATCGCGAACATCAAGTCGCTCGGCGACATGGACGTCGGCGACACCATCACGCTGGCGGACGATCCCGCCGCCGAGGCGCTGCCGGGCTACAAACCCATCGTGCCGATGGTGTACTGCGGCCTGTACCCCAACGAAGGCGTCGAGGTGTCCGAGCTGCGCGACGCGCTCGAGAAGCTCTCGCTCAACGATTCCGCGCTGCACTTCGAGCCGGAGTCGTCGATCGCGCTGGGCTTCGGCTTCCGCTGCGGCTTTCTGGGCCTCTTGCACATGGAAATCGTGCAAGAGCGGCTCGAGCGCAACTACAACCTCGACCTGATCGCGACCTCGCCGTCGGTGGTCTTCCGCGTGACGATGACCGACGGCGCGGTCGACAACATCGACAACCCCGCCAAGCTGCCGGCGCGCGACAAGATCGCGCTGATGGAAGAGCCGTACGTCAAGGCGACGGTGATCACGCCGCCCGAGTACGTCGGCACGATCATGGAGCTCACCCAGAACAAGCGCGGCACGCTGGGCAACATGGAGTACCTGCACGACGGCCGCGTCATCCTGACGTACGACATCCCGCTGATCGAAGTGATCGTGGACTACTTCGACCAGCTCAAGTCGCGCACGAAAGGCTACGCCTCGCTGGACTACGAGGTGACGGGCTACAAGGAAGGCGACCTGGTCAAGCTCGAGATCCTGCTCAACGCCGAGCCGGTCGACGCGCTCTCGTTCATCGTGGCGCGCGAGAAAGCGGCCGGCCGGGGGCGCGCGCTGGTCGAGAAGCTCAAGGAGCTCATTCCGCGCCAGATGTTCGACGTGCCGATCCAGGCCGCGATCGGCGGCAAGATCGTCGCGCGCGAAACCGTCAGCGCGATGCGCAAGAACGTGCTGGCGAAGTGCTACGGCGGCGACATCACGCGCAAGCGCAAGCTGCTGGAGAAGCAGAAGGTCGGCAAGGAGCGCATGAAGCGCGTCGGCCGCGTCGACTTGCCGCAGGAAGCGTTCATGGCGGTCCTGCGCCTGGACGATGCCTGAGCGCATCGCCGGCTAGGTTCGAAGGCGTGAGGGTCTACGCGGCCACGAGAAACCTCGGCAAGCTGCGCGAGATGGAGGCGCTGTTCGCGGACGCCCCCTTCACGCTGGCGACGTTCGAAGCATACGAGGACCCGGTCGAAGGCGACACCTCGTACGCCGACAACGCGGCGCTCAAGGCGCGCGCGCTCCACGCGCAGATGCAGCGCGCGGGCCGGCCGGCGCACGTCCTCGCGGACGACTCGGGGATCGAGGTGTACGCGCTCGACCACCGCCCCGGCGTGCTGACGGCGTATTACGGCGGGGCGGATCTCCCATGGAGCGAGCGGCGGCGCAAGCTGCTCGGCGAGCTCGCCGAGACGGGCTCTGCGGACCGGCGCGCGCGCTTCGTCTGCGCGCTCCACTTCATCGACGAGAGCGGCCGCGAGCTCGCGACGCTGGGGACCGTCGACGGCGAGATCGCGAGGGAAGACCGCGGCGAGCTCGGCTTCTCGTTCGATCCCGTCTTCTGGTACGCGCCGGCGGGCCGGACGTTCGGCGAGATGAGCGCGGACGAGAAGAACCGCATCAGCCACCGCGCGATCGCCGCGGCGGGGCTCGTCGCGGCGCTCGCGCGCGCGGGGATCGACTCCTAGGGAATGCAAGCGGCCCGGTCTGTTCGACCGGGCCGGCTCGTCACGTGGTGCACCGCGAAGGACTCGAACCTTCAACCAATTGATTAAGAGTCAACTGCTCTACCATTGAGCTAGCGGTGCAACGAGAGAAAGGGTACCCGGTCCGAGCCCCTTCGTCAAGGTGGCGCGGGACCGAAGGAAAGCTGGTGCGCCCGGTGGGACTCGAACCCACGACTCTCGGCTTAAAAGGCCGGTACTCTACCAACTGAGTTACAGGCGCGCGCCCGACGCCGTTCGACGTGACGACGCAACGGCCCCGCGCTCGCGCACGGGGCCGTTGCACACTGGGGTGACTGACCGGGTTCGAACCGGCGACCTCCGGAATCACAATCCGGCGCTCTAACCAGCTGAGCTACAATCACCGCGAGGGGACTGCGGACGATTGGACGCCCGCACGCCAATCGCCTCCGGCGTTCTTGGCGCGCCCGGAGGGAATCGAACCCCCATCGTTCCGCTTAGAAGGCGGATGCCTTATCCGTTAGACCACGGGCGCACGACGATGACTCTCGGGACGACAGGATTTGAACCTGCGACTTCTTGCTCCCAAAGCAAGCGCTCTACCAAGCTGAGCTACGTCCCGCAGGCCCCATCGTACCATGCGCGCAAAATGGCTCGTCGCAATTCCTTCGTAGGTCGGGAGGCCTCTTGTTGCATCGCGTCCTTGCCGTCGTGTCTGCCGCCGCGGTCCTTGTCGCCGGAACCGCGCGGGCATCCGCCGCCGATCCGAAGCCGCTGACGTACGAGGCCCTGCGCGGCTTGGTGAGCGTCCGCGAGCCGCAGATCTCACCGGATGGGACACGCGTCGTGTACGTCCGCTCCGCCGGCGATTACAAGGCCAACCAGAACGACACCGAGCTTGTCATCGTCGACGTCGCGTCCGGCGCGCGCCGCGTCCTCACCCGAGACCGCATCGCCGTGCACAGCCCGCGCTGGTCGCCGGCGGGCGATCGGGTTGCGTACCTCGCGTCGCCCGCGCGCGCGAAGCCTGCGCAGCTCTACGTGTTGCCGATGAGCGGCGGCGACTCCGAGAAGGTCACCGAGGTCAAGCGGGGCATCAGCTCGTTCGCGTGGCGGCCCGACGGTGCCGCGTTCGCATATTTCGCCGCCGACGATCCGCCCAAGACGAAAGCGCCCGAAGACTACGTCGCCGCGTTCCCGGTTACGGACGAGCATTTTCTCACCCGCGAACCCTCGCGCCCCGAGCATGCGTGGACGGTGGGCACCGACGGCAAAGGCGCAAAGCAGATCACGAAAGGCGACGCCGCGCCGGCGGCCGGCGGCGCCGATCTGCGGTGGCTGCCGGACGCAAGCGCGCTCGTCATGACGCTGCAGCCGCGCGCGGTTTTTGCGGACTTGACGAAAGGGCGCACGACGATCGTCGACGTCGCGACGGGCGCCGCGCGTCCCGTTCGTCCTGACGCCACGCGGTACGACGGCGGCTTCGCGCTCGCCCGCGACGGCAAGCGCATCGCGCTGTCCGTCCCGCGCCACGGCACGGTGTACTTGCAGAAAGATCTCGAGGTGTGGGATGCCGCGGGCAACGCGATCTGGCGCGCGGCGTCGCTCGACCGCAACGTGCATTGGTTCGAATTCGCGCCGAACGGCGACGGGCTCTACGCCGCGACCGCCGACGGCGTGCGCAACGTGCTCTGGCGGCTCACGGTGCCGGCCGGCGCCGGCCACGTTCCGGCCGACCTGATCCCCAAGCGCGTCGATCTCGGCGAGGTCGACTTCGGCCCGGACGCGACGGTCGCGCACGACGGCACGCTCGCGTTCGTGGGCCAGCGGCGCGACGATCCGAACGAGATCTACGTGCTGCCGCCCGGCGCCGGCGCGGCGCCGCGCAAGCTGACGAACGAGAACGCGTTTCTCGCCGGCTACACCGTTGCCAAGCGCGATCGCGTCGACTGGACCAGCGACGACGGCACGCCGGTCAACGGCGTCCTGACGTATCCCACCGATTATCAGGCGGGCAAGAAGTATCCGCTCGTCCTCGTCATTCACGGCGGGCCCGTGTCGACGTCGACGTGGAGCTTCGGCACCGTCGAAGGCGCGCTCTGCCAGATCCTCGCGGCGCACGGCAACCTCGTGCTGCAGCCGAACTATCGCGGCAGCGACAATGGGGGCGACGCGTTCCTGAACGCGATCGTGCCGCACGTGACGAGCGGTCCGGGCCGCGACAACCTCGCCGGCGTCGCAGCGCTCGAGAAATTGGGCATCGTCGACGAGTCGCGGATCGGCGTGAGCGGTTGGTCCGGCGGCGGTTTGCAAACGGCCTGGCTCGTCGGACACGCGTCGTACTGGCGCGCCGCGGTCGCCGGTGCCGGCGTGTACGACTGGCGGCAGCAAGCGGTCCTCGCGGACATCAACGAGCAGTTCGCGACCGACTTCCTGGGCGGCGCGTCGCCGTGGACCAAGGAAGGCCGTGCCGAGTTCGCCGCCGAGTCGCCGATCACGTACGCCGCCGCGATGCGCACGCCGCTGCTGATTCTCAGCGACACCGGCGACCAGCGCGTGCCGATCGCGCAGTCGTACGCGCTCTACCACGCGCTGCGCGACCTGCACCGCACCGTCAAGTTCGTCGCGTTTCCGCGCGCCGGGCACTTTCCCAGCGACCCCGTCGGGCGCGAGACCGCGTTACGACAATGGAGCGATTGGTTCGAACGGTGGCTGAAATGATGCGGCACGACAAACGGCGCCGAAGGATCGCGGCGCTCGCCGCGCTGCTCGCGCTCACCGCCGCACCCGCCCTCGCCATTCCACCGCCGCTGCAGCCGCTGCAAGAGAGCGATCTTCGCAAGCTCGTCACGCTCTTGGACCCGCGGATCGCGCCCGACGGCAAGCGCATCGCGCTGATCGTGCGGCGTCCGGACTTCGAGAAGAACACGTACGCCAACGAGCTCGTGCTCGTCGACGCGCGCACCGGCGCGGCGCGCACGCTCGTGCGCGAGCGCGAAGACGCCGGCTCGGCGAAGTGGTCGCCTGGCGGCGACCGCATCGCGTTCGTGGCGACGCCGCCCAAAGACCCCGGCGCGAAGACCGAGCCGTCGCCGCAGCTCTACGTGCTGCGCCTGGACGGCGGCGAGCCCGCGCGCATCACCGACGCCAAGCACGGCGTCGACGCGTTCGCCTGGCGCCCGGACGGGCGCGGCTTCGCCTATCTCGCGCGCGACGACGCGCCCGACGACAAGCGCATCAAGGCGCACGACGACTGGTTCGAGATCACCGACAATGCCTGGACGTCGCGCTCCGCGCCGGTTCCGGCGCATCTGTGGACCATCGGCGCCGACGGCAAGCACGCGCACCGCGTCACGCACGGCACGTGGTCGCTCGCCGGCGATCCGGTGTTCGCGCCGGGCGCGCGCGCCGTGTACGTCGCGCGCACGCCGAGCGCGTCGACCAACCACTATCGCGCGCGCGGCATCGTGCTGGTCGACCTCGCGACCGGCAGCGTCCGCAACGTCACGCACGGCAGCACCGACGGACCGGACGTCGCGCCCGGCGGCAAGCACCTCGTCTACACCGGCGAGAACCCGCAGGCGTTCTCGCAGAGCGAGCTCTTCGTCAGCGACCTCGACGGCAGCCACGCGCGCGATCTGACCGCGCGCCTGGACCGCAACGTGCAGTTCGACGCGTTCGCGCCGCACGACCGCATCGTCGTCGGCGCGAACGACGGCACGCGCGCCCGCCTGTTCGCGCTGGCGCCCGACGGCACGCCGCGCGCGCTCCCGCTCGGCGACGTCGATCTCGCCGGCGGCGCGACCGCCGCTCGAGACGGCACGCTCGCGTTCGTCGGCATCACGCCCGCGCATCCGCCCGAGCTCTACGTCCTGCGCGAGAACGGCCACGCACCGCAGCGCCTCACGCACTACAACGACGCCGTCGCCGCGCACGCGATGGGACGCACGCGCACGATCACCTGGCGCAGCACCGACGGCTACACCGCCGACGGCGTGCTCACCGCGCCGGCGAACGCCGTCGCCGCCAGGAAATACCCGCTCGTCGTGCTGATCCACGGCGGCCCCACCGCGACGTCGCTCGAGGGCTTCAGCTCGCTCGCGCAGCTGATGGCCGCCCGCGGCTGGTACGTCTTTCAGCCGAACTACCGCGGCAGCGACAACCTCGGCCGCCGCTGGGCGCAAGCGACGGTGCCGCACATCACGAGCGCGCCCGCGCGCGACGTCCTCGACGGCGTCGACGCGGTGCAGAAGCTGGGCATCGTCGACGCATCGCGCATCGGCGTCTCCGGCTGGAGCGAAGGCGGGCTGCTCACGTCTTGGCTGATCGCGCGCGACCACCGCTGGCGCGCCGCGATGTCGGGCGCCGCGGTGAACGACTGGACCGGCTACGCCGACATGACCGACGCGCAAGACTTCTCGCCGTCGTTCATCGGCGCGTCGCCGTACACGAGCGAGAAGCAGCGCGCGCTCTACGACGCGGAGTCGCCGCTCACGTACGCGGCCGGCGTCAAGACGCCGACGCTCATCATGACCGACGCCGGCGACCAGCGCGTCCCGACGCCGCTCGCCTACGAGTTCTACCACGCGGTGCGCGCGACCGGAACGCCGGTCGAGATGGTCGTGTTTCCGGTGAACGGCCACAATCCCAGCGACCCGCTGCACCGCGAAGACCGCACGCACCGCTGGGTCGACTGGTTCGCGAGGCATTTCTGACATGATCCCGATCGTACTCGCCGCGGTCATCGCGGCCGCATCCCCCGTCCCCGCGGCGACGGCGCAACCCGCCGCTGCCGCGGCAGCACCGAAACCGCTGACGCTCGAAGCGCTGCGCCAAAGCGTGGCGGTGCGCGAGCCGCAGATCTCGCCCGACGGCAGACGCGTCGTCTACGTGCGCGGCACCGGCGATTTCAAAGCCGACACCGAGCGCACGGAACTGGTCCTCGTCGACGTCGCGAGCGGCGCGCGGCGCGTGCTCACGCAAGACCGCGACGATATCTCCAGCCCGACGTGGTCGCCCGACGGCACGCGCATCGCGTTCCTCGCCGCGCCCGGCAAAGACGAACCGCCCGAGATCTACGTCCTGTCGCTGGACGGCGGCGACGCCAAACGCATCAGCCACGTCAAAGGCACGCTCGCCGGCGTCGCCTGGCGCCCCGACGGCCGCGCGCTCGCATACCTCATGCGCGATCCCGCCCCCGGCGCGAAGGCCGCACCCGCAGCACCGGCGCCGTCATCGTCACCGGCCGCGCAAACAC
>Ga0209624_10003299_pt1 | contig 11467 bp, 12 predicted proteins | sample JacPinW_OM2H0_O1_FD_188565 | JGI IMG/M metagenome (GOLD analysis project Ga0209624, IMG submission 188565) | Forest soil microbial communities from Algoma, Ontario, Canada - Jack Pine, Ontario site 1_JW_OM2H0_O1 (SPAdes) (version 2) | ecosystem: Environmental > Terrestrial > Soil > Boreal... | reverse complement strand
CATCGCCCGGCGCTTTGGCAGCCAGTGCATGGTGCTGTCGATCGAGGCCAAGCAGATTGGCCCCGGTCGCTGGGAGGTCTATACCGAGAACGGACGCGAGCGCACGGGCCTTGACGTGATCCAATGGGTGAAGCGCGGTGTCGCGCTCGGCGCCGGTGAGATCCTGCTGACCTCAGTGGACCGGGAGGGTACTCGCCGGGGCTTCGACGTCCCGCTCGTAAAAGCGGTTACGGCGGAGGTATCAGTTCCGGTGATCGCGAGCGGCGGGATGGGTACAGCGCAGGACCTGGTGGACGTAGTACTGCAGGCGGAGGCTGATGCGGTGGCTATGGCCGATATCCTGCATTACCGGCGCGCCGCAATGGGCGATATCCGCCGGGCGGCGCAGGTCGCGGGCCTGCATGTGAGGACCTACGAGTAGCCCCGAAGTGGCCGTGATCGACTACGGCGTGGGCAATCTATTGAGCGTGCGACGGGCGCTTGAGCATTGTGGCGCGACCGTCGCTGTGACTGCTGATCCCGATGCGATTCTCGCGGCCGCCCGCGTAGTCCTGCCGGGTGTAGGGGCTTTCGCCAATGGCATGGCGGAGCTCGAGCGCCAGGGGCTGGCCGACACCGTAAGGGACGTCGCGGCGCGCGGCCGCCTGCTGCTCGGAATATGTCTCGGTATGCAGATGCTGTTCGATCGGAGCACGGAATTCGGCGTCACTTCCGGGCTCGGGCTCATTGCCGGGACAGTGGTCGAGGTGCCGTCCACGACCAGCACCGGTCGGCCGCAGAAGATCCCGCATATCGGCTGGAATGCGTTGGTGCTGCCTCGCGGCCGCGAGAGCTGGAAGGAAACGGTACTGCAGGAATTGCAGCCCGGGGAGGCGGCGTACTTCGTGCATTCATTCATGGCAAGCCCGTCCGATCCGGGCCATAGAATCGCGGATTGCCTATACGGTGACATCCCGATCGCCGCAGTCGTTGGCAGGGACAACGTGCTCGGCTGTCAGTTTCACCCGGAAAAGAGCGGAGAAGCGGGCTTGAACGTGTTGCGGCAATTCCTGCGGATGTGAGAATTCTCGCGCTCATCACCGCGCGCGGCGGCTCCAGACGCCTGCCGGGGAAAAACATCCTACTTCTCGGGGGCAAGCCGTTGATCGTCTGGAGCATCGAAGTGGCGCAAGGCATCGGCGAAGTCTGCGACATACTCGTCTCTACCGACGCGCCGGAAATCGCCGCAGTGGCGCGCAGCGCGGGCGCACTCGTCCCGTGGCTGCGACCGCAGTCATTGGCCACTGATGATGCATCTTCGGTCGAAGTCTGCCTGCACGCCGTCAACTGGTACGAGAACGAACGCGGGGCGGTAGACGGCTTGCTGCTGTTGCAGCCGACTTCTCCGTTTCGTGGCCGCGACACGCTGTTGCGCGGCATCGACCTTTTCCAAGCGGGCGGACGCTGCCCCGTGCTCGGGGTGTCTCCCGCACGGTCGCACCCGCTCTGGTGTTTCCGCGTGCAAGGCGAGAGGATGATTCCGTTCGTTGACGGCGGCGGCCTGCAGCTCAGGTCGCAGGAGCTGCCGGCCGCCTACGCGATAAACGGTGCCTTTTATCTCGTTACGCCCGGGTACCTGCGCGAGCATCGATCGCTGTATGGCACCGACATGGTGCCGCTGATCATGAACGAACCCGCACAATCCCTCGACATCGATACCGAATGGGACTGGCGCATGGCGGAGGCGATGCTCTCGGTTCGAAACATAGAGCCTGAATGAGACGGATCGTCTATCTGATCGATCAACCGTTCGACGATCGCAATTACCGGCGCTTCGGGATCCAGGCGTGGATCGACAGGAATTGGTCGGTCGAAGTGTGGGACCTGACGCCGTGGGCGCACCCGCGCTTCTGGCATGAGTTCATCGCCCTTGGCATGAGGATTAGGGAATTCGCGGGTTATTACCCGGTAACTTCCGGCAGGGAACTGTCGCGCAGGCTGGCGCAAGCCGGCCAGGTCGAATATTTCATGGATCTGAGCGGTGAAAATTATTGTTCGATGCGAGCGATAACGGCGCTAACGCGCACCGGTGCGATCAGAGTGACCTGCGCTTTAGGCTCGATCCCGATACCTGATCGGATCGAACGGGGCCGCCTTGGCGCAAAACTGGCCAAGCTCTTGGCCAGGGGTCCAAAAAACGTATTCAGAACGTTGAGCAGCGCCTTCTTCTCGAGGTGGATTGCATCGCGTCTCGCCCCGGGATTGACCGTCGTTGCCGGCCAAAACTCCGTGAATGACGCCACGCGCCGCCACACAATGATCAAGGCACATAATTTCGATTACGATATTTACCTTGAACTGATGAAGTCGGGCGCTGCATCGACAGGAAATTACGCGGTCTTCATCGATCAGGATTACTGCTTTCATCCGGAATTCATTTATCCTGGAACGGCCATCGTCACACCTGATCGATACTTCGCTACGATGCGGTACGGTCTGAGGGAGATTTCCAAAGCACTGAATGTCGAAGTACGGATCGCGGCGCATCCGCGGGCAGCGTATCAAAACCGCGGAATGGATTGCTTCGGGGAATTTCCGATTGAATACGGCAACACGGCCGAGTTAATCCAGGGGTGCCAGGCGGTGATTTGTCATGACAGCACGGCCATACAGTTCGGCGTGTTGCTCACAAAGCCCCTGATCTTCGTGACGACCGACGAATTGATGCTGTCTTATGAAGGCCGGTCCATCGCCAAGGTGGCCTCGGAATTCGGCAAGTTGCCCGTCAATCTTGACTGCCCGGACCTGGGGGCGGTGGACTGGCGCAAGGAGCTTAGCGTCGATCCCAGGAAGTATGCCGACTACAGGAACAAGTACATAAAGACGGATGGTAGTCCGGAAATGCCGCTGTGGGACATTGTCATCGATCACATTGAGATTGCCAATTGTTAAGTTGTGATTGCCGGCGATTGCGGCAGTATGCTACTGATCATTAAAGGGTGAGGGATTCATGTTCAATTCAAAGAAATTAAACGTCGCTGCGGGGGTTGCCGCCGCGGCCTGTGTATTCGGGCCCGGCTATGCGACCGCCACGGTCGTCACCCCGGGCGCTCCGGTGACGATTACCCAATCATTTGCCTACACCAACTATGGCGGCGGTGACTTTGTCTTTTCCACCAGCGCCCAGGTGTCGGGCTGTGAGAGCGGCTGGTACATGAAAACTACGGATCCAGGTTACAAGGCGGCTGTCTCGGTGATCCTGACCGCCCAGGCGGCGGGGCTGCAAGTCATCGTATACGGTGACACCGCGGACCTCTGGAGCGGCTCGCCAACCGGCCATTTCTGCCGGGTCCAGACGGTCGGCGTCAGTTCCTGAGGCGCGCGTTTTCAGAGCGGTCGCCGGTGTTTCCAGGGCGTAACCTCATGATGAAGCGGCTCGGCAATGCCAAAGCGACGGTTCTAGCGGTGCTGCTGGCGCTCGGCAGCGCCGCGTCGGGCATTGCGCCGGCGTTTGCCGGGGCGCCGAATCTTTATTTTTATACGGTAGGCGTAGACGGGTACGCAACCGACGTGATGTTCGATGGCCAGTCAATATGGGTCGCCATTCAGAATACGGGCGGTGGCACGGTCGAGAAAGTGACGACAACCGGGCAGGTCGTTTCGAGCACGCCGGTCGGTGACGCGCCTATCGAGATGGCCTACGACGGTGCAAACGTATGGGTCACCAATTATTCATCGAGCACCCTGTCGATTGTCGGTCAAAATGGCGAGGTGCTGAAAACGATTTTCCTGCCATTGCCCTCGCATCCAGAGGGAATACTGTTCGACGGCAAATATATCTGGATAGCAAATAACGGTGCGAACGTGAACACCGTGAGCAAATTTGATGCTGCCGGCATGACTTTCGTTGCAACCTATCCTGTCGGGAATGCTCCGGACGGATTGGCTTTTGACGGCACTTATGTTTGGGTGACGAACAGCCTCAGTAACAACGTGATGAAACTTGACAGAGATACGGGGGAAGTCGTTCGCACCTATCCCACCGGCACTTACCCGCTGTCCATCATTTCCGTCGGCGGAGACATGTGGATCGGGAATGGCGCCATTGACGCGGGATTGCCGCCGCTCGCCGCAGCGAGTGTGACTGAGCTGCGCGTCAATGGCGGCGTCACTCTCGGGACATTTGCCGCAGGCAATGCCGTGCGGGGTCTCGCTTACGATGGCTCGTCGATCTGGGCGTGCAATTCCCTTGGCAATACTTTCACGCGCATACGTGCCTCGGATGGCGCGCCTCTGGGCTCATACCCGACCGGCAGGGCGCCGCGCGGGATCGCTTTTGACGGCGTGCGTATGTGGATTGCAAACTCAGGCGACAGCTTCCTGACCGTCGTTACACCCGATGGCGCCCCGCTCGCGGTAACACCCGGGAAAGAATATTTCGCGTTTTTTCTCCCGGGAATCTTCATCAACCCCGCGCCGTTGGCGCCTGTCGCAGGTAACGGCGGGGCGTTCGAGGCCGGAATAACCTCCAGCAAACCTCGCGTTTTGCCTGGAGTGGCTGCGCTCGGTGGTATCCTGGATTCGCTCCTGGACAACAACTAGGCCGATCCTGATCGTCTGAAGTTGAGAACAGCAATCAAGAATGCCGTCAAGCGGTTCATTGACTTATCGGTTGCGGGTCTGGGCAAGTGCGCAATCGGGCGCTACGTGTACAGCCGGATTATTCAGAGCGCAATGCACCAGGTCGCCGAGGTCGAGCACAATGGGTTCAAGCTAACTTTCTCCACTGCCAACGCGCTGAACAAATTTCGAGCCGACACTTTTTCCACCAAGGAGCCGGAAACCCTGCAGTGGATAGATTCCATGGCACGTGGCTCGGTCATGTGGGATGTCGGTGCCAATGTCGGACTCTATGCCTGTTACGCTGCCAGGGCGCGTGGATGTCGAGTGTTTGCGTTTGAACCTTCAGTGTTCAACCTGGAAGCGTTGGCCCGCAACATCTTCCTCAATCGATTGACCGAACAGATAACGGTGGTGCCGCTACCGCTTACCGATGTACTGGCCGTCAGCAGCCTCAGTTTGACCAGTACCGAATGGGGTGCGGCAATGTCCACCTTCGGGCAGCCGTTTGGCCACGATGGAGAACCCATCCGCAAGGTGTTCGAATTCTCAACGATCGGTCTTTCGATGGTTGAGGCGATTGATCTGTTGAAAATTCCGTTCCCGGAATACATCAAGATCGACGTCGATGGAATCGAGCACTTGATCCTGAAGGGCGGGGTCCCTGTCCTGCAGCGGGCCAGGAGTGTGCTGGTGGAGATTAATGATAAATTCGCGTTCCATGCCGACTCGGCCAGCCAGTACTTGCGGGAAGCGGGGCTGTCGCTCAAGGAGAAAAAGCATGCCGAGCATTTCGATTCCGATCCCGGCGCTGCGCGCTACACCTTTAACCAGATCTGGGGCCGCTAGACCCCGCGTGAACCCCGGTCGACGATCTGATTCCTAGGGGCAATTCGGTGTCAAATTTCGTCTCGAACGGACTGCGCAGGTTGTTGCGTGCGCGACAGGCGAGGCTTGGCAGTGCCAGTGCCGAGGACGTCAGGGCCTTGTTGGATGGTGACGCGATCGCCCTGCTGGATGTCGGAGCCTCAGGCGGCATCATTCCCCGATGGCATCCTTTTCGCGAGGATATCGCCTTCACCGGTATTGAGCCGGATGAGCGTTCGATCCCGGAGTTGCTCAATTCGCCGGACGCCAGAGTATTCAGGAGCTACGAGATCATCCCCGCCGCAGCATGGAGTAGCAGCGGACCGTTGGGCATATCATTCACGCGCAAACCGATGTGCTCGTCCCATTTCACTCCGAACTTACCATTCCTGTCGCGCTTTCCGGACGCCGCGCGCTTCGACGTGGTGGGTTCTACGCAGATCGAATGCCGCACTGTCGACGATCTGCTGGCCAACACCGGCAAGCAGGTTGATTTCGTAAAACTCGACCTGGAAGGCGGCGAGCTGGCCGTGCTCGAGGGCGCCACGGGGACACTTGATACCTGCATCGGGTTGCACGTTGAAGTCTGCTTTCAGGCGTTACGCGAAAACCAGCCGCTGTTCGGTGACATCGCCCGGTTCCTGCACGAACGCGGACTGGAATTCATGGATTTTGTGGCCCTAATCCGCTGGGGGCGCGACTCGCTCGACGGCCCGGGTCAGGCGATCTTTGGCGACGCGCTGTTCTTGCGCGGCCCCGAGAGCCTGATGGTTTTGGCGAACGGAGAATTCATGACTGCCCGCAGGGCCAGGGTCTATCTGGCCATCCTTACAATCTATGAAAGATATGACCTGGCATTGAAGTTCATTGATCTCCTTAGGGCACACGGCGGGGTATTGAGCGCCGACGACATAGAGCGCTTCAGTTCGATCGTCAGCAGGCGCAGAGCCCGCTTCTGGCGCCGCTTCCGTTTTGCTTCAATGCTCGGGCGTTCATTCTCGCGCCTTGCCGGCCAGAACTACAGCTTTCATTATCTGTATTGAATGAAAGGAAGGTCCCGGATCGCATTCCAGGCACCAATGACTATCCTCAGGGTCGGCATCGCCGGGTTTGGTGTCGTTGGCACGCGTCGCAAGGACTGCATTGGCCGCGAGGGTCGCATGCGCGTAGTGGCGGTATGCGACCGGAATTTTGCCGACGAAGGTACGCTGCCGGATGGCATCCGGTACTATCGCGACTATCGCCGTCTGCTGACAGAGGACCTGGACGTACTGTTCGTCTGTCTGACCAATGACATCGCCGCGGAGGTGACGATCGCCGGGCTGCAGGATGGCCTGCACGTTTTCTGTGAAAAGCCGCCAGGCAGAAGTGTCGAAGACATCGTGCGTGTAATCGCCTGTGAGCGGCAGCACCCCGGCCTGAAACTCATGTATGGGTTCAATCATCGCTACCATGAGTCGGTGCAGGATGCGTTGAAGATCCTCCGCTCCGGTGAACTTGGCCACGTCATCAACATGCGTGGCATGTACGGCAAGGCGAAGCTCATCACCTTCAATCAGCCGGACTGGCGCACGAAACGCGAAATTGCCGGCGGAGGCGTGCTGCTTGATCAGGGAATCCACATGGTCGACCTGATGCGCCTGTTCGGCGGTGAATTCCGCGAGGTGTTGAGCTTCATATCCAACGCCCATTGGGGCTATGACGTAGAGGACAACGCCTATGCGCTGCTGCGCACGCCGGACGGGATTGTCGGCATGCTTAATTCCTCGGCCACGCAGTGGCGACACCGGTTCCATCTCGATATCAATCTCGCGCGAGGCAGCCTAATTCTCGGCGGTATCCTCTCCGGAACCAAGAGCTATGGCGAGGAGACTCTGACGGTCGTGCGGGCGGACCCGGACAATGATCAGGGCGATCCCAGGGAGCAGATCACTCGTTACAACCGGGATCCCTCCTGGGACGATGAAATATCGGCATTTACCCGCTGCATAGTCGGGGACACGCCGGTAGAGAGCGGCACTTCCGATGACGCTCTGCGCACCATGCAGCTGGTGTTCAAAATCTATTACGCGGACCGTAACTGGCGTGAGGCCTATGACATCCAGAATCCAGACATCCATGAATAACATCGACCGCATGTACACCTCCGATCCGGTCGAATTCGCCCGCGCCTATCTCGAGTACCTGCAGGCGGTATTGCGGCGCATCGATCCGGCTGAAATCGGAAACTTCATCCGCACGCTGCTCGACGCGCGCGAACGATCGGCGACGATCTTCTTTATCGGCAATGGCGGCAGCGCGGCAACCGCCAGTCATTTTGCCAACGACCTGTCGATCGGCACCAACGAATACGACAAGCCATTTCGAGCATTCAGCCTGACCGACAACGTGCCGATACTCACGGCAATCAGCAACGATTTTGGCTATGACGAGATATTCGTCCGGCAGCTGCGTGCTCTGGGCAAGAGCGGCGACGTGCTGATCGGCATATCGGCGTCCGGCAATTCGCCCAATCTGCTCAGGGCTTTCGAATACGCAAGCTCGGTCGGTATCAGCACAATCGCCATTACGGCATTTGACGGCGGCAGAATGAAAGCGCTCGCGAGCCAGGGTATCCACGTACCCACCGACCTCAAGGAATACGGGCCGGCGGAGGACGCCCACCTGGTGCTGGATCACCTTGTAACTGCCTACCTGATGCGATACGTCAGACGTGGCTGAAGTCGGAGCGCTTCTCGATCTGGCCAAGTCGGCGGCTGTGCGGGCGGGAACGCAGCTACTCGAGAGCGTCGATGCGGTCGATCGTAGCTATGTCCACAGCGCGAAACTGCCGCGCGAGGTGAAGGCAGCGGCCGATCTGGCGCTCGAGCGGGACATTCTCGGGGCTCTGGCCGATTCGCAGCTGGCGGTTCTGAGTGAGGAGTCCGGCTATATTCCCTCGCCACAGCCCTCGAATCGCTGGTTCATCGTGGATCCGCTCGATGGCACTTTCAATTTCGTCAAGGGCCTGGGCCCGTGCGCAGTGTCGATCGCTCTATGGGAGGACCAGACGCCGATATTTGGCGTGATCTACGATCTCGTGGGAGGACAATTGGCTTGGGGTGGCGCGGGTATGGGCGCGTTCATCGATGGCCGCCCGATCTCGATTTCTGATACCTCGACTCTGGCGATGGCATCAATATGCACGGGTTTCCCGGTGCGATTCGACATCGAGAGCGATCAGTCGATGCGGTACTTCTGGCGCCTCGTCAGCCCGTTTGCGAAAGTGCGAATGATAGGCTCCGCCGCCGTTGCGTTATTGCACGTCGCGCGCGGGTCGGCAGACGTATATCTGGAGAAAAGCATCATGCTGTGGGACGTGGCGGCCGGTATCGCGATCGTGCAGGGAGCCGGCGGAGCCGCGGCCTATCGCCGGAACGAGGGCGAGTGGTCCTACGACGTGATCGCATCGAATGTCACTCTGATGCCGCAGGTGCCTGGTGCGGAACTAAGTGGAAAGTAATCACCCTCAGCGGAGGTCTTGACCTGAGCAAGCTCAACATCAGCTCCGCCATTGCCGACCGATTGTCAGCCTTCATGAGGTCGGATGCCTTCAGCATTCATTCCAGCGTCGCCAAGACTGAATACTGGCGCTATTTCTCCGATCAGCTGCGCACTGACGTAACCGGCAGTTCCGTGGAGATCGCCGGTCGCTCCGGTTTCTACGTACCGCCTTCGGCGTCAGCTGTCACGCGAGTAACCCGCAAGCTCGCGCGCGCCGCGAAGCAACCTTCACTGGTTGGTAGTTGGATCGGCCGCGAGGTGGCGCGCAGGTTTGCGATTCCGCGGCTGATGTCCTGCGAAAAGGCATTTGATGCGGTCATGAGCAGTGCCAACGTGTCCGTGCCCGTGATGTCCCCCTTTGCAGTGGATCATCGGAAGCTTGTGCGACGCCCAAACGTCTTCGCGAACGTCGCAAGCGTTGTACGGCATTACGAAGGTTGGTCTGGCAATAAGGCCTCGGCTAATATAATCAGCCACTATTATTACCAGAACATTCTGCGCGGGTCGGCCGATGCTGACCAGATACGAACAGTTCTGGAGATTGGCGCGGGAAACGGCAATTTCCCCTCAATTCTCTACCACGATTGGGCACCGGTTCGAATCGTGTTGATCGACCTACCGGAAACTTTGGCGATATCGATTCCGTTCCTGAGCAGTCTGTTCCCATCGGCCAGGATCGCAATGCCGAACGAAATTCAGGCTGCGGGCTTGCCAAAAGAATTCGATTTTGCCTTTTTGACCGTGGATCAACTCGAGGTCCTGGAGAGCGACAGCGTCGACCTGGCGATCAACTGCCATTCCTTTCAAGAGATGACACACGAACAGATCGATATCTATTTCAAACTGATCCAGCGAGTGTGTCGGGAAAGGGGACTGTTCTTCACAGCCAACAGAGTCGAGAAGATACCGAGTGGAGCGGAGGCGTTTTCCGTCGAGCAACCGGATCCGCCGAACCGAATGGCAGAGTATCCCTGGAATTCCCGGAATAGCGTCCTCGTATACGAGATTTGCAGATTGAGCAGACTGGTACAACTCGATAGCCTGGCAATTCGTCTGGAACGCATTAACAAGTCGCCGAAATGATGGGCGACGCCAATTCGGAAACAGCGTCAACGACCCTCAATTCCCGGGACCGGGTCGCTGTCTGTTCGCGCTCGTTTTCAAGCAATGCGGTGTTGCGAGCGGAGCTGCTGGCCAGATATGCGAAGGTGACGTTCAACGATGCGGGCCGGCAGCTTGCCGGCGACGCGCTGGTTGAGTTTCTGCAAGGCCACGACAAGGCGATCACGGCACTCGAGGTCATCGATCATTCCATATTGGGGCGTCTTCCAGAGCTGAAGGTGATCGGGAAATACGGCGTCGGCCTCGATATGATCGACCTGGCGGCGATGCGCGCGCACGGCAAACGGCTTGGCTGGACGGCGGGCGTGAACCGGCGCTCGGTATCGGAGCTGGTGATTGCCAGTGCGATCTCGATGCTACGTCACGTGCCGGCTGCTCAGCGCGAGGTCCTGTCAGGTACCTGGCGTCAGCAGGTTGGCGGCAATCTCAGCGGGCGCACCGTCGGAATCGTCGGATGCGGGCACGTCGGCAAGGACCTGGTGTTGCTGTTAGGTACGTTCCAGTGTCCGATTCTGGTCAACGATATTCTCGACTTCCCCGATTTCTACGCGGCTCAAGGCATCGAACCGGTGGACCTGGAAACGCTGCTGCGCCGATCCGATATTGTCACGCTGCACATTCCCCTGAACGACAGCACCCGTGGGTTGCTCGATGCCCGAAGGCTGGCGATGCTCAAGCCGACGGCGGTGCTGATAAACACCGCACGTGGTGGTCTGGTGGACGAAGCCGCGCTGAAACACATGCTGCGCGAGCGGCGGCTGGCCGCCGCGGCGTTCGATGTATTTGCGCAGGAGCCGCCCACCGACCAGGAGCTGCTGGCGCTGCCGAATTTCCTCGCCACACCACACATCGGAGGTAGTGCACAGGAGGCAATACTGGCGATGGGACGCGCGGCGATCCGCGGCCTGGACATCAATGATATCCCTGGCGGCAGTTCATGAGCATACGTCCAAGACCCTCGCTGCTGAATCCGGACCTGCGGCGACCGAGCGCGCTGCAGTCCGTACCCAGAGGACCGCAGCAGCTGTGGCTGGACAAGAACGAGAATCTCGATCCACAGCTGATGGCGCTGACTCACGAAGTGCTGTCGTCGATACCGCGCGAAGTATTGGCCACGTACCCAGAAGCCGGCATGCTGTACCGAAAACTCGCGCGCTGGGTCGGCGTGAGCCCGGAGTCCCTGCTGCTGACGCCTGGCAGCGATGGCGCCATCCGCCTGGCCTTCGAGGCGGTGGTTGAGCAGGGCGACCCGGTCATTCACTCGTTACCGACCTTCGCGATGTACCCGGTGTACAGCCAGATGTTCGGGGCGCGGGTGCGGGAGATTCATTACACG
>Ga0209624_10003297_pt1 | contig 11468 bp, 9 predicted proteins | sample JacPinW_OM2H0_O1_FD_188565 | JGI IMG/M metagenome (GOLD analysis project Ga0209624, IMG submission 188565) | Forest soil microbial communities from Algoma, Ontario, Canada - Jack Pine, Ontario site 1_JW_OM2H0_O1 (SPAdes) (version 2) | ecosystem: Environmental > Terrestrial > Soil > Boreal... | reverse complement strand
CGACGCATCGAGCACGACGAGACTATCGTTATACAGTCCGTTTCCAAGACGCTGACCGCCGTAGTATTCAGTGCCGCCGCTGGGGGCAATGGGAACGAACAGCAGGCCGCGCTCGGCGTCCAGCGTCATGAAACTCCAGACGTCGGTGCCGCCTTTGGCGTCGAAGCTATTGCCGAGCCAGGTTTCGTGGCCGGGCTCACCGGGCTGGGCCTTGGTGTAGAAGGTCCAGACAAGCTTGCCGGTGTGAGCATCCACGGCACGGACCATCTGCACTCGGTTCTCACCAGAGATGATCAGGTCATGATAGACGACCGGCGCGGCAGCGGGGCTGACGCCGTCAAGAAAACCACCCGCGCCAAACCCTTCGGCGGGCTTCCCGGTCTTGGCGTCCAGTGCGAGCATCTGGCTGCCGGAAACGCCCAGAAAGATGCGTGGCGCAGCGGTCGAATCGCCAGGCCAATAGCTGAGGCCTCGTGGACGCGTGCCCTTGGTCTCGAATTTCCAGATTTGCAGGCCGGTAATGGGATCAAGCGCGTAGACGTTCTTGCCGGCGTCGAAATACAGCACACCGTCAATCACCAGCGGAGCGCCTTCGGAATTGACATCTCCGGCCCCATCACCGGTGTGAAAGGTCCAGGCCCGGCGGAGTTTGGTGACATTTTTCGCGTTGATCTGCTTCAGCGGCGAGAAGCGTTGGGCGCCAGGATCGTGGCCGGCGTAGGGCCAATCGGATTGCGTCTGCGCTTGCACCGGGAAAACAAGCGCGACGAGAATCCCAAAACACACCGCGGCGCACCGGACTGCGCTGCTCATGGAACTTTGCGAGGATTGTCTGGGAAACATTCGCTGAGGCGTTATTTCGCGGGGGGAGCTGCCAGCAGCGGAGTGATGTCCTTCTCGAACTCGTCGTACGTTCTGGCTTCCTTGTAAAAATAGACGTTCTTGCCGTCCCGGTCGTAGATCATGGTCATGGGAAGGGCCGTGTCCCAGCGTGCGTCAACGTCCTTGTAGAACTGATCCTCGGTGTTGGCGGCGATGTAGACGGAAAAGGGTGGCTTCTGCTCGTTGAGAAACTTTTGCATGTCGTCCCTCTCGGTGACGTCGTTCATCGAGACTTCAATCACCTGCAGGCCCTGCGGCTTGTATTTTGACTGGAGCTTGACGATGTCGGGAAATTCCTTGTGACAAGGCACGCACCAGGTCGCGAAGAAGTTCAGAACGACGACCTTGCCCTTGTTCTGCGCGACGAGATCCTTGATGTCCTTGGGCTCAACCGGCTTCAACTCGATATTGCCGCTAGCCTGCGCGCGGGCCACAGGGCTGAGCACGACGAAGAACAGGAGCGCGGCCAGACCAGTAAGTGCGAGCTTCGCGGTCCGGGTGCCGCTGTGCGCGGATGAACTTGTCATGGGAAGACCTCAGTCGCCGCCCAGCATTTTATTGGTCGAGTCGGCAACCTGCTGGAAAGTGTCGCCGGTCACGTTCACGAAATTGGATTCGACTTGGCGCTTGTCGTTTACCAGGAAAGTGTTCTCGGCCTGCGTGTTGATCTTGTAGACGCGCACTCCCAGATCCTGCGGACCCTTGGCCAGGTACACCATCGGAATCGTGATGCCCTTGTCCGCGGCAAGCTTCTCGAGCCAGTCCTTGCTGTCCGGCCCTTCAACCATCACCACAAAGCCCTTCAAATTCTTTTTCGAGGTGACCAAAGCGTTGAGCTTGACGATCAGCGCAGCGGCCTCGTCACTGGGCTTCTGGAAGAAACCAATCACGGTCGGCGCTTCGCCGTACTCGCAGACGTAGCAGGTGTCTTGACCTTTGTACTTTCCGGTAACGTCGATCACGCGGAACGAAGGTGTGACTGCGCCAACCTGGCGGCCGGAAATCAGCGGGCCCGAGGCGACCGCAGGCTGCGCGGCCGCAGCAGGGGCGGAGCCAGCGGCACTGGCGGCCGCGCTTGAGCTTCCGTTCGAAGCGGCTGCATCGGCCATCTTGATGGCATTGGCCGCGTCGGTTCCCTCAACCGGGTACTTCAAGGCGACCCATTTGTACCAGCCACCCTCGAGAATCTTTGTATTCAGATAGCCGAACTCGGCGAGCTTCTTGTACATGTCCAGTGAATCTTCGTCATGTGTGCACGGGCAGTACAGGATCAGCGTCTTGTTGCGGGGAAGCGGGATCGGAGGCTTCACTTGCGAGACCCAGGGATAGTTGATGGCGCCGGGCGCATGGCCTTCGGCAAATGCTTCCTCAGGCTGGGTATCTACCAGCACGAAGCTCGTGTCCTTGTTATCCATCATCTTCTTTACGTCGGCTGGAGTAATGAACTGGGCAGGCGGAGCAGCCATTGCTTCGGGGTCATCAAACACCTGTCCTGACTCGCCTTGCGCGGCGGCAGTCCTCGCCGACAGCGACATTACGATGACCGCAAAGTATCCAAGAGCAATCCACTTAGCCAACGTTTTCATAGCGACCTCCCGAGCCTAACTCTGCCTGTCTGTTCTCGCTATCACTTAGATTCGCGGCGCGAGCCTAAGGATATCCAGCTTCCCAACCCGGATGGTACTCACGCCCTCTAACTGTGTCAAGGATGAGTACTTGCGGGCCATAATCGACGCCGGGGAAGTGAGACGTTCTTGCCCGTCATATGGTTAGACGCGAGGCTGGGCGGCAGGTTTCAACAATAATCCCCGCTCAGGGCGCGGGGACACTGAAGCCGTAAATCACACCATCGACGGGATACACGACATACTGGCGGTGATCGAGTTCGTAGGTCATTGCGGCCGTGCCAAGCGACCCGCCGGGATACATATGCCAGAGGACTTTTCCGGTTGCGGCATCCAGCGCCACCAGGCTCGATGCGCTGTCCGCCGTGAAAACAAGGCCCCCGGCTGTCGACAGAATACCGGACTGCCCGCCGCGGCCTTCGGTATCGGCGGTCCAGCGAGTCTTGCCGGTCTGAACGTCGATCGCCTTGAGCATGGATTTCGACGAGAGGAAGAAATCTCGTCCGGCCCAGCCCTCGGCAGTTTTTCCCGGCATCGTCAAATAGAAGACGCCCATCGCTTCGCGCGAATTCACATAGAACAGACCAGTGTCGGGATCGTAGCTCGGTGCCTGCCAGTTCGTGCCCACGCCTCCGGTGACCAGCACGCCATCGGGCTGGGGTTCCTTATCGCGGCGAGGAAGGGGATGGCCGCTCGGGTCAAAGCCCGACAGCCAGTTCGCGGGGACAAAGGCCTCGGAAACCAGCGCCTTGCCGCTGGTTCGATCGAGCACGAAGAACAGGCCATTCTTGCCGGCTTGCGCGAGCATCTTTCGCGGCTTGCCGTCGAAGGTGCCGTCGAACAGCACCGGAGTCATGACCATGTCCCAGTCATGCGTATCGTGCGGCGACGTCTGGAAATACCAGACGAGCTTGCCGGTGTCGGGATCAAGCGCAACGATCGTGCAGGTATACAGATTCACGCCTGTACGCGTATCGCCGTTCTCCACCGGATGCGGATTTCCCGTGCCCCAGTAGAGCAGATTCAATTGCGGATCATAGGTGCCGGTGAGCCAGGTCATTCCACCGCCGCGGGTGACCACGTTGGTGTCGTGCGGCCAGGTGTTCCAGGCGGGATCGTCCGGTTTGGGCATGGAGTCCCAGCGCCATTCAACTTTCCCGGTCATGGGATCAATGGAATCAAGAAACCCGGGAAGATCAGCGGTGTCACCCGACGTGCCGACGATGATGTGATCGCGAATCACCAGCGGCGCCATACTGCCGAACGCCTTTAGTGCGGGATCATCAATCTGAACCTGCCAGATCATTTTTCCGTCGTGGGCGTCCAGGCAAAGAAGCTGGGCGTCGAACGTCGTTAGGTACAGCCGGTCCTTCCACATGGCCAGGCCCTTGTTCCCTCCGCTTGTCGCTTCACCCGGCCGAGTGAAGTGCCAAACCTGCCGGCCGGTGCGGGCGTCTACGGCCCAAGCCTGGTTGCCGCCTGCGATATAGAGGATGCCGTTCACTTCAAGGGGCATGGACTGCAGGCCTTGTGTGTGCGCCTGAAACGCCCAGGCGAGCGTCATCGAGCCGACATTGGCTTTGTTGATTTGCGTAAGCGGACTGAACCGGCGACCGGTGTAGTCGCCGTTGAACGTGGGCCAGGAATCCGTAGGAGCCTTCGACATCTTCCCAGGGTCAAGCCCCTGCGCGTGCAAGCCGAGTGGCGTTGACAGAAAAACAGCCAGAATCAGGTACAGCGCCTTGCTCACTTCAGGGTCTCCAGATAGGTGAACAGATTATGCATGTCGGCGTCGGTGTATTTTTGAAGCAGCTCGGCATGCGCGGCCAGAGGATCGTGCACCGCTACTTTGACGGCGCTCTTGGGCCAGGAGTGATACCAGCCGTCCTTGCCCATGATGGCCACGTTGAAATCATCGTTTAGCAGAAGCGTACCTTCGAAGGTTTTTCCCGAAGGCAGCGTCACGACGGCAGTCGAGGGCGTGCCTGAGGGATACAGGAAACGAACTTCAAGGTCAGGGGGATTGTATTTCTTGGCAACGCCGGCAAGGTCGCCCGTGGGCGAATGGCACGTGTTGCATTTTCCCGGTCCGTTGAAATAGGCCTTCCCCGCCTCGACTGTTCCGGTCGCAAGCCGCTCGGCGGGAATATCGTTGGGATAGGGGCCGTAGCGGGTGTGCAGATCAAACAGCGCAATCTGCGCATTGAGAAACGCGACGATATCGGAAATCTGCGACTCGGTCATCGGAAATGGCGGCATACCTTTGTCGGGGCGGCCGCCGGTCACCACAGCTCCGATCAGATCCCCGCCCTTGTCATGGCGGACGAGCGAGGAGCGAATCAGATCCGGGCCGCGGCCGCCGGTTGCGTCTTCGGCGTGACAGGCCGAGCAGTTCCCCTTGAAGATCACCCGTCCGCGCTCAGCCGCCGCCACTTGCGCCGCGACTTCGGCAGGACTGGGTGCCGCCGGACGAGGCGGTCCACCCTGGGCTGCGAGTGACGGGACCACTGCGATAATTGCGAACACGACCAGAGCAGGTTTGTTCAACTGAATCCCCCTGGTTCAGACAGCTTGATGGACGGCAACGACGATACACCAGTTGCCGGGAATTTCTAGTGCCCCGCCTTCGTCAATGTCGCGCCCGTAATTTTCTTTGTCTCGTGCGCCCAATTCGGCCCCGGGTAGCTGAACAGCAACGTGTAGCCGGGCGACCCGCCCGCGACCACGATGTGGAAATCGTCGGGGCTTTGAACGATCGGGACTTTGCCGCCGGGCTTCAGAGCGTCTTTGAAAATCTGAGCGCGATCCGGACGAATCCGGCCATCGGCGATCGACTGATTGATCTCATCGATCTCGCTTGCATGCCCGAAGCCGCTGGTTGCTGCCAGAAGTTTTTCGTAGGGAATACTCGTATGTTCGTACAGCCATGCCTGCAGGCTCTTCCGGGTGTAGCCGAGCTTCCCCAACTCGTAGGCGCAGTCCGGGTGGAGTACCAATATATAGGTCTGCGAGTGAACCCAGCCGAAGACGACGTTGCTGGTCCTGGCGACAACCGTGTCGAGAATCCCCTGCGCGGTCCAGGGGGCGACCGCACCTCCGCCCAGAACCAGCGGAGTGCCTGACGTTGCGACCGTCACGGTGCTGTCTTCGGGTTTGTAACCGAGGCTCACGTGATAGGGCTCCCACGGGCTCTTGGCCTCGTCCTCGGCGAACGTAAAAAATGTGTACGCCTCGAAACGGCCCGTCAGCGCCATGTCGTTCACGGCCGGCCAGGTCTGCCCGATGTTCAATAGCGAGAGCCTCAGCGCGCGACCAACCGTGCTGTTCGCCCGCCATCCGTGGCCCAGCATGCCGATTCCGGAATTGAAGTCCAGTTCTTTGGCGAGCGGGCCGTTCACGATTACGACGGGCGTAAACGATCCTGTGGACGCCTGCACATGCGTGAGATCGAAATGCTTGTCCACGAATCCGTCCATGGCCGCCAGTATCACCGGGAAATATTCAGGCTTCGCTCCGGCCATCACGGAATTTACCGCGATTTTTTCTACCGTGGCTGTGCCGTTCTTGGGAGCGACCTGGCCGACCACCTCATCGGGCGAGCGAGTGGTCGCAGCCAGCATCGCCTTGACCAGTGCTGGCGTCGGCGGAACGATCGGCAAACCGTCGGCCCAGCGGCTGTCCAGGAACAGGTCGTTCACGTTCTGATAGGCGTCCTGGTAGTCCTTGCCGGTGACTTGTATGTTGGTATTTTCGTGCTGCTTCTGAATTTGCGACGGTTTGGCCTCTTCGGCAGTCAAAGGGCGGACCAGGTCATCGACCATCTGATCAAACGCCGCAGCAGCGATCGGCTGAAGCTCCTGCTGGGTCGAGCGGGAACGGTAATAGGTGTCGGCGGGAAGCGCGATCATGCGAATTCCGGGCATGCCGCGGTCTTTGGCGGCGGATTCCGCATCGTCAAGAAATTCTGTGGTTGTGAAGTAAACGCCCGGCATGCCAGCTTTTTCAATTTCAATCGTGTCGTGGGAACCCCACCACGTGCAGCTCCCTCAATCACCCACGCCGAAGATAAACAGGTCGCCCTGCTGCTTCACCGTGGGGTACCACTTGGGCATGTCCGTAATGGTCTGCGCAGAAGGCTTCGGATACATCACGATCGTCGCGCTCGGATACTTTTGCTTCAGGATCTGCGCGATCACGTTGAGAAAGTTGTCGGCGCCAAATTTGCCGTTGTCCACCAGCACGATCTTTTTGCCGGCAAGGGTAGGCACGCGCGGATTGATCCCGATCGTGGGCGGGGGAGGAATCTCACCCCGCGGATTCATCACCTCGAGCGTCACCTGGGCAGCGGCAGTGCCCGCAAGCAACAAACTCGAGCAAGCCAGCGCCGCCCCCAGGAGCCAATGTGTGCGCGTTTTCATAACTTTGCCTTCCCCCTGAAGCGAAGCCGTACGAAGTGCTACTCAGAACTACGCCTCACGATAGACAGCCGATGGTGCAATGTCAATTTGATTGCACACGTCCGGTCCGTTGGCTCTCACAATGCCTGCGCGTAGCGCAGCGGCCGCTGTCCGGTGGTTCTCCAGAAGTAGGCAAGGATGATCACGCTTGCGATTGCAGCGTACGCACACCACAGCGAGGTAAACGCGTAGCGCTTGACCTCCATTACAACCAGCAGAATCACCAGGTTTGCCGCACCGAACAATACCATGGGCTTGACTTGCGAGAAAAACAGCGACCCGCACGTCGCGATCACGTACAGCACCGCGACCGCCGTGTTGTTCGTCGCTTGATTGATGTACACGATGCTGTTTCCCCGGACGTAGACCTGCAACGGATACGCCGTTAGGGCCCAGAGGATATACAGCGCCGTTCCGCCCCCAAGTACCAGGAACGGCAACATGCGTCTGCGGCTGCGTCCGTCAGGTTCAAACAGCAGCACGCTGAGCGGCAACAGGAAAGGCAAAAGTCCCTGAGCATAGAGCATGAATGCCGCGCCCATATCGTGCGTCACCACCGGCGGAAGCTTCCCATCCAACCCCAACCAGACGAATCCCTCGATGAACTGATGAATGGCAAACAGGGTGGGCAGCGTCGCGAAAAGCAATTCTCGCCTGTGCTTCACCATCGTCAATGTGACCACGCCGATCGCGCCCAGAGCTGTACTGCCGACAAAATTGGCTGTTGCTGAAAAGCACATGGCTGGTTTTCTCCCGTGCAACAATTACAGCCATCTCCCGTGGAAGGCAAATATTTCTCGCCGGAGCTGTGGTCGTGTGTTCCCTGTTCTCGAAATCACTGGTTAGCCCGTCATTACGGCGGAGATCTTCGTCTGAACCTGCTTGGCAAGCAAAATCGTTGTTCCGGGAACGACCCAAAGGTACGATCTCGAGCCCAGAGGCCGAAGTAGCAAAATCCGGCCAAGGGGTCCTTTATGGATTCAGCGACGGCGGCGTTTTCATCCGGTGGGCCTGCCCATGAGCTCGGCTTTGCCTCAGCGCTTGAGGCTGCCGAGGCCATTCGCAAGAAGCAGGTTTCCTCTGTCGAGTTGACGCACCACGTTTTTGAGCGAATCGAACGCTACAATCCCGCGATCAACGCTTTCGCCTATCAGCTGAAGGAATCTGCCCTCGCTCAGGCAAAGGCGTCCGATGAGGCGCTGTCGCATCAGCAATCACTGGGTGTTTTCCATGGCGTTCCCGTGAACGTCAAGGAAAGTTTTGCGGTGGCGGGCCAGCCGTGCACGTGGGGAATACCGGTATTCAGGGACTCCAAAGCTCCGCGGAACGCTGCAGTTGTCGACCGGTTGCTGGGCGCCGGAGCGGTATTGATCGGTGCAACGAACGTTCCGGTGAGTCTGGCGGACTGGCAGTCCTACAATCCGATGTATGGAACGACGAACAACCCGTGGGATTTGAAGCGAACGCCGGGTGGGTCCTCGGGAGGCTCGACTGCGGCGCTGGCGGTAGGGCTTGGGTACCTGAGTGTTGGAAGCGACATCGGCGGCTCGATCCGCGTGCCGTCGCACTTTTGCGGGATCTATGGGCACAAGCCCACGCTCGATCTGATCAGCCAGCGGGGCCACCAGCCGGGTGGCTCTCCCACTGCGCCGGGATTCTCGACTCTGCTCGCTGTCGCGGGGCCGATGGCGCGAAGCGCGAGCGATCTGCTGGCGGCGCTGAAAGTGCTGGGAGGGCCCGAGGGTCCAGATGCCAAGGCATGGAAATGGGAGCTGCCTGCTCCCCGCGCCCGCAGCTTAAAGGAATTTCGTGTGGGATATGTTCTTGACGATCCAATCGCTCCGACCACTCTGGAGGTTCGATCCGTCCTGGAAAATGCGATCGAGAGCTTGAGTCGCGCCGGCGCGACCATGAAGCCCGGGTGGCCGCCGGGGCTTGAGCCGTCGGCGCTTCTGGATACTTACCTCTATATGCTGTTTGCGTTTGAAATCAGCATGTCTCCCCCACAGTTCCAGCAGGTGCAAAGGCAGAAATTCGAGAAGATTTCAGGTTCCGCAGCTGCCGAAGCTCGCGCGTCGTTCTCTCATTGGCAAACGGAAAACCTGAAGCGATTGAGGTTTCGGGCGCTTTGGCAATCTTACTTCGACGAAGTGGATGTCTTCCTGTCGCCCGTTTCATTTACCGCGGCCTTTCTGCAGGATCAGAGCGAGCCGCAGGACGAGCGCAGGATTGCGACCTCCGGCGGCCCGCGAAAATATATGGATGGGCTCAACTGGATCAGTCCGGCTTCGCTGACCGGTTGCCCGGCCACAGTCGCGCCGGCCGGCCAAACCGAGGCGGGATTGCCCGTGGGGATTCAGATCATGGGTCCGTATTGGGAAGATGCTACGCCCATCACGTTTGCGGATCTGCTCGCAGGCGAGATAGGAGGGTTCGCGGCACCTCCGGGTTACGGAAGTTAGTGGCTGAACAACCTAAAGAATGAAAACACCACGAAAAACGCGCCTGCAACACGAAACAGCCACGTCATGATTTTCGTGTTCATCTGCCGCATTTCAGGAGTTGGCGGCGGACTAATCCGCGGATAGCGTTCGCGAAGGCCGGTGGTCCAGGCGTTATATCGTTTGGAAAGCTGCGCCGACCAAACGATGAGGGCCGCCCCCAGAACGATCAAGCAACAGCACGTGAAGGTTGGCAAGATCCCGATCATCGATTGAGATCTCGTTGACCGGCTGGAGTCCTCTACTGCAGCGTGCCCGACCAGCCGGACGTATCGCCAAAGGGCAAACCGGTCATCACGGCGATAATTGAATCGATTTTGCCGTCCTTGATCTTGAAGATTTCGTCCACTTCCTCGCTGAATGGGCGCAGCGCAGCGGCCGATTCATCCACTTTCCCGAGGCCCGGTACGTCCACGGTCTTTACCTTCCCCGAGGTATTGAACATGAACGAGCCCATGACAATTCCTCGCTGCCTGTCGACCACCGTGTAGAGACGAGGGCTGATGGGGTAGATGTAGCTGAAAATGTGTGAATCCAGTCCCGCCGCGCAGCCGACCGGTCCGTTTTTCGCCGCCGGGCCGAACGACGACGGACACGTCTGCGTCCCGTTTTCCACGCGAATGACATCCGGGGCGAACGGCACTATGCTGCCGCTGCTTTTCTCGATGCCGTCAAAATACAGGTCGGTTTGCGCGATCAAGTCCTTGGGGGACTCGCGCTCGGATTCAGGAACGTCCTCGAAAAATCCCGCAAGCGCAGGCGCGACCTTCGGGTCGGTGAGCCCGTCGGGGCGGGTAAACCCCGCGGCGGTTTCCTTGCGCGTAATAAGCGCTTCAATCTCGGTGATCTTGCGATTCACCACGCGAAGCCGGGTCGAGAGCAGCCCGGACATTCCTGCTTCGTCCGTCACGCCGACGAACCCGACCTCTCCGTCCTCGGGATCATCAATATAGAGCTTGTAGCTTCCCCAGCCGGTCAGCGTGCCCCAGAGACCGTCGGTGAATTTCAGGTCCTGGGCATTTTCCGTGTAGCGCGCTCCGGCGGCGAGCGGAAGGTGCGACGCGTCATGGTCAATGAGAGCTGCGCGATAGGCGTCGACCAGACCGTTCAGGCATTTACGGTCGCAGGAGGCTGCTTCCGATTCACGCGGCCTCAATGGCGCGGCAGCCCGATGCGGCGTTTCCGGTCCCCATCCGGACGTGATTCCGTACGGCTCCTGCGTGAGCACGGCCTGTACGGCATGGATTTTTCCGTTCTCGATCTTGAACAGCTCGCCGATCTCAAATGTCAGAGGATGTCGAAGGTTCGAGGGGAAGGTGGTGCCATCGGTCAGGGTGACGGATTTCACTGTGCCCGCGTGATCGAAAAATGCAAATGCGAACGCCAACCCGAGCTCGCGGTCCACGATTACCCACCGGCGATCCCGAATGTGAGTGACAATTTTGAAATAGCCGGTCTTGAATTGGGCCTCGCAGCCAAGGCTTCCGATGGGATACCCGCTGGGCTCCCCGGTCTTGTACAGATCGGGGTTGTTGGTCGTCTGCGTGCCATTCTCGACGCGATTGCAATCGTCGGCAAACGGATAGACGCCCTTGCCGTCGTTGTTCTGCAGGCCGGAAAAATACATGTTCGCCGTTTTCACCAGTTCCTCGCGGGACTCCCGCTCCGCTGCAGGAACCGCTTTGAGAAAGAGCGGATTCGGAGACCTCGCCTCCAGCTTCTTCGCTGCATCCGCATCGCGGACCACGAAATCTTCCACTTCCTGGATTTGTCCCGCGCCGACCTTCAGCCGGAGGCAAAAAATCACCGGATTGTCCCATTCCTTCATTGTGCCGATGAACCCGACCTCCCCGGCCTCGGGCTCCGCGAAGTAGAGTTTGAATGTGCCCACGCCGTTTGCCGTAGCCCAGAATCCCTCGCCAACCTTCAGTTTCGCCGTGTTCTCAGTGAATTTCACACCGCTCGCTAAGGAAACCTTCGAGGGGTCGCGAGCCGCGAGCGCC
>Ga0209624_10003296_pt1 | contig 11473 bp, 11 predicted proteins | sample JacPinW_OM2H0_O1_FD_188565 | JGI IMG/M metagenome (GOLD analysis project Ga0209624, IMG submission 188565) | Forest soil microbial communities from Algoma, Ontario, Canada - Jack Pine, Ontario site 1_JW_OM2H0_O1 (SPAdes) (version 2) | ecosystem: Environmental > Terrestrial > Soil > Boreal... | reverse complement strand
GCGAGAGGGCGAGGCAATAACGACAGAGCCGGGACGCTGAAGTGAGTTCCGTTTTGGGAAGGAAAGGGGTACACCCCCGGTGTTTTTGAAAGAGTGCGCAAAGCGTCGGGAATGAATGAGTTGCAGGCGGTTCAAAAACAAGAGTGTGTGAGCGATTGAAAATAAAGAGGTTGCGGGGGCGCGTGAATCGGAAAGAGTGAAGGAAGGGCCCGCAAGCACGCGAAACGTAATGAGTCGAGCTTGACTGGCCAGGGGGGCGATGAGAGACACACTACCAGCTTTCTCTCTCCGCGAAGCGGAGTATAACATATCTGTAACTCTTTGTCAATAGGTACTTTAACGTTCGAACGGGATCTTGCGGTTCGAATCGATCTTCGGTGGCGCTGCCAGGGAATACGGGCACGGCGTGCCGTGCCCCTGCCGGAGCGGTCGAGAACCGGCAGCGTCGTGGGGGAGGGGCTGCGCATCGGATAGTTGGGAAGAAGGAGAACTGAGATGGGTGTTATTCGAGAGTGTAAGGTTTGTGGGCAGAAGAACCGGGTGCCGTCGAAATTTCTGGCGAGCACGGGGAAGTGCGGCAAGTGCAAGGCGGATTTGCCGGCGGTGGCGGAGCCGGTGGGGGTCGATGAGGCGATGTTTGACGACATTGTGCAGAACGCGAAGGTGCCGGTGTTGGTCGATTTCTGGGCGGCGTGGTGCGGGCCATGCCGGATGGCGGCACCGGAAGTGGCAAAGACGGCGGCGGATATGGCGGGCAAGGCGGTGGTGTTGAAGGTCGATACGGAGGCGAATCCGGAGCTTTCGGCGCGGTTTCAGATTCGGGGGATACCGAATTTTGTGGTAATGAGCGGCGGGAAGATGGTCATGCAGCAGGCGGGGCTGGTCGGGCATGAGGTGATGGAGGAGTGGCTGAGAAATACGAGGGTGGGCGTGTGATAAGCTGCGCGTGGGTTGGCGGCGAGAAGCGAACGGCAAGGAAAAACGCTGGCGAGATGCAGGTGGTACCTTTGTCGCTGAACTCGGCCGCCGTGTTGAATCTAAACCCCGCGATCTTGGAAACGATCGCGGGTACAGGGTGGCGATAGTTACATCGTGCACCCATCTGTGATTTTGGCTGGGATACGCGGTTGAGAAAAACCGCCGGCAAGATGCCGGCGCTACCGGGATCGGAGACGAATGACGGCGCGGATTTTGGATGGGACGAAGATTCGGGATCTGGTGTTTGCCGATCTGGCAGGCGAGATTCGGGAGTTGGCAGCGGCGGGGATCAAGCCGGGGCTGGCGGCGGTGCTTGTCGGAGAGAATCCGGCATCGCAGCTTTATGTGAAATCGAAGATCGCGGCTTGCGAGCAGTTGGGCATGGCGAGTTGGCTGCATACTCCGCCGGCATCCGTGACGACGGCGGAGATGCTTGAGCTTGTGGCGAAGCTGAATGCGGACGATCACGTCGATGGGATTTTGATTCAGTTGCCGCTGCCGAAGCAGGTGGATACGAAGGCGGTGTTGGAGGCGGTCGATCCGGCGAAGGATGTGGATGGATTTCATCCGGTGAGTTTGGGCGCGCTGGTGAGCGGGCGGCCGGGATTGGTGGCATGCACTCCAGCGGGGTGCATGGAGATTTTGCGGCGCGGGGAAATCCAGATCGAGGGCGCAAACGCGGTGGTGCTGGGTCGCAGCGATATCGTCGGCAAGCCGATGGCGCTGCTGCTGATGCACGCGAATGCGACAGTGACGATTTGCCACTCGAAGACGAAGGATTTGCCGGATGTTGTGCGGCGCGCGGACATTGTCGTGGCGGCGATGGGGAAGGCTGGATACGTGGCGGCGGACTGGATTAAACCGGGCGCGACGGTCATCGACGTCGGGACGAACAAGGTGACCGACGCGGCGGAGGCGGAACGGCTGGTGAAGAATTTTCCGGCGCGGCTGGCGAAGTTTCACGAAAAAGGATCGGTGCTGGTTGGTGATGTTCACCCGGACGCGGTGAATGTAGCGGGGGCGCTGACTCCGGTGCCCGGCGGCGTTGGGCCGATGACGATTACGATGTTGATGAGCAACACAGTGAAGGCAGCGCGTCTGCGGCGGGGCAAGAAGCAGGGCGGCGGGGCTGCCACATCTCAGAGTGCGACTTCGTCGCAAAGTGCAACATCGGGCGCTCGCTAAAACTCAATGCGAAAGATTGGGCTGACGGGCGGAATCGCGAGCGGGAAGAGCACCGTGGCGGCGATGCTGCGTGAGCTTGGCTTTGACGTGATTTTCGCGGATGAGATTTCGCGAAGGCTGCTCGATCCGGGGCAGGCGGCGTATGAAGAGACGGTTCGCGAGTTCGGGCGGGAGATTGTTCGGCCCGATGGAACGCTCGATCGAAAAAAGATCGCGGCGATTGTTTTTGCCGATCGGGCCCAGCTCGCTCGCTTAAACGCAATCATCCATCCTCGCGTTGAGGCACAAATCCTTAAACAATTTGCGGATTGGGAGCGGGAAGAGAATCGCCCGGTTGCGTTTGTTGAGGCGGCGTTGTTGGTTGAAGCCGGGTATATGAAGAATCTGGATGGGCTCGTTGTGACCTGGTGCAGGCCGGAGCAGCAGGTGGAGCGGCTGGTTGCGCGCGGGATGACGGAGGAGGAGGCGCGGGCGCGGATTGGGGCGCAGATGCCGGTGGAGGAGAAGTTGAAGTTGGCGGATCACAAGATTGATTGCTCGGGGTCGATCGAGGAGACGCGGCGGCAGGTGGGGGAGTTGGCGAAGACGTGGAGAGGTTGAGTTTGCGGTTGTGGGTATTCCACGGACGCACCTCGAATTTTATCGGATCGATCGTGCGGACATGGGGCGCAGCAGTGCTGCGCCCGTACATGCTCTCGGCGGAGATTGTGATCCTCGGTAGGACTGGAATCTAAATCCGCACCCTTTCAAAAACCGAAAGGGTGCGGCACCCAAATGCCGTCAGGCGTTCCTGTATGATGGGCGAGCCTTGCAGACTCGGACTAAGGACGCACTCATGTTGCAAAATTTTCCTTGCACGAGATTTCTTTCGAGATTTGGCATTGCGGCTCTATTCGCTGTGTTCGTCGTAGCGAATCCTTCGTTTGCGCAGACGAATGCGCCGACGGCGCGGGAGGTTGTTAAGGCGATACAGGATCACGTCGGGGTTCCGTGGCAGAAGGAGACGGTGGATACGTTTAAGGCGGGGAATCCGGATACGCCGGTGACTGGGATTGCGGTGACGATGATGGCGACGATGGATGTGCTGGAGCGGGCGGCGGCGAATCATGAGAATTTTGTGATTACGCACGAGCCGACGTTTTACAACCACCTCGATGTGCCGGAAGGGATGGCGGAAAGCGATGCAGTGTGGGCGGAGAAGCGCGCGTTCATCGAGAAGCACAACATGGTGGTGTGGCGATTTCACGATCACTGGCATATGAGAAAACCCGACGGAATTCTCGAGGGAATGGTGCATGTGCTGGGTTGGGAAAAATATCAGCGCAAGGATTTTCCGTACGGGTTCACGCTGCCGGAAACGACGGTGCAAAAGCTGGCGCAGGAGACGGCGACGAAATTGGGGAGCAGCGTGTTGCGCGTGGTGGGGAATCCGGACATGAAGGTGACGAAAATTGCGTTCAGCCCGGGGGCTGCGGGCTTTGAAACGGAGACGCATGCGTTGGAGCGTGATGATGTTGAGGTTTTGCTGGTGGGCGAGACGCGGGAATGGGAGACCGTCGAGTACGCGGCGGACGCGGTGACGGAAGGGAAGCGGAAGGCGCTGATTGTGATCGGGCATATCCCGAGCGAGCAGGCAGGGATGGAAGAGTGCACGCGGTGGCTGAAGACGTTTGTGACAGGCGTGAAGATTGAGTTTGTGCCGGCGAAGCAGCCGTTTTGGTTGCCGAAATAAAGCACAGCGAGGGAATTTAGGCTCGCGAATCGGGAAGAGAAGCGCACGGAAACCGGATCGATCTTGCGGACATGGGGCGCAGCGTGCTGTGCCCCTACATGAGCTCGCGATAGAAAATTCAAAAACGCTGGCAGGATGCCCTTCATTCCTCAGGAAAAGCCGGCGGTACCGAGGCAGGAAACATGCGGGAATTGAGGGCGTTTGAGCTGGAGGTGTTTTTCAGCAAGTGGGAGTTTACGGCGCGGCATCATTTGTGCGCGTCGGACATGCAGTCGATGACGCTGACGGAGTTGCTGGCGCTGGCGGACGACGCTGACCGGAAGGCGTGGGATTCGCTGTATTTAGGCTACACGGAGACTTGGGGCGGAGCGGGGTTGCGCGAGGCGATTGCGTCGACGTACGAGCGGGTCGCGGCGAGCGATGTTTTGACGTTTGTCGGGGCGCAAGAGGGGATTTTCGCGGCGATGCATGCGCTGCTGCGCGCTGATGATCACGCGATCGTGGTGATTCCGAATTATCAGTCGGTGGAGTCGGTGCCGATAAGCGTTTGCGACACGACGGGAGTGGCGCTCAATCCGGCGCGGAACTGGGAGTTGGACCTGGATCAGGTGCGCGACGCGATTCGGCCGAACACGCGCGTGATTTCATTTAATTTTCCGCACAATCCGACGGGAAAGGTGATTTCGCGGGCGACGCTGGACGCGCTAATCGCGATGGCGCTCGAGCGCGGGATTTATCTTTTCAGCGATGAGGTGTATCGCGGCGTTGAGCGGCGGCCTGAGATGATGCTGCCGCAGGTGGCGGATTTGTACGAGCGCGGGATTTCGCTCGGGGTGATGTCGAAGTCGTATGGGCTGCCGGGGATTCGCGTGGGCTGGGTGGCTTGCCGCGATCGCGATGCGCTCGGGCGCATGGAGCGGATGAAGCACTACACATCGATCTGCGGAGCGGCGACGAGCGAATTGCTGGCGCAGATTGCGTTGAAGGCGCGGGAGCGGATTCTGGGGCGGAATCGGGCGCTGATCGCTAAAAATTTGCCGATGTTGGAGAAGTTTTTCGCCGAGTTCGAGGAGTTGTTCGAGTGGTATTTGCCGGACGGTGGGTGCATCGGGTATCCACGGTACACGGGGCGCGACGGCGTGGAGGAATTTGCGCGGCGGTTGGTGGAAGAGAGCGGCGTGTTGCTGCTGCCGGCGAGCGTGTACCGGTCGGAACTGGGGGCGACGCCGACGGATCGGTTCCGGATCGGATATGGGCGGGACAATATGGAGGCTGGATTGGCGGCGCTGCGGGGGCATCTGCGTAAGGTGGCCGCCGCGTAGACCTCGGCGCGAAGATGTGCCGATTTGGGACGCGAGTCTGGCGCCTGACAAGCAAGATCTGGCTCCGGTGAGTGGCCTTGGATCGAAAAATCGCCGGCAAGTGTTCGTTGGGCTCGGGGAAACCGGCGCTACGAAAGAGGCGGCAAACCGCCGAGCGAGTACTGCTACCTTTCGGATGCGAATGTTCTGTCGTTGCCGTCTCTGATTGGAGACGACTTTCTCAAGTTTGACAAAGAGTAAGGGTGCGGGAAGATTTTTTCCTTTGTTTTGAAGCGATTGGAGGGGCGAAGAGGAAGCAAAGGATTGGAATCTCACGTGCAAAGAGTCGTTCGTCGTCCTGCTTCGACCCCGCAGGAGCGGACGCGGCGTGGGAGGAAAGTCATGGCACCGGTAAGCGAGTCACATATAAGCGATCGAGCGATTACAGACGCGGAATTTGAGCTGTTACTCCAGAAGACGTACGAAATGGTGCAGAACCAGAAGTCGCTTCATCCGCTGGAACCATCCGCAGAGTCAACTTCATGGACCTAGAAGGAACAAAAACCACTCCAAACGAGTCGCGAAGGGCTGTTCTTCCGGCTAAATCGGGAGACGAAAAGAAGGAATTGGCTTGGGCGTTTCTGGGGCTGATTCTGTGGTCGGGAGTGGTGTTGGTCGGCGTATTTGGAGCCGGCTACCTTCTGGGGCATTCGATACTGCATATCTGGTAGGAAGTCCACAGTCGACAGTTGAAAGTCGAAAGTGCGGAAGAGCCGGCTGCGGACGGGTGTGCGGGCGGGGCATTGCGGCGGAGTGTGTGAGCCCGCTTGGTTCGCGATGGTGTTCAGGCTGAGAACCATCAGCCGCCCCGGGACTACTCCATCCAGGAAAGTTAATAGTTCACAGTTGAAGGTCGAAGAAAGGGAAGAGCTCAGAGAGCTCAAGACGCATCGTTGTGTGCCAAGCTGGGGCGCAGCGTGCTGCGCCCCTACACGACCGTTGACGACGTTAATCGCTCTCGAAAGACAGAGCTACTTCACCCTTCCGAGCTACTTCACCCAGAAGGTGCTTAGGAATTCGTACCGGGCGCGGTGCATGTCCTTTTGTGCCTTGGGGTCGGCGTCGAGGTGCATGACTTCGTAGCCGGTGTCGGCGTTGTACTTGGGCCAGTTGGGCAAGCCGGGGCCGTTGGGATCGCTATTCTTGGCGAAGTTGCTCCAATATTTGCGCATCAGTTCGGTGAGGTTGTGATCTTCGGGACGCCAACTGATCCAAGTTTCGGAGTCGAGTGCGCCGAAGACGAATTCGATTTCGGCGGAGTGATAGGCGCCGGTTTCCTCGGGGCCGCGCTTCGGATCTTTCGGGTGATCCATATCGAAGCGGTAGCGATAGACGGGGGATTTGCCGGTCTTGAGTTGGGCGTCGATCCAGCGCCAGGTGGAAAACGCGATGAAGTAGTCGCCTTCATAATCTTCGAGCGAGCGCTTGGCCTGCGCATCGTCGGCGGCGGCGTAGAGCTTCAGAAATTCGTCGGACTTCGCAGTGAAGTCCTTCGTTGCGATGCCCTTGAGAGCTCCGACGTAGTCTTTATCTTTGGGCATGCCAAAGCTCCCTTCGTCGCGGTTCCATCCGGCGAGCAGCGGCACGTCGCTCTGCTTGCCGGCGGCGAAGATGGCTTCGGGAGATTCGGGGAGGAAGTAACCGTCGACTATGGGAGCGAAGCGAATGCCTTTGGTGGCCATTTGAGCGTCGAGAAGCTTTTGCGCGGGCAGCTTGCGGAGGGCCGCGAGCGTGTCGGCGTTCAGATCATCCTTGGCGAACTTGGCGCCGTCCTCTGCGGCTTGGTCTTTGGTGCGCATGGGGAGTGCGTGGCTGGCGAACGCGCCGCCGCTTTCGCCAATCGCTTTGTGGAATAGGCCTTTAGAGACTGGCGAAGCCATTTGCTCGCTGACGGAGAAGGAGCCGGCGCTCTCGCCGAAGATGGTGACGTTGCCGGGATCGCCGCCAAACTGGGCGATGTTGCGCTTGACCCACTCAAGGGCGGCGGATTGGTCCATCAAACCGTAATTGCCAGTGGCGTTGTGCTTGTCTTCCTTCGCGAGCTCGGGATGCGCGAAGAAGCCGAAGATGCCGAGGCGATAGTTCATCGAAACGACGACGACGCCTTCTTTGGCGAGGTTAGTGCCGTCCTGGCGCGGTTCGGAAGTGGCGCCGGCGGAGAAGCCACCGCCGTAGATCCAGACCATGACGGGGAGCTTGTCTTTGGATTTACCTTTGTCGAGCTTGGCGGGCGTCCAGACGTTGAGGTAGAGGCAGTCTTCGCTGATGCCGGGATCGCGGAAGATCATGTCGTCGTAAATCGAGCCTTGCATGCAGCGAGAGCCGAAGGCGGTGGCTGTGCGGGTGCCTTTCCATTTGGCTGGGGCGATGGGAGGCTTCCAACGGAGATCGCCGACAGGCGGTTTGGCGAAGGGAATGCCGAGGAAGGCGGTGATGGCGCCGTCGGATTTGCCTTCGAGCTTGCCGGTGTCGATCTTGACGGTGGGTGCGGAGCCGGCGGCGCGGATGGTGATCGCTGCGGCGAACAAAGCGGTGAAGAAAACGGCGCCTGCGACGGCGGAAAAACCAAGTCTCATCGGGGAGTCTCCTGGTGAAGCCCGAGGGACAATATCACAGCGAAAGGGCGCGAGAAAATCGCGTGCTAGTTTGGCGCAACGTAATTCTTGACGTTGTTTGACTGCGAGGACTAGGCTCGAAGCACTAAGTGGTCGTTGATTTGGGGTGCGTCATGCAATTCCTTAGGTTCATGAACCGGCGAAAAATTGGCGGAGTGATGGTCGTGTCGGCGATTGCGGCGGCGATGGCTGTAGTTCTGCCCGCGGCGGCAGTGGCGCAGGATTCGTCTGCGGAAACGAATATGTTTCGCGGGGACCGGCCGGAGATTTCGGTGACGGTGCGCGACAGCGGCGGTGCGGAGATCGCTACGCCGGCGACCGTGAAGATATACAGGTCTGGCGTGCCGACCGATCAAGGGCAGACGCGTAAAGGCCGCGTGTTTTTTATGCTGGCCTCGACTGGCGAGTACACCGTACAGGTTTCGGCGACCGGGTACGAGAGCAGCCAGAAGGACATCGCGATTCCGGTTGCGCTGAAAACGGAGGTGGAGTTTTCATTAAAGCGCAAAGCCGAGGCGAACGAGACGACGGGCGTCCCGGCCGGGCCGGTGCTCGCGCCAAAGGCGAAGGAAGCGTTTGAAAAGGGACTCCAGGCGCTCAGCGCAGGAAATATCAAGGACGCGCAGAAATATTCCGGCGAGGCGATGAATCTCGCGCCGGGCCATCCGGATGTTTTGTATTTGCAAGGTGTCGTGGACTTGAACTTGCGAAATTTTGCCGATGCCCAAGACGTTCTGGAGAAGGCGACGCAGGTTGACCCGATGCACGCGCGGGCGCAGGCAGCGCTGGGAATGGCGCTGAGCGACCAGGGAAAATATGAAGAAGCGATACCCGCTCTGGAGAAATCGCTGGAGCTAAATGCCGGCAATCCGAACTGGGAAACGCAATACGCCCTGGCACAAGCCGACTACAAACTCGAGAAGTATCCGGAAGCTGCGAAGACGGCGCAGTCGGCGTTGTCCAACTCAAATGGGAAGGCGCCCGAGATTGAGCTGCTTGTGGCGCAATCGTTGGTGGCGACGGGAAAGTATGACGAAGCCGCGCAGGGCCTGCGCGATTATTTGAAGAACCACAGCGATCGACCGGATGCGGCGAAGGCGAAGCGTTGGCTGGACCGGCTTGTTGCCGACGGCAAAGTCGCTAAAAACTGAAAAGCGAAGTAGAGAAGCATCGAAGTAATGAAACAGCGAAGAACCGGCGCGGATAGCGGCGATCCTGCGATTGGACGGTGATCTCGCTACGCGGCCGCGTTAACCGGTTGCTTCTTCTGCGAGCCGACAAACGCGAAGTACGCGATGTACATGTAGCAGAGAATCGGCAGGAAGAACGCGTGATGGATGCCGATTCGATCGGCGATGATGCCCTGCAATTCAGGAATGATTGCGCCACCCACGATTGCCGCCACCAGCAAACCTGAACCGTCACCCGTTAACGGCCCGAGTCCCTCGATACCGAGCGTAAAGATCGTCGGGAACATTACGGAATTGAAGAGTCCGACCGCGATGATGGTCCACATTGCGATGTGGCCGAACGTCAGCATCGACGTGATTACCAGCAGCGCTGCGACGATTGCGGAAACGCCAAGAATCTTGTTCGCCGCGATTTTTTGCTGTAGCGCGGAACCGATGAAGCGGCCCACCATCGCTCCGCCCCAGTAGAAAGAAAGCAGTCCGGCAGCGGCCTGCTCCGAAATATTTCCGATGTCGGGCTGGCTGAAATAATTTACGAGGAAACTGCCGATCGAAACTTCCGCGCCGACGTAAACGAAAATTCCGATCGCGCCCAGAACGAGATGCGTATGCCGCCAGATCGAATCGTGGCCGGCCGCCGAGCGTTGTTCGACGCTTGCGATCGCGGGCAGTTTGAACAATGCGATCGCGACGCCGAGCGCCATCAACGCCAATGCAAAAACCAGATACGGCATCTTGACGGACGAGGCTTGCTCAACTCGGTATGCCTGTAACTGAGGCGCAGACATCGCGGCGATCACTCCAGCGGCAAGAGGCGCGCCGCTCAGAATCAACATGCCGCCGAGCTTCGGTCCGATCGTTGTGCCAAGCGAATTGAACGCTTGCGCGAGATTCAGCCGGCTAGCCGCGGTTTTTTCGGGGCCGAGAATCGCGACATACGGATTCGCCGACACCTGAAGAATCGTCATGCCTGCCGCGAGCACAATCAGCGCCGTAAGAAAAAACGGAAACGACGGCACGCTCGCCGCGGGAAGAAACAGCAGTGCTCCTATGCCCATCGTGAACAGTCCCGCGACCATCGCTTTTTTGTATCCGACCGCGTCGATCAATTTGCCCGACGGCAGCGAGAACACGAAGTACGATGTGAAAAACGCGAACTGAATCAGCATCGCCTTCGCGTAATTCAGATCGAACACCGTCTTCAGATGCGGAATCAGAATGTCGTTCAGGCTGGTGAGGAAGCCCCACATGAAGAACAGCGTGGTGACCATCGCGAGCGGGCGGCGATAGTTTGCGACAGTTTCCCCGGCAGAGCTCACGGACGTGGAGCTTACGGTCGTTTGCGCCATCTATCACCTCGTGGTGAACGTGGTCAATTTGTATCACAAAGAGCGGCTGCGCCCGCAATACCTGCGTCTTCTTTGTAATGCGCCAGTACCAGGGGCGTTTCGTGCGGGTATGGGCTGAGGCACGCGCCAATCCAACGCGCACGAATTTCTTCGAGGATCGGCGCGAGCATCGACGACACGCCGCCGCCAATGACGATCACGTCGGGCTCGAGCAAATCGATGACGTTGCCGAGCCAATACGCGATCAGGTCGAGTGTTTCCTGCATTACCTTTTTGGCTAGCGCATCCCCTGTAGCGTAAGACTTTGCCACCATCTCGCTGGTCACCGCGTCAGGCTTGCCGCCGGCCATCGCCAGCAGCGCCGAATTAGTGCAATCACCGCCGCTCGCCGTTTGCGCTGCCAGTTTTGCTCGAGCGCGCCGTGCGATCGCCGGTCCCGCCGCCAAAGTTTCGATGCATCCGCGCTTGCCGCAGGCGCACTGCGGCCCGTTCAAATCGACGCCGACATGACCGCCTTCGGTCGCCAGCCCCGTTCGCCCGTGATAGACGCGGCCGTCAATCACAAAGCCCGTGCCGATGCCGGTGCCGATCGTCGCGTAAAACACGTTACGATAATTTCGTCCTGCGCCCCACTTCGCCTCGGCCAGCGCGGCGGCATTGGCGTCGTTGTCGATCTTCACCTGTGCCGTGGGATAGAGCTTGCGAATTTCTTCGGCGAGCGGGAAGTTGTGCCAACCCGGCAAGTTCGGCGGATTGATCACGACGCCGGTTCGCGGATTGAGCGGACCCGGCGCGCAAATTCCGATGGCATGCGGCTGAAATCCGGCGCCCGAGCCTGCTCGTGATCGCAAATCTTCAATCGCCGCCGCGACGGCCGCTAATCCCCGCGGGGCGTCGTTCGCCACCATCGCGGTGCCCGACCGCATCCTCACCGTGCCGATCATCGCCTCGTTCCTGGTCTCATTCGCCCATTTTGTAACGATGTACCGGCTGCGGGTGCGAGCGACGCCAGGTCAGATGGTTGGCGCCGTCTGCGCCGCCATGTCCATGCAATGGACGGTGG
>Ga0209624_10003295_pt1 | contig 11474 bp, 11 predicted proteins | sample JacPinW_OM2H0_O1_FD_188565 | JGI IMG/M metagenome (GOLD analysis project Ga0209624, IMG submission 188565) | Forest soil microbial communities from Algoma, Ontario, Canada - Jack Pine, Ontario site 1_JW_OM2H0_O1 (SPAdes) (version 2) | ecosystem: Environmental > Terrestrial > Soil > Boreal... | reverse complement strand
CCCCAGCGCATGGCGTGCTCGCGCAGCCAAACGCTCTGAGATGCGGCAACAATCGCGCGTCGTGAAAGTGACATTGGTGTCGTCGTTGCCGACAGGGCGCGAATCGCTGCGGCCCTGCGGCGCTCGAATAAAGTTGTTCCTCGCTACGTCTGCTAAATTTAGCAGACCCGTAGCGAATCGCAACGTTGAGTTGCGGAAATGTATGGTGCAGACGCTTCTGAAATTAGCGCAGACCGTTGTAGGATATCGCTCATGCGAATCGCAAAATTATTTGTGGCACTCACAATTGCATCAATGCTTCCGCTAATCGCGGCGGCGCAACAATCTCAAACTCCCGCGCAAGCTGCGCCCAATGCCACAGCTCCAGCGCCCGTAAATTACTTCACGATAAAACCGCTCGGACACAACGTGTTCGCGGCAATCGCAGTTCCGGGCAGCGGCGCGGGAAGCAACGCCGGATTTGTGATTGGAGACGACGGCGTCGCGGTGATCGACACTTTCCAAAAAGTTGACGCCGCGAAATCTTTGCTCGCCGAAATCCGCAAAATGACGCCGCTTCCGATTAAGTACGTCATCAACACGCACTACCACATTGATCACGTCACAGGGAACGGAGTTTTCGCGGACGCCGGAGCAACAATCATCGCGCAGAAAAATGTTCGCGATTGGATTCACACCGAAAATAAAAAGTTTTATGGCGAGAAAATTACCGACGCGCAGAAGACTTCCGTCGAAGCTCTCACTGGTCCGACACAGGTTTACGACACGACGCTCGACCTTCATCTCGGGTCGAAGTTGATCAACGTGCGATACGAGCTTGGCCACACTGGCGGCGATTCGGTGGTATTTATTCCTGACGCGAATGTAGTTTTCTGCGGCGATCTTTTCTGGCGACATACGTTGCCCAATTTAATTGACGCCAGCACCGAAGCTTGGGTCACAACTCTCGGCAAGCTGATGCTGGAACATCCGTCGGCAAAATTTGTTCCCGGTCACGGCGATTTTGGCGACGTCAGTGGAATTGGTGACGTGCAAGCATTTCAGGGATATTTGATTGATCTGCGCCGATGGGTCAGCGAAGGCCGTGCGAGCGGAAAATCCGGCGACGCTCTTGTAGAGGATCTAACGCCAAAGTTAAAAGAAAAATATGGCGATTGGAGCGCGTTCAATAATTTTGCGAAGCGAAATATTCTGGATACTGACGCCGAATTTGCGGGCACGAAGAAAGTTCCGCAGCCTGTCTCGCCGAAATAACGGACTTCGCGGAATCAGTTAGGCACGCTCCGCTTCAGCGCGCATCGCTTTCCAAAGTTCTGCGACGTGTTCGCGCTCGGTATTTTCCGCGCCGATGGAAACTCGCACCATCCATCGTCCTTCGAGAATTGCCGGTGTTAAATATGCAACGCCACTGCGATTGATCCGATCGCACCACGCTTGCGTATGTTTATCGAGAGCATCCGCGTTCGCCGCGCCGGCAAGCGAAGGCGGCTCGTGACGCACGCAAAGCGTTTGCAATTTTACGGGAGCGAGCACCTTCCAATTTGGTGTCGCGCTGATTTCCGCCGCGAGCCATTGTGCGTTTTTCATGTCTCGACGCAATCGCGCTTGCAATCCGGAAACGCCTTGCTCGCGAATCAGGCACCACAATTTCAGCGCGCGGAATCTGCGGCCCAGCGGAATTCCCCAATCGCGCAAATTCTTTACTTGCTCGTCCACAGCGGAACGCAGGTAACTGGGATTCGTGGACATCACGCGCACCAAATGCTGCGGATCGCGGACATAATAAATAGAGCAATCAAACGCAGAGCCGAGCCATTTGTGCGGATTCAGCACGATCGAATCGGCCGCGTCAATTCCGCGCCACAGTTCGCGGCACTCCGGCAAAATCATCGCGGAGCCGGCCATCGCCGCGTCCACATGCAGCCAAAGATTTTGCGCACGCGCAATTTCTGAAATTTTCGCGACGGGATCGAACGCAGTTGTTGTCGTCGTTCCAGTTGTGGCAACCACCGCGCAAGGTTTCATTCCTTCGGAAAGGTCGTGATGAATCATCGCGGCGAGCGCATCCGAGCGCATTCCGAATTCCGCGTCGTGGGGAATCAGGTGAACATTTGTCCTGCCGAAGCCAGCAAGCAGCGCGGCTTTTTCAACGGAGCTGTGACTGTGCGCGGAAACGTAAACGACCAGCGGCTGTTCCTCGCTCTGCATTCCGCCGCGCGTAAGAGAAAAATTTGTGGTGCGTTCGCGCGCGCAAATCAGCGCGATCAACGTCGAAGTGGAAGCGGTGTCAGCAATCACGCCGCTCCACGCGTCAGACAAACCAATCATCTGGCGCATCCAATCGGTGACGACTTCTTCGACTTCGGTGAGCGCCGGGCTGGATTGCCAGGAAAGTCCCAGCACGCCGAGTCCGGTGCTGAGATAATCGCCGAGCACGCTGGCGAGCGAACCGTTCGACGGAAAATATCCGAAGAATCGCGGATGCTGCCAGTGGGAAAGTCCGGGCATGACGATGCGATCCATGTCTTTAAATATCGCGTCGAAGTTTTCCGGATTTTCCGGTGGACTTGCCGGCAGTTGTGCGCGGACTTCGCCCGGCGCGGTTCGCGCCATCACAGGAAATTCTGCGACGCGCGTGCGATAGTCGGCGATCCAGTCGATCAGTTGATGGCCGTATTTGCGAAATTCCTCTGGAGTCATTGGCGCTCTCAAATATTTTTGTATTGATGCAGTTCCAGCGCGCACGATGTTACAGTTTCCGAGGCAGTTGAGCCAATCGAGTTGAGTCAACAGGAGTTGAGCTAGTTCAGGGGAGCAATTGAAATATCGCGAGATGGGCAGAACTGGTTTTGAAGTCAGCGAAATCGGCCACGGACTTTGGGGAATGAGCGGATGGTCCGGTTCTGAAGACGAGCAATCGCGCGAAGCGATGCAGCTTTCCGCGAATGGCGGCTGCAATTTTTATGACACCGCTTGGGCCTACGGCGAAGGGAAGAGCGACGCGCTGCTCGGCGAGTTGCTCGCGCGAAATTATGGGAAGCGTCAGAAAGCTGCGGCAAATTTTTCTTCGCATTTGTACGCGGCGTCGAAAATTCCTCCGATGAATAAAAAGTGGCCCGCTTCGCCGAACGATCGTTTCGACGAAGTATTTCCCGCGAAACATGTTTTCAAATATATGGAAATGATTCGCGAAAAATTGGGCGTGGATTCGATTGACCTGCTGCAATTCCACGTGTGGGACGACAATTGGGCGAGCGATCCGGATTTCCGCCGCACCGTTGCGAAATTGAAGACGGAAGGACAAATTCGCGCGTTCGGATTGAGCCTGAATCGATGGGAGCCTGCCAACGGAATTGCCGCGCTGAAAACTGGATTGGTGGATGTGGTTCAAGTGATCTACAACATTTTCGATCAGTCGCCCGAAGATAAATTATTTCCGCTCTGCAAGGAAATGAATATCGGAGTGATTGCGCGTGTGCCGTTAGACGAAGGAAGCCTGGGTGGAAAAATGACGCTGGACGATAAATTTCCGCCGAACGATTTTCGCGCGCGATATTTCAGCGGAGACAATCTGCCAAATACAATTGAGCGTGTAGAAAAACTGAAAAAGATTTTGCCCGCGGGAATGAGTCTTCCGGAAATGGCCATCCGATTTATTTTGTCGAATCCCATTGTGAGCACGACGATTATCGGCATGCGGAAGCCGAATCACGTGAAAGAAAATCTGGCAATGAGCGACGCTGGTCCGCTGGATCCCGCGCTGGTTCAAGAATTAAAGAAGCATCGCTGGGATCGCATGCCGACTCCGTCGTCGGCTTAGTATTTTCGAGACGCGTTCGATGCAATTAACTTACGCTGGTTCGGCGACGTTGCCGATTGGCGTCAAGATTCCAAGAAGCACTGCCACAAAAAATAGTGCGGGGATGTCGCCCATCAGATGTCCGTGTTCCATCGGCATATTGAGCGCTTGATAGGTCATGATCCCGGCGTGGACAACGCTTGACCACACCGTGAACCAGATCAGGCTGCGATGCCGCAAAGGATTACGAGAAGCGATGAGGAGAAATACTCCGAGGGTCGCATATACACCGAGAATCATTTGCTCGTACTCGGGTTGATTCGGTTGCCAGCGCCATCCCGAAGGCCAGAAGTTCATCATCAACGGGTAAACGCCAAAAAGGAAAATCAGGCCCACGAGAATTAGCGCAATGCGCAGAAACTTAATCCGCGTCGCAGGATTCATTTGTCACCTCGCTGGAGTTTTTCGAAACGGCATTGCAATCTGGGCGGATGCTAATGGTTGTGCCCCCGGGATGTCAACAAATAGCTATGCGCAGGTCAGCCAGCGAAAAAACGTAGCCGGTTTATCCTTCCAGAGAATTCAACGTCGGAAACGACGCGAGGAGGAAAAATTATGAAAGCAGAAAGCGCGGCTGCGGTATTAGAGTTCCTAATTCCGGCCGTCGAGCAAGAAGCGCACTCACGTGGAAGAAAATCTAGCGATGAGCGACGCGGATCCGTAGGATGCTGCATTACTAAGCGAATTGAAGAAGCATCGCTGGGATCGCGCACCAACTCCGTCCTCGGCATGACGCGAAATTCTATTCGTTTCTGAAAGCTACCAGCGGATCTACGCCCGCAGCGCGGCGCGCCGGCAAATAACACGCAACCAGCGCGATCAAAATATATGCGACGGAAACCAGTCCGTAAGTCAGTTTGTCTGTCGGCTTAACTTCGTAAAGCAAACTTGCCAGCAGTTTCGAGAGCGCCAGCGCACCCCCGATGCCGATAAGAATACCCAGCAAACTCGGTGCAATTCCTTGAGCAATCACCATTCGCAAAACGTCATACGGTCGCGCGCCGAGCGCCATGCGAATGCTAATTTCGCGCGTGCGTCTGCTCACCATGTAATTAATCACGCCGTAGACGCCAATCAGCGAAAGCACCAGCGCGAGCGCGGCGAACATGGTCATCAAATTTAAATAAAATCGAGGCCCCGCGGTTCCTCGTTGTATCAATTCGTCCATCGTCCAAATTTTTTGAATTGGCTGATCTTTATCCACCGCCCAGATCGCGCTCTTGATCACCGGAATCAGGCTCGCGGGCGTGCTGGACGTGCGAATCACTAGTGTGCGATATCCACTTGTCGCACCCGCAGGAAGCGGAAAGTAAAGTTGGAACGGCGTGGGTTTGCTGGTGACGTCAAATTCTTTTACGTCTCCAACAATTCCGATAACGGTGATCCACGGATCGTGCGAATCGCCGATGCGGAATCTTTTTCCAATCACATTTCCGTCCGGCCAAAACTGTTTCGCCATCGAACGATTAATAATCGCCGTAGAGGCTGAATCACGCGCATCCTGTCCAGTAAAGGCGCGGCCCTGCAGGAGCGGAATGCCAAGCGCCGCGAAATAGTCAGAGGAAACATTTGTAAAGGGCACGATCATATTTCTGTCAGTGTCGGCGACGGTGCGTCCTTCCGCTTCCAAATTCCCGAATGTAATTCCGCCGTCAGCGAACGGATCTCCACCTGCAACGGCCAAAGACTGCGTGCCTGCCGCAGCGCTCAATCGCGATTTTATTTGGTCGAAGAATGCCGACTGTTGTGTTCCAGTGGCATATTTGCGCGACGGCAGGATCAGATCAATTGCGACAAGATTCTGTTTGTCAAAACCATTCGGGAAACTATTTAGACGCGAGAAACTTTTCATTAGCAATCCGGCGCCAATTAACAACATCAAGGAGAGCGCCACCTGCACGACAACCAAACCGTTTCGCAGCCGGCGATCGGTCTTTGAGCCGGAATCATTTCGTCCGCTGCTATTCAGTGAATTATTCAGGCTGACGCGCGATGCCTTCAGCGCCGGCACAAGGCCGAAAAAAATTCCGGTGAGTGCGGAAATGGCAAATGTGAAGATCAGAATGCGCTTGTCCACCGCGATTTCATTCAGATTGAAGAAACTGATTTCAGTCGGGATCATCGCGGCAATTAATTTAACGCCCCACATGGCGAAGAGGGCGCCCAACATGCCGCCGAACAAGCTGAGCAATACGCTTTCGGTGAGCAGTTGACGCGCCAGCCGGCTGGGCGCCGCGCCGAGCGCCGCTCGAACCGCAATTTCTTTTGCGCGCACGGTGGATTGCGACAACAGTAAGTTCGCGGTGTTGAGACAGGAAATTATCAAAACGAATGCGACGGCGCCGAGCAGGACGAACAAAACCGTCCGCGTTCTGGGCTGGGCGCGAAGGGAATTTAGGCTAGCCAGTTTGGCGTCCCATCCGCCACGAATTGGCTTTTCTTTCGCGAGCCGCGCCGTGACCGCGTTCATTCTCTCTTGAGCTTGCGAGATCGTGATTCCCGGCTTGATTCTCGTGATGACTGTTGGACTCACATGTTTCAAGATTGAAGGATCGGACGCCGCAGAATACGGAAGCCAGAACTTCACTTTGTCGCGCGGGAACTTGAAGTCTGCGGGCGCCACTCCGACCACCGTGAAGTCTTCTTTGTTCAAATTGATTTTCTTTCCGACGATGCCAGGATCGGAGCCAAATCGATCTTGCCAAAATGATTCTGCGAGCAGCACGAGATGATCGCGTCCCGGCGCGCCATCACCCGGCGAAAACCCTTTGCCAATTTGCGGTTCAACGCCAAGAAAGGGAAGAAGTCCGTTTGAGACATATGCGCCCGCTATTTGCTCTGGCTCTGACTCGCCGGTGATCAGCGCTGTGGTCGGGCTGAATCCCTGGAATTCTTCAAAGAAATCCGTATCAGATTTCCATTCCGAAATTTTCTCAGGAGTGGAACCGCCATACGACAAACTACTGCTGGGAATATAATTCAGAATCTCGACAATTCTGTCCGGACCGCTAAAGGGAAGCGGCCGCAGTAGCACGGCGTCGACGACGGTAAAGATCGCGGTTGTCGCGCCGATTCCAAGCGTGAGCGTCAATAAAACGACAGCGGTGAATCCGGGTTGCTTGGCGAGCGTGCGAGCGCCGTAACGCACGTCCTGCCAAAAAGACTCCAGCTTTGGGAATTGCCACGTTTCGCGGGCGTCCTGACGATGAAGCGCCGCATTACCGAATATTCGGCGAGCACGCGGCCGCACGTCTTTAGGCAACGCGCCCGAATTGCGTTGATCCGCTTCTTCCATTTCGAGGTGCGTTTGAATTTCATCGTTCAATTCCTGATCGATTTGTTTGCGGTGAAAAATTCCGCCGATACGTGCCACGAATCGCCGTAGTGACATTTTTATTTCCCCTCCTTATTTCTCTTCGGGCGCCGGACGGTCTGTCTGCAAGATTGCCGCAAACGCAGAAATGAAGCGTTTCCAATGCGACTGACCGGCGACGAGCTGCTTTCGTCCTGATGCAGTCAATGCGTAAAACTTGGCGCGACGCTTCGTGGTGGAAACGCCCCAATTTGCTTTGATCCAGCCTTCTTGTTGCAGGCGTTGCAGCGCCGGATACAGGGAGCCGTGATCGACCTGGAATGCGCCGCTGGAAGTTTGCTCGATAAACTTGGCGATGCCGTAGCCGTGTTTCGGTCCCCAGCGGAGGGTACGGAGTATTAGTAGGTCCAGAGTTCCTTGAAAGAGTTCGATGCGTTCGGTCGTTTTTTCTCGAGGCATAGGGAGACATTCTACCGTTCCATAGGTAGGACGTCCACTGATAAGAAAAGTTAGCAAGAAAAAGAGCGAAAAATTTAGCGGCGGTCTATACTTTGTCAGACGTAAAACCATCCTGGAGGTCCTGAAATCATGAAAGCGGAAAGCGCAGCGGCAGTGTTGGAGTTTTTAATTCCGGCAGTCGAACAGGAAGCGGCACTTACACGGAAAGTTTTACTGGCTGTGCCGGCGGATAAAGGACATCACAAGCCGCATGACAAGGCCATGAGCGCTTTAGAATTGTCCTGGCACATTGCGGCGACGGAAACATTCTTTATTACCGCGGTGACGACCGGAGCTTTTGCGCCGTACATGCAGATGCCCGCGGAAATAAAGACTACGACCGATGTGGTGGCGTGGTTCGATAAGCAAGTGGCGGCTAACGTCGCGAAGCTGAAGGCCATGACGGGCGAGCAGGCCGCGAAAATGGTGGACTCTCCCTTCGGCCCGTTGCCCGCGATCGCATTTCTGAATTTGTCGATCAATCATACGGCGCATCATCGCGGACAGCTTTCCACGTATCTGCGGCCGATGGGCGCGAAGGTTCCTTCGATTTACGGAACGAGCCGTGATGATAAGGAAGCGAAACAAGCTGCGGCGAAACCTTAAGGAGCTTGGGACGTATAAGCGGAAAGAAGCGTCGATTAGTTGAATTCGCGGGGAGGCTTCGTAAGATGGACGCGCGAGACAGGATGAGACTGCTCGAAGACGACTCGAAGGTGCTCGAAGGCATTGCAAGTCAGTTTGGCGAAGATTCAAGAGAGTACACCGCGCTGAAGCACGCCGCGTTTGCCCTGCACTACGTTCTAATGGGTCAAGGACACGAGTGGTTTAGGGATTATCTCGAAAAACTCGAAGGCGATCTCACGCCGGAACAAAGAAGACATTTAATCGAAATGGGGATCGATCCCGATGCCTGTTGATGAGAAGTCGGCGCAAATAGGTCGAACCGCCATCAAGTTTATTGACGCCGGCTATTTTCTCGCGATCGTAGTCGTGGTGGCGTGGCGCGTCCCCGTGGGTCCTCGTTTTGTGATTGGCATGACAATCGCAGCGATTGGTTTTGTGTTGTGGATGGTGGCAAGGCAGCAATTGGGGAAGTCGTTCACCGTTAGCGCGCAGGCGAAGGCGCTCATCACGACCGGCTTATATTCCAAAATCCGCAATCCCATTTATTTCTTTGGCGGAGTCGCCTTCACCGGCGTTTTCATTGCGTGGGGAAATATTTATGCGTTGGTCGCGGTCATAACCTGGTATTTCATCATACAGTTTTTGCGCGCGCGGAAAGAATCGGCCGTACTGGAGCAGGCATTCGGAGATGAGTACCGCAGATATAAAGCGAACACTTGGTTTTAAGAAGTTTGTTTTGGCGCGCCGCACCTGCTTCTAGGCAGCCGGATAAGTGATTACATTTTTTCGTACACGCGCAAAAGAAGTGAGCGAGTGTGCGCGCGCAGTTTTTGCGCTCATGATGTCTTCCACATGAATTCCGCGCACCACAAGCGCATCTCCAATCAGCGAGCGGTGACACCTCCACGGGACAGCTTCCGCGCACATCATTGCGCTACGTTTTTGGCGCGCTAGTTTGATGAGTCTCTGTAGTCCGGCGTCAAATTCCGGCGTCTGCATGTAATCGGCATAGCCCCGAAATGATGTGTTGCGCCAGCCCAAGTTCTTGGAATCGCGGCGGGCGTGACGCAGTCCGCCAAGCTTTCGGATATGTACGTAGCCAATTTTCGCGCCGTGCAAATTTTTTCGCAGAGCCTTCTGGTCAAATTGGGGATTGTGCCGCGAGCGCGGAATGCTGCGCACATCTATGATGCGTCGAACACCATGCGCGCGCAGAATCGCAAGAAATTCTTTCCACGTGCGGTTGGAATGTCCAACGGTAAAGACGGTGAGAGCGTGCGTGCTGATCTTCTTCACGGGCGTATGCTAATCCAGCGGCGTAAGTCCGGCAATGTAAGGTACGGGATTTAAGTTTAATGGTTGGCGAGTGCTTGGCGAAGCGTGCTGCGAACTTCCAGCATTCCGTTGTAAGAAATGTATCCACTTTTCCTGAAGCTGTTCATAAAAAAATTCACTCGGGAACGCGTGGTGCCGACCATTTCCGCCAATGCAAGCTGGCTGATTCGCGGAATGCTGGCTTTGCGTGGCGAACCGCTCGAGCTGATATTCGCCAAACGCAGCAGCGCGCGGGCCAGACGCTGGCTTGCGGAATTCACCATGACGTCCATTAGATCCTGGCGGAATCTCAGGTTGGCGGCCAGCATGTGAGTCCGGAAAAGGGTAGCAATCCGGAGTTCTCCATCCAGCAAACGGACCATGTCACTCTTCTTTATCGCGAGAACAGAAGTTGGAACCAGCGTAGACGCCGTGGACAAGTGCGCAGCGTGATGAGAAAGGCTTGCTTCACCGAAAAACGTTTTGGCGGGCAGCACCGATATTACGACCGGCCTTCGCCCTTTCGATGTTACGGTCAGCATCACCATGCCGCTTTGCACGTAATAAACGGAGCCGTTCGGCGTACCCTGCGCGTAGATCGTTTCCCGTTCGGCGTAATGAGACGATTTTCCGGCCTCGGCCAAAAGGACGTCGGTCGCTGAAGGCGGTTTCTGTTTTACTTTCATTTGTTCGCGGTAACCTGTGCGGATCGCGGACGATTCGTCATGGTCGCGCTATGAAAGCGACGTCCGCGTGTTATGTCTTCCTTTCATCAGACTAGAGACAAGCAATGCCGAAGTCTGTTCAATGCGGGACACTGTTCACCAGGCTCCAATCGCCGCGTCGATGCAGGACGTTCAGCTCGCATGCGAGGCCGCCAATTCGGCGAGAGTTCATTCTTTTACCGGGATTTATTTAGCGCGAGCGTGACTTGGGAACGTTTCCAGCGTCATATCCGTTGTAAGTAGAAGTGTGCCGCGCTGAATTCGCCGCGCCCGTCGCACCGTGGAGGCTTTGTGGACACTTTCTGGCATGACATTCGATACGGATTGCGCACGCTTGGACGAAGTCCGGGATTTCTGGCGGTCGCGGTGCTTACGCTAGCGCTGGGAATCGGAGCGAACACGGCGATTTTCAGCGTCGTGGATGCGGTGCTGCTGCGTCCGTTGCCGTTCCGCGCGCCGGACCAGCTTGTGGCGCTGTTTGAAACGGAAAACGTCGCGGGAAGTTTTCCACTGACGGGCGCGGACTATTTGGATTGGCGCTCGCAGAACCAAACCTTTGAAGACATGGCAACGTACACATATCAGGAAAACTTCAACGCCAGCGGCGCCGGAGAACCCGAGCGCGCCACAGTCGTTGAAACGCAGTCCAACTTTTTTTCGATGCTCGGCGTGGAGCCGATGATTGGCCGCGTGTTTCTGAACGGCGAAGACCAAGCCGGGCGCAATCACGTGGCCGTGCTGAGTTACGGATTTTGGCAAAGGAATTTCGGCGGGGACAAAACCGCGCTGGGCAAAGCTGTGATGTTGAACGGCGAACATTATGAAGTAGTGGGCGTGATGCCTTCCTGGTATTTGATTCCCGCAGCGGCCGACATGTGGACCCCGATTGACGCTTCGGCGAAAGGATTGGGTCCGCGCGGAGAGCATCATCTTCGTGCGCTGGGAAGAATCAAAGCGGGAATCGCGGTCGAGCAAGCTCGCGCGGACCTGAAAACCGTCGCTGCGCGATTGGAAAAACAATATCCAAACGACAATTTCAAAGTTTCGGCGATTGTTGTGCCCTTAAGGGAACAATTTGTCGGTGGCAGCAGAAGTCAGGTGTGGGTGATGTTTGGCGCGGTAACGCTGGTGCTGCTCA
>Ga0209624_10003294_pt1 | contig 11475 bp, 12 predicted proteins | sample JacPinW_OM2H0_O1_FD_188565 | JGI IMG/M metagenome (GOLD analysis project Ga0209624, IMG submission 188565) | Forest soil microbial communities from Algoma, Ontario, Canada - Jack Pine, Ontario site 1_JW_OM2H0_O1 (SPAdes) (version 2) | ecosystem: Environmental > Terrestrial > Soil > Boreal... | reverse complement strand
CACACACTAGCTCAGATCACCTCGACCGTCGGCCAGCGACACGCGAAAGCGTCTGCCGCAACGCGGCTTCGTTCAAGTCGGCTTGTGTTCAGCTATGGGCAATGTGGCGGACCGCTGGTTCAAGGGACGAACCTTGGTGACGCGGGCCCGAAGCCCATTTATCGGGAATCTGCCAACCGAGAGGGGGGCCCTACCACGGCTGCGGGTTGCTCGCGTTGAAGAAGCCTCCGCTAGGGCCGTCGTCCGGCAGAAGCGCTAAACGGGCCGTGTATCCGGGATCGGCCGAGTTGACTTTAATGCCGGAGTCCAACAATTTCGGTTGCCGGGTTTTACACATGGCGGAATTTTCACCGAACGCCATTCCCGACGACTCCAACCACCATGAGCATGACCGGAGCCCCCGCTACGGCACGCCGTTCCGTCGCTGTTCTCGGCTTTCGCAACCTGTCAGGCCGTCCCGAAGAAGGATGTATATCCACGGCCCTGGCGGAATCGTTTGTCGCTGAAGAAGGACGCCCCCGGAAGTATGGTTGCTCGCAGCCACAGCATCCGGAGTGACACTCAAGCTGTCGGGGACAACAACCGTCACTGCCGAAACAAACTGATACCCTCGGTCCGGCTGGGTGACAATGAAGTTGTTGTCGCCGGGTTTTTCCTCAAGTGCCCGCCGCAGCGCCGAGATACTTTGCGCCAGACTGTTCTCGTCCACAAAGGTATCCGGCCAGACATTCTTCAAAAGCTCGTCGCGAGTTAGAACCCGTCCCGGGTTTTGCACCAGGTACAACAGCACATCAAACGCCCGCCGGTTGAGCGTGACAATCTCATCTTTCCGCCGCATGGAGCGTGCGAGGACGTCGACCTGAAATTCCCCGAATTGAAATATCCCTTCGGATTTCATTGACTTGGCAACTATTTCAGAACTTGTCAAAACCTGTCAGAAGGCGTCACTGGCCTTTTTTGCGCGACTGCCACAACATTGGCGGCCAGTACAGGGGAAACGTACGAAGAGACTCTACCAACGGCTGACTGAGCGGGCAAGCTTCTTCCGTTCGAGTTCCTCCGACCGGGGCACCACACGCACGGTACGGACTGAGGTAACGGTCGAGCGGCAAGGCATGACCGTATTGGTAGGTGGGGCAGCGGCAGGCTTCGAGAACTGCCCTCTCTGCGGACAGAAGCTTGCCCCAGTTCAGGCGGAGCAGGCGAGGCTTCGCCTGCAAGAAGGTTTGAGTACGAAGAAAGACCTTCCGGCGGATGGTACTTCCTCGTGAGTTCAAGATTCGAGATGGGAAAGACCCAAATTCAGGAGCTTAGAAAAAGGAGAAATACAAATGAAACACGTCAGTAAGTTTGTCTTGCTAGTAATCCTCGGCTTTGGACTGTCCGCTGTCGTATTACCCACGAAACAGCCGGACTCAACCTTCAAGGTCTCAGCCCACAACCGCTGCCTGCCGGTATGGGGCACGATTAAGAGTGTGTTCACCACACAGAACTGCACGAGCCCGATCGGGCTCTGCACCGTTGGAACCATCACGGGTTCGGACCTGCTCAATGGAAATACGAGTTTCGTGGCCTTGGACGCGGCTCCGTCGGCCGGCATGCCTGGGGTCGAACCAGCGGCGAACCTTTCCTACTCCGGTCAGCTCACCATCGTGGCGAGGGACGGCACGCTGGTGACAAATGATCTTGGCGTTCTGGACGCAACCCATTTGGCGTTCACCGAGATGGAACGCCCCAGTTCTGGAACGGGTATTTTCGCGAATCCGGAAACTAACACCTTCTTCATATCAGGATCCATTGTCGATAACGGGCAAGGATTCCAGGGAAACCTGTCAGGCTTCGCTTGTTTTGACGGCCAGTAGCCTCGGCCGCCGCCTTCGATGCCCGGTATGTAGGTTCGCGAGAAATCGCAGCAGCAAGCAACGAAGACCCGCTTGGAGAGAATTATGAAAAACCCGACCCTTCACCTGCGCCTGGCTTCACTTCTATCTCTGATCCTGCTGGCGTGTACCGCGGCATATGGCCAACTTACTCCCAGCGGCGATGCCTACACCAACACCGCCGCCATGACTACCAACTACGGCGCCAAGACGCTGCTCGACGTCGAGAGTTCGCAGACGACTTTCATTCAGTTCGATCTGTCGTCGATCCCCTCCGGCTACACCAGCGCCGACATCACCAAGGCCACGCTCAAACTCTATGTGAATGCTGTGACCACTGCCGGCAGCTTCAACGTGGACTACGTCAACGGCACCTGGACCGAGAGCACGATCGATGCCAGCAATGCTCCGGCGCTCGGAACCGCTATTGCCGCGAGTATCCCGCTGACCACGAAAGACAAGAACCAGTACATCCTGGTGGATGTCACTGCGGCGGTGCAGGCGTGGTTGAACGGAACCGCCAATGACGGCGTCGCGCTGGTGGCGAATAGCCCGCTGAACGCGACTTTCGACAGCAAGGAAAGCACGACGACCAGCCACTCGGCGGAGTTGGACATTGTGTTTGCCGGAGGCGGCGGCAGTGGAATCACCGGAATCACCACGGCTGCGGGCAGCGGTCTGATCGGTGGAGGAACCAGCGGCACGCTGAACTTGTCTCTGACCAATGCCTGCGCGGCGAAACAGATTCTCCAGTGGACCGGTAGCGCGTGGACCTGCGCTTCCGCAGGTACGGGCACGATCACGGGCGTAACGGCGGGAACCGATCTCACCGGCGGCGGGACGAGTGGCAACGTGACGCTGAGCCTGAACACGGCAGCGACCAATGCCCTGTACGCGCAGTTGGGCGGGATCAACACGTTCACAGCCAGTCAGAACGTGGACGGCACGATTACTGCCACTTCCAGTGGTAACGCCATCGTCGGCAACAGTTCGGGCACCACAAACGCCGCCGTGCAAGGCAGCGGAAACAGCAATGGTGTATTGGGCGTTGCGTCGTCAACTTCGGGCATTGGCATAGAGGGACTTGAGACGGCGGGAACCGGGTCCACGTTGGGCGTACTCGGTGAGTCGGCGTCGACTTCTGGCCAGGGCGTCGAGGGATTTGCCACCGCTACGTCTGGGACTACAGTTGGCGTCGCCGGCATCGCCCAATCGCCCGCCGGCTATGGGGTCTACGGCGTAAACACCGCCACGACAGGGAACATCGCCGGTGTGTACGGATCAGCGGCGTCCACTAGTGGCACCGGCGTCGAGGGCAATTCGACCGCTGCCACCGGAACTACATATGGTGTGACCGGCACGTCGGCGTCCACTACTGGCACCGGCGTCTACGGATACGAAGCCTCCACAACGGGGTCTACGGCTGGTGTGCTCGGCCAATCGGTGTCGGATACTGGCTTTGGCGTGAAGGGTATGAGCGCCTCCTGGGTCGGCGTTTTCGGGCAGGCGCACGGCTCAAGTGGATACGTTCCCAGCACTGGTGCAGGCGTATGGGGCGACAGTGGGGCCGGCGCGGGCCTCGCGAATGCAACGGGGGTGGCGGGAACTGCCGCCGACAACGTCGCTGGTTTTTTCAGTAATGCCAGCGTAACCAGCCCCACTCTCGAGGTAATTAACTTAACAACAAGCTCCGGAGGTGAGGTTTTTGCAGGCGAGATACCGTATGTGAGTAATGGCCCAAGTGTCCTGGCAATCATTGGAGACCCGGGATGCGGTGCTGGCGATAATCGTATGGCCATACAGCTCAGCCAGGGTGGCATGTCCAACTGTAACAACTACACCCTGACCGCGGGCAACAATGGTGAAACGTACCTTAACGCCAACGCTAATGAAACCGTACACCTCCGCGTCAACAATACCGACGCCTTGGTAGCTTCCGGCAGCGGAGTGAACGTCGTCGGCACGCTCTCCAAAGGCGGCGGCTCGTTCAAAATTGACCACCCGCTCGATCCCGCCAACAAGTATCTCTATCACTCCTTCGTCGAATCGCCCGACATGAAGAACATCTATGACGGGACCATCACCACCGACGCCGCTGGTCTGGCGACGGTCCCGCTGCCGGATTGGTTCGAGGCGCTCAACCGGGATTTCCGCTACCAACTGACCGTAATCGGCCAATTCGCACAGGCCATCGTGGCCAGCAAAGTGGCGAACAACCAGTTCCGCATCCAGACGGACAAACCGAATGTGGAAGTTTCCTGGCAGGTGACTGGAATTCGCCAGGATGCCTTCGCCAATGCGAACCGGATTCCGGTCGAGGTCGAAAAAGCTCCCGCCGATCGCGGCCGCTACCTGTATCCCGAAGCCATCGGACAGCCCGTAACCGCCCGCATCGGCTACGAAGCGCCCCCGGCAGGGAGCGAGCACATCGCACACCAACGCCCGGAACTACCGCTGCATCGCGGCTACGCCTCGCCGGCGCGGGTGATCACTCTTCCGGCTCCGCCGAAGCTGGTTATGCCCAAGATAGCTCCATTGCCCCATCCAACCGCGCAAGCGCCGAAGCTCGAGGTCAATCAGAAATAGCCACCGCCCAGATTGAGAACGGCAATTAGAGCCTACGGCGGCCACGCAGTAAGAAGGTGGCAGCCTCAGATCTTCCCATCAACCGAAGAGACATCAGTAAAGAATCGCAGAAGGAGAATTCCAATGAAGCAAACGATAAGACATCTCACCCTGGGCTTGGCCTTGTTCCTGGCAAACTTCGCAAGCCAGGGAATGGCTCAGTCTACGGCGCAACAAGTGAAAGGCATCAATGCGCAGGGCGGAAAGTGGCAGGCATTCACCGACCGAGGCCAGGTAGCGGTGGCCACAAATGCAACCACGGAGTATGTGGCGTGGAAGGTGACCGGCAGCGAAAACATCGAATACTCCACGTCGACCGACGGCGCGACCTGGACAACGCCGAAAGTCCTGGGTGGAACTTACCTGCACAGGGCGTGGAAAGCGCAGACTCAGGGCGTCCCGGCGATCACGGTCGATAACACCACCGGCTATGTATGGGCGGCGTGGACGGATCCCACTACCAGCGATCTGTTTTACTCCACCTACAGCGGCGGTGCGTGGACTTATCGACAGGCGGTCAGCGGCTCGGGCTGGACCGCACAGAATCTTGTATCCGGAGCGTCGCCGGCATTGGGAGGCGGCAACGGTATCACCATAACTTGGATTGGATAACAGAGTCCCGATGTCTATATCTTTTACTCAAACTGGACCAACTCAGGGTGGTCGGTCCCGCAAATTTTAGGCAACTCGAACTGGACTGCAACACCTGTCCCGTCGGGATTTTCGACGCCGAGCTTGACTGTATCTCTTACCGGCGGGTCTGCCATGTATTGGGTCGACTATTTTGGCAACATCTACGGCTCGGCTTTTATTTTTGGTGGGTGGGCCCCTGAGACGGTAATTAGCTGCGACAGCTGGACCGCGCAAACCTGGGATGACAACCCTCCGGCCGCGGCAAACTTCAACCTGAATGGCGGAGGAAACGCCATGCTGTTCTGGGTTAACTTCGCCGGCGACGGCTACCAACTGGCATACACCTACGAGACTTTCGATCAAAATTGCCCGTAGGCCAATCCACAAACTATCGATATCGCCCCTGGATTCACTAACGCCAACGGTTACGTCGGGCCAGCTGTGTCCGTTGGATCAAACTTATCGATTCTCGCGTGGCCCCAACTGGTTAAAAACAGCGAAACCAAAAGCAGCGTCTGGTACCTGAACCCGCTGACTCTTCCGGGGCTGAACTAGCGGGTCTGAACCAAATCGGAGGTCCGCGGGCTCGGACTTCACAACAAAGACTTGAAACAGAAGGCTCCGAAATGAGGAGCGGGACGTTGAGGAACAGGACAATGAGCAACTTCGCGCAACATCAATTCGCAACTAGAGTTTTTCGAGCAAGGCTAATCCTGACACTCGTTGTCCCGGCGATGCTGGCCCTAGTAGCCACTCCGCTCACGTCCGCGCAGACCTTTATGTTTAATCGCGCTGATTTCGTTACGGGAACGGGCCCGGCAGTGCTGGCCGTGGGCGATTTCAACGGCGACGGCCACATGGACGTGGTCACCGGCAATGACGACACGGCGAACACTGTCTCTGTATTGCTCGGAAAGGGAGACGGAACATTCGCTCCGCACGTCGATTATGCGGTGGGCTCGGGGGTGACCGGTATCGCCGTCGGCGATTTTTAACAACGACGGCAAGCTCGACATTGTCGTTGTCTATGGCTTTGACCTTGCGAGAGTCGCCGTGTTGTTAGGAAAAGGAGACGGAACCTTCAAGCCATTCATGCCAACCACCGCGGGCATGCAAGGCGGCAGTATTGCGGTCGGCGATTTCAACGGCGACGGCAAACTCGACGTGGCCGTCGCCGACAACAGCGGCGGCGTCGACGTTATGCTTGGAAACGGCGACGGAACCTTCAAGGCTCCGGTCAGTTATGCTACGGCGGCGGATCCGCGGATGGTGATTGTGGCCGACTTCAATGACGACGGGAAGCTGGACCTGGCGACGGCCAACGCAGACAGCGAGACGATCTCTGTGCTGCTCGGCAATGGCGACGGGACATTTCAGGCTCATATGGATAACTCAACCGCGATCGCCGCGAGTTGCATCAGTCTCGCCGCGGGCGACCTGCGCAATGACGGCAGGCGCGACATTGTTGCCGGCTGCCAGAGTGAAAGCAAGGTCGCGGTGCTGCTCTCGAACGGTAACGGAACGTTCAAGCCGGCGAAGGCTTATCCCGTTCCAGCTGGTGTGGATATCGTTGCACTCGGCGATTTCAACGGCGACGGCAAACTCGACGTGGCAGTCACGAACGGGGGAACGTACGATATGGTTTCCATTTTGCCCGGCAGTGGCACGGGAACTCTAAAAGCCGCAGTGGTGTTCGGTACTAACTATGGTCCAAGTGGCATAGCCGCTGCCGATTTCAACGGTGATGGAAAGCTAGACATAGTAACTTCTGACAACGGCGGCCCCTTCGGAGTTACGATGGCAACTATCTCGGTTCTGCTGAGTAACGGCAAAGACTTGTTCGCGGCCCGCACCGATTACGCGGTCAGCACTGAAAGCGTTTCCGGAGCCTACACCGGAATTGCGGCGGCAGATCTTACCGGGAATGGCAAGCCGGACCTGATTGTTCCGATCACCTATGCCTTCGAACCCTACGAGTTTTCCATCCTGAAGAACAAAGGCAATGGGACATTCGACGCACCCGTAAGCTACACACTGCCAATCGCTCCGGACGCCGTAGCGGCAGGCGATTTCAATAACGATCACAAAGCAGATATCGCGATCATGAATTTCGGTGGCAGTGGCAGCATCTCCGTGTTGCTGAACTCGGGTACGGGGACCTTCCCGACCTACACGCAATACCCCATCAACGGCTACGGCTATGGAATCGCGGTGGGCGACTTCAACAAGGATGGCAACCTCGACATCGTCGCCACGGACGCAACACAAAACACCATATCTATTCTTCTCGGCAATGGAACCGGTGCTTTTCCCACGTTCGCGACGTACCCGACCGGAAGTGCCCCGTACGGCGTCACCGTCGGCGATTTCAACGGGGACGGCTGGCCCGATATCGCGGTAGCCGACTCGCGGAGTGGCAGCGTCTCGATTTTGATCAATAAAGCTGACGGCTCGGGCACGTTCCTTCCGAAGATGGACTACGCCGCGGCGGGCGGAGGCGCTCCATTGTCACTCGCGGCCGGCAGTTTCCGTGGTAACGGCAAAATCGACCTGGCGGTGGTAACGAACAGCGCCTTTGGCGGAGTCGTGGTCCTGTTGGGAAATGGCGACGGAACTTTTCAGGCAGCCGTGCCTTACGACACGTTGAACAACGCGAACGGAGTAGTCGTTGGCGACTTCAATAATGACGGCCATCTGGATATGGCGGTCTCCACCGCGAGTGCCGGCAGCAGCTTCGCGTTCATCACCATTTTTCCCGGGAACGGCGATGGAACGTTCGGCAGCGGAGTGACACTCACGTCCGGCGCATTGCCGTCTGGAATCGTAGCTGCCGATTTCAATGGCGATGGCGGATTGGACCTGGCGACGGCTAACGGAACGACGTCTGGCGACACGGGTTCCGCAACCGTGCTCTTGAACGAACCAGTCATTGGTATAACGCCCAGCAACCTGACTTTCGCGGCGCAAAAGGTAGGAACATCGAGCGCCGCGCAGGTGGTGACGATAAACAATCCCGGAGCAACGCCTTTGAAAGTCACCAGCATCACCATCAGCGGAGACTACTCAGAAACGAATGACTGCCCCGCCAAACTCACAGCCGGCAAGAGTTGCACCGTCAATGTGACCTTTACTCCCACGGAGACAGGCTCGCGGACCGGGACTTTATCGATCAAAGACTCCGCACTCAGCAGTGTTCAAAAAAACGCGCTGAAGGGCAGTGGGACGTAGCCGGCTCAACGGGAGGAGTTGCGGGACAGTCCGGCGAAACCAGTATTACCAGCCTGGGCTGTGGCGAACCCCGCGATTGCTCCACACCAGAGCGCGCATTAGCTAGCCAATGTACGGGCCACTCAAGCTAAGATTCGAAAGGGGGTGCTCGCGATGAAAACTGGATCGATGGCCCACTACCGCTTGTCGACGCGGGCTTGCCGATTCAACCCGCCAAACGTGCCTTAGTCTGACGCAAACTTTTGTTTCTCACATTCTTTCGATAGCTGGAAGCAACACAGGAGCGGAGAGGGAGGTTAGTCAAGGCCGCATTCTTTGCGCCGCGCAGCGATCGGAGCGAAGCGCAGAGCCTTGACTGGCCTCCCGCGCTCAGTACACTCGCCACCGAGAAAAGGGAGATAACCCGTTCCCGTGGCCGCCGAGTTTTTCCCCGATGCGACGCTTTCTCTCTGCCCGCCTGCTGCCGCATCGCACGGTACTCCGCCACCAAGGTTCAGCGCCGCGCTTCGGGCTTCGAGGCCAGGGGATTCCGAGTCGGAAATCATTTCCGAGCAATAATTTCTCTCTAATGGTTCAAACATGTCATTTCCGGATCGACGAACTGTCGACATACTACTGACAACTCTACTTTTTATGGGAGTCTGTTCATTAGTCTACAGCGCCCGGCGCGTCATTTTGGTCTTCGTCGTGGCAATACTCTTTGCCTACCTGATTAATCCAATCGTCAGATTTCTGGAGAAGCATTCCCTGTTTTCCAGGAATCTCCGAGGACCTGCTGTTGTAGAAGTGTATCTAGTCCTGCTAATTCTGATTGCAATTCCTGCACACTCTCTCGTCCCGGCGCTGTTGCGGCAGGCCAGTACCCTGATCGAGACCGCACCCGCTTTATTGAGCGGGCAGTCGCCCGGAAAATTTGTGACAGAGGTCGGGGGCCGGTATGGTTGGACCGACGTCCAAGAACTTCGGTTAAGAGTGTTCCTGGCAAGACATCGAGAGGAACTGGAAAGCCTCGTTCGCGCCGCAGAACAACATCTCCCGACTGCCGTGCAGGCGATCGGTTATCTGCTCGTGATCCCAATACTCGCGGTCTTCTTCCTACGTGAAGGAGAAGAGCTTGCGAACGGTCTTATCCTCTTCTTTGCCTCGCCGGGGAACTCCGAAGCAGCGCACAAACTTGCGGAAGAACTGGATGCTGTGCTGCGAAAATATATAAAAGCCAAGGTAGAACTCGGGGGGCTGTCGCTGGTTGTCTATACGTTAACCATGCTTTTGTTTGGCAGTCCGTATGCCATTGCCTTGGGAACCTGCGGCGGACTTCTCGATTGCATACCCGTGGTGGGCGGGATTGTTGCAGTGACCGCGATCGTTTCGGTCGGGGCATTAGCGCATACCCATTGGATTTGGATGGCAGTATTGTTAGCCGGTTGGAGGATGATTCTGGACTATGTCATTGCGCCCCGCGTTATGGGACACAACTTGGAGATTCACCGCCTGATGGCGATATTTGCAGTGATGGCAGGCTGGGAAATCGGCGGGCTGTTGGGAATTTATCTCGCGCTGCCCTTAACGGCGGTTGCCGGCGTCATCTGGCGGAGGTATGTATCCACGAAATCGTCAGCGTTGGGTCAAGCCGCTATTCATCAACATCTACCGCCAGCGGGCGTTTTGTCGAGATGACCCGTCTCCGGGTAGCAGCTCAGCTCGATCCGTTTGACGCGAGTTGTCCCTAAGCATTTCGTCTGGTGTGCGTTAGAGAAGAACCCGAGGATCGTAAGGCATCGCGGGAGCAAATTCGCCCGTCCAGGCACGCTCGTGCAGTTCCCATGGCGATGCGCCCGCTTCGCGGGCGACAATCACCTTGTCGGGGTCTACATACTTGCCCATCGGATTCTTCGCAAAGTTCGGCGAGGTCCGCAAATGTTCGGTCGACGTCCAACTGTCACCGTAGTTATCGACGTTCAGTTCGACGCTGTTGCGGTCCGGATCCTCGTAGTAAAAGGCGGTCTGAGCGCCGGAATCTGTACACAGTACAGGCAAGATGCCTTGTTCCTTCAATCGCGCATACGTGCCGAGCAAGTCGTCGAGAGTTCGGTATTCAAAGGCGAAGTGCTGGAGCCGTTGATGATGCGCTCTGTCGGGATCGGCGATTAGACCCGGCAATTGGACGAACGCCAAGCGGTGGTTCGCCTCGTCATTGCTGACCCATGCCGCCATCAGATTGGGTCCCGATTTCTGATCACCGGTCGCGGAGCTGGTGCGATGGACCAGACTCATCCCTAACACAGTTCGATACCAATGAAGCATGGCATCAGTATCGGCGGTGGTCATTCCCAAGTGCTGCAGCCGAGGGTGGATAATCGTGACCTTGTTCATTGTCTCCCCATTTCTCCTAACTGCAAATACAGCAATTCAAGATCCAAAGGTGGTTCGCATTATCTTTGCAGGGCCAAGGTCGGGCGACTGCCAACGGGTTGGCAGCCGATAGCCCGTTATCACCGGATGCCGAGCGCAACGACCGCTCATCCCCCGCCAAGATGCGCTTCCACTGAATTATTTTTCTAGATCGTGGTAGGTCGGCGACTCTAGTTAGGCGGGAGTTATACCCAGAGGCGGTCATCTGTTCCTCCGACTTTAAGGATGGAGAGGCAAACCAACGGTTTTGGCACGGGGAGTGCTCTCCCCTCAGTGCGCGTGTGAGAGCACGACATCAATCTGCGGTGGGACTTTGTCCCGCCGTGTACTCGACATGGAGGTGGACGGTGGCTCCAGAGGCAGCGAGTGCCCCGACAACTGAGCCCGCAAAGCCAGCCCTTGTGGTGCCTCGCCATCAAGCTTGGCCAGGCTGGATAGTACCCAGCCTGGTGTTGCTTCTTGCCGTAGTCCTTTTATTCGTAATCGCGGGCAATTGGAACGCATGGGTCGGGGGGGAAGCGAAGCAGGCCACGGATGACGCCTATCTCCATGCCGATGTAACGCCACTCAGTACCAAGATCTCAGGCGTTGTGGCGAGTGTGAAAGTGTCCGACTATCAACACGTAAAAGCTGGTGATCTTCTTGTCCAAGTGAAGGATGACGACTATCAAGCCCAAGTAGCGCAAGCCGATGCCGG
>Ga0209624_10003292_pt1 | contig 11486 bp, 9 predicted proteins | sample JacPinW_OM2H0_O1_FD_188565 | JGI IMG/M metagenome (GOLD analysis project Ga0209624, IMG submission 188565) | Forest soil microbial communities from Algoma, Ontario, Canada - Jack Pine, Ontario site 1_JW_OM2H0_O1 (SPAdes) (version 2) | ecosystem: Environmental > Terrestrial > Soil > Boreal... | reverse complement strand
AACGCCAAGACCTGGCAGCAATACAAGTCGGGGTGCGGGCCGTGGATTGACGGCATGTTCTCGCAGTCGAATTTCGGCATCGTGACAAAGATGGGTTTTTGGCTCATGCCGGAGCCGGAGGCGTATCTGCGCGGCACTGTTTCCTTGTCTCGCTACAGCGATCTTGCGCCCATGGTAGAGACGCTCAATTACTTGGAAAACGCACGAATCACTGCGGGATTTCCGGATATTGCATCGCCCCTCAACGGGTACCCTCCAATCGGTCAAGTGCAGTTGTGGAACGAGACCGGTCCGCCCAGCATGACCGATGAACACCGCAAACTTCTCTCCTCCGCCAAGCTCGGATACTCGCCCGAACTGGAAGCCTACGGGATGAAATCGGGCATACCTTACTGGGAGCTGTGGCTCAGTTTCCACGGGCCTGCGGAGGTCATTGAGGCGCAGTGGCTGGCTTCGCAACGACATTTTGCCAAATTCGAGGGCGCGAAATTTCGCGTGGTCGATCGAGTCAAATTGCCGATCGATCAGGCCAAGGCGAATGCGTATCATGAACCGGAATTGGGGGTGCCGTCTTTGCGGGCATTCTCAATTGGCGCGCGCACGCCGTGGAACCCCACTCCCTCGAAGGGTCATATGTGGTTCTCGCCGATTGTCCCGCGCACCGGCGAGGCCATCATCGAAGTGAACCGCGTCTTTAGCGAAGCCGCGCGCGAACTAGAAATGCCGTTGTTTCGCTCGTTTTGCATGCCCGCTTGTTTCTGGGAGCGGTCCTTCATTTTCATATTGGCCACGCCCGTGACCGAGGATCCGGCCACCAACAAACGCTACCGCGAGGGATTTAAAAAATTGATCGCAATTGGTGGCCAGCACGGCTGGGGCGAGTATCGGACAGCACCGGTGTTTCAAAAATCCGTGATGGACGTGTATTCGTTCAACGATCATGCCTTACAGCGTTTTAACGAAACGCTCAAAGATGCCATTGATCCAAACGGAATCATGTCGCCGGGTCGGTACGCGATATGGCCCAAGCATTTGCGGGAGAAACGCTCATGAACCGACGACGTGGCGAGGCGAAGCTAATAAGCGGCTCCGCGTTAGCCAGTTTGGCATTGTCGGGGTTAACGCTAGTCGGGTCCGTGCTGGCCGAGGAGCCATCCGACCCGCACGCGGGCGGGCGCGCCGTGTACACGAAATGGTGCGCTCCCTGCCACGATCCCGGAGTCATCCACCCGGGCACCAACGCGCTGACGGTGAAATACCAGGGAGTCAAACCCGGCGTACTGCTCGAATGGACAGATTTGCAGCCCGAAACAGTCAGATATCTCGTACGGCATGGGATTTCGGTGATGCCGCAGTTTCGCAAGACCGAAATCAGTGATGCAGATCTCGACGCGCTCGCGAAATTCTTGTCGCGCAATACGCCGACTCATTGAGCACGGCGAGAGATCGCTGCACGCTCCACATCGATGGACCAGTGCCCAGACCCATCACCTATGGCCGTAGCAACTTTCTTGCCCAGTTTCGTGCAAAAGGCCGCGGCCTGACTGTACACGCTGACAATAGCCTGGCCGAGCACGGGACCGCTTTCGTTGATCACATACATGTCGCTGTCGATGGAGACAACATCGGCCCTCGCGCTGGCTGCCAGTGTTAGCACCGATGCTGTGACGCGTTTGATGTCACACGTGCATGAGTTCTAGCCGTAATTGGACGGCGGCATTTGTGACAGGATAGAAAGGCCTTAACTCGCCGCCAAATAGCAGACACTCGCGACCGGCAACTCAGGGTCAATCTGAGACAGTTCTAGGGTATCAGCCGAAGTTCCTTGCGTTCCAGGGTGATGGTCCTGCTGGTGGAACTCCTATCGGCTGTAATCTGTGCCGAGATTTTGAAGCATTCCGGCTGCGTTATTTGAATCTTGATTGCTCGGTCTAAGGCATGAAGACTCCAAAGTGCCGCGCTTCCATGACCGGCCTCCGCTCGTTGGCTCGTTTGCTCCGAGCTTGGGCTCACTACCTGCATTGACCAATCGTCAGGAATGTTCGTAACGCCTCGGAAGCGGCCACAGCTCATCTCAATCTCGATAGCCGAGATACGTTCGCCGTCCTCGCTGGCAAGCTTCAGGTGAGGAAGCCCTAGGATGTAGAGACCTGGCATTGCGGCCAACCCAACTGACGAGGCAACGACCAGAACGCCAGATAGAAGAGGCTTACCAGAAGGGATGGTTTTCACTGTGGACTAGCATGCCGGCAAGAAATGTCGCCGCCGCCTGCCAAGGGTCAAGATCGGTCATAAGCGGGGCGGCGACCGGTGACCGGCCAGGTGACAGGCATCGGCGATCTATGAACCGGTCAATGTGCGTTCGAGTTCGTGCTCGGGTTCGAGAATGCATTCTCGTTCACCATGTCTAACAACTGTCGGGCGGCCACGTAGCCTTGCTCGGCTGCCGGCTGCAGCAGAGAGATGGCATGGGCTCGATCATAAGCCACGGCTTTGCCGGTCAAATACAGTCGCGCCAGATCGACATTGCCTTGGGGGAAAACAGCCGTTCACCATTGGACTCCTACGGGTCAGGAGCGGCCAAAGCCGGGCCGACTGCCGCTGACCGGGCGAGATCGGCCATTACTTGCCGGTCGCTGTGTTGGTATCACCGCCACTTAGCTGACGTTGGTTGCCAAGGTGTGTCGCGTAGACCACCATAGCAGAAGAATTAAAAGACGGAGACGGGGATGGCGGAGGGTTTCCTCGGCGGGATTCTGGGGGAAGAGGGCGACAAGCCGAACGTTGAGTCGTCAGACGCGCTCGCTGGTGCGGAAGCGTTCGCGTCGGCTGTGGCCGCAAAGCTTGCCGGAAACGATCCCGAAGTCGCGCGCAAGACAGTCGAGTTCTTGAGCAAGCAGTCGCAGCTTCTTGATACCCAGAACAAGCACCTCCAGGACGAACACGCCGCGCGCCTGCACTTTCTGCAAGGCCAGGCCCGCGAGGTTGACCTTCGCCGGTTTGGCCTGCGCCTGCGAGTCGGATTTCAATTGTTCCTGGTGCTCGTCGCGACAGGGATTGGCGCCGGCGCCGTTCTGATGATCCGCGACGCCGTTACTTCCCGCCAGGTGGTGGTAGAGCCGTTCCGAATACCGTCTACCGTCGCTGCACATGGCATCGACGGGGCAATTGCCGCCAGCGGCCTGCTCGACGAACTCGGTCGCCTGCAGGTCGCCACCCGCAGCACTTCCGCTGCCCGCAACCTTACCGGGGCTTGGAGCGGCAACTTCAAGCTCGATGTGCCCGAAACAGGCATATCGCTTGGGGAACTCTCGCGCCTGCTCCGGGATCGGTTCGGGCACGACGTACACATCGATGGCGATCTGGTCGAGACCCCGGCGGGCGGATTCTCGCTAACGGTTCGCGGTAACGGCGTGCCGCCGAAGACAATCGAGGGCTCAGCCGCAGATCTTCGGAAGCTGACCGTCGCGGCTGCGGAGTACGTCTACTCGAAGTCCCAGCCGGGACGGTGGGCGAGCTACCTGAATACCCACGCACGGTACGAGGAGGCAATCGCATTCTGCAAGAGCGCGGTGGGGAGTGCGGAGCCCGCGGAGCGGGCGATGCTTATGACCCGATGGGCCGTCGCGATTGAGAATTCCGGCGGCTCCGTACGTGAGGCGCTGGGACTCGAGCGCGCGGCCGCAAGGCTCCAACCCGACCTTTGGACTGCACACAACAATATCGTGAACGATCTGATGGTTCTGGGCGATGAGGAGGGGGCCTGGAAGGCTGGTGAGGCAATGCGAACGATCGCCGGTGGCCGCCCGGGACGAGCGCCCGAAATCCTATATCAAAACTGGGACTACCTTACCTGGAACCTGAAGGCGTGGCTCGACTCCTCCGTGGCCGATGCCGAGGCCAATGCCGGCGCTGGAACAGGCGTCATCTCGGCCGGCCCGACCATCGCCGACGTCGAGGTGCGCTTGCATGATCCCGAGGCCGCGGACCTTGCGCTCAAGACGGCCAAAGCAGATCCGGACGATCTGCCGGGTAACGCGATGATCCACCACGTGCGTGGCCGTCTTGCGCTGGAGGCCGGTGACATCGCGACCGCGGTCGTCGAGCTGGATGCGTATGGCATAGCCTATTCGAATCCGGATGTCGCCACCAACAATCCAGGCTACCACTGCTGGATCGCCCCAGCCGAAGAAGCGGCGGGCCATCCCGACAAGGCCGACGCGTTCCTGAAGACCGCCGGCACGTTCGTCGATTGCTACCGTTTCCGCGCCGATATCCTTGACGGACGCGGTGACTGGAGTGGTGCGGAGAAGGAGTATGGAGAGGCCGTCGCGCTTGCGCCCGATCTGCCGGCAGGCCACTACTCGTGGGGCGTCGCGCTCTCGAAACACGGCGACCTTGCCGGTGCAGCGACAAAACTAAAACTCGCCAACCAGAAGGGGCCGCACTGGGCGGACCCGCTGAAAGCATGGGGCGATGTACTGCTAAAACAAGGCAACACGAAAGCAGCGCTCGCGAAATACGACGAGGCATTGAAGTACGCGCCGAACTGGAAGCAGCTCAAAGAAGCGCGAGAGGCGCTGACGAAGCAAAAGTCCTGATCATGCTGCTCCGGAGCCGCCAGTCGTGACCGTCCGCAAGGGGTCAGGAAGCGACGTTCGACCAATCAGTGGGGCTGACGGTCGCTAACCGGTCAGAAGCGGCCATAGAAGGCCGCGGCACAAGTTTCCCGAAAGCGGACAATGAATGGCTTAGTTCAGCTCAGTAGTAGCGACAGCGAGGTTGGCAGCCGTCCGCTGCAGCGATGAATTAGGGAAAGCGTTCCGGTGAAACGAGCCCTGCCTGCACTGCTAATGCCTGCCGCTACGCACACCAGACCAGGCCACATCCCCCTCGAACACGATACCGAGTTCTTTCGTCTCCTTGGCCGTGTCATAGTTGATGAGGGTCTTGCCATCGGCCGCCAGAATGGTCTGCATTGCCCGAGTGAGCTTCACCGTAACGGCTGGTAGGCGCGCGTAGTCAGAAGTGATGGCGATCGTATTTCGGCTCGTGCGCTGGATCGTCACCATCACATCAGATCGTGAACTGCCTTTGGAGTCGGAAATCACATCGCCGTACCACACGCCTTCGAGCATGGATGCAAGATCTGGCGGACCAGCCGTCTGTTGCGGCTGGACGTCTCCCTGCGCCGGCAAGCCTGAGGCACGCGGCGCAACGTTGAGCTGCGGCTGTGACTGCTGCTGTGGCGTTTGCGCGGTTGTATTCGCGTCCATGCCTGCGGCGCGGAAGTAGAATGCCTGACCCGAGAGCGATCCGTAGGTGAACGGCTCCTGGGTACGTCCCGTTGCCGCGAGCACATCATCGCGAACCGAGCGAAATAACAAGCCGATCTCGAGCCCGGGCTGCGGCAAGCGTCTGGCCAGCGCTGTTGCGAACGGGCTATTCGCGCCATCGCCATCGGCTGCGGTCGACCCTGCCTTTGCGGAATAGACAACCAGCGTCTCACCTTCGGGCTCGATCTCAGCGAGACCGCGGCTGACCGCCCGCGTTCTAATCGATCGTTGCATCGAGGCTTCGAAGGGATTGTTGCGACAGGCATCAAGAATGACAAGCCGCATGCGCGCGCTACTGACCACTTGCAGCACTGTTTCGAGTCGCGTGGCCTCGATATCGAGATCGCGGTCGCGCTGAAGCTTCGCATCGGTGGGAATCAAATAGTTCTGCCCGCCGGCCTCGATGCCGTGCCCCGCGTAGTAAAAGAGCGCGACATCGGCACCCTCGGCGCGATTGCCGAATGCCCGCAGTTCGGCCTCAAGAGCCGCCTTGCCAAGGTTCGTTCGTGTTTGGACATTGTCGAACCCGGCTCGGCGTAGCGACGCTTCAATCAACTTCGCATCAGCAAGAGGGTTGGCCAGCCCGGGGGCATTCACATACTGCGCATTCGCAATAACCAACGCCACGCGCCTGGCCTCGGCAGGCGTTGCACCTGCCACAAGTGCCAACAGTAGTAGCACACGACCCAGCATTCAGCTCTCCCATCATCGAAAAGATAGTGCCACCACTCGTATCTGCCTCCAGAAAATGGCACCGGAGCGGGAAGGCACGTCCACCGTCCATGCCAACTCACAAGGATGGTTCGATCGCAGCCGAAGCATCCCAGGTGCAAAATCCTCCTCGAGTCAAGCAGTGCTTACGTAACTTGGTTCCGCGGCCCACGACAATCCAAAGTATGTACGCCGACGCATACATCTCAAAGAAAAAGGGCTCTTCTAGCTCCTCGGCCGCCCTGAGTCCCACAGATTTGACGTGATTTTCCGAAGCAGCTACCGGGCTCATTGTGGCGAACTGGAAATGCGCAAGCAATTGCGTCAACTCGACATATCTCACTGGGGGCGTCGCTCCTAACAACCGTTGTAATGGACCGGGAGCAAGGGATCTTCCCGGCGTAATTGGCCGCCGGATAGCAGACGCTCGCGACCGGGTATATGCGCCCTTGGGGGTGAGGCCGCCCCCTAATTTAAGCACCCCCTCTCTCGCACATCAGTGACACCCGGCGCGCTCGATCACAGCCTATTTACTGGTTACCACGTCGTTGAGCAGGCAGTGATCGATGAAAAGGACTTCGGCGTCGAATAGCAAGTCCCGGTTCTTCTTCTTCGCGTAGCCGTGCCCTTCGTCGTTGGCCATCAGGAACCAAGTTGGGGTGCCCTGGGCCTTGAGCTTGTCGATGATCTGGCGGGACTCGGTCCAGGGCACACGCGGGTCGTTCTTGCCGACGACGGCGAAGATCGGCTTGTGCATTGCATCGAGATGATTCATGGGCGCGATTCCTTCCAGATAAGCACGCATGACCGGGTCACGCTCGTCGCCGTATTCGACGCGCCGCAGATCGCGGCGGTACGCCTCCGTGTGTTCGAGGAAAGTCACGAGGTTCGACATGCCAACGATTGGCATGGCACAGCTGATGCGCTCGTTGTAGAAGGCGGAGACGGCCCAGGTCATATGGCCGCCATAGCTGCCGCCGTAGATCATGATGCGGCTGGAATCGAGCTGCGATTGCGTGCCGATCCAATCCAGAAGCGCGTTGATGTCCTTATACGTGTCGTCGCGGTGAAAGCCGTTGTCCAGTTTGAGGAAGCTCTTGCCGTAGCCGCTGGAGCCACGCACGTTGGGTGCGATGATGGCGACGCCGAGCTCGTCGATCAGGTAGTTCTCCTGTGCCCTGTAGTTCGGACGGAATTGCGACTCGGGGCCGCCGTGAATCTCCACGATGACCGGCCGCTTGCCCGTGAACTTTGTGCCATCCGGCTGGTACAGGAATCCGCTCAGCTCGAGGCCGTCGAAGCTCTTCCATTTGACCAGTTTTGGCTCAACGAAATTTGCCGCGATAAGGCCGCCGGTTTCCCCCTCGGTCCAGCGATCGAGCTTGCCGGTACGTATATCTATAGAGTACGCGTCCGTGGGAGATCGGGCGGAGGTTATCGTGAAGCCGAGATCGCGGCTGTTTTGATGAAAGTGCAGGTTCTCAATGACGCCAGCGGGGATATTGGGTAGCGCACGGAACCTGCCGCTGGCAGTGTCGAGCAGATAAAGCTTGCCGTAGCCATTCTCGTTCGCGAAGAAGGCAATGGCTTTGCCATCCTCGCTGGCCGTCATCTGATCCACGTCCCAGGGAATGGAGGTCGTGAGATATGTTGGCTGCATGCTCTCCAGATCGATACGGGCGAGGCGTTGGAATTCGCTGTCGCGGTCGGCGAGGACGTAGATGCTCTTGCCGTCTTTGCTGAAGACGGCGGCCGAATAGGCGACCGTCTCCCCGGGCTTAGCCGAGACGGATGGCGACGTCAGGGCTTTTTTCTCGCCGGTGGTGGCGTCGACCATCCACAGGTAAATCTCATTGATCGAAATATATTGCTGGACGAGAAGCCGCCGATTGTCCTGCGACCAGGCAACGGGGGCCCAGCCACCGCCGTCCACCTGCATTAACATGTGCGCAGACGAGGAGCTGCTCTTCGAGTCCACTGCGTCCACGATCCATAGATCGTCGTCCTTGTTATTACGCTGGGTGGACGTATAGACCAGCTTGGTATCATGGTGTGCAAGCAGGTAATTATCGTTGCGGCTATGGCCATCGGTCAGCAGCGTAATAGCCCCCGTGGCGAGGTCGTAGCGGTAGATCTGATACCACTCGCCACCACCCGTGTCCTTCTGGAAAATAAATGCCTTGCCGTCTGGCAGGAACTGGGCGCTGAGCACGCGATCTTTGAAAAAAGTGAGCTGACGACGCGCACCGCCAGGCATGGCGACAGAGTGGACCTGTACGGTGTCGCCGAATCGGGTTCCGATGAGAATCTCGCGTCGCGTGGGGTGCCAGCCGAATAGCGTCGAGCCGCGCGACTCGCCATACCTCGCTGTGTCCTCGGCAATCTTCGCTGGAATCGGCGGAATGTTCTCCAGGATAAGGTTATCGCCGGGCGTGAGGAAGCTGTCCGCCGGTTGCGCACCTCCCTGTTGGGCCAGTGCGAGGTAAGGCAACACAAGAATCAGCGCTGCGCTAGCAAGAATTTTTTTCACGAACGGACTCCTAAGCAGCGGGCGACGGTAAGTCATCTCTCCGCCGAGGCTAGAAAGAAATTGTGCCATGAACTGGCGCGTCCGCGCTGATTTCTGGGGTCCATTGGCGCACGCCCAATTTTGATTACTGGAGAGCCGCCGGTCACGACGGGCCGAATCGTGTCAGGAGCGGCCAAAGCCGGGGAACCGCCGCCGAACGGCTGAGATCGGCCAAAAGCGGTCGCCGATGTTCACAGATTGCTTGCCCGAAAGCGGACCTTCATAACATTCGGTAGGCTACTAGCATGGACATGCGAAACCCACGAGCCCGAATCTCAATTCGGGCGCCGCTATCGCCGATCCTCAGCATTTTCCTGTCTCTTTTCTGCTTGGGCGCAGCGAATGGCGCGTGCCTGCTCACGGACTACTCTCTGAATGCCGAATTTCGGCGGTCGGATGCCGTGTTGGTGGGCAGTGTATTGTCGGAACGAAACGTGCCAGGGGACGACAAGGCGGACACACCGGGAGGAACGGTTTATGTGGTCAAAGTGTCGGAGCCTCTTCGCGGCTCGCTGGGCAAAACAGTTGAGATATTCAGCGAAAACTCCAGTGGTCGATTTCCCATGAAGATTGGGACGTCATATCTGTTGTTTCTTTACCGGCGGCAGGGTGCGCTGTCTGCGGACTACTGCGGCAATTCCGGCCCGGTCGCAGAGAAGGCCGACGCGTTACACAAGGCGCGTGCGCTAGCGAGGCACGGTCCGTCCCAGCAGCGGCCACTCGTCACGGACTGATACGGGTCACAACGAGTCTCTGGGAATTAAATTAACATCAAGCGTATGACAGAAACCCCTATTGCCGAGCGCCATCTGCTTTTCAGCGCGAAAGGTGAAACCGAGCGTAAGCGCCTGGTGATTCGTATCTTCGCCCCACGGCCTGTTGATCCCGCCTCAGTTTCATTCAAAGTCGCTGCCGGCACAGCAGTCTGCACCGTCCAATTCGATGGGATTCCCGATGAGACTCAGGGCGACACGTACGGCGCCGATTCACTTCAGGCTCTGCAACTGGCCGCTGACATCGAGCCTGTCTTGAAACGTCTCACCGCGCGTTACGACTTCTACTTTCCGACTGGCGAAGGCTACTTTGATGAGTAGGTTGCGTTTCTGGGGCATGTCGAGTCTGTCGCTCACAAGCCGTCACTGCTGACCGACATGTTCGGGTCAACATGCGATGAAATACAAGGACGGAACGGAGCATCCGATTAACCGCATCAGCGAACTTTTACCTTGGAGCGCTCGCGCAAAGCTAACGCTGCAGATGGGACTCGCCGCATGACGAAATCCCTGAGAACGGTAGCTGCGTTGCTGTTCTGTTGCGCTTGCGATGCAGCCGTTGCGCCGGCATTGACCGCCGCAGCAGTTCTTGCCGACATCCATGCGCGTGGCCCTTACGCAGTGGTTCAAGGCATTTGGGAAAAACCAGAGTGGGACGAGCTGCTTGGGAAAGTTGAAACAGGCCAGACCGCGTGGTTGCATGTCGCGGTGGCTATCTATCCGGGCACCGACGCGGGTTCCGCGGAAGAACTCACGTCTGCAGTAGGCGTGGCATTGCTGCACGATCCACGCCAGGTGCTCTTGAGGGTCGCTCCCGTGCTGGGATTGGAAGGCATCTGTTCAGCGCCCGACACTGATGATCCTCGTTGGCCGACTAGGGAAAAAGTAATCGCTAACCTAGACGATCGCATTGCTGCGGTAAGTAGCCTCAGCGATCGGACCGTTGCGTCTGTTCGCGCGTCATGCCTGAAGCATCTTCGTAAAAACAGGGCATTGCTGTTGAGCCCGAATGGGCCATATTCCTAGGGCTGATATCGCCCCGGATTTCAAGACGGCCTAAACCGGGCGGTTACGCTGAGAATCGAGCCTCCAACCGACAAATCCGCCGAGAATCCGACGCCGAAAAGCAGACAATCGCGATGGGCCGCTTCGGGTCAACAGGAGGCATAGCCGAATCTACGGTCGCGAACGGCCTAGGCACCCCCCACAATACTGACGATTTTTCCTGCACGCGAGATACGATAGATCGTATGCCCGCCGGGTTTCCCCGGGACGTCCGTCACAGTGACGAAGTAATCACAGTCGATTGGGTTTACGTCCATCTTCGTACGCTTCACCACGTCGGCTACGTCAACACCATTGCGTTTGATTTGCGTCTTCACAATCTGCAATAGCTGAGCCCTAGACAGCGCGCCACCTTCGCAATGCTCATTCTCTGAGGCCTTAGCGCTACAAACCGCGAGGAGCGCGATGGTCGCAAGCCATCCCCCCATTCTCAACTTGGTCATTTCAAGATCATACTAAAATCCCTACCACCTTTCGGGGATAGTGATCGCCCCATGACTGAGAATCGAACCCACAACCGACGAATCCTCGAGAATCCGATGCCGAAAAGCGGACAATCGCGACGAGCCCCTTCGGGTCAAATGGGGACTGAAGATGGCGGATTACAAGCCCATATTGATTGGACTTGGTGTTGGCATGGCCACTATCTGCGCGATCGGATGGACTATGCTGAACATGCCTCAGGCAACAGGCCGCATGTTTACCGGGAAAGTCGTTTATTGCCGAGAACAGGGACTCGGCCACCCGAGTAGTTGGTGCATGGTCCAGTTGGATATGGACTCGCGCACGGTACCGGTCGACATGGCCCGCGAATTTCCGGGACAACAGCTATCATTGCTCGAAATGAGAAAGCGCTTCACGGGACAAACCCAATATCTCGTGCGAGATCGGGGTCAACACTAACCGGTCAGAAGTGTTAGTCCCCTCCCGGCGCTGGCAATCGCCCTAAGCGGTCATTCGGGAGCGGCAGCTATATAGGGTCAGGAGCGGCCAAAGCCGAGGAAACTCCGCCGACCGGCCGAGATCGGCCAA
>Ga0209624_10003291_pt1 | contig 11491 bp, 6 predicted proteins | sample JacPinW_OM2H0_O1_FD_188565 | JGI IMG/M metagenome (GOLD analysis project Ga0209624, IMG submission 188565) | Forest soil microbial communities from Algoma, Ontario, Canada - Jack Pine, Ontario site 1_JW_OM2H0_O1 (SPAdes) (version 2) | ecosystem: Environmental > Terrestrial > Soil > Boreal... | reverse complement strand
GCTGCAAAGGACGAGAAAACCCGTCGCCACCTCGTCCGCGCAATGGACGAAGGCGTTCCCAGTGAATTCGAGACCTTCTACCCGGACCCTCTCAACCTCTGGCTCTCGATCCAGTGCCGTCCGTTCGAGGACGGAATCGTCCTCTTCTTCCGCGACGTCACAGCCGAACGCGTCTCCCGCCAGATCCTCCTCGATCAGCAGGCAACCCTCGCCTTCGTCCAGCAGACCGCCCGCGTCGCCACATGGGAGATGGATCTCGTCAACCGAACCGTTAAATTCGGCGAGGGCTCCTATCCCGTCTACGGTCGTCCTTTCTCCGAACTCACTACGATTGACGATCTGGACAGGATCATCCGGCCTTCCGATCTCGTCCACGTCCAGCTGGATGCCAAAAGAGCGATTGACACAAACTCCGTCAGCATCGTCGACTACGAGGTATTCACTCCCGACGGCGGAACCCTCTGGGTCGAATGCCGCCGCGTCCCCGTCTACAACAGCGCGGGAGTTGCCACTCACCTCCGCGGCATGACCTCCGACATTACAAGGCGCAAGCGCAACGAACAAGCACTCGCCACCTCCGAAGAGCGTTACCGCGTCCTCGCCGACCTCAACCCCCAGGCCATCTGGATGGGAGCTCCTGACGGCAGTATCACCTACGGTAACCAGAACTTCCTTGACTACATCGGCCTCACGATCGACGAACTCGGTGGCACGGGCTGGCTCGACGCCTTCTATCCCGGCGATCGTCAACGCGTCTTCCAGGCCTGGACACACTCCGTCACAACCGGAGTCGACTACGATATCGAAGCCCGCATGATTCGCGCCCGCGATGGCCACGTGCGTTGGTGGTGGCTTCGCGCTCAGACCGTTCGCGACGACTCCGGAGAAATTCTCCACTGGCTCGGCGTCGCCCTCGACATCGACGACCGCAAGACCTTCGCAGAAACCCTCCAACAGCGTCAGGAGGAGACCGAGCGACAGCGCGCCGAGCTCGAAACCATCTACCAGAGCGCACCCATCGGCCTCGCCCTCTTCGACCCCGTCGAGTTCCGCTACCTCCGTATCAACGACCGGCAGTGCGAAATCCTCGGCCTTCCAAGAGAAAGGATTCTCGGCCGTCCCATCACCGAACTCGCTCCTCTCAAAGGGCTCAGGGAGATCTTCGAGCAGGTCGCCAAGGGACATCCCATTCGAAACCTTCTCCTCGAGGGCGAACTCCCCACCCGCCCCGGCGAACACCGCTACTGGAACGTAAGCTATTCGCCCGTATACAACGCCGATGGTGCCGTCGAAGCTATCGCTGCCGTCATTCTTGAAGTCACGACCCAGAAAAAGGCCGAAGCTGCCCTCATCCAAAGCGAAAAACTCGCTGCCGTCGGCCGCCTCGCCAGCTCCATCTCTCACGAGATCAACAACCCGCTCGAAGCCATCACCAATCTTCTCTATCTCGTCGGGTTCTCCAACGATCTCCCCGAAGGCGTTCGCAATTACGTGCAGATCGCGCAGAGCGAGCTCTCCCGCGTCTGCCAGATTGCCACCCAAACCCTTCGCTTCCATCGTCAGGCGGTTAACGCAACAGAAGTCACCGCTGCCGACCTCGTCGATGCCGTCCTCAACCTTTACCAGGGGCGTCTCAGCAACTCCAATATCCAGGTCGAGGTCACCTACGCACCCGATACCTCAATCCTCTGCTTCGAAAGCGACATCCGTCAGGTTCTCAACAACCTCATCGCCAACGCCATCGACGCCATGCGTCAGGGCGGCCATCTGCGTATCCGTGCCCACAACACCACTGGCTACTCAGAAAATTCTCATGGCTCGCGTGCCGGCCTTCGCATCACAATCGCCGATACCGGCCACGGCATGTCACCCGCTGTGAAAGCACGCCTCTTCGAACCCTTCTACACCACCAAAGATCTCAACGGCACCGGCCTCGGTCTTTGGATCTCAGCCGGGATTGTCGCCCGCCACCACGGTCGCCTCACCTATCGAACCTCCCAGCACCCTATCTACCACGGCACAGCCTTCTCCCTCTTTATCCCTAGAGCGGAAACCCGCAGCCCCATGCCGAAGCCCCATAGCTGACCTCTCGCAACGAAGCGACGACCGGCCCTGATGCGATCACAACAGCCGCAAGGAGCGCCATGCACAACCAATACGACGTCATCATCATCGGAACTGGAGCGGGAGGCGGCACACTGGCGCTTCATCTGGCCCAGGCAGGGAAGAGCATCCTCATCCTCGAGCGCGGCACTTTTCTGCCTCAGGAAAAACTCAACTGGAATACCTCCGCCGTCTTCCTCGACAACCGCTATCACACCAAAGATGTCTGGATCGACAAGGAGGACCAGCCCCTCCATCCCCAGCAGGCCTACTACGTGGGCGGCCAGACCAAAGTCTACGGCGCCGCACTCTTCCGCCTCCGCGCAGAAGACTTCGGCATCATCCACCACAACGGCGGCATCTCGCCCGCCTGGCCACTCACCTATGCCGACTTCGAACCCTACTATTGCCGTGCAGAACAGCTCTTCGCAGCCCACGGTCATCTCAACGACGACCTCACCAGCCTTGACCCAACCGAACCCTTCCACTCCAAACCCTACCCGTTCCCCGCGCTCCCCAGCGAGCCTCGAATGCAGGCTATTCATGACGACGTTAAGACGCTCGGCTACCACCCCTTTCCCGTCCCCCTCGGCCTCAAGCGCAACTCAGCCGACCCCATCGATTCCAAATGCATCCGCTGCGACACCTGCGATGGTTACCCCTGCCTCGTCCACGCCAAATCCGACTCCGACATCAATTGCATCCGCGAGATCATGCATCTCCCCAACGTGACGCTACTGACGGAATCAAAAGCAACTAAAATAGTTACAAATTCGAACGGAACAGCCGTCACCGGCGTCGAAGTCCAACACAACGGTCCAGTCGACGCACCACCCGAACTCGCAACCTACTTCGGCAACATCATCGCCGTCTGCTGCGGCGCCATCAACTCCGCCGCTTTACTCCTGCAATCCGCCACCGATAAACACCCATACGGCTTGGCGAACAACGCCTCCGGCATGGTCGGCCGCAACTTCATGTACCACCAGGCCGACGCTATCCTCTCGCTTAGCTTTAATCGTAATGACGACAGTTACATGAAAACCTGGGGTACCAACGACTTCTACTTTCGCGACCCCAACGGCGAATACGACTTCCCCATGGGCTCCGTCCAACCCATCGGCAGCTTCCACCACGAAATGATGAAGGACGACGCCCCGCCCCTCACCCCCGGCTTCGTCCTCGAGACCATGAAGGGCCACGCCGTCCCGTGGTGGCTCATGACCGAAGACCTTCCCGACCCAGACAACCGCGTCACCCTCGACACCTGCCCCGATGGCAACCCGCAGATCAAGCTCTCCTACACCGACAACAACGTCGAGTCTTTCACCCGCCTAAAAGAACGCTGGATTGACGTCCTAAAGCAGGCCGGCCACGCCGATACCTCCGTCCCCTTCCACGCCTACTTCAAAAAACGCATTCCGCTCGAAGGCGTCGGGCATCAAAACGGCACCTGCCGGTTCGGTACAGACCCACAGCAATCAGTCCTCGACATCCACTGCAAGGCCCACGACCTCGACAACCTGTACGTAGTCGACGCCAGCTTCTTTCCCTCCTGCGGTGCCGTCAACCCATCTCTCACCATCATCGCCAACGCCATCCGCGTCGCCGACCACCTCCTCGCCGATCGTCTCACTTAATCTCATTGTCTGTTTTTGCGGTCATCCTGAACGCAGCGAAGGACCCGAGAATTCGATCCAAGCCACAGCCTTCCACATCTTTCAGCCGGGCCCTCGCACAATGCCAGGTTTTTGCGCTCCTCCCAGGCAAATTGTTCAAAGATCGAAGTATCATGTCTCCGAGCGCTTTTGCCCTTTTCACCGCATACCGAAGCGCCGATGATCCACGGAGACTCTGAATGCCGCAAGCCCCAACCCGTCTACTCCTGTCCACACTTCTCCTCGTCTCGGCAGCCGCTGCAAATCTGCAAGCCCAGACCAACACCACCCTCCTGGTCGACATCGACCACCGCCCCGCCACCTCTCTCAACGGCGATTGGCACGCCATCCCCGATCAGTACGCCACAGGCCTCTACGACTTCCACCAGAATCTCCGCAAAGACGGCTTCTTCATGAATGCCCCCTTCGACCCCAACGGCCACCCCCAGGACTACAACTTCGCCAACGCCCCGACCCTCAAGGTTCCCGGTGATTGGAACACGCAGCGCCCCGACCTCCTCTACTACGAAGGTCCCATCTGGTACGAAAAAGACTTCCAATACACCACCAAACCCAACACTCGCACCTTCCTCCATATCGGTGCCGCCAACTACCGCACCTTCGTCTGGGTCAACACCAGGAAAGTCTGCGAGCACGAGGGCGGCTTCACCCCCTTCGACTGCGACCTCACCGGCGTCCTCAAAGACGGTAAGAACTTCGTAGTCATCTCCGTCGACAACACCCGCATCGCCGACGGCGTCCCCACCCTCCAAACCGACTGGTGGAACTACGGCGGCCTCACCCGCGACGTCTCCCTCGTCGAAGTCCCCACTCAACACATCGACGACTACGACCTCCACCTCAGCCGCACCGACCACTCCCTCATCGAAGGTTACGTCCACGTCGAAGGTGCACCCGCGGGAGCCGAAGTCACCGTTACCATCCCCGAACTGCACGCCTCCGCGAAAGCCGCCGTCGACGCCAACTCCCGCGCCGCCATCGCACTGCCAGCAAAATCCCTCACCCTCTGGTCGCCAGAAAATCCCAAGGTCTACACCGTAGAGCTCTCTTCAGGACCCGACGAGATCGAAGACACCATCGGCTTCCGCACCATCGAGACCCGCGGCACACAAATTCTTCTGAACGGCCAACCCATCTTCCTCCGCGGGATCTCCATCCACGCCGAAGCCCCGTATCGCACTGGCCGCGCCTACTCGCAAAAAGACGTCGACACCCTTCTCGGCTGGGCCAAAGAGCTAGGTTGCAACTACGTTCGCCTCGCCCACTACCCCCACGACGAGCGCATGACCCGCACCGCCGACAGACTCGGCCTCATGGTCTGGTCCGAGATTCCTGACTACTGGGCTCTCCAGTTCGACAATCCCGCGGTCCTCGCAAAATCCAAACAGCAGCTAGGTGAAATGATTCGCCGCGACCGCAACAAAGCCTCCATCATCCTCTGGTCCGTCGCTAACGAAACCCCCAACACCGAAGCCCGCTCCAAATACCTCACCACCATGGTCGACCTGACCCATCAACTCGACCCAACGCGCCTCGTCACCGCAGCCCTCCTCGTCCGCACTGAGAAAAATCCCAACGGCCAAGGCACCACCAAGATCGTCGACGACCCGCTCGGCAAAGCACTCGACGTCCTCGGCACCAACGAGTACATCGGCTGGTACGAGCAGCACGCGGAAGGCGCCGACACCACCACATGGGACATCCGCTACCAGAAACCCCTCATCATGTCAGAGTGGGGCGGAGACGCCAAAGCCGGCAACCACGCACCCGCTGGAGACACCCACCCCGCGCTCTGGACCGAGGAATATCAAGCCGAGATCTACCATCATCAGATCGCAATGCTAAACAAAATCCCCCAGCTTCGCGGCACCAGCCCCTGGGTCCTCATGGACTTCCGCTCCGCCCGTCGCGTCAACCCCGGTCTCCAGGACAACTTCAACCGTAAAGGCCTCATCTCCGATCAGGGCGAAAAAAAACAGGCCTTCTTCATCCTCCAAAAGGCGTACAAAGACAAGACACTAGGCAAACCCGAATAGAGTGCTCATGAAACTAGCCTTTTCTCTAGCTCTGCTCGCAATCGCAATCGCTCCGGCAAGAGCAGCGACTCCGACGACGCCGGACTTCGGCCCCAACGTCCTGGTCTTCAGCCCCACAACGCCCGCAGCCGACATCCAAACTCAGATCGACAAGGTCTACGCCACGCAGCGTCGCAACGAGTTCGGCCCCGAGCGCAACGCCATCCTCTTCCTCCCCGGCGACTATCGCGTCGACGTCCCCATCGGCTTCTACACCCAAATCCTCGGCCTCGGCGTCGCGCCCGACAGCGTCCACATCACGGGCAACGTCCACTCCGACGCCGCATCCCGCAACAACAACGCCACCACCACCTTCTGGCGCGCCGCAGAAAACTTCTCCGTCGCCCCCACCGGCGGCACCATGCAGTGGGCCGTCTCCCAGGCCGCGCCCTTCCGTCGCATGCACGTTCACGGTGACATCGTCCTCAATCAAAACAAAGGATGGGCCAGCGGCGGCTGGATGTCCGACACCCTCGTCGATGGCAACGTCGCCTCTGGTACTCAGCAGCAATGGATCTCCCGCAACAGCGAGTGGCACAGTTGGACCGGTTCCAACTGGAACATGGTCTTCGTCGGAGTCCCCAACCCACCTGAAGGTGAGTGGCCCAGTCCTCCCTACACAAAAATCGCGCAAACCCCCATCGTCCGCGAAAAACCATTCCTCCAGGTAGACTCCTCCGGCAACTACAGCATCCTCGTTCCCTCGCTTGCCACCAATAGTTCAGGCATCACATGGCACTCTGGGACGACCCCCGGAAAAGCTATCCCGATCGCGCAGTTTTACCTCGCCCACCCCAACCGAGACAACGCCGCCACCATCAACGCCCAGCTCGCGAAAGGCAAAAATCTCATCCTCACGCCCGGCATCTACGAACTGACAGAACCCATCCATGTCGTTCGTCCTAACACCGTAGTCCTCGGTCTCGGCTTCGCCACATTGCGTCCCGTAAACAGCACCGCCGCCATCACCACCGCAGCCGCCGACGGCATCATCATCTCCGGCCTTCTCATCGATGCCGGTCCCACAGAATCTCCCGTCCTCCTCCAGGTAGGCCCGAAGCAAAACAAAGTCAGCCACGCAAAAAATCCCATCTCTCTCCACGACGTCTTCTTCCGCGTCGGCGGAGCAGGCGTAGGCCGCGCCATAGTCAATCTCGAGATCAACAGCAACGACACCATCGTCGATCACACCTGGATATGGCGTGCCGACCACGGAGCGGGAGTCGGCTGGACCAGCAACACCAGCCAAAACGGTCTCGTCGTCAACGCCGACAACGTCACCATCTACGGCCTCTTCGTAGAACATCACCAGCAGTTCCAGGTCCTCTGGAACGGCAACGCCGGGCGCACCTACTTCTACCAATCCGAAATCCCCTACGATCCGCCTGACCAGCCCAGCTACACCAGCGCTCCCAACACCAGCGGCTGGGCCTCCTACAAAGTCGCTAACAGCGTGACCAGCCACGAAGCCTGGGGTCTCGGCATCTACAGCGTATTCCGCCATCCGGATGTCACCCTCACCCGAGCCATCGAGGTCCCGCTCAATCCCAACGTCCGCTTTCACGACATGATTACCGTCGCTCTCGACGACAAAGGCGAGATCAGCAACGTCATCAACGACACCGGCGGCCCCACCTCTGTTGCTCCGCACCGTGTCACACCCAAAGTCACAATCTATCCCTGATGGGCGGAGTCATGCGGTGTGCGAACTCGAGACTCAAATCAGCCTGCCTGATTCGACTTCTCTGCGCATCGCTTCTCTTCAGCGTGAATCTCCGCGCCCAGCAACCCACACCCGCCCCACGGCTCCCAGACGCACCCAGCACCTCCGTAATCTCAGGCACCGTGACCGACGCGCAGGATGCCACCATCTCCAACGCCCGCATCACCCTCGAAAAGACCGACGACAAAACTATCCGCACCACTCAATCCGACGCCAACGGAGCCTTCTCCTTCACCGCCGTCTCGCCGGAAAAATACCTCATCAGAATCATCGCTCCCGGCTTCGCCGACTGGAAGATAGAAGACATTGTCATTCGTTTTGGCGAGAACCTCGTTCTGCCCCCCATCGTCCTCGGGGTCGAGTCCATTAAATCGACAGTCGACGCCATCACCCAGGAAGACCTGGCTGAGGAACAAATAAGCGCCGAGGTCAAGCAACGTATCATCGGCGTCCTCCCAAACTTCTACGTCAGCTACATCCCCAACGCAGCGCCGCTCACGCGCAAACAAAAATTCAAACTAGCCATCAAAGTCACCGTCGACCCCGTCACATTCCTGACAACTGGCGTCACCGCAGCCATCGAGCAATGGCAGGGAGACTTCGCGGGCTACGGACAAGGCTTCAGCGGCTATGCCCAGCGTTACGGAGCCACCTATGGCGACCGCGTCACCTCAACCTTCTTCGGTGCCGCGCTCCTGCCATCCCTCCTCCACCAGGACCCCCGCTACTTCTACAAGGGAAAAGGAAAGATCATCAACCGCGCCCTCTACGCCATCTCGACGGTAGTCATCTGCAAAGGCGACAACGGACACTGGCAGCCAAACTACTCCAACGTCTTCGGCAATCTCGCCGCCGGCGGTATCTCCAGCCTCTACTATCCCAACAGCGAGAAACACGACGCCCAGGTCACTGTCGACAACATCTTTATCGGCATAGGCACAGGCGCCATCGGAACCCTCTTCCAGGAGTTCCTCCTGAAACACCTGACCCACGGCGTACCGCCCCCAGCACCGGTCCCCGCGCCGCCGCCAATCAAACCAGCTACCGGTCAGCTATTCCCATAAACCGGCACCGCCGCCCCATGCACCACCGAGGCCGCGTCGCTGCACAAAAACAGAATCACCTGCGCAATCTCCTCAGGCTTCGGCCAAACCGCAAAATCCGCCTTCGGCATCGCAGCTCTGTTCACCGCAGTATCAATGATGCTCGGAAGAATCGAGTTCACCCTCACGCCCAAGCCCTTCAAATCTCCAGCCAACGAATCCATCATCGCCACCGCCGCCGCCTTGGACGCCGCATACGCCGCCGCACCCGCACCATGATCCACCGCAGCCTTAGCCGCCACATTCACAATCGAACCATGCCGCTGTCTCAGCATCGCCGGCAGTACTCCCCGAGCGAGCGCATAGCCCGAACGCAGATTCAGCGCCAGCATCGTATCGAAGACCTTCGTCTCCATCTCCCACAACTTCAGTCCGCCTGCATAACCGCCTACCGTATTGACCAGCGCATCCACCCTTCCATGCCGCGAGACAACGCCATCAATCAATCCCTTGGCAGCACCTTCATCAGTCACATCAACCACCGCACCTTCCAACGCCGCCGCCCTCGAGCCGGCAGCCTTCTTTAGATCCGCAAATTCGTCTTCCTTGCGATACGTCACCACCACCTTAGCGCTCTCTTCAAGAAACGCGAGACTCACCGCATGGCCCAATCCACCAGTCCCTCCGGCCACCAGCACAACCTTGCCCGAAAAATTAATCTCCATAATTCTCCTCATCTCTCGCGATAGCCCAGATAAACCCGTCAAATCAGTACAAGCCAACTCCCAAGGCTGCGATCTTCTTCTGGACTTCTGGACCCAAAGCTTCCTGCGCGTCCGGCTCCATCTTTTTCACCGCCCCCATAGCTTGCTCATAAGCCAATCGGGCCTCGTCCTTCCGCCCCGCGGCCAGCAGCGCATCGCCAAGCGCCACCTGCGGTTCGTACTCACTCGGAGCAATCGTCACCGCCTGTTTTGCCGCAACAACCGCACCCGCAAAGTCTCGCTGTTTCATCAACTGACTCGACTCCGCCACATAACTCAGCGCAGAGGCCAACGGCACCTGAAATCTCCCCTCAAAAACCTCAACACCATCCTGAATCGAGGCGACCGGCGTAAGCTTCTCGAACTCGCGATAAGGGTTCAGCGCATTCGAACCAAATTCAAACCCTGTCAATGATCCCGCGCTGATAAACACTGGCCCATCAATCACAGTTGGAACGGGCCGTTGAGTCTTGGTGAAATCAGTATCGGGCGTAGGCAACGACCTGCAGGGAATCCCATAATCCTGAGGACGAAGAAACGGATCCGCAAAATAGGCGAACCAGCACTCCTTGATGCCGTGTGCGTCCGTGTATCGCTTCACCGCAAGCAACTGCTGCGCCCAATCAGTATTCGAGTCCGTCAGATATTTGTAAGTCTTCGAAGGCCCACCCCAAAGCTCATTCGAATAGGCCATGTAGTTCGGATAAGCTCTCGCCGAAGACACCACCTGAAAAATCAGCAACGCCGCAACCGCAAAAGCCCAACCCCGTCTCCACTCTTTGCCTGAAGACTCAATCCAGGCCCAACTTCCGCCCGCGGCAAACACGCACAGAAAGACATACACCGGCAAGATATGCCGGGCGCCGATGTTCAGGCTCGAACCCATCGCAACCCAAAAGTAGATGACCGCGGGTATCAGCAGAAACAAAATCTCCCGCCACCGCCGGAACCGCCCGACCGCCACTGCGGCAAAAGCAAGCGCCACCAACGCCAGCAGTCCGAGCGTCGATTTGATCACCAGCACAGCAGGGAAGTAGAACCAAACCCCGTGCTCATAAACCCTGCCAAAGATAAACGAAGGCATCCCATTGGCCATTGCCCGCACATCTGCCAACCCATACAGGTACGACTCCGGCAAAAGATGAAACCGCGCGAGCAGCATAATGCCTTTTGCCTCCACCGTATGCAGAGGATGCACATAATCCGCGAGCGAAGGATCAAGCCGCAATCCCAATGGGCGAGCCGCATAGCGAAACCCATAAAACGCCCACAGAACCCCCACAGCAATCACGCCAATCGCCATCAGCGACCAGGCCATCCGCATCGCACGCCTGCCGCGTCCATCGCCATTCAGGCGGAACGCCACCTCACACGCAGCCAACGCAACCAGCATCGGCAGTAAAAGAACAGCCGAGTGCTTCGTCGCCAACGCCAATCCCGCCGCGATCCCAGCCACAGCCAGCCGCCCTACCGATCCCACCCTGCAGTACCGGTAAAACGCATACACCGCAGCAAAGAAGAAGCAGGAAACCCCAGTGTCAGTCGTCACAAAAGCGCCGTGAGCCAGAACAGTAGGCTCAAACGTCAGCAGCACCAGAGCCACGAAGGCTGCACCGACACCAAACATCTCCCGCGCAGCGACAAACACCAGCAACCCCAAAAGGATCGCCACCACCCCAGCGGCCAGTCGCACCCGAAAGGTCAGCGACTCAGCACTAAACTCTGGCGCATTCCCAAACAGCAGCTCGCGCCCGTCATAATATGCTTCGTCTTTGAAGAACCGGTGCTGCAGCGCCGGCACCTTCAGCGGAAGATGCAGCAACGGCATCGTCGCCAACAACTTCATCAGAGGAGGATGTTCAGGATTCAATCCAAAGTCGTGCGTCTTCCACGACATGTACCCTGCAAAGATGTGGTCGCCTTCATCCCACGTCAGCGACTCCTGCTTGACCGTAGAAGCCAGTTGCCAACCAAACAGCAGCAGCAAAAGACTCACACCAACATTGATATAGATTCGTCGCGGCTCAATCTTCATACGCCGCTCTATCGTAAATGCTCGACTACATCTCCGCCCAACGCCGCAGCAGGTTGTGATACACACCCG
>Ga0209624_10003290_pt1 | contig 11491 bp, 14 predicted proteins | sample JacPinW_OM2H0_O1_FD_188565 | JGI IMG/M metagenome (GOLD analysis project Ga0209624, IMG submission 188565) | Forest soil microbial communities from Algoma, Ontario, Canada - Jack Pine, Ontario site 1_JW_OM2H0_O1 (SPAdes) (version 2) | ecosystem: Environmental > Terrestrial > Soil > Boreal... | reverse complement strand
GCGGTCTTCGGAAATTTCGGCGTGAGGAGATCGGGATTCGTAAGGAAGCACATCGTAGGCGGGCAAGAGCGCTACGCGCCGGCCCGGTTTGCCCGTGATCGCGCGGTAGAACCAGCGTATAGGCTCTAGCAGCGTCTCTGCACGCTGGTTGGATTCCACAATCAAAACCGTGGGCCGGCCAAGCTGAGATGTTGCAACCGCACTGACGAAAGCTTTAGCGGGGTCGGTAAGACCCGCCAAGCGTACTTCGCCGGCGCTACGCCGAAGCGCTTCGAGTGTTTCCTCAATTTCGGGCCGGTGGCCAACCCGAGCGAGAAGCTCAGAAACCAGAGAGAGAATCATGCGCGAAGTTGTTTGATGCGCTCTATTAGACGCGAGGTTGAGTGGCCGGGTTCGGGAGGGATAAGAACCAATTTAACTTGAGCTCCATGCTCGATACCGCCTTCTGCCGCGGCCCTCTTGGTGGAGCTGGAGTTGCAGCCCTGCACCAGGATATCGGGAGAGAATTCTGCAATGAAACCTTGCGCCGGCTCATCCTTCAGTACCACCGCAAAATCCACAGCCTCCAGTGAAGCGAGAATCTCGGCTCTCTCCGCAGAAGACGTGACGGGCCGATTTGGCCCCTTTTCCCTGCGTGCGCCGGAGTCGCTCTGAACGCCGACAACCAAGATGTCACCCAATGCCCGCGCTTGTTCGAGCAAGCGAACGTGGCCAGGATGCAGCAGATCAAAAACGCCCAAGGTGCAGACAACACGCTTTCCATTGCGTTTCCAATCGCGCCGTTGGAGAATCAAGTCACTTTGAGAAACTACCGCCAATCTTCCGCTCCTTCTTTCAAAATGACGGAAAGCAGCAAACAGTTAATTCTACCATGCACATCGGAATCGCTGCCGTCCTCGAGTCGGGCGCGACAAAATGAATATTTTTAAGCTAAAGTGGTGGGAAATCGCGCTCGCCGCCGCTGGCGTCGTTTGCCTTACTCTCGGAACGACATGGATTCGGAGTGGCGAGTTAACGGAGCAACGGATCGTGCTGGACGCGGGCGGCTGCCACACTCCCGCCACGATACTGAATCCACGCATTACCAGCGAACCGCCTGGCACAGTAATCGTGCTGCATGGGTTATCCGCGAACCGTCGCATCATGACGTATCTGGCTTCGGAATTTGCGGGGCACGGTTTGCAGGTTTACACGTTCGATTTTCCGGGCCACGGCAACAGCACGGACGCGTTTTCGTTCGCGAAAGCGGCTGATTGCGCGGCGGCGGCAATAGCATCTTTGAGCCGCGACGGGCGCATCGATACGGCGAAGACCGTTCTAGTGGGTCATTCGATGGGCGGCGCGATTGCGATCGGGATGGCCGATCGGATTCCAGTGGCCGCTACAATTGCGATTTCTCCCGCACCCATGGTTCTGCCAAAACGAATGCCTTCGAACCTTCTAGTCTTCAGCGGACAATACGAACTCGCCACTTTGCATCGAGCCGCAGCCGCGCTGCTAAAGGCCGCCGGAGAAAATCGCGCGTCCCCGGGAGACTTCGCGGAGAAGCGCGCTTTCGATTTACGATATGTGGCGCACGCGACGCACACCAGCCTGATTACCGATCGCAATGTGGCGCATCAATCGGAGCGCTGGATTATGCAAACCCTTTTCCCTGACATTTCTCCCGAGACGCTGGCGCTGAACCTTGACTTGGCCCCTTACGCCACGGCGAACCGAGGACGACATCGGTTGGCGGGAGCGATCCTGGGGCTGGTCGGGATCCTGATATTGTTCCCATTTTGCGCAACTCTGGTGGCATCGCTCTCGAGATTGCCCCACGGGGAGCAAGCAGAGACACGTCCGCCGTATTCTCTTTCGCTCGCTGAAGTAGCGGTCGCTGCACTCGCGGGAGTTCTGCTACTGGCTCTGGGCGTACCACTGCGGTTTCTGCACATGTACACCGCGGATTACTTGTTGTCTCTTCTTTTGATCGTGGGGATAGTTCTTCTGCTTCTCAATCGAAAGTACATCAAGGAAGTTTGGCCCCCAAGCGTTTCGAGTTTGGTTGTTGGCGCAATTCTTGGATTTGGATTTTTCTTGGCTATCGGCAGCTGGATGAATTGGCAACTCAACGACGCATGGCTTAACTCGCCGCGCTGGTTGCGGTTCGCTGCAATCCTGCCTATCACATACGTTTTCTGCAGCGCTGAAGAATTGATGTTAGGTCCGTTGCATAGCGGAACAAGGCGAGCGGTGCGATTCGGAGCATTCGCGCTGGGGCGGCTGGAAATCTTTCTCGCTTGTACGCTCGCGTATTACCAGCTGATGAGCGGACAGGTTTTGATTCCGTTGCTGTTTGTCTTCCTCGCGTCTTTTTCGATTCTGCAGAGACTCGCAGCCGACGGAATTCGCAAGCGGACGGGCTCGTCAACGGCGGCCATATTGCTTAGTGCTATACTCGCGGCGTGGTTCATTGCTGCTGTGTTTCCGTTGACCTGATTGGGACATACTAGAGTGATGAAAGAGATCGCCATTGTCGGCGGAGGCCCTGCGGGCGCGCTTTGCGGCGAGAAATTGGCCAGCTCCGGCTTTAAAGTCACCATCTTCGATGAACGTTTTGCCTGGGAAAAACCCTGCGGCGGGGGCCTGACTTATAAAGCCATCGAAGAATATCCATTCCTTTTGGACTCACCTCATCCCAAAAAAATCGTAAGAACGGCCGAACTGATTTCCAGTCGCGGACATCGCGCGCGTTTTGAAATGAACCGCCCGATCGTAATCTATGCAAGAAAAGTGCTGAACGGCTTATTGCTCGACCGCGCGATTGCGGCGGGCTGCAGCACGGTATGCGCGCGAGTGACAAGCGTAAACACGAATGGCAAGCAGATTCGCCTGATTGCGGGAGGCGAGGAGCAGGTTTCCGATTTTGTAGTGCTCGCGGCGGGCGCGCGAAACCAGTTGTTTGCGGATAGCACAGCCCTCGGTGCGCAAGACCTTGAACTGACGCTGGGTTATTTTGTTCCTACCGAAGAAAATATTCTCAAAGTGAAATTTCTGAAAGAGTTCGAAGGGTATTTGTGGTCCTTTCCTCGCGCCGATCATTTGTCCGTGGGGATTTGCGCGCGCATGGGACAAGCCACCAGCCAACAATTGCGGCAGCATCTCGATGCATTCGTGGTGGAAGAGAAAATTCCAGCCGCAGGCGCGCAGTTGTACAGCCACGTGCTCCCGTGTCCTCAAGCGAAAACAATCAGAGGACGCCGAATCGCCGGCAAGAATTGGGCAATGGCTGGCGACGCTGCGGCCACCGTGGACCCAATCACCGGCGAAGGTCTTTACTATGCGTTACGCTCGGGGGATTTGCTGGCGCAGGCGCTGGCGGCAGGCGTTCCACAACAGTATCCGGAAAGGCTCCGTGCGGCGTTTTCCGCTGACTTGGAATTTGCGGCGAACATTGCAAAGAAAGTCTTCCGCGGAAACTTTGTGGGAGGCGCCATAACCACGCGCATGGTGCAATTACTCAACTACTCGCCTGCATTTCGGGACCTCGTGCGCGACATTTTCAGCGGTTCGCAGAACTACCGCACGTTGAAGCGCCGCCTTTGGAGCCAACTGGGTATTACGATTGCGGAGTTCGCACACACTCTATTGGACCCAAGCAGAATGGCCGTGGCATCAACTCCAGCCAGCGAGAACGAATCTTCGCAATGACGACTGAACGCCGGCAGGACGACCAATCCGAGCGCAAGCTCCCTCGCATCGGACTCGAAAGCTCAATAGAAAAAGTAATTCCTCATGAATGGACGCTCGCGGCCTTCAACCCCGGTCTTCCTGCCGTGCTCTCCACGCCAGCTATGATTGGAATGATGGAAATTGCGGCGTCACAAGCCGTGCTGCCGGAGTTGCCGCCCGGCGCGATTACTGTCGGCACCCGCATCGAAGTTGATCATCTGAAGGCAGTGGCTGGAGGCACCACCGTGCGGGCAACCGCGCGGCTGGTGAAACACGAAGGTCGATTCTTGGTATTCGATGTCGAGGCCCGAACGGGGGAGCATGTGCTGGGACGTGGGCGAGTGTTCCGGGCAATCGTGGAACCGAAAAAATTTACGACGCAGGCGAAGGAGCGCGGCGGACACTGATTACCGCTTCTTCGCTTTGGATAAAAAAACACATTCGTTCGCGGCTTGAGCGCAGGCGCGGCGGCGTGCTAATCTGCCATAGCCTTTGAAGCTCGAGTGGCGGAACTGGCAGACGCGCCGGACTCAAAATCCGGTGGCCGCAAGGCCGTGTGGGTTCGATTCCCTCCTCGAGCACCATCAATCAATTTCCTTGGCGACCCGACCGATTTCCGTGGCGTGTTGCCGCCGACCTTGGTCCTCAAATATGTCCGCGTGATTCTAGCCACCGTCTCGCGGGGCCAAGCAAGGTTTACTTCGGCGATACTCGAAGTGCGGTTTTTCCCACCTTGCCCCGAATTTGGACAATAGTAAGCAGGCTCGCACTGAGCGGGATGTACGCGAATGGGGGCGCGCACTCCAATGGCACAGCCGGAACACAGACGAAGCGAACGGGTCTTGGCGGACCTCGCCGTGGCTATCCGTGGCGAGTCGGAGGATCACAGGCCCTTTCAAGAAGAGACTTTTACGGTGACAGTGAGTGCGCATGGAGCACTCGTGATGTTGGGAACCAAGGTTGCGTTAGGCCAGAAAGTAACGCTATTGAATCCCAAAAATTGGGACGAGCGGGAAGGCAGAGTTTCGTTCATGGGCCGGGAACACGCGGGTCTGGCTCAAGTAGCTATCGAGTTTCTGAAGCCGGCGCCGGAATTTTGGGCCATCCATCCTCCACCTTCCGGATGGAAAAGTTCCTAGCAAAAGCTGGACTTTGCATCGAAGATTTTGAGAAAGCGGCGAGATTTAGTTTTGCCCGCGTATTATGCGAATTGCTTCTGGCAGGGCCGAACCGCTCGCGTCGGAAGCTGATCCAACCTCGGAATTTTGTCCGTCCTTCGATTCGGCATCGCCTTCTCCCGGAGCGAGAAATAAATTGGATTCCACACCGTGCTGCTTGGTGTAGAGATCGTAATAACGACCGCCCTTGGCGTATAGCGATGCGTGTGTGCCACGTTCGATTATTCGTCCGGCCTCAAGCACCAGGATTTGGTCACTCTGCCGGACGGTGGACAATCGGTGCGCAATGACGAAAGTAGTGCGGCCACGCATCAAGTAGCGCAGTCCTTCCTGAATGAAGGCTTCGGACTCGGAATCCAGGCTGGAAGTGGCCTCGTCGAGAATCAAAATGCGAGGATCGGCGAGGATCGCGCGCGCAATTGAAAGACGTTGGCGCTGGCCTCCTGAAAGTCTCACTCCGCGCTCGCCCACAATCGTGTCGTACTTTTTCTCGAAGGTTTCGGCAAACTCATCGACCCGCGCAATGTGGCAAGCGGCGAGAACTTCTTCCTCGGTGGAACCCGGGCGCGAGAAAGCCACGTTTTCTCTGATGGTACCGTCGAATAGAAACGTCTCCTGTAATACCACGCCCAATTGCGAGCGGTACGTATCAAGGCGCACGCGCGAGAGATCATGTCCATCGACGAGCACGCGACCGCTGGTTGGGACGTAAAATGCAGCGATCAATCCGATAATTGTAGATTTCCCCGCGCCAGATGGCCCCACCAGAGCGGTCACTGTTCCGGGTTCCGATTCGAAGGCGATATCCTGCAGGACCGGCTTTCCTGTGTCGTACGCAAAACTGACATTTTCGAATGCTACTCGGCCGGTAATGCGGTCTAGCCGTTCCACGCGATTGGGACTTTCGTCTTCGAGGTGCTCGTTCAGAACTTCGCGTGTGCGTTCAAGCCCCGCGAGGGCTTCGGTGATCTGCGGGCCGATTCCGACGATTTGAAACACCGGCGCGACGAGCAAGCCGAGGAAAATTGTGTATTCGAGAAAAACGCCGAGCGTCATAGTGCCGGCAAGAATATGTCGCGCTCCAAGAAACATGATCGCCGCGCTCACGATACCCATCAGGCCGGTGGCGGAAAGGCTCATCAACGATGTCGCAGTGAGCGTCTTTAGCACGTTATCCAACAGCCTTTGGACTCCTGCCGCGAAAACCTTTTCCTCGCGCCCTTCCGCGTGATAGCCCTTCACGACACGAACGCCGCCGAGCGATTCGGTGAGCCTGCCGGTGACTTCCGCATTGATCTTTGGCCTGGCGCGAAAAATCGGACGAATCGTTTTGAAGGCACGATTTAGTCCCACAGCAAAAACCAACAAAACCGCGAAGGCTACTGCAGTCATGCTGACGCTGATTCGCAATAGAACGATCAATGCGAATACCGCAGTCAAGATTCCGCCGGCAAACTCGATGAGTCCAGTGCCAATGAGATTTCGCACGCCTTCGACGTCGCTCATGATGCGCGAAACCAGCACACCGGTTTTGTTGGCGTCGTAGAACGACACAGGCAAACGCCCCACGTGCGCCTGGACTTTCATGCGAAGCTCGGTAATCATCCGCTGCGAGGACTTCGAGAGGAGTTGCGTCAGAGCATAAGAGCTGAGACCTTGCACTATCGTCGCTGCGAGGACAGCGGCGACGATCGGTAATAAGAGGTTCATCTCTTTTTTGTTGATCACGTCGTCGACAAGGTATTTTGTGGAAGCCGGCAAAATCAACCCGGACGTACGGTTGACGATCATGAGGGCAAATCCCAAGCCGAGAATTGCCCGTCTTGGTTTCAAGAGCGCCAGGACGTCGGGCAGCAACTTCCAATCGAACTTCGACTTCGTGGATTTACCGCCGGTCCCAGACTTATTTTCGGTGGCCATAGAGTTTGGAGAATATCGAGCTGTTTGTTAGATGCTAAGCCTCTCTGGAGGACTCTACCTCCCTAGCTCCCAGGTCAATCGACAGAAGTGAGCTTTTCGGACAAGTGACGCCGGAGATCGCCACGCCCGAGGCCTTCGCGGCGGCGCGGATTGTTCGTGGGATTTGGTAATGATAGACTTTTCAAATGCCAACAAAAAAGAAAGCTCGCAAGAAGACGACTCCCAAGAAAAAGACTTCGAAGAAGAAGATCCTGAAAAAGAAGGCAACCACAAAGAAACCCGCTCCCAAGAAAAAGCCGATCCGCGCGAAAAGCTCAGTGCGCCGGAGTGTTGGCGGACCCGCGGGCCGAACGAGCGAAGTGAATACCGGAATGTTTTCGCAAGGACGCCGCGGTCTAGGGCCCAACGCCGGCGGACAATCGGGCGACATTCAAGCGCTACCCAGAAGTGAAGACGTGGATTCGGAGAGCGTTGAAGAATTGGCGGAAGAAGGCCAAGCATTTGAAGCGGAGGTGGTGAGCGGCGTCGAGAATGTGCCAGACGCCGATCAAGGCGAAGTGAGAACCCGGGAAGTTCCTGAAGATGACGTCCCTGATGAATACCGGGATGAGCGCGAGAACAACTAGCATACTGAGCCGTTCCCGGGGCAGCGGGCCGCGTTCAAACTGAATTTTCTCGGACGAGCTGCGGAAGACGCGTGCAGATCGCGATCGGAATCCGATCGAATTCTACACAGGCGCTTAGCAGAGAGGAAGAGGTCGCGACACCGGACACGGCGAAAACTGCGGCTTAATCTGCCGCAGCCCCTGCTGTGACGGCGTCGCTTTCGACTCCCGCGTTTGCGGAGCCCTGTTTGCCGCGCTCGATCTCGATGCGGCCTTTGAAAAAAGCTCCGTCCTCGATGCTGATGCGGGCGGTAATCACGTCGCCGGTCACGGAACCGTCTTTCTTGATCTCCACACGGTCGCTAGCACGCACGTTGCCGTGTACTTTACCGTAGACGACGACCTCGCGCGCAGCTACTTCCGAATTCAGATGTCCCGTACGTCCCACGGTAAGTCGCTGGCCCTGAAGCGAAATCGGACCCTCGACTTTCCCATCGACCTGCAAATCCTCCTCGCCCGAAATCTTGCCCTTCACCTCGATACTCTCGCCGAGACAAGCGACACTGCGCGCGGCTGGCGCGCTGGGCCGGGCAGAATAATTACTCCCCGCAGATGCAGACTGCGATGCAGGGGACGACGGCGATGAGGGCGCCGGAGAATAGCTTGGTACTTCACTTTGCGGCTGCTTAGTCCACATAGATATTTCCTCCTTCGATTTCCGTGCGACGTGGAATCGATCCCAAGTCCAATGTAGATACACTGTAGGCGCGTGCGGTAAATCAAGGCAACGGCGAAAAGGTTCAGGTTTGTTCACACCGGAAACTGACCATCCGTACAGGTTATTCGGTCATCCAGCGAGGGCGCTCTCGAATGCCGCTGCTTCGGACGCTCATCTTGGCGGGAACGGAGTGAAGAAAATCATTCGGAGGTCGGTAAACGGCACTGCGCTATGCGGAAAAACTATCGAGCGCGGTGCGCTCGTCGGGGAAGTCAGTAAATATCCGGTGCAGGTTCGTCAAACGCAGTACTTCGGAGGCGCGCGGGTTCAAATCGACAGCTCGTAGTTCGGCCCCGTTTCTCCGTGCGGTATAGAGGCTTCGAACCAGTTGGCCTATTCCCGAACTGTCCAAATAGGAGACGTCCCGAAAGTTCAGCAATACTTTAGTGCGACCTTCGCGAAAAATATCGACTAGCAGATCGTGAACGGCTTCCCCTTCCACGTTCGTGAAGTTTCCTCGCACGTCCACAACTGTGACGTCTCCCAACTGACGCGTATTCGCACTGAAGTTCAAACAGGCCTCCCGAGGCTGGGGCCAACATTTTACCGTATGATTGCCAAGAATCTGAAATACGAAGTGGATGAGCGCGTAAGCTAGATCGGCAGAAGCGGAAAATCCATGAATGCAGAGAAAAACGCTATCAGGACAGTTCCTCCAGCCAGGCGTCCAGAATTTTGAGTTGTTCGCTCGACACGTTTACGAACACCAGCCCCATTCCCATTCCGGTCTGAACATAGATGATTTTGCCGAGCGTTTCGAAAACACCTTGGTCGCGGGACACGCGTACCTCAAGGTGAGTGCCCTCTGGCAAAGAAATTAGAGTGTCCACGTAACAACCCTTTCGGCTGAGCTCAGAAATACGGCCGGAAATCTTTGTGTCGGACTGCGGCTCTCTGAGGGTGGCAGTGGCAATGAGCGAAAAACGAGGAACTTCGCGTCTATTGGGATACTCTCCGTCTCCACTAACCGGATGCGATGGGGCGTCTGAAAAAAATGGCATAGATGTGCTCCCGTTGCGTTCCAGATTGGCACATCTGAGAATGCACAGCCAGGGTTACGATATAATATGACACGTAAAGTGTACCTCGGCTCGCCTCTCAGCCCGAATGCGTCGCTGCCGACGCGACTGGGTTTTGCTTGGCATTGCAAGCAGGATTCAGTGATCGGAATTTCCGGCCCACGCACAAAGCTCCAAATAATCGGATGGGTTGACTCACTGGATGACTGGCTTTGGGCGTATTATCACAGCCTTAAACCCGGTACTCCTGTAGCTAGAATTGGAAACACTTACGAGGCTAATCGTGCAACCGGGAGATTATCTCAGGGACCTTCGAAATCGGCTCGGTGTTACCACTCGCGAGGTGGAAGAGCTTAGCCGTAAGATTGCCGAGGACAGAGATAACGAAGAGTTTTCTATATCAAACGCCTGGCTAACCCAGCTTGAGAACAAGAATTCAGTTCCCAGCATCTACAAGCTATTTAGTCTGAGCGTGATTTACCGCGCGAAATTCGTCGATCTCTTGAGCATATTCGGAGTGAAGCTTGAAGACAGCGTGCGCTATCACTCCAGTTTGCAGCTACAAAATACGCATCTAGCTTCCATCGAGGTAGCAGACCGCGACAAAGCCGTGCGCTTTCCGGTGCGCTTTGACCGCGGGTTCCGGATGGAGACCACCAGCCTGATTTCCCGCATGGTCGAGGTGTGGGGAGAAGTGCCGATAGCACTTATTCAAAAACTCGACGTGCGCAACTGCCAGTACGGATTCATCGGCATGGAGGATCATACGATGGACCCATTGTTGCGCCCCGGCTCGTTCGTGCAGATCGACAGCCATCGAAAGCGTATCGATGCCGCGGGGTGGCGAACGGAGCTGGACCGGCCGATTTATTTCGTGGAGCTACGGGACGGGTACGCCTGTTCGTGGTGCGAGATGCGGGGAGCAAATTTGACGCTGGTACCGCATCCACTTTCGGGATGCGCGATCAGGCGATTCACGCATCCGGACGAAGCGGAAATCATTGGACAGGTGACAGCTGTAGCGATGCGTCTGGTCTCGGCCGGGGACGACCATCGTGATTAGCCTCCCAAATGGCCAACGCGATCGTAACGTTCGAGCACAGGAACTCCACAGCGAGCGGATCAGTCGCAGCGGGGACGGCGACGCGATAGGGTTGAAGACTTTTCCAGGCAGCGACGAAATCGCGTGGCGCGGAATGCGTGATTTGGATGTAGTAATCCACTTGGCGAACCAAATCTTCAACTGACGAATTCAAAAGCTGCCGGTAGGCTTCGCGATGACAAGTCGACAGGGCTTCGCATGCTACTTCGTCTGAAAACCGGGATGCCAAGCCATCGTGATAGTAGAGACCGGTATTGTAATCGCGCGTGGACCCCAAATAGATCATGCGCTCCAACGGCGCAGGCATATGCGAAAGCGTCCGCCGCCGAAGGTCATCGGCTGCCAGTTCAACGTCCCTGCGATTAGTCGACAAATTCATGAAGTTCTCTGCACTTATGCGCGATGATGTGCCGCATCGCTCTCGAGCGAGTCAACTCCTTTCACATTTAAGAATGCGAGAGATTTCTCCGAGATCGAGCACACTCTGCCAGCCGCTGTAGCCGCCGTTCGCACCATTCCCGGAGCGGCGTAAGGTCCGCGAAGATAAAAGGTAATTTGGAGGAGCCGGCATGCCATCAGGAGGGCGCTAAAATTCATCGCCAAACGCATTTCCGTCGAAAAGTTCAACCGTGCGTGCAAACGCGCATGTCCTCTATGAAAACGCATCAGAGCCAAAACAGCAGTGCGCACTCGGCGCACCCAGCCCAAAGCAATGTTCTTCCGATCCGCAAGGAAGAGGGATTGAATCTCCGGAGGCGCAGCTGAAAGAACGTATTCCAGATCTGCCCTTGAAAAAAGTCTCTCAGTCAGGTCGTTGGGCAATAAACCATGCTGCAAGGAATCCAACGTCTGTCTGGCTTCCCGGAGCTGTTTCGCGCTGCCTTCTGCCGAGGGCTTGTCACGACGGGCAAAGAAATAGAGCGACAGTGCGAGAACCAATCCAACGAGCAATGAAAGAACGAGTTGAATCATCGTTGGGGCGTCCTATCCAATTGTTCTTGTATGGAACCCAGAAGCTGCCGCGTGCGTCCAGCAGCACGATATGTGCCCCCTGCGGCAGCCGGGCCGCCTTTGCCTTACGTTGGGTCTACGCTGGCATTAACGAGAGCAATACACCAATATCACCTTTCTATCGGACCCATAGCTGCAAGGTATCGCCATGTTGGACCTTCGGA
>Ga0209624_10003288_pt1 | contig 11496 bp, 12 predicted proteins | sample JacPinW_OM2H0_O1_FD_188565 | JGI IMG/M metagenome (GOLD analysis project Ga0209624, IMG submission 188565) | Forest soil microbial communities from Algoma, Ontario, Canada - Jack Pine, Ontario site 1_JW_OM2H0_O1 (SPAdes) (version 2) | ecosystem: Environmental > Terrestrial > Soil > Boreal... | reverse complement strand
AAAACGGTCATTTAGCCGGCCGATCCAGGATGAATGGTCGTCGACGCGTTGGATGTAGTGCGGCGCCTCGTTTATGAACTGGTGTCCCTGCTGCACCAACGGGGGAATGGCGGCGGCAAGTGTTCCCGCCAGCACTGCCATCACGGCGATGAGCACCGCTGTGACCGCGGCCCAACGGGGAAGCCTCTTGCCGGCTAACCACGACACCGCCGGCTCGAGTCCCAGGGCAACAAAGAAAGCCATCCCGATCAAGAGCAGCATCGACGACGCCGCCCCAAGGCCGCGTACTACGCCGTACGTGACTGCGACGCCCGCCGATGCGGTCAGGCCAACCAAGAAAGGTGAGCGCCAATTGAATGGGGACCCCGGAGATCCCAGGGGCCGCTCTCGTGAGCGGGTCTGCGCCGCAACGCGTTCGGCGGCAGCGATGGGATCCCGGTCGTCGGTATCGGGTCGATCAACGGTAAGACGACGACCGCGATCAGTCGCGAGCTCTTCCATCTGCTATGCCGTGTTGCTCATCGCGGATCTTTTTCTTGTAGGACGTGACTGGTGCTCATTTCCCGTGGTCTCACCGGTCTGCCAAATACTTATTCGGGCATCGTCATCGCGTGCGCTAGCGCGGTCGACCAGCCTGGCCGCAACCTGCCGCACCGGTGTATTGGTCTCTTGCGACATTTGTTTGAGCATTGCGAAGGCACGAGCGGAGTCGACGCCGAAGCGTTCCATGAGCATCCCTTTTGCTTGCCCGATAATGTCGCGCGTAGCCAGCGCCGCTCGAAATTGGCGCTCCCGTTCGGCAGTAAAAAGCGCGATGGCGGCAAGATCGGCGAGCATCGCGGCAATGGCTGCCGACCCTCTCCTAAACGCCCCAGGTTGAGATCCGAAAAGGGTCAACGTCGCGCCGCTCCCGCCGGGCATGTCCAATGGGCAGGACAAGACGCAGTGCACACCGGCGGTCGTGGCCGCGCGCGCGAATTGCGGCCATCGGACGTCAGTACGTAGGTCGCTGCAGCGGATCGGGTTTTGCGTGTGGACGGCGTCCAGGCAGGGTCCTTGTCCGGCCACTTGTTGAGCGCCGTCCAGCAACGCGATCGACTCCGAAGTCGCTGCGATCGAGCGAAGGTGGCCGTTGGAGATCAGCGATATCTTGGCGAATTCGGCTCCCGGCATCAACGCAACCGACGCGGAGGTCAACTTCGTCAGCATCTCTTCGATGCCGGCACCGCGAACCAAAGCACTGACCAGTTCGGCGAGCGTCGACTGAACCGTACCGTCGTGGCACTCGCGATCAAGCCGCTGCGGATCTGCGACGTAGTCCGGTTGCCACGAGAATGCCATTTCGTGCGAGGCATTGTGATCTTCTTGCCCGGAGCTTTGCTGCCGGGCCGCTTTCTGATTACCCACCGCGCCCCCTTGTTGGCCTTCGTGGACGTCACTGTGACGACTATGCCAACCGGATTTGGGTTTAAACCTCGACCCAGCAGGTTAATAAATCAGCAGCGCGGTAGGCGTCTGGGATCTAGTAACAACAGGCCCGGGTCCTGCCCAGCAACCGCGGATTCGGCACCGTGGGAGAAGTGGGCATCCTCCCGCGTCGAGTTGTGTGACGGCGGTAAGTCACCTCGGCGCACTTCGTGAGCTGAGAAATTGAGGTCCGGACGTCGCCTTCAGGCAACGAGGCGTGGGAGCAGTCGTGTGCTCGGCAATGAGGCGGTGTGAGAATGACTACGAGCGACGCCTTCTTCGCTGATTGCGCAGATCCTGCGGAAAACGGGCGGCGACACCGCGCAGGTCAAGATGTTCTGCATCACCTCGGAGGGGTGACGTCCGAGTGGGCAACGCTGATGGACACGACCGACATCGACGAAGCGACGGCGTTGCTACGGCCCGCCTTCTGTCCTGTCGATATCGCTCCATGCGGTAAGGACGCGTTGCGTATCCGGGTCAAGGCAGAGCAGCTACCGCTGATTAGTGTCGGGTACCTCAACATGGGTGGCGAGGCTGTCCTGCGGGCCGCAGATATGCCGGGCTACCAGATCGCCGTCGTAGTGTCGGGCCACAGCCTGACGAAGTGGTCTGATCGTGGCGCAACCACCGTCACCGTGCCCGGATCGGCGGCGGTCTTCATGCCCGGCACGGACATCGAGCACATATGGTCACACGATTGCGCCCAGCTCGGCATCAAGATCACCGCGGCCGAAATAATGCGCGAACTGGAAATGCTCATCGATCGGCCGGTTCATCGTCCCGTGGAATTTGCCCGTCAGCTCGATCTGACAACGAAAGCCTCGCGCAGTTGGCTCAGCCTGGTAGGCGTGCTGGCCCGAGAAGCCGGTCAGGACGATGGACTGCTCAGGCATCGACTTGCCGTCGCCAATTTGCAGCACCTGCTAGTCGAGGGTCTACTACTCACGCAGCCGCATAACTACATCGACGCACTGAACGGTGATGGCAGGCCGGCGCCTCAAGCGGTGGTGATGCAGGCGATCGACATGATGCGCGGCCACCCCGAAGCGGTGTGGACAACCGCCGAAGTTGCCCGTGCGACGGGGGTCAGCGTGAGGGCGCTGCAGAAGGCGTTCGCAAAAGCTGGCGAACCGCCGCCCATGACATACCTGCGGCAATTGCGTCTGCACCGAGTGCGGGCCGCGCTGACTGATGCGTCGCAAACCCGGTCTCCGGCGGCCGTTACTGCGGTGGCGGGCCGCTGGGGCTTTGTGCACCTCGGTCGATTCGCTCAGCAGTACCGTCAGCTGTTTGGCGAGGCCCCTTCGCAAACGCTTCGCTCGTCGAACCGTTAACCGCCGCCAATCGCTGCGCGCACCGTCGGGAAGACTTCGAACCGCTCAATCAGACCGGCTCCGGCCAACGTCGTCACGAGCGGACTGGCATGCGATGCCACCAAGCAGAATGAGATGTCGGATTCTCCGGCCACCGCCGAGGCGGAGACCAAGGCGTCGACAGCGGCTTTATCGACAGACGTCAGATTCGAGAGCTCGAGCACCAGTTGTGCGGGCTCTCGTAGCAATTCGTCGGCTGCGAGCAGGTGCAGCTGCGAGCTGGTTTCTCTATTCAGATCACCTGTCACCCGGATAACAGTTATGCCAGCGGGAAGTCGTTGCACGGCACACGAGAGCGACCTGCCTTCTTGCTCTTCTACTCCTCCGGATTTACCACCTCCCGTCATCCGATTTAGTTAAGCAGGTGAAACTGTTTCTTAATATCCATCGAGCGTCCTGACGCTGTCCGATTCGCGCCAAGTCCCGTCGGTACCGTCCCTCAGCTGGTCGTTTTGCTTCCGCCGCAATGAACAACAACCTCTTCTGGCCCACGCAGTGGAGTGATCTCCTAGGGCCGCTATTCCGGCAAGCGCACCACTGCGTACGTTGCCAGGGCGGGGTCCGTTGCCAGTACGTACCGCCATTAGAGAGGCGGCGTGGGGTAGGTTTCCTTCCCCCGGGCGCGCAGTGTTTCCGAGGGACTTTCACCGAACAGCTGACGATATTGGCTGGCAAACCGGCCAAGGTGCACGAACCCCCAGCGGCTCGCAACCATGGTTACCGTGACCGAGTCCGGAGAGTTAGCGGCGAGTTCTGCGTGCACGCGTTGTAGCCGAAGCCGCCGCAGATACAGCATCGGCGAGGCCAGGCCAGACCGCTCGAACGCCCGCTGCAGGGTTCGTGCGCTGGCCCCGGTTGCTCGTGCCAGTTCGGCGCTGCTCCAAGGTGTTTCCGGATGGTCGTGCATCAGATCGATCGCCCGCTTCGCTACAGCAGCGCTCGTCGGGCCTCCGCTTTCAGTCAAAGCCTCGGTGTAATTGTGGGGTTGTATCTGCAGCAGGCCCTCTATCAGCAGATGCTGCAGGTTCTCCACGGCGAGCCGGTGGCTGAGGAGCCCCCCGGGTTGCCTGGCTTCACGTGCCAAGAGCCGTAGTAAGTGATACCAATCGTTCGCGGCGGTGGTGTTTAGATTGAGCTGCCGGTCAAACGTAATTCGTTCGCGCACAGGGTGGTTGAGCATGGCTTCCAGCTGCCATCGCATCTGCGGTTCAGAAACCTTGAGACAGATCTGACCGCAGTCGTCGGACCAGTCAAGCACGCATGGCGTGCCCGGTGTGAATACCGCGACTGACCCGGTCGTCGTCTTAACGAGACCCCCGTCACGCCACCGACTCACCGCCCTGCCGGATAACGGGGCATCGATGTAGTAGGCAGTCACGTCGTCTGCCCGGATAGCGACGTCGGCGCCGAAGCCAAGGTAGCCGAGGGTCAACAGGGGAAGCTGCAGCGCGTTCATCTGCATGTTCACCGATTTGGTGTCGATCGGAGTCAGCTCGGCCGCCACATAGACGCGGCCCAAAGCATCGGCCGCCTCATCGACGTCCGTGGTCCGAACCTCAGTCGCCAAGTCGAAGGCAAACTCGGCCATTATTGCCCCCAGCTTGATTCGGCGATCGGTGTCTTTCCGCCCCACGTGAAGTCACATGGTATTCGCTAGCCATACCGACGCGCGTGCCTTCGGTTGACGGTAAACGGACAAGTTCGGGGCGCCCAGCGGATATCACACGGCTGTGTCAGTCCGGTTGGCTACACGTAGGCCTCGACGCATCGGGACGCGACGTGGACAAAGACGCTATAGGACGGACGCCCAGCTGGCTCCTTCCGCGTCGAACTGCAACATCTAACGAGCAACGACACCGTCGTAAGGAAAAGCGGCCGGCGACCTGCGGGGAGTCGCCGAGTGGTGAAGGTCGCGGTGTGGCGGTTCCGAAGGGGGATCACGGTGAACAGCAAGGTGACGCAAATGCATTCGCGATATCGGTGGCGCGATCGCCGCGGCAAGACGCTGTGTGAGGCCGCTGACTCGCTGATCGTCGAAACCGGCGACCAAGACGAGGTCCGGGCCGCGTTTGAAACAAGTATTCGAGAGGAAGTGTTGAGAACCGCAGTCGTCTACCGAACTCATGCCAAGGCGTTGAAGGCGGAGTGTGCGCAAGCCAACTACGGTGAGCCCGATGAAGTCCAGTTCGAGATGTGTGAATTCACCGATGGCACGGTGGCGCAACGCTGGCGCGTGGGCGCGCGAAGTTGCGCGTGGTGGGACTCGTTACAAGACCTCTACACCATCCATATCTACGCCCATCCCGACTACGGCACGCGCATCGAGTGGTCAGACGGCAACGTCGAGGAACTTTAGCGGTCGCTGATCCACGCGATCCCTCGCATTTACTCTGGCGCCGCAATGATCGCAGCAGTTTCTCGCGACACATCGTTATTGATGCGCGCTGCCGCTGCGGCCGGATCCATCGTCACCGGTGCGTCCGCGAGGATGTCGGCGGCAGCGTAGAGCGCATCGGAAGCCCGTGGCTGCCACTTGTCTACCCATGCGGAAACCGCGTCGGCGTTCGAAGGCGTGTCATCGATGAGGTGACGCAGTAGTGCGGCCGTCCACGCACGATGCCAACGGGCATCTTCGTCGAGCGAGAAGTGAATGCTGGTCAGGATGGGATCGCCGTTGGCCGTTGCCAGGGCGCCGGCGATTTCTTGATTCACCAGGCGATCAAACCGGGGCTTGATGACCGCGTTCGTCACGATAAATGCCTCATCCCAGTCGTAGGTGATCAGCGCGTATTCGATGAGCTCGCGAAGTGGCTGGAGCGCAGGCGCATCCTCCCACGCAGTCTGTTGTCGCCGTAACGTCGCCGCGTCGACCGGGCCTCCGTTGACTTGCGCAGTGCGGTAGGCGATGCGCTGGACGCGGCGCATCTCGTCTGCAGCCTGGAAAGCTGCGCAGTTGGTGATGCGGGAGGCAGGCGCCATCTGTGCAACGTAGGCGGCCAGCATTTGTAAACCGTGTACCGGATAACGTAGCGGGAAGTACCAGCGGTCCAGAAAGCGCAGCCAGTCGACGTCGAGCTGGCGGTCGTAGCCGGTGTCGTCGATCTCCCGAAGGAGCCCGTCGATAACGTCTTCACGGCCGTCTTGCAACTGGGTGTATCCGCGATACGTGGTCCGCCGTGGGTCGGCGAACTGTTCCCAGCTCCGTGCTTGCAGGGTGGCGCCCTCACGGTGACGGTAGTACCAGTCGACGACCGGAAGGTCGGCCGTCAACTCGAACCGACTTGGGTAGTTGTAGTGAAGGTCAGTGCTCAACAGCTCATACTCGGGCGGGATACGCCGGCCCGCCGCGAGACGCGTGTAGGTCTTAAGAGCCGGCGGGCGGCCCGGGGTTGTCATATGTCGCTGACCGGCGGATCGCCCGCCGCCGGTTCGGTCACCAACGTCCAGACCACGTCGTCGTCGGTCAGCTTTAGAACACCGGTGAACGACGACATCACGACTTCGAGGTCGCCCGGGAACCGAATGGCCGGGCCGGTTGCGGCTTCCAGGGCGGCCCGTGACAAGCGGCAGGTGCCGGGCGCCAGCACGCGCAGGTAGGCCCCCTCGTCGCGGACAATGACTTCGTCGTTCTCGTCTTCGATGACGGCGGCCACCACGTGCGCGAATGGTGTGGCGTGCAGCACCGGGCCAACCCGGCGATCGGGTTCGTCTACGGTGCGCGGGGATTCGGACGGTATCTGGATGAAGATCCGGTCGTCGTCGCGTCGAACCGGGAAGGGTTTCAGATGCGCGGCTTGCGGGTTTACCCCCTGGCCGGTCCGCGCATCGAATTCCCACTCGTGCGCGGCGCACCTCAGCGTGTCGTGGTTGAGGACGCCGTGGGAGAGCGGATTTGCCAGGTGGGGGCACCGGTCCTCATATGCGAACAGTTCGCCGTCGACGTTGCACAGCACGACGTCGACGCCGCCGAGGTTAACGGCGCGCACCTCGCCTTCCCACAAGTCGTCGAGCGTTCCGGCGTATCGCCAGACCGCCGAAGGTGAGTCAGCCGCGCTCGACCGTGAAGATGTCGCCATTGCTCAGCCCTGCTTGTGCGATAGTGTCGGCCGGCTCGAGGATCTCGCCGCTTTCGTTGCGCACGGTGATAGCTCCATGCCGCTCTGGGTCCAGGCCCCAGGCCACCAGCTGGCGCCCCAGCTCGGCCACCGTGCGTTCATCCGGCGTGACGAGAACGCGCCCCACGAAGTCGTCGCTGGCATAGCCGAACAAGTAGACGCGCACCGCTGTCGCCTCACGCTGTCGGGACGGGGTCGAGGCGCCACGGATCCAGACCGCGGCGCAGATCTTTGCCGTTCTCAGCCGGCGTCGTCAGGCCCATCCACTGCTGCAGATCGATGAGCTTGCCGGGCGCCTCTCCCGCGACGATCCGATCCACCACGCTTTTGTGGCCGGCGAAACGTTGCGGCTCCTGCTGGAAAATCCAACGGCACGGTTCCGAGCAGAACAGATATCGCCGGCCATTCATCGCGAGCGTGCAGGCGGTGTTGCGGCCGGGCCCGATGAACAGGGTCGGGAGCTGGCAGAGGTTGCACAGCGCCGGCAGACCGTAGGAAAGCGTGTTCGTCTCACCGTTGCCCTGCCAACGTCCTTCCAGCCGATCCCACAGTGGCGCGTAGACGTCGTTCCAACGCGGATATTTGTCGTTCAGCCACGATCGTTCAGCCGCGTTTGGTGACGCGACGTCGAACCACAACGTCGTCCGGTAGGTGTAGAGGCCCAGCTGGAAGCTGTGGTGGGCATAGTCGAGCTCCTCCACGAAAAGGTCCCAGAACCAGGGTTTTTCGAGGTCGAACTCAGCGAGGTTCTTAATGAATTGCTCAGTTACCCATTCGGTCATGAATTCTTTGAACGAACGCGTCCGCGCACCCAGCGGGGTGAGGTATTCCATCGCAGTTCCGGTCAGCGCCAAAAACACCCGCCAACATCGCCACCACATCTTGTCGACGAGATATTGCGCTCGCTGACGTGATCCGTTGTCCAGCAGCGTCCGCATCACCGGGTGGCCGATCTGGGCGTGGCGGGCCTCGTCGGTCTGAATGCTTGCCAGCGTCTTTTCGAACAGATGGTGGTGGGCGCGATCGGCCAGGGCCGCCATCGCCATGAATTGCAGGTTGGTGAAGCCCGTCTCGAAGACGAAGTTGAGCTGGATGGCGAGGTCGAGCGCGTCAGCCGCGAGGAACATATCGTCGAAAAGGTGGCGTGCGGCAAGGATGACCCATTGGTTGGTGTGGTACGCCTTGTGCGTCCAGTCGAAATTCCTGTCGTGCGAGAGCAAGTCGCTGCCGATCAGCAGCGGAATCTGGGTATGGCGGATCTCGTCGAGGGCGCCGAGGGTCGCCATCATCCGCCAGGCGCTGTCACGGCCGAACCGAGCCATGCGCAACTCGGCGACCGCACCGGCATATTCGGCCAGCGCGATCGCGCCGTTGTGAAATTTGACCAACTCCAGCCAACCCGGGTCGAGTTCGTCGACCAGCCGTGGCTTCGACAGCGCTGCACGTACTCCGAGGACGGCCGCGTCTTTTTCCCGCTGATTCGCCACATACTCCCGGTAGGTGGTGCGGTAGGCCTCGCTCCAGTCCTGCCAGGCCTCATGGGCCAGCCAGGGGCGGCCGCTGATCTGTTCAGGAAAGAGGCTGCGTTCATCGACGTAGCGCGGTGTCCAGTCGACCTTGCGCGCTATGTCGAGCCAGTCGTCTCTTCGAAGTACCATTTCGCTGCCTCGGCAATCGCCTTGTCGGAGTCGTACGCTGCCCCGGCCGCGGGTTCATCGGGTACTAGGTCGCGCGAGGCGCCAGCCAGGAGTTCATCGGGTGTCAGGTAGTACGGGTTTTCGATCAACATCTCGCCAATCAGCATGCGAGGGTGTGTCTTGAGCAGATCGACGATGATTCCGGCGCCGAAACGCTCGATGTCGTATAGGCAGACGACGATCTGCGGGTAGAGCGGCATGTACCGGTTCATTTCGGACTCCAGCTGGAGCAACTCCTGCATATCCGGCACAACGTCTCGCCGGGACCAGGTTTCGACCGCGCGCACAAGGTTGAACCGCCCGTCGTACATGGCATCTGCGACGGCGGCTTTCCATGCGCCGATGATTTCGTCGGCAGAGAATTGGCCTGACCGGAGGTACAAATCAGCCGCCCGGATCACGTCGAGCTGCTTGGCGGGGGCTGACGCGGACGTAGCCCCGCTGCGCCCGAGCTTCTTGAAAATTTTGGCCGGATCGGTTTCATCGACCACGCAGATGCATTTATCGCCCGCGGCAAGCCCCGCCTCCAGGAACGGGATCACTACCTGATCGCGTTGAGGCTGGCCTGCGTAGAGCCCGCAGATGTGATCGCCCACCTCAGCCTCGAGGCCGCTAACTCCCAACGAAATACCAGAAGACATCGACCCACCCATCGACGAGATTTGCTGAGCATAGTCGAGGTCGCCGAATAGTCCAGGGTGCAGTTTCGCGCAGGCTGTCGGCGTGAGATCTGTTCGGTCCTGCATGGTCAATACGGTGGTGCTGCTACCCCTGACAGGGCAGTTCGCACCGTTGGTTTTCGGCTCATCGGACGCACGCGCAGGTCATCCCCGGCTGCCAGACTTCGTAGATGGTGGCGTTTCTCCGACGTTTGAGTTCGTCGCCTTCCGCCGGAATCGGGGTTGTCGAGGGGATTGCCGGCGGTACAGATGCCCTTCGGCCGGTTCACGTTGGCGAGGGGCTGGATCCGCAGCCCGCAATTGACACCAACGACGGCAAACCCATGGAAACTGCCATTTCAGCGATCCCGGTCAATGGCCACGTCCACGACATCGCCCTGAGTCGCAACGGCGAGCATGCCTATGTTGCCCTATCCACGTCGGTCGCGGTCCTCAGCGCTGAGCACCGCGTGGTGGCCAGTATTCCGCTGCCGGATCATCCGAAAAACCTGTTGATCGACGCCGACGGCAAACAATTGATTGTCAGCCAGCGCGGGGGATCGGTGTCGGTCGTCGACACCGACACCTACACCGTGAAAACCCTGCTAGACCGGTGTCTTTCGGATGTGGTGGTCAGCCCGGACGGACGCTACCTCTACGCTGCCAATCGCCAAGCCTCCGATGGAGGGGACGCTGACGTAGTGACGGCAATCGATATTGCCAGTGGAACAACGGTTTTCAAGATACCCATCAACGATGTCACCGGAATTGCGATCAGCTCTGCCGGGACCCTGCTGTACGCGGTTTCATACGACCGCCGCACCTATTACCAATATCCGGCGGGCCGGCTGACTATCGTCGATGCCGCTAGCGGTACCGTCACCGACACCATCGCGGTCGGCGCTTGTCCGGAGACAGCAACGGTGAGTCCAGACGACACCTGCCTGTCCATCAGCCACTACGACACGCATTCGGTCTCGCTGGTGAACTTGGCGACCGGCGTCGTTACCGCGGTCGGCCTGCGGGACGCTCCGCTCGGCATGGTGTTCACCCCGGATAGCACCCATGTCTACGTGAGCAATGAGCATTCACTGACCGTGATCGACACGACGTCTACTGAGGCATGCGATCTCGCCTCAGGCGACCTCCCCAGAGGTTTGCAGCTCAGTCCCGACGGAAAGCACGCCTACAGCAGCAATTTCGGCGACGGCACGATCTCGGTGATCGATACCATCACCAACTCGATCACCGCGACGCTCGACGTGCTCAGCCATCCCGAGGCGGTGGCGGTCAGCGCAGATGGTGAGCGTGTGTACGCGGGCGACTACTGGTCCCGCGCCGTCGCGGTGATCTCGGTGCCAATGCTGCGCGACCTTCTCGACTACACCTGAGCCCACCGTCGTGGATCGCCCGGGAGGCCCAACCGGTGTCGCCGCCAGTAATAAGACCGCCAGCGTGATCGGGCTCGTTTGGCTGTCGACGGTGACTCGTGCTGTCAGGACGAATCGGCTCGTCGATTTTCACCCCGCTGGGCGCACGCGCTAACTCAATCCGATTGCAAGGCTGTCTGTCTAGAGGCGTACCGATGTGGCCATGACTCGCTCGGCTTACGCCCCGGGAACACTGACAAATTAGGAGGCGCAATGACTCTCATGCGATTCGACCCGTTCCGCGAACTCGACCGGCTCGCCGACCAGGCACTGACAAGCGCTCGGACGCCACGAACAATGCCGATGGAAGCCTTCCGGCGTGGTGACCAATTCATCGTCGCCGTTGATGTACCGGGCGTTAACCAGGACGATGTGGACGTCACCGTCGAACGCAACGTCATTGAACTGAGCGCTCGTCGCCAACCTCTACGCCAAGCGGGCGACGAGGTGATCATCGACGAAAGGCCGCAGGGCGAGTTCCGTCGGCAGCTATTTCTCGGGGACAACCTCGATCCGGACAAGCTGACGGCGAAGTATGACCACGGCGTGCTGACGCTGACAATTCCGGTTTCGGAGGCGAGCAAGCCCCGTAAGGTCGAAATTGGCCAGTCGAGTGAAACGCCGCAGGCCGTTGACGCGAAATCCGAAGTCAAACAACACGTCAGCGCATAGGCGAGACGATGGCTGACACTACGCACGCGGCGGCCCAAGCCGCAGTCCGACCTCATCAACCCGCCCGCCGGGTCATCGCC
>Ga0209624_10003287_pt1 | contig 11497 bp, 6 predicted proteins | sample JacPinW_OM2H0_O1_FD_188565 | JGI IMG/M metagenome (GOLD analysis project Ga0209624, IMG submission 188565) | Forest soil microbial communities from Algoma, Ontario, Canada - Jack Pine, Ontario site 1_JW_OM2H0_O1 (SPAdes) (version 2) | ecosystem: Environmental > Terrestrial > Soil > Boreal... | reverse complement strand
AATGTATATAATAAGGATTCAATTTATAAAAAGGTAAATCAGGACTATATAATAATTCTATCATTAAATCCTTTTTTTTGTTTATTATTGATTTGGTTTTATATAAACGCCATTTCTTTAGATATTTAAGATGTTTATAAAAATTTCTAAATTTTACTAACTTTTTATGTTCTTCTATATTGTCATAAATTAATTGATTATAATTGCAACACAATTTTTGACAATTAATTAAATCAGGTAGTATGGTTAATTGATTATTAACACAATTTAATATTCGACAATTAATTAAATCAGGTAGTATGGTTAATTGATTATTATTACAGTATAATGTTTGACAATTAATTAAATCAGGTAGTGTGGTTAATTGATTATTACTGCACCATAATATTTGACAATTAATTAAATCAGGTAATGTGGTTAATTGATTATTAACACAGTGTAATTTTTGACAATTAATTAAATCAGGTAGTATTGTTAATTGATTTAAACCGCAACTTAATTTTTGACAATTAATTAAATCAGGTAGTGTGATTAATTGATTACTATAACAGTGTAATTCTTGACAATTAATTAAATCAGGTAGTGTGGTTAATTGATTACGACTGCAAATTAATTTTTTACAATTAATTAAATCAGGTAGTGTGATTAATTGATTATTACTGCACTCTAATTCTTGACAATTAATTAAATCAGGTAGTGTGATTAATTGATTATTACTGCACTCTAATTCTTGACAATTAATTAAATCAGGTAGTGTGGTTAATTGATTATTATTACAATATAATGTATGACAATTAATTAAATCAGATAGTGTGATTAATTGATTATTATCGCACCATAATACTTGACAATTGATTAAATCAGGTAGTGTGGTTAATTGATTATAACAACAATATAATGTTCGACAATTAATTAAATCAGGTAGTGTAGTTAATTGTTTACTATGACAATCTAAAAAAATAATATGACTCAGTAATTCATCATCAGACCATTTTTTTTGATATTCCACATTATATTTTATTTCACAGTTATTGTTTCTTATTAATGTTATCAAATTCATTTTTATTATTTAAATAATGATTGTATTTTTCTAATACAATCAATATTTAAATCAATTTTATTGATTTTTATTTTCAATAAAGTGTATATAATAAGGATTCAATTTATAAAAAGGTAAATCAGGACTATATAATAATTCTATCATTAAATCCTTTTTTTTGTTTATTATTGATTTGGTTTTATATAACCGCCATTTCTTTAGATATTTAAGATGTTTATAAAAATTTCTAAATTTTACTAACTTTTTATGTTCTTCTATATTGTCATAAATTAATTGATTATTACTGCAATCTAATTCTTGACAATTAATTAAATCAGGTAGTGTGGTTAATTGATTATGACCACAGTATAATTCTTGACAATTAATTAAATCAGGTAGTGTGGTTAATTGATTACCACTGCAACTTAACCTTTGACAATTAATTAAATCAGGTAGTGTGGTTAATTGATTCATACGACAGTATAAACCTTGACAATTAATTAAATCAGGTAATGTGGTTAATTGATTATTATTACAGTATAATACTTGACAATTAATTAAATCAGGTAGTATGGTTAATTGATTATAACCGCAACTTAATGTTTGACAATTAATTAAATCAGGTAGTGTGGTTAATTGATTCATACGACAGTATAAACCTTGACAATTAATTAAATCAGGTAATGTGGTTAATTGATTCTGATAACAGTATAATTCTTGACAATTAATTAAATCAGGCAGTGTGGTTAATTGATTACCACCGCAATTTAACCTTTGACAATTAATTAAATCAGGTAGTGTAGTTAATTGATTATTCTGACAAAATAATATTTGACAATTAATTAAATCAGGTAGTGTGGTTAATTGATTCATACGACAGTATAAACCTTGACAATTAATTAAATCAGGTAGTGTGGTTAATTGATTATTATCACAGTATAATGTTTGACAATTAATTAAATCAGGTAGTGTAGTTAATTGATTATTCTGACAAAATAATATTTGACAATTAATTAAATCAGGTAGTGTGGTTAATTGATTCATACGACAGTATAAACCTTGACAATTAATTAAATCAGGTAGTGTGGTTAATTGATTATTATTACAATATAATGTATGACAATTAATTAAATCAGGTAGTGTGGTTAATTGATTATTATTGCACCATAATATTTGACAATTAATTAAATCAGGTAGTGTGGTTAATTGATTATCATAACAATATAATGTTCGACAATTAATTAAATCAGGTAGCGTAGTTAATTGTTTACTATGACAATCTAAAAAAATAATATGACTCAATAATTCATCATCAGACCATTCTTTTTGATATTCCACATCATATTTTATTTCACAGTTATTGTTTCTTATTAATGTTATTAAATCCATTTTTATTATTTAAAAAATGATTGTATTTTCTAATACAATCAATATTTAAATCAATTTTATTTATTTTTATTTTCAATAAAATGTATATAATAAGGATTTAATTTATAAAAAGGTAAATCAGGACTATATAATATTTCTATCATTAAATCCTTTTTTTTGTTTATTATTGATTTGGTTTTATATAACCGCCATTTCTTTAAATATTTAAGATGTTTATAAAAATTTCTAAATTTTACTAACTTTTTATGTTCTTCTATATTGTCATAAATTAATTGATTATAACTGCAACCTAATTCTTGACAATTAATTAAATCAGGTAATGTGATTAATTGATTATTATCACAGTATAATGTTTGACAATTAATTAAATCAGGTAGTGTGGTTAATTGATTATTACTGCAATCTAATTCTTGACAATTAATTAAATCAGGTAGTGTAGTTAATTGATTATTATTACAGTATAATGTTTGACAATTAATTAAATCAGGTAGTGTGGTTAATTGATTATTATTGCATTCTAATATTTGACAATTAATTAAATCAGGTAATGTGGTTAATTGATTATTCAAACAATATAATTGTTGACAATTAATTAAATCAGGTAGTGTGATTAATTGATTACTATAACAGTGTAATTCTTGACAATTAATTAAATCAGGTAGTGTGGTTAATTGATTACGATAACAAATTAATATTTGACAATTAATTAAATCAGGTAATGTGATTAATTGATTATTATCACAGTATAATGTTTGACAATTAATTAAATCAGGTAGTGTGGTTAATTGATTATTACTACAATCTAATTCTTGACAATTAATTAAATCAGGTAGTGTAGTTAATTGATTACGATAACAGTATAATGTTTGACAATTAATTAAATCAGGTAGTGTGGTTAATTGATTACCACCGCAGTATAATTGTTGACAATTAATTAAATCAGGTAGTGTGGTTAATTGATTATTATAACAGTATAATTCTTGACAATTAATTAAATCAGGTAGTGTGGTTAATTGATTATTATTACAGTATAATATTTGACAATTAATTAAATCAGGTAGTGTGGTTAATTGATTATTATCACAGTGTAATGTTTGACAATTAATTAAATCAGGTAGTGTGGTTAATTGATTATTATTACAGTATAATACTTGACAATTAATTAAATCAGGTAGTATGGTTAATTGATTATAACCGCAACTTAATGTTTGACAATTAATTAAATCAGGTAGTGTGGTTAATTGATTACTATAACAGTATAATTCTTGACAATTAATTAAATCAAGAAGCGTGGTTAATTGATTATTATTGCACCATAATTTTTGACAATTAATTAAATCAGGTAGTGTGGTTAATTGATTTAAACCGCAACTTAATGTTTGACAATTAATTAAATCAGGTAGTGTGGTTAATTGATTTAAACCGCAATTTAATTTTTGACAATTAATTAAATCAGGTAGTGTGGTTAATTGATTATTATTGCACCATAATATTTGACAATTAATTAAATCAGGTAGTGTGGTTAATTGATTATCATAACAATATAATGTTCGACAATTAATTAAATCAGGTAATGTGGTTAATTGTTTATTATGACAATCTAAAAAAATAATATGACTTAATAATTCATCATCAGACCATTCTTTTTGATATTCCACATCATATTTTATTTCACAATCATTGTTTCTTATTAATGTTATCAAATCCATTTTTTATTATTTAAATATTGATTGTATTTTTCTAATACAATCAATATTTAAATCAATTTTATTTATTTTTATTTTCAATAAAATGTATATAATAAGGATTCAATTTATAAAAAGGTAAATCAGGACTATATAATAATTCTATCATTAAATCCTTTTTTTTGTTTATTATTGATTTGGTTTTATATAAACGCCATTTCTTTAGATATTTAAGATGTTTATAAAAATTTCTAAATTTTACTAACTTTTTATGTTCTTCTATATTGTCATAAATTAATTGATTATTACTGCAATCTAATTCTTGACAATTAATTAAATCAGGTAGTGTGGTTAATTGATTAGCACCGCAAATTAATTTTTGACAATTAATTAAATCAGGTAGTGTGGTTAATTGATTATTATTACAGTATAATGTTTGACAATTAATTAAATCAGATAGTGTGGTTAATTGATTATTATGACAGTATAATACTTGACAATTGATTAAATCAGGTAGTGTGGTTAATTGATTATTATTACAGTATAATGTTTGACAATTAATTAAATCAGATAGTGTGGTTAATTGATTATTATGACAGTATAATACTTGACAATTGATTAAATCAGGTAGTGTGGTTAATTGATTATGACCACATTTTATTTTTTGACAATTAATTAAATCAGGTAGTGTAGTTAATTGATTATTCTGACAAAATAATATTTGACAATTAATTAAATCAGGTAGTGTGATTAATTGATTATTATTACAGTATAATGTTTGACAATTAATTAAATCAGGTAGTGTAGTTAATTGATTATTAAAACAATCTAATTCTTGACAATTAATTAAATCAGGTAGTGTGGTTAATTGATTTAAACCGCAGTATAATTTTCGACAATTAACTAAATCAGGTAGTGTGGTTAATTGATTATCATCGCAATTTAATTTTTTGCAATTAACTAAATCAGGTAGTATTGTTAATTGATTAGAATTGCAATCTAATTCTTGACAATTAATTAAATCAGGTAGTGTTGTTAATTGATTATGATAACAAAATAATATTTGACAATTAATTAAATCAGATAGTGTGGTTAATTGATTATTATGACAGTATAATACTTGACAATTGATTAAATCAGGTAGTGTGGTTAATTGATTATTACCGCAATCTAATTTTTGACAATTAATTAAATCAGGTAGTGTGGTTAATTGATTATTACTGCAACCTAATATTTGACAATTAATTAAATCAGGTAGTGTAGTTAATTGATTATGATGGCAACCTAACATTTGACAATTAATTAAATCAGATAATGTAGTTAATTGATTATTATTGCAATCTAATTTTTGACAATTAATTAAATCAGGTAGTGTAATTAATTGATTATGACCGCACGATAATAGTTGACAATTAATTAAATCAGGTAGTGTAATTAATTGATTATTATAACAGTATAATGTTTGACAATTAATTAAATCAGGTAGTGTAATTAATTGATTATTATAACAGTATAATTCTTGACAATTAATTAAATCAGGTAATGTGGTTAATTGATTATTATAACAGTATAATTCTTGACAATTAATTAAATCAGGTAATGTGGTTAATTGATTACAATGACAATCTAAAAAAATAATATGACTCAGTAATTCATCATCAGACCATTCTTTTTGATATTCCACATTATATTTTATTTCACAGTTATTGTTTCTTATTAATGTTATCAAATTCATTTTTATTATTTAAAAATTGATTGTATTTTCTAATATAATCAATATTTAAATCAATTTTTTTGATTTTGATTTTCAATAAAATGTATATAATAAGGATTTAATTTATAAAAAGGTAAATCGGGACTATATAATAATTCTATCATTAAATCCTTTTTTTTGTTTATTATTGATTTGGTTTTATATAACCGCCATTTCTTTAGATATTTAAGATGTTTATAAAAATTTCTAAATTTTACTAACTTTTTATGTTCTTCTATATTGTCATAAATTAATTGATTATTACTGCATTTTAATTCTTGACAATTAATTAAATCAGGTAGTGTGGTTAATTGATTATTATTACAGTATAAATCTTGACAATTAATTAAATCAGGCAGTGTGGTTAATTGATTACCACCGCAACTTAACCTTTGACAATTAATTAAATCAGGTAGTGTAGTTAATTGATTATTCTGACAAAATAATGTTTGACAATTAATTAAATCAGGTAGTGTGGTTAATTGATTCATACGGCAGTATAATTCTTGACAATTAATTAAATCAGGTAGTGTAGTTAATTGATTATTATCACAGTATAATACATGACAATTAATTAAATCAGGTAGTATAGTTAATTGATTATTACTGCAATCTAATCGTTGACAATTAATTAAATCAGGTAATGTGGTTAATTGATTCATACGACAGTATAAATCTTGACAATTAATTAAATCAGATAGTGTAGTTAATTGATTACCATCACAGTATAATTTTTGACAATTAATTAAATCAGGTAATGTGGTTAATTGATTATTATTACAGCATAATTCTTGACAATTAATTAAATCAGATAGTGTGGTTAATTGATTACGACTGCAAATTAATTTTTGACAATTAATTAAATCAGGTAGTGTGGTTAATTGATTATTATAACAGTATAATTCTTGACAATTAATTAAATCAGGTAGTGTGGTTAATTGATTATTATTACAAAAAAGTAAACGACAATTAATTAAATCAGGTAGTGTGGTTAATTGATTACCACTGCAGTATAATTCTCGACAATTAACTAAATTAGGTAGTGTGATTAATTGATTATTACGACATTTTAATTTTTGACAAGTAATTAAATCAGGTAGTATTGTTAATTGATTAAAATCGCAATTTAATTCTTGACAATTAATTAAATCAGGTAGTGTTGTTAATTGATTATTATAACAAAAAAGTAAACGACAATTAATTAAATCAGGTAGTGTGGTTAATTGATTATTTTCACAAATTAAATATTGGCAATTAATTAAATCAGGTAGTGTGGTTAATTGATTATTTTCACAAATTAAATATTGGCAATTAATTAAATCAGGTAGTGTGGTTAATTGATTACTATAACAGTGTAATATTTGACAATTAATTAAATCAGGTAATGTGGTTAATTGATTACCATCACAGGATAATGTTTGACAATTAATTAAATCAGGTAGTGTGGTTAATTGATTACGACCGCAACTTAATTTTTGACAATTAATTAAATCAGGTAGTGTAGTTAATTGATTATTATGACAGTATAATTCTTGATAATTAATTAAATCAGGTAGTGTGGTTAATTGATTATTACTGCAAGCTAACATTTGACAATTAATTAAATCAGGTAGTATTGTTAATTGATTTAAACTGCAATCTAATTTTTGACAATTAATTAAATCAGGTAGTGTGGTTAATTGATTATTATTGCACCATAATATTTGACAATTAATTAAATCAGGTAGTGTGGTTAATTGATTATCATAACAATATAATGTTCGACAATTAATTAAATCAGGTAGCGTAGTTAATTGTTTACTATGACAATCTAAAAAAATAATATGACTCAATAATTCATCATCAGACCATTCTTTTTGATATTCCACATCATATTTTATTTCACAGTCATTGTTTCTTATTAATGTTATCAAATCCATTTTTATTATTTAAATATTGATTGTATTTTCTAATACAATCAATATTTAAATCAATTTTATTGATTTTTATTTTCAATAAAATGTATATAATAAGGATTTAATTTATAAAAAGGTAAATCAGGACTATATAATAATTCTATCATTAAATCCTTTTTTTTGTTTATTATTGATTTGGTTTTATATAAACGCCATTTCTTTAGATATTTTAGTTGTTTATAAAAATTTCTAAATTTTACTAACTTTTTATGTTCTTCTATATTGTCATAAATTAATTGATTATTACTGCAATCTAATTCTTGACAATTAATTAAATCAGGTAGTATAGTTAATTGATTATTATTACAGTATAATGTTTGACAATTAATTAAATCAGGTAGTGTGGTTAATTGATTATTATTGCATTCTAATATTTGACAATTAATTAAATCAGATAGTGTAGTTAATTGATTATTATTACAGTATAATGTTTGACAATTAATTAAATCAGGTAGTGTGGTTAATTGATTATTATTACACCATAATACTTGACAATTAATTAAATCAGGTAGTGTGGTTAATTGATTATTATTACAGTATAATGTTTGACAATTAATTAAATCAGGTAGTGTGGTTAATTGATTATAACGGCACGATAATTGTTGACAATTAATTAAATCAGGTAGTGTGGTTAATTGATTATTACTGCACCATAATATTTGACAATTAATTAAATCAGGTAGTGTGGTTAATTGATTATGACCACAACATAATACTTGACAATTAATTAAATCAGGTAGTGTGGTTAATTGATTACTACTGCAATCTAATATTTGACAATTAATTAAATCAGGTAGTATGATAAATTGATTAAAACTACAATCTAACTGTTGACAATTAATTAAATCAGGTAGTATTGTTAATTGATTATCATAACAGTTTATTTTTTGACAATTAATTAAATCAGGTAGTGTGGTTAATTGATTATTACTGCAAATTAATATTTGACAATTAATTAAATCAGGTAATGTGGTTAATTGTTTACTATGACAATCTAAAAAAATAATATGACTCAATAATTCATCATCAAACCATTCTTTATGATATTCCACATCATATTTTATTTCACAATTATTGTTTCTTATTAATGTTATTAAATCCATTTTTATTATTTTAATAATGATTGTATTTTCTAATACAATCAATATTTAAATCAATTTTATTGATTTTTATTTTCAATAAAATGTATATAATAAGGATTCAATTTATAAAAAGGTAAATCAGGATTATATAATATTTCTATCATTAAATCCTTTTTTTTGTTTATTATTGATTTGGTTTTATATAACCGCCATTTCTTTAGATATTTAAGATGTTTATAAAAATTTCTAAATTTTACTAACTTTTTATGTTCTTCTATATTGTCATAAATTAATTGATTATTACTGCAATTTAATTCTTGACAATTAATTAAATCAGGTAGTGTGGTTAATTGATTATTATTGCACCATAATCTTTGACAATTAATTAAATCAAGTAATGTGGTTAATTGATTATTATAACAGTATAATGCTTGACAATTAATTAAATTAGGTAGTGTGGTTAATTGATTATTACTGCACCATAATATTTGACAATTAATTAAATCAGGTAATGTGGTTAATTGATTATTACCACAGTGTAATTTTTGACAATTAATTAAATCAGGTAGTATTGTTAATTGATTTAAACCGCAACTTAATTTTTGACAATTAATTAAATCAGGTAGTGTGGTTAATTGATTACTATAACAAAAAAGTAAACGACAATTAATTAAATCAGGTAGTGTGGTTAATTGATTACGATTGCACCATAATTCTTGACAATTAATTAAATCAGGTAGTGTGGTTAATTGATTACGACTGCAAATTATTTTTTTACAATTAATTAAATCAGGTAGTGTGATTAATTGATTATTACTGCACTCTAATTCTTGACAATTAATTAAATCAGGTAGTGTGATTAATTGATTATTACTGCACTCTAATTCTTGACAATTAATTAAATCAGGTAGTGTGGTTAATTGATTATCATAACAATATAATGTTCGACAATTAATTAAATCAGGTAGTGTAGTTAATTGTTTACTATGACAATCTAAAAAAATAATATGACTTAGTAATTCATCATCAGACCATTCTTTTTGATATTCCACATCATATTTTATTTCACAGTCATTGTTTCTTATTAATGTTATCAAATCCATTTTTATTATTTAAATATTGATTGTATTAGAAAATACAATCAATATTTAAATCAATTTTATTGATTTTTATTTTCAATAAAATGTATATAATAAGGATTCAATTTATAAAAAGGTAAATCAGGACTATATAATAATTCTATCATTAAATCCTTTTTTTTGTTTATTATTGATTTGGTTTTATATAAACGCCATTTCTTTAGAAATTTAAGATGTTTATAAAAATTTCTAAATTTTACTAACTTTTTATGTTCTTCTATATTGTCATAAATTAATTGATTATTACTGCAATCTAATTCTTGACAATTAATTAAATCAGGTAGTATAGTTAATTGATTATTATTACAGTATAATGTTTGACAATTAATTAAATCAGGTAGTGTGGTTAATTGATTATTATTGCATTCTAATATTTGACAATTAATTAAATCAGGTAGTGTAGTTAATTGATTATTATTACAGTATAATGTTTGACAATTAATTAAATCAGGTAGTGTGATTAATTGATTACTATAACAGTGTAATTCTTGACAATTAATTAAATCAGGTAGTGTGGTTAATTGATTACTATAACAGTATAATTCTTGACAATTAATTAAATCAGGTAGTATGGTTAATTGATTATTATTGCACCATAATATTTGACAATTAATTAAATCAGGTAGTGTGGTTAATTGATTATTATTACAGCATAATTTTTGACAATTAATTAAATCAAGTAGTGTGGTTAATTGATTACCACCGCAACTTAACACTTGACAATTAATTAAATCAGGTAGTGTGGTTAATTGATTATTACCGCACCATAATTTTTGACAATTAATTAAATCAGGTAGTGTGGTTAATTGATTAGAATCGCAATCTAATATCCGACAATTAATTAAATTAGGTAGTGTGGTTAATTGATTATTATTACAATATAATGTTTGACAATTAATTAAATCAGGTAGTGTGGTTAATTGATTATTACTACAAAAAAGTAAACGACAATTAATTAAATCAGATAGTGTGGTTAATTGATTATCAGAACAGTATAATACTCGACAATTAATTAAATTAGGAAGTGTGGTTAATTGATTATTACTGCAATCTAATTTTTGACAATTAATTAAATCAGGTAGTGTTGTTAATTGATTATTATAACAGTATAATTCTTGACAATTAATTAAATCAGGTAATGTGGTTAATTGATTATTACCGCAATCTAATTTTTGACAATTAATTAAATCAGGTAGTGTGGTTAATTGATTATTACTGCAATCTAATATTTGACAATTAATTAAATCAGATAGTGTAGTTAATTGATTATGATGGCAACCTAACATTTGACAATTAATTAAATCAGATAATGTAGTTAATTGATTATTATTGCAATCTAATTTTTGACAATTAATTAAATCAGGTAGTGTAATTAATTGATTATGACCGCACGATAATAGTTGACAATTAATTAAATCAGGTAGTGTAATTAATTGATTATTATAACAGTATAAT
>Ga0209624_10003286_pt1 | contig 11503 bp, 12 predicted proteins | sample JacPinW_OM2H0_O1_FD_188565 | JGI IMG/M metagenome (GOLD analysis project Ga0209624, IMG submission 188565) | Forest soil microbial communities from Algoma, Ontario, Canada - Jack Pine, Ontario site 1_JW_OM2H0_O1 (SPAdes) (version 2) | ecosystem: Environmental > Terrestrial > Soil > Boreal... | reverse complement strand
CACCGCGAGATTGAAGACGGCATCTGGCTCGAGGACGCGTGCGGCCATTCGCCCGGCAGCGTGGTCGTGAACGCCCAACGCGGCGGATCGCGGGCGGTGTTCATGGGCGATGTCGTGCATCACCTGATCCAGCTCGTGCGCCCGGACATCCCATTCTTCGCCGACGAGAATCCTGCCGAAGCCTGCGCCACGCGACAGCGCCTGCTGGCGCAGTGCGCCGACAGCGGGGCCGTGCTGTATCCCGCGCACTTCCCGAATCCGCCCGCGGGCTGCGTGCGCCGCGCGAGGCGCCACTTCGCCTACGATTTTCTGTAGCGAGAACCCCGATAGCGGAGTGCTTCGACGATCAGCGCGAAGGCAGGCGTAGGCTGCCGACGGCTGGGATAGTAGAGGTGATAGCCGGAAAACGGCGCGCACCACTCCGCCAGCACGCGGACCAGCCGGCCTGAGTCGATATCGGACCGAACGATGTCCTCGAGAACATACGCCACTCCCAAGCCTGCCCTGGCGGCGCGAACCATCATCGATGGATCGTTGAACGCGAGTTGCCCGTCGACCCGGACTCTCAACTCCCGCCCCGCTTTCTCGAACTCCCACGCATACAATCCGCCCAACGTCGGCAGCCGCAGGTTGATGCATTGGTGGTCGGCGAGATCCTGCGGCACTCGCGGCGCTCGCCGCTTCGCGAAGTACGCCGGGGCCGCGACAGCCGCCATGCGCATGTCCGGGGCAATCCGCACCGCCACCATGTCCTTTGCCACCTGTTCGCCCAGCCGAACGCCCGCGTCGTAGCGTTCGGCGACGACGTCGGTCAGTCCGTAGTCGACGGTGATTTCAACCTTGATGTCCGGGTACTTCGGCAGCAACCGCTCCAGGGCCGGCATCAGGATGGCCTCCGCCGAGTGTTCCGTCGCCGTGATTCGGATGGAGCCGGCGGGCCTCTCTCGCAGCTCGCTCAGAGAATCAACCTTGGCGTCGATCTCCTCGAAGGCGGGACCCACCGTGAGGAGCAGCCGCTCGCCGGCGTCCGTCGGCGCAACGCTCCGGGTGGTCCGAGCCAGCAAGCGCAGCCCCAAGCGCGACTCGAGCCGCCGAATGGTGTGACTCAAGGTCGACTGAGTAACCCCGAGTTTGGCGGCGGCCCGGGTGAAGCTGCGTTCCTGGGCCACCGCGACGAAGGCCGCAAGATCGGCAAGTTGTTCCCGCTGCACTCATGCTCTCCATTCATAAGTTCAATCGTATTTTAGCGACTAGTCGAGAGAACCGCGAGGGTTTAGTCTGCATGAGGCGGGACAGACCGCTACACGGCAATCGGAGAGGTATGCCTATGCAGAAGCGGAAATTGGGAAACAGCGGTCTGGAAGTATCGGCACTCGGCTTGGGCTGCATGGGCATGAGCTTTGGGTACGGGCCGCCGGGCGACAAGCAGAAAATGATCGAGGTCATCCGCACGGCTGTCCGGGCCGGCGTTACCTTCTTCGACACCGCGGAAGTCTATGGCCCCTTCACCAACGAGGAGCTCGTGGGAGAAGCCCTTGCTCCCTACCGACAGCAGGTCGTCATTGCCACCAAATTTGGCTTCAAGCTGGTCGACGGTAAGCAGGCAGGCCTCGACAGCCGGCCCGAGCACATCAAACAAGTCGCGGAAGCTTCACTCGAGCGCCTCAAGGTGGAAACGATCGACCTGTTCTACCAGCATCGCGTCGATCCCGATGTGCCCATCGAGGAGGTCGCCGGCGCGGTCAAGGACCTGATCCGGGCGGGCAAGGTCAAGCACTTCGGCCTGTCCGAAGCGGGAGTGCAGACGATTCGCCGGGCTCACGCGGTTCAACCCGTCACCGCGCTGCAGAGCGAGTACTCGCTGTTTTGGAGGGAGCCTGAAGCAGACCTGCTGCCGACGCTCGAGGAACTCGGCATCGGTTTCGTCCCGTTCAGCCCTCTCGGCAAGGGCTTCCTTACCGGAAAGATCGACGAGAAGACGACCTTCGACAGCACCGACTTTCGCAACATCGTCCCCCGCTTCACCCCCGAGGCCCGAAAGTCGAACAAGGCGCTGGTCGAGTTGCTATCGGTGATCGCGGCACGTAAGAAAGTGACCCCCGCCCAGCTTGCGCTTGCGTGGCTCCTGGCCCAAAAGCCCTGGATCGTTCCGATCCCCGGCACCACGAAGCTCGAGCGGCTCGAAGAGAACATCGGCGCGGCGGCGCTCGAGCTCCGCCCGGACGAACTTCGCGAGATAGAGAACGCCGCGTCGACGGTACACTTACAGGGGGCCCGCTACCCCGAGCATTTGAATCGCCTGGTCGGACGCTGAACCGAGGAAATATGACTGACAAACCTAGTATCGCACCCAATCCATTCGCCGACATTGCACCGGCACTGGCCGAGTACACCGAGCGTGTATTGTTTGGAGACGTCTGGAAACGGGCCGGCCTCTCGCCCCGAGACCGCAGCCTCGTCACGGTGTCGGCTCTCGTTGCGCTGTATCGGACCAACGAATTGCCGTTCCACCTCAAGAGAGCGCTCGACAACGGCGTCACCCGCGAAGAAATCATCGAGCTGATCACCCATCTCGCTTTTTATTCTGGTTGGCCGACGGCGGCCTCGGCGGCCACGATCGCAAGGCAGGTCTTCGCGGCCGCGGCGTCGAATTCACCTTAGCGTGATGACCTACGCGGCGGCGTGAGCTTCTCAGGGACGGCCAAGTCTCATGACGCAGCGTCGCCGACCACCCGTTCCCAAATCTTCCTGCGAACGGTTTCCTTCTCCTTGCTGCCGCTGCGCACCGTGAAGACCAGCCGCCCACTTTCGAGCGTGACTTTCTGCGCGTAGTTCAGCCCGGTCTCGGCGGGGAGGAATCGTAGATGATCAACCCCGTCGAATCGGCCTGGTAGAACGGGTCGGCGATTGCCCCGTGCGAACCCGAGTATTCGATGCGAACGAGTCGCCACACTCCGATCAGATCATTCCTCGAAAGGTGCGCCGTGTCGCCGCGGTCGGCCGAGTCCGCCGAATGCAGCGGCAAACACAGGCCAATCGAACACAGAATCCAGAATGTCGCGTGCCTGACTGTGCGCATCGATTGCAGCTCCGTATCACGCAGCGCTCGCGGAGGCGAGGCGGCTCGCAATGCGGCTCACATGCTCGCCTTGGAAGCGGCACATTTCAAGTTCAAGCTCCGACGGCATGCGCGATTCATCGCCGACGCCGGTGACGCAACTCGCCCCGTACGGCGTGCCCCCCGTGACTTCACGAAGCGTCGTCAGGTGCTTGAAGGTGTACGGCAGACCGACGATGATCATTCCGTGATGAAGCAGCGTCGTGTGAAATGAGGTCAAGGTTGTTTCCTGTCCTCCGTGTTGACTGGCGGTGCTGCAGAATACGCTTCCCACCTTACCGACGAGAGCGCCGCGCCCCCATAGCGCCCCCGTCTGGTCGAGAAATGTCCGCATCTGCGCAGCCATGTTGCCGAACCTCGTCGGCGTGCCGAAGATGATGGCATCGTACTGATCGAGTTCTTCCGGATTGGCGATGGCAGCGGACTGGTCGAGCTTGAATCCGGATGATTTTGCGATCTGCGGCGGCACGGTTTCGGGCACGCGTTTGACGAGTACGCGAACGTTCAGAACTTGGGCCGCGCCTTCAGCTTGCGCGCGCGCCATGATTTCGATGTGTCCGTAACTGCTGTAATAGAGGACGAGAACGTTCGACATGGACTTACTCCTGGCTGGTGAGCGGGACGGCGTACTGATTTAGAAACGTGCGCATAACGGTGTTGTAGACGTTCGGGTTATCCAGGTTGGGCAAGTGCCCCGCGGCCGGGATCACGGCTCGCGTGGCTTTGCTCAAAAGCTCTGCCAGATGATCCGCCGCTTGCGTGCGGCTCGCCAGATCTTGATCCCCCGTGATGACCAGAACGGGGATGTCGATCGAGTCGATCTGCGGCAAACCGGCGGGACCCTCGGCCGGCTCGACGGGTGCCACGAGATCGTTTCCCGGATAGCGCATGATCATTGCGTCGAGAGTTTCGTGCATACGCCGGTCGCCCGTTTTCAGGGACAGGAGCGGGTGCGCCGCCCACTCCCGCCGAAACGCAGCCATCCCGCCCGCCCGAACCACGTCGCGGTAATGACTGAGCGGCACGTCGTCATCCGAGGGCAAGGGATCGCGGCCGAAATCGGGCGGTCCATCCAATATCAGGCACGAGACCCTTTCCGGTGCCGAAATTGCGAATCCCATTGCCGCGCGCGCGCCCTGCGACATGCCGACCAGCGCGATGCGTTCGATCGCGAGGCGATCGCACAATGAACCCAGGTCCGCGATATCTTGAACGACCGACGGGCGTCCGGACGACAATCCAAACCCTCGTCGATCGAAACGAATCAGGCGAAACGCGCCGCGCAGGGCACCGGCCTGCGGCTCCCACATCTCCAGATCGAGTGTCCAACCGTGGACCAGCAGTACCGGCGGCCCGCGGCCCTCATCGCGGTAACGGAGGCGCGCGCCATCGGTCGCGAAGTACCGATCGCAATCGCGCTCGACGCCGGGAATGGGCGGCAGATTCGCACCGGTGGCCGTCACATGATGCCTTTCGAATAGCGAAATAATTTTCGCTGTCAGGCTACGTGCGGCGACCTGACCAGTCAAGGTTCACCAGCGGCGCAACCGAGTGCGCCCACAGTTCACGGCCGCCCAACTCGAGGTCACGGGCGCCCAACTTGACGGCTTTTGGAGACGGGTCCAGTATGTTTCGCATACCGACGATGCGTTCGCTATGCGAACTACCGGAAGCTGGCGTCGACCAGGGGCGGGGGTTAATTTTGGGGGTCGCGATGCTCTTTCCGACAACACTCGTGGGAAGCTATCCGCAGCCGGAGTGGCTGATCGATCGCCAGCGTCTGGCCGGGCGATTTCCACCGCGCGTCCGCGCCCTCGAATTGTGGCGCGTGCCGGCACCCTACCTGGCAGAGGCGCAGGAAGACGCCACCATCATGGCGATCAAGGCGCAGGAGGACGCAGGCCTGGACATCATCACCGACGGAGAAATCCGCCGCGAAAGCTATTCGAATCGTTTCGCCACCGCGCTCGACGGGGTGGATCTGGACAACCCCGGGACGGCGCTGGACCGCAGCGGGCACCCAAATCCCGTCCCGCGAGTCGTCGGTCCGATCCGGCGCCGACACGCCGTCGAAGTCGTCGACCTCGAGTTTCTCCGCCGTCATACGCGTCGCCGCGTCAAGGTGACGGTCCCGGGGCCGTTCACGATGGCACAGCAGGCGCAGATCGACTACTACGGGGGCAGCCGCCGGCTTGCGGCCATGGACTACGCGGCGGCGGTCAACGCCGAGATCCGCGACCTTTTCAACGCAGGCGCCGACGTCGTTCAAATCGACGAGCCCTACATGCAGGCCCGCCCGGAAGAGGCGCGCGAGTTCGGTCTCGAGGCACTCAATCGCGCACTCGAGGGGATCACAGGCACCACCGCGGTTCATATTTGTTTCGGGTACGCGGCCATCATTCACTCGCGGCCGTCCGGTTACTCGTTTCTCCAGGAACTCTCTGAATGTGCCTGCCGACAGATCTCGATTGAAACGGCCCAATCCAACCTCGACTGCACCGTCCTTACCGGCCTGCGAGGCAAGAAAATAATTCTCGGCGTCATCGATTTATCCGATCCCAAAGTCGAGTCGCCGGAATTGGTTGCGGCGCGAATCCGCCGCGCACTGCCCTACGTGGATGCCGCCGATCTCCTCATAGCACCCGACTGCGGAATGAAGTACCTGCCGCGCGATGTCGCTTTCGGCAAGCTGCAGGCGATGGTAGCCGGCGCCCAAATCGTGCGCGCGCAACTCGACGGCGAGCGGAGCCAGGGGCAGTAATGCACTTCAGCAAGGATCGCATTCTCACGACGCATGTCGGCAGTCTTCCCCGCAGCAAGGCGGTGGCGGATGTCCTTTTCGCCCGCGAACGAGACGACGTCGCCGATCCCGAGATGGGGGCCCCCGTGATCGCCGCGGCGGTCGCCGAGGTCGTTCGCAGGCAGGTTGCCGTCGGAATCGACGTGGTCAGCGACGGCGAGATGAGCAAGATCAGCTATGCGACCTACATCGCCAAGCGCTTCTCCGGGTTTGCCGGCGATACACCCCGGGAGCCCGGTCAGGATCTCGTCGAGTTTCCGGGGCTTCTGACCAAACTCGCCGAACGGGGTTCCACGGCCAAGTACCGGCGGCCGCGTTGCGTCGGCGAAATCAAGCTGACGAACGAGGCGCCCCTTCGGGCGGACCTTCAGAATCTGCGCGCGGCCGCCCTCGCGACGCCGCCGCTCGAGGCGTTCATGAATGCGGCTTCCCCCGGTGTCATCGCGCTGTTCCAGCCGAACGATTATTACCGCACTTCGGATGAGTATCTGACAGCACTCGCGGAAGCCCTTCGCTTCGAGTACGAGGCCATCGTTTCAGCCGGAATCATTCTGCAGATCGACGCTCCGGACCTGGCGATGGGGCGTCACACGATGTACCGGAACCGGTCGCTCGAGGAATTCGACGCCCTCGCCGCCCGGCACATCGAGGTGCTGAACCACGCGCTGCGCAACGTGCCGGCCGACCGCGTCCGCATGCACGTGTGCTGGGGAAACTACGAAGGGCCGCACCACCACGACGTGCCGATGGAGCGGCTGCTGCCGATCGTGCTCAAGGCCAAGCCGCAGGGCCTTTTGTTCGAGGCCGCCAATCCCCGGCATGCGCACGAATGGGTCGTATTCCGGGACGCGAAGATACCGGACGATAAGATTCTGATTCCCGGCGTTCTCGCGACCACCACCAACTACATCGAACACCCTCTGCTCGTTGCCGAGCGGCTGGAGAAGTACGCCGACATCGTCGGGCGCGATCGCGTGATCGCCGGCACCGACTGCGGGTTTGGAACATTCGCCGGATTCGGCCCGGTGGAGCCCGACATCGTGTACATGAAGCTGGCATCGCTGGTGCAGGGGGCGCGCATCGCCTCCGAGCGCCTGTGGCGTACAGCGCGCTCGGTGCCGGCCGCTTAGCGAATCTCACCATCGAGTCCCCGCGATGACCAGTGCCACTCAGCCTTCCCCGCCGACCGACGCCGCATCGACACCGCAAACCACGCCCTTCCGCTTCTACGACAATCGGCAGAAGTACCTCGCGTTCGTCAACACCTGCAATGAGAAATCGGCGATCGCACGGCGCGCCGCGGAGGAACTCAAACATATCAGGCCCACTCCGCCCGCGATTCGCCTGTTTGATGCCGGGATGGGCGACGGCACCGTGCTCGCCCGGCTGATGCGCAGCGTACATCGACAGTTCCCCACCGTGCCGATGTTGGTAGTCGCCAAGGAAATCAGCTTGGAGGATGTGCGCCTGGGATTGGAGAAGCTGCCTGATCGATTGTTCGAGCATCCCGGCACCGTGTTCGTCGTCACCAATTTGACCTATGCAGAAGCACCTCGGCTGATGTCGCGCGACTTGCAGGCGGCGGCTTCGCTGAATTGGCAGGAAGTGCGGCTGTCCGGCAGCTCGGCACACGAGTATGCCGAACAGATCGAGGAGTTGGGCCCGACACTGGCACACGGTTGGCAAACGACGCCCAGCGCCAAGACCGGCAATCCGACCTACGTCCGTCCGTCGGTTCTCGTGATCTACCGCGACGATCACAAATTCCTGCTCGATTCAGTAATTCCGAAACCGGGCCAGGTATTCGAGAGCTACGATCTGATCCTGGCATCGCAGCCGTGGCGTGCCCGCATGTCGGCAAAATTCAAAGCGGAAAGGGTGCTCGCCCCGCTCGTGCGAAGCCTCTCGCCGGGCGGCCGGCTCCTGGCGATTCAATCGTACGGCCACGATCCGGGGCTCGAAATCGTCCAGCAATTGTGGCCCGGAGAGAATCCGTTTCAAATCGATCGCCACCATTTGATCGCTTCCCTGAAAGCGGAACTCGGCCGCGATGTGCGCGACTATCAATTCGCCGCGATGCCCGACGATAAGAGCATCTTCCGCTATGAAATGCACACGTTGCCCTCGGAGATCGGCGATCGTATCGGTACCTCGACCTTGTTCGCGGCTTGGAATGCCGCGATCTACGTCAATCAAATCGAGGACGAGCGGCTCGATGCAGTGGTGACCGCCGGCGCATACCTCGACGCCACGCAGAAGGTGCTGCAGAAATATGGCGGTTTGTGGTTCAACGACGAGAGCTTCGTCGTCTCCCGCCGGCGTCCTTGACGGGAACGGTGGATGCTCAGGCGTCGGAGCTGAGCGACAGGCCCGGCACGCTGGCGAGATCGGCGGAGATCTGGCGGCTCACCTGCTGGAGCATGTTGAAGCGCTCGCGAATCAGTTTGGTCTTGGAAATTCTTCGTGAGTGGCTCGAACTATTGAGGGCCGCAACCACGCGGCCGGATTGATCGAGTACGGGAACGGCGAGCGCCACGACCCCATAGGCCAACTCGTCCTCGACTGCGGAGTATCCGGTGCGGCGGCAATCCTCGATCAACTGCCGCAATTTGGCCGGATCGGTCACCGTTCGATCCGTCAGCGCTTCGAGCGTCGCGGTATCGAAATAACGTTGCAGGCGATCCGGCCTCAAACCGGCGAGCAGCACCCGGCCGGTGGAAGTCGCATAGGCGGCAAACCGGCTGCCCACATGCGCTTCCAGGCGCACCAGCGTGCGGATGGATGCTCGCGCGACATACACGATCTCGGTGCCGTCGAGGACGCACAATGCGGCCGAGTCGCCCGTATTGCGGGCCAACTCCTCGAGGTGAGTCTTGGTGAGCGCCTCGATGTTCATCGATTCCAGGTATGCGGCGCCGATTTCCAGCACTTTGGGGCGTAGTAGAAATTGGCGGCCGCTGCGCGTGACGTAGCCCAGTTCCTCGAGCGTGAGCAGGCATCTGCGCGCGGTTGCCGCCGGCATATCCGTGATTCCGGCAATGTCGCTCAAGGTCAACGCCGCGCGATCCCGCGTAAACGCACGGATGACGCCCAGCCCCTTTGCGAGTCCCCCCATGGTTTCGCGGCGCCGCTGCACTGTCTTGCTCTTGGCCATGACTCTTAGTCTATTTCGATATGCGAAATAAGGGGAGCCTTTCGTCCGCAAGCTTGACGGACGATGACTTCGGGTCCAGCATATATTCGATATACGAACGTCTGTTCGCTATGCGAAATTTCATGACGACAAATAATTTAGGGACGAAATTTCGGTGAAAATCGGCTCGCAAGCTCATCGCAGTACCGCCATTTCGACGTCGAACGAGACGACCATCCTGGTGCGCGGGCGGGACCTCACCCGGGATTTGATCGGGCGCATCGGATTCACGGAACACTTCTGGCTGTTGCTCACCGGCGCGCTGCCCACGCCGGCTCAGAAGCGCGTTCTCGACGCCACCTTGGTCGCCATTGCCGAGCACGGTCTCGTGCCCAGCGTGCAGGTCGGACGCATGACGCTCGCCGCCGCACCGGAAGCGCTGCAGGGTGCGGTGGCGGCGGGCATTCTGGGCTGCGGTTCAGTCGTCTTGGGCTCATCCGAAGCGGCGGGTCTGTTCTTCGCCGCGATCTCGGCGCGGATTGCGGCAGGGGACGCAGCCGCACAGGCGGCCAAGACCGTGGTACTGGAATACCGGGCCGGCCGCCGCTCGATCCCCGGATATGGACATCCCTTGCACAAGGGCTTCGACCCGAGAGCCGAGCGGTTGTTTGCCGTTGCGGCTGAAGCCGGCTGTGCCGGCCCGCACATCGAGATTGCGCTGCAAGTCGAGCGCCTGTTGCCCGACCTCCTCGGCAAGCCCCTGGCATTGAACGTCTCCGGTGCGATCCCCGCGGTACTTCTCGACGCAGGGTATCCGCTGGCGGCGCTCAAGGGCGTGCCCATATTGGCGCGCACCGCGGGGCTCATTGCGCACTTGCTCGAGGAGCAACTTCGCCCCATCGGGTTCGTGATGTCCCATGCCGCCGCCGCGGCAATCGATTACGACGGCGATTCGCCGCCCGAATTTCAGCCGAGCCACGGGTAGTACGAGGTTTGCATCGAATGGGAGTTTTGACAGGCATCCGGGTCGTCGAGCAAGGAACCTTCATCACGGGCCCCTGCGCCGGGATGATGCTCGCCGATCTTGGCGCCGACGTGATCAAGGTCGAAAGCCCGGAAGGCGATCCATACCGCAGCTATCAGGGCGATCATTACTCGCCGCATTTCCAAGCATACAACCGCAACAAGCGCAGCATCGCCTTCGATCTGAAGCAGTCCGGCGAGCGCGCTGTGTTCGATGGGTTGGTGCGCGAAGCCGACGTCTTCATTCAGAACTTCAGGCCCGGTACGGCGACACGCCTTGGCGCGGGGCCGGAGCGGCTATGCGCGGTCAACCCGCGCCTGATTTACACATCCATCAGCGGTTTCGGATCGAGCGGTCCGTATACCGAACGACCGAGTTACGATTCGGTCGCCCAGGCTTTGAGCGGCTTCTTGAGCGTGGTCGTCGATTCGAGCCGCCCCCGCTTCCTGGGTCCGGCGCTTGCCGACGCGATCACCGGCATTTATGCGGCTTACGGCGTGCTCGGTGCGCTGGTGCAGCGCGGCCGAACCGGTCAAGGCAGTCTCGTCGAGGTGTCGATGCTCGAGGCGATGGCGCATTTTGCGCTCGAGCCCTTTGCGGCATTTTTCGCGCTCGGTACGACGCCCACCTCGAGCGACCGCCCACGGCTCGCGCAAGCCTACATCCTGCACACGGCCGATGGGCGGCTCATCGCCATCCACCTCTCCTCGCTCGACAAATTTTGGGACGGTCTCGTGAGCGCGCTCGAAGCGCCGGAACTCGCCGTCGATGCGCGGTTCTCCACCCGTCAATCGCGCATCACTCACTATGAGTCATTGAATGCCGAACTCGACAAGATATTCGCGCGGCACGCCCTCTCGCATTGGGTCGAACGATTGGGACGGCACGACGTTCCCTACGCGCCCATCAACACCATCGACGAAGTGACCCATGATCCGCAAGTCGAGCACTTGGGACTCATCGTTCCGGTAGCGGGCGCACATGGCGGCACGCGATCGGTCCGGCCGCCGGTGCAATTCGGCGGAATACGCAGCAGCAGCGTGCGTGCTGCGCCGCTTCTCAACGAGCACGGACAGTCGATACGCGAAGCGCTCGCGCGGGGCGAGGTGTGGCCCGGCATGCGCATGGAGAAAGAGGTGGTCGGCGCCTGAATCAATTCTCAGGCCGCAGTGTTTGGTGCTTCTAATAAACACGATCGATGATGATTTACCAGGGGGGTGAATAATCATGAGCACTTTACGGGGGAGATGGACAGCCGCGCTGATAACGGTGGTGACCGCGATCATCGCAGTGCCGACACGGGCGCAAACGGCACCGCCCGGTGCGTCCAACGATCTGACGGAAATCGTCGTGACGGCGCGCAGGCGCGATGAGTCTCTGCTGAGCGCGCCGGTGACCATCGACGCCTTCACCGAGCAAGCGATCAAA
>Ga0209624_10003285_pt1 | contig 11508 bp, 14 predicted proteins | sample JacPinW_OM2H0_O1_FD_188565 | JGI IMG/M metagenome (GOLD analysis project Ga0209624, IMG submission 188565) | Forest soil microbial communities from Algoma, Ontario, Canada - Jack Pine, Ontario site 1_JW_OM2H0_O1 (SPAdes) (version 2) | ecosystem: Environmental > Terrestrial > Soil > Boreal... | reverse complement strand
TCGTGGTTGCTACCGCCCGCTTTCCATCGATGGCGCGCTCAGCATCCTCCAGCCAGTTCTTGAAGCCGCGCACCAGATTTTCACCGGCCTCGGCTCGCGTGGTCTCGAGCAATTCCGGGTTGGTCGTCAAATAATTGGCGGGAGAAAAACTCTCGTGAATGTTACGACCCATGAAGTCGAGCGTACGCGCGTTGTTGGACGCCACCCCTGGCACGGTCGACCATGCCTTCTGCCACCAGTCGACGACATTGAGATAGTTATGCGCGTAGATATTGAAAGGCCATTGGTTCCAGGTCTCACTGCCAAAGCGGGCGTCACCAGTTGCCGGGGACAATGGCGCGCCGCTCGAGGCTCGCACGGCAAAACTCCAGTTGTCGGCTGCCTTCGACAAAGCGTCTTGAAGAATCTGGGATTGCTTGTCCGGTTGCTTGGCGAGATTCAGATACCAATCCCACCACGCGTTCAGGTAGTCCTCGGGAGCAAGCCCTCCCGTTGCCATCGCAAGCTGCGCACGCAGTGCACGTGCGACCTCGGCTTGATTCTTTGAATCCGGCGATTTGGACACGCGGTCTGCCGGCAAAGCGCGATTACGCGGCTGAAGGGTTAAAGAGCAGGAGAGCAGCGGAGAATTTAAGGCTCCGCTGCTCTCGCCACAATAGTAGTTAAGCAGCGCGCTTTTTGGTCTCTGAAGCGACCTTCGAGGTCATCTCAGTAACCACATCGGTCAAACCGCTCTGCGCCTCAGTGGCAAGCTTCATGAACTCTTGCGCACGCACGCGCATCTGCTCGCTAAGCGCAGTCGTGAGCTGCATCTGCTTCGAAAAGAGCTCAGCCGGAGTCTTGGCATCCAGTACCGCCTTGGCCTGGGCCACGCTCCAATCCAAATAGTCACCGGCAATGGCGTGCTGGTAGCGGCCGAGCCGGTCGAAAGTCTTGACGCCAGCCTGCTGCGCCTTCAAAACGGGCGCGAACGCGCTGCGATAGCTCTCGGAAAAAGCCTTCGCGTCGAAATGTGTGTCGGTCATGATCTGCTCCTCGGGAAATGAGTACCTTGCTTCGGTCAGTATCATAACACAGTTTGTATGCAGTGCAAAAGGAATATGCGTGACAGCCCGCAGGCAGCAGATTATTTACAAGTGCTTGTTTATATTGTATTTAAAACCTCTGAAATTACCCCCAAGCCAACCAAGTAGTATGCGTCGCAATAACCGCTTTACTACACCGCTTGAGCTTCGGCTTGCAGGCCAATGGGCGCATATCGCGAAATCGATGTTACCTCGCGGAAGCGGCAGGGAGCTGTGAAGTGATGTCGGCAGTCCTCTCTAATCACATCCGATCTCTTGAGCTTTACCTGTGGCGAAGTGGCGCCCGGGTCGTGCGCGCCGATTTGCCCGAGTGCGTCCATGGACGAAGCCTCCGTGACCTGATCACGCTGCGCCAAAACCTTGATCCGAAGGAACAATTGTCCACGCTGGTCCACGAACTCACGCATTGGTTGGCGCACCGCGAGAGCAGCGAGAGCGGTACCCAGTACACGGTTTTTGAGTATGAAGCGGAGGCGGTAGAGGCGCTCGTGATGGACTATCTCGGGATACAGCGTCCGGGAAACGCTGCGCCAACTTTAGAAAGCGAAAGTCCCACGGATGATCTGCTGCTCTCGTCCGTCGAGCGCGTCACTGCCACGAGCCGCCGTATCTGCGATGTGCTCGAGTCAGGACGAAGCGGCTAGCTTCAAAGCCGCAAACCACCGTCCAATTCCAGGCAGCGGCCAGTAAAGAAGTCATTCTCAAATATAAACTGCACGGCGTGTGCAATCTCTTCGGGCTTGCCGAGGCGCTTGAGTGGAACCGGTGTAGTGAGCTTGTCACGCATCTCGGGTCGCATGGCTGCCACAATTTCCGTGTCGGTGAAACCCGGCGCAACCGAGCCCACGCGAATGCCGTAGCGCGCGAGCTCCTTCGCCCAAACGACTCCCATGGACTCAATCCCCGCCTTGGCGGCGCTGTAATTGCTCTGCCCTGCATTTCCAACACGTGAAATGCTCGAGATATTCACGATCACCCCGCCATTGCCACATTCGATCATCTGCGCCGCTGCTTCCCGCGAGCATAAAAAAACACCAGTCAGATTCACGCCGATTACAGCATCCCATTGTTCCGTCGTCATGCGACCGACAACGTGGCCGTCCTTCACCTTGACCAGTAACCCATCGCGCACGATTCCGGCGTTATTCACAAGGCCGTCCAGGCGTCCGAAATCCGCTCGGACACGCGCCATTGCGGCACCGACTTCGCCTTCCTCCGAGACGTTGACTTGGTAAGCGCGGGCTTGCACCGATTCGGCCTCACAGGAGCTACCTGTACGCGCCAGCTCATTCGTATTCAGGTCAAAAAGTGCCAGGTTTGCGCCCCGGCGCGCCAATTGCAGCGCCACAGCGCGCCCGATGCCTCGGCCCGCTCCCGTTACTACGACTGTCTTGTTCCGTAAATCCATCTGTCACCTGCTTTATTTTTTCTTCTTTCCGCCGCCCGGCTGCTCAGGCTTTGAACCCGACCCTGCCGGGGCTGCACTCTGCGCGTCAAAGGCGTGATTCCAGAGTTCCATATTCTTTCGTGCCAGATCTGCCAGAGGCGCAAAAGGCGCCTGCAATACCTTCGTCATCTCGCTCTGCATGGTCTGCTGCTGACGCAACACCGAGGTGAATGCTTCTTCAAGGTAGCGGCTGAGGGGCGCCTGCATCGGACTGCCGTAGAAGCGAATGATCATTGCCAGAAGCTCGGCGTTGAGCACCGGCCGGCCAAAGTGTTCCTGCTCGGCAATGATCTGCAATAGCACCGCACGTGTGAGATCCTCGTCGGACTTGTCATCAACGACTTTGATTTTCTCGCCGGCGATGATCAGCTTTCGTAAATCCTCGAGCGTCACATGGCGGCTGCCGCTCGCGTCATAAAGGCGGCGATTGGAATATTTTCGAATTAGGCGCTCTTGCTGCATGATTTCGACTTCTTTGATGCGCAATGCCGAATATGATCGTAAGTGAACCTTTCGCAATGCACAATGAAATCAGGCTTATAGCGCTACCGCGTTCTCAGTTTGAGATCTCGCTATCATATAAAACAATGAGTTATCTGGCCTCGAGCGATTATTCGCTTTGGCCTAAGGCGTTCAACTCTTACATTTGCACTGCATAGAGAAAATACTCATGGAAAAAGACTTGTGGCAGCAGTGGCAAGCGTATGTGGAACTGATGTTTCCACCGGGCACCCCTTCTTCCTTTGCTCCGGCCCCTCAATGGTTCGCGCCATACACAGACGCCGCCGAGCGCTTCTCGACCGAGGCACGGCGTTTTTTTGAGACCGTACGCAACGCAGCAACACCAGCAGGTGAAGCGGCGCGAGCTTTCGGGGATTCCCTGCGCGAGCAGTTTGCCGATTTCTTTCCAAAGCTCTGGGGTATGGATCCGACGAAGGGCCCGCAGGGCGCGGCGTGGTCAACCGCTGCGGACATTCCTGCCCTTGGCCTCACGCGGGAACACCAGCTGCGCTGGCAAAGGACACTTGAAGCCTGGTCGCGCATGAATGCAGCGCAGCGCCGGCTGCAACGAGTGTGGTCGGACGTGTTGCAGGAAGCGGCCACTGCCTTTGCCGGGCGGCTCGCCGCAGCACCCCGCTCTCCGCCGAATGATGAGGCGCTGCACGCGCTCTACGACAATTGGATCGATTGTGCGGAGCAGGCCTACGCGAGCGCCGCTCACAATGCGGAGTTTTCCGAAGCGATGGCGGAATTTATCAACGCGAGCAGCGAATGGCGTCGCAATATGAAGGAAGGCATCGAACAGTATGCGAAGCTGCTTGACTTGCCCACGCGTGCCGAAATCAACTCGTTGTTACAGCGCCTGAAGACACTGGAAGAGCAGCGCAACGGAAAATCTTCGGATCATGCCAAAACCAGGACCTCGGATCGTCGTCGACCGCCGAGAAAAAAGAGCAAGCCCAGCGCGCGGCGCAAATCAAAGCCATGACAGATCCGGGACTCTTTGCGGCGCTGTCGGCAGCGAGGCATTGTGACGCCGGGTGTTCGCAGAAACACGAAGTCTGGCGGTCGGGCAAATTGCGGCTATATCGCTACGGTGCGATCGCCGAGTCCAACGGCGCCGCGCCTCTGCTGATTGTCTATGCGTTGGTCAACCGGCCGTACATGATGGACCTGCAGGAGGACCGGTCATTGATCCGCGGACTCTTAGCCAAAGGTGTAGACGTCTATTTAGTCGATTGGGGGTATCCGGACGGCGCTGATCGCTTTACATCCCTCGCCGACTATATCGATGGCTATCTCGCCGCCTGCGTGCAGCAGATTCTCAAGAGCCGTCGGCTGGACGGGCTCAATATCCTCGGAGTGTGTCAAGGTGGCGTGCTCAGTCTGTGCTATGCAGCACTGCACCCCGAGCATGTTCGCAACCTGATCACCATGGTCACACCTGTCGACTTCCACACCACGGGGGATCTCCTCTCCAAATGGGTACGAAAAATCGATGTTGCGGCCTTGGTGGGCGAAGGCAACGTCTCGGGGGATTTGCTGAACCAGCTGTTTGTTTCGCTAATGCCGTTTCGCCTGACGCATCAGAAATATGCGGAGCTTCTCAGGGGCAGCGCCGATCGGGCACGAATCGAGAATTTCATGCGCGTCGAATCGTGGATCTTCGATAGCCCGGATCAGGCGGGCGTGGCATTTCGCGAGTTCGTGGTTTGGTGCTACCAGGAAAATCGCCTGGTAAAGAATCAACTTGAGATCGGTGGTCGCAAGATCCAGCTGCGCGCTTTGCAGTTACCGATCCTGAACTTGATCGGCCGAAAGGATCATCTGGTTCCACCGGACGCTTCAGGGGCCCTGGCAAGCCTGGTCGGAAGCGACGATTTCACGACTCTTGAATTCGACCTCGGCCACATCGGCATGTACGTCAGTGCGCGCGCCCAGCGCGAAGTGCCGACTGCCGTCGCCAGCTGGCTCGCAAGGCGCTAACGACAGCGGATCGGCCGGGGGGCCGGGCTCCTCGGCATCGGGCGGCCCGGCATGTCACCAGTGCGCGGATGCCAAGCTTTCCGAATTTGTAGCGCAGCCTGATTCTAAGGCGCAGTCGGGCCTCGTAGCGGCCGTTGTGGTCGTTCATACTACGCAGAACTGCCGAACGCGCGCGACGGTTGCGTGTTTCCCGCGCGTCGACGCAGGCAAGACAAATGACTGTTTGAGGAGTGAACACTGTATGGCATCTACAAAACGAATCGCGCTCGTAACGGGTGGGATGGGAGGCCTCGGAGAGGCTATCTGCGTGAAGCTGGCGCAACTTGGGGATACCGTTGTCACCACGTATTCGCCGGGCAATGCCAGGGTGCAGGGGTGGCTCGGTACGATGAAGTCGAACGGCTACCACTTCTATGCATACGAATGCGATGTAACCGATTGGGAGTCTTGCCGGCGCTGCGTTGAGAAGGTGCACAAGGAGCTCGGCCCCGTTGATGTGCTCGTGAACAATGCGGGCATTACGCGCGATATGACCTTCAAAAAAATGGACAAGATCAATTGGGATGCAGTGATGTGCGCGAACTTGAACTCGGTATTTCACATGACCAAGCAGGTCTGCGACGGGATGGTTGAACGCAGCTGGGGCCGGATCATCAACATCTCCTCGGTCAACGGACAGAAGGGCGCGTTCGGGCAGACCAACTATTCTGCCGCCAAGGCGGGAATGCACGGCTTCACCAAAGCGCTCGCGCTGGAAGTCGCCCGCAAGGGCATAACCGTTAACACGATCTCGCCCGGATATATCGGGACAGCGATGGTCACGGCGATACCCAAAGAGGTCCTCGACTCCAAAATCCTTCCGCAAATACCGATGGGTCGGCTCGGCAAGCCCGAAGAGGTCGCAGGACTCGTCGCTTACCTGGCGAGCGAGGAAGCCGCCTTCGTAACCGGCGCAAACATCGCAATTAACGGTGGACAGCACATGCAGTAGAGGCGACCGTCCGCGGAAGGCTCAATAACTCAAGATCGATCCGAGTATCCGCGGTCTGCGCGGCGACCCGCGCTTCGAGGCGTTGCTGCGCAAGATGACCCTGCCGGAGTACCGAAAACGCGTGCCGTGATTCGCTTCCTGACACTACCGTTCTCGATCGGCGAAACGGGTCAAACTTAGGGAGGCTCACGCTCAAATCCTCCAGCTCGCTGTTAATTTTTTGGGTGCTACATCTACGCTAGACCTCCCGCAGGCTCTTAAAGAACACTGTGGTCGAACAGAATCCGCCCTGTGGCCATAGGGCGTAGTCCGGAATGACGCCCACGCGTCGCCAGCCCTGTCGCGCGTAGAGCCGCTCGGCGTCCCCGCTCGCGGTATCAAGAACCAGCAGCGTTTTGCCGGCACTGAGCGCTCGCTGCTCGGCGGCATTTAGCAGCGCCGCGCCAATACCTTGTCGCCGCGCCTGGCGATGCACGAGCATCTTCGCGATTTCTCCGCGATGCGGTTGATTTTCTGGGTGCGCCCAGATGACCTGGACGGTACCTACGATCGAGCGGGCGGCATTCTCGGCAACCAGCAAAACACGCTCGCCTCGCGCCATACTGGCGGCTGTTTCGCGCCAAAAAGCATCGGCCTTGGCGCGCGTAATTGGCAGCATGAAACTAACGGACGCACCACCTTCGACACAGTCCATCAACACATCGCCCAAGCCTTGGATTTCGCGATCTCCCAGACACTCGAGACTTCGAATTCGCATGCGTTCGGATGCTTCATCGCTGCGCACGAGAAGGCCCCGAGGTTATGACGACGATGTACCGGGCAGACTTGCGCGTACGATTCCGAAACGCTGTGGGCTCACTAAGCTGCATGGCAAAGCAATCGTCTTGCGCCAGGAAGTAGGTATCACGGCCCACCGTTACTTCAACGCTCCCATCCTGCACCCAGATCTGCTGATGAATGCTGGCGTCGCGGTGCCCCGTTTCATAGGCCACACTTGCCCCAGCCGGCAATACAACATCGACGATTTGTATGGGCGAGGGAAAATTGGCAGGCGAGATGTTTCGCCGCACGTAGCCTGACTGTGGATCACGCCACGAGAGCCGATCGCCGCGATGTGACACCGGATTGGGCGGCCCACCAAAATCGTTGAATAACGTAGCCAACGACACGCCTAATCCCGTGGCGATTTTTTCCAATACGACCGCCGTGGGGCTGCTCTCTCCGCGCTCTACCAGCGAGAGCATTGAGCGGCTCACGCCGCAGTTGCCGGACAGAGCCTCGAGGCTCAGGCCTTGGTCTGTTCGCAGCGTTCGCACGCGGTTTGCAATGCGCGAGTTGATGTTTCGGTCGCTAGAGCCAAAGGCTCCATGCTGTATACTGGACATCATATCCATTATACTGGACTTGTCCGCAAACGAAAGTTCTGACTGCGTTGGCGATGGTTACGAAGACCGATGAGTGATTACTCAGTGCCCGCGCGGGTAATCAGACTTGCCTGCGACCGCGCAGAGAGGAGTATGCGACAAAAATAAGAAGCATCGAGGCGGCCGCGACCTCCCCAAAGATAGTGAGATTCATTGCTACCGTGTGCGCGTGAATCGGAGCGATCGCGTAGTGGTCCAATCCCCCGAATCCTAGCAGCGCATAGAGCGCGATGACGAGGAGCCCAATGATCCGCGACACCTTCTGGTATAGCCAATACCCCAAAGCACCAATTGCGGCGATCCCGCACCATGAGCCAAACACGCCAAGCGGCGTAACCCAACTAGGCAGGTTGGGGTACGCTTGGATGTACAAGGCGTTGTGGATGAAGTGAAGCAGGCTCGCGACCGCATAGAGAATGATGAGTCGGAGCAACATGCGGGGATGATCCATCAGAGGAGTTCCGGCGCGTAGATTGATTTCAAGCCAGTCGGCGTAAAGAGCGTTGGGTGTCCAACGAGCGTACTGTACAACGTCTTGTTCGCCCCCGGCATCCGCGGTCCAGGGGATGTAGCACTTATACCCCCCCCTGCAGGACTTGCACCGGCTGCGGCCGGTGGTGTTGCGGAATTACGCGGCGACGGGTATCGAGCGACCGAGCATTCTCTCAATCGCGCGCAGCCGATCGCGTTCATCGCGGCTGACGAGTGACACCGCCCTGCCACGCAATCCCGCGCGGCCAGTACGACCGATACGGTGTACATAGTCTTCCGGTACATGTGGCAATTCGAAATTCACGACATGCGGCAACTCGATGATGTCCAGTCCGCGCGCCGCGATATCGGTGGCGACAAGTATTCTTACGCGACCTTGTTTGAAATCGCTCAACGCACGTGTACGTGCGGCTTGCGATTTGTTGCCATGGATAGCTACGCACGCGAGACCATCGCGCACCAATCGCTCTGCAAGGCGATTGGCGCCGTGCTTCGTGCGAGTGAATACCAGCGACTGCTTGATGTCGCCGTCTGCGAGCAGGCGCGTCAGCAACGGGTGTTTGCCAGCATTGTCCACGTGATACACCTGATGATCCACCAGTTCGGGCGGGCTGTTGCGCGGCGAGATATCGATGCTGATAGGATCATGCAACAGTGACTTTGCCAGACTGCGGATTCCGTCAGAGAAGGTGGCCGAAAACATCAACGTTTGACGTTTCACAGGCAGCGCAGCGATTAATCGCCGAATGGGTCGAATGAATCCCATGTCGAGCATCCGGTCGGCTTCGTCAAGTACTAGTATGCCAATGTGCGAAAGATCGACGGCGCGCGTCTGCAGATGATCCAGGAGTCGCCCGGGCGTCGCGACGATGATGTCCACGCCACGAGACAATGCGTCGATCTGCGGCCTTGGGCTTACACCACCAAATATCAGCGTTACGCGCAACGGCAAGTGTCCTGCCAGCGTGCGAAAGGAGTCGCTAACCTGTGTCGCCAGTTCTCGCGTTGGCACGAGAATTAGTGTTCGCGGACTGCGCTGTGACGAAGGATTCATCATCAGCCGTTCCAGTATCGGTAGTGCAAAGGCTGCGGTCTTGCCGGTACCGGTTTGTGCGGCCGCCATCAGGTCGCGCCCTTCCAATATGACAGGAATCGCGCGCTCTTGAATCGGGGTGGGATCAACATAGCCAAGTTTAGTTACGGCCTGCAGTAGTTGCGGCCTCAATTTAAAGTCAGAAAACAAAATAAGACTCCGCGACGAATCGGCTGCCTGAAGGCTGCGCCGTCGGCTAACTCGTCGAAAAAACAATTAACTCGGTCCCGCCTAACGGTGGGATCTACGATGGGCTTGCAGGAGGGGCGATAGGGTCCCGCAGGTGAGCCGTGACAGCCCTAAAGGGACTCGCTGAAGAACCTCGGCGCGCGGACCGAACCGCGCATTCGACAAACGCCAGAACCTAGTGTAACTCATTGACTCCCAACGTGCACATCCCTATCTCCCAGCCCGGTAGCGATCCTGCGCGTGGCTCGTGAGGCGTGGCGTTAATCGAGGAACTTCCACGTCCGTGCCCCGTCAAGATGACGAATCCGAACGCCCTTCAATATATCTGGGTCGACGTTCCTCATATTCACACCCATCCGACCTGAGCCCGGATTCTTTACTCCCACCCAGTGGGTCATACAACCGCACTGTTGACATCGCATGAAGCGGATTCCCCGATCTCCCCAGAGATACGATGACATCGCGGCACGCCTGCCACGGACGCGAACCTGCTCTGCTTGGTAATGAGCCCAGAGAGCCCCGTAGCGCCGGCAGATTGAACAATTGCAATCCTTCAGTGTGCGCGGTTTCCGAGGTATGTCGATTTTGACAGACCCACAGTGACATGACGCTTCAATCACGCGACCCCCTCCTGAGTAGCTCCATTCCTGGTCTGCGGCGCCGATCTTCTCGGCCCTCCCTACGAGCCGCGCCCTCAAATAGGGGCTCGAATCCGAAGAGGTCGGCTGTCGGCTCGCTCCAACTTCGCAAAGCCGCGATTGTAGTCACTTGAGGTACCGAAGAGCGACATCTGCCGTTGCGCCCGCTACCCGGTCGAGGCGACCCGGACTCTGCCCATAAACAGCAATGCGGCCAAACCGGCCGCTTGAGTCAATGTTGTGCCGGGAATCGCAAAATGCTCGCATCCCTTGGGTATTTACCGACAGCTTGCGTTCGTTGGATTCCCTACGAGCGCTCTTGGACCCTAGGAGCGCGATCCTTCAGAACGCTCCGGCGTCATTCTCATGACGCCGCCAACGCACCCGTCGTGGCGGCGGCGGTGCCTCAACCAATAGGTGCTTTATCAACGATTGCGCTGACTTCATCGAATTTAGCAGGCTTGCGCAAGTATCGGTCGAAGCCAGCCTCTTTGACGCGCTTGATGATCTCTGCGCTACCATAGGCCGTTACCGCACAAAGCAGAATCTTATCCCCGCCTGACTGGGCACGAATTTGTCTTGCTGCCTCCAGGCCATCCACGTTCGGCATACTGACATCCATTAACACGACAGCAGGGTTGAGTTCCCGCGCAAGCTCGATTGCTTCTCGACCCCCCGAGGCAATGTGTGCGTCGTGGCCCTCTAATCTCAGGAGCGCCGCCGTTGTCCAGGCAACGTCAGCGTCGTCGTCCACTACGAGAATGCAGCGCCGACGGGAGGAGAAATGTTCAACAGCCACGTTAACGCCTAACGGTCCTACCTGGAATCTATAGAATGCTTAAGAAAAGGAAAAGGTCCGGACGAGGGTCCGATTTAGGCTGCACGGGCCTCATCCGTGGAGCGTTAAAGCTGCCGATCCCCTTGATTTCCAGTCGCTCATTTGTTTCGCGACCGGGGCAATCCAAATGTGGCAAGCGTGACCGGCCACTCATTGCTTCACCTTCCGAAAGTTTGCACTCAAGCTTGCGATATAGATCGCGCCACAGGCTCATTGTGCGTCAGCGGCAGAGGCCGATGACCAGTGTGCGTCGCGAAACATCCAACCTTCCGCGCGACGCTCCGCTAATGCGGTGAAATAACCATGGTCGATAAATCGTGTTCCGTCGCGCCTGATTTGCACTTCGCTGTAGGGACTTGCAACGACCGCAAATTGCGATGTCAGTGGATCGATACGCAGAGCATCACCCCACGTGAGCTCGATGTGCTTGATAACGGTTGGCAACGCCGCGATTCCGCGGGTCGCGGCATCGCTGTCAGCAAAAGCCAGATGCCCATTAACCGCCATAAAGAACTCCCGTGCGGGAGTGAAGTGCGCCCGCCAGGCGGTCGGCCCGTGCTCTGTCACGTCTTGCGCTACCTGCAGCATGAAATGGCGGACTTCCACGGTCACAGCCTCACGCGAAACGGCGCCCAGCGGTGTTTCTCCGGCTACGGCGGGAATCGCCAGTGCGCTCAATGATGCAAGCGCGAGAGTGAATGGCACGATGTGTTTTCTCATAATTTCGCCCGAGCCATTGGCCCGCGTCACTTCAATTCTGTCTTTAGTATGCATCCGATCTCATCGGGTCGCCCGTTTTACCTCTCAATGCCAAAGCGACTTTC
>Ga0209624_10003284_pt1 | contig 11509 bp, 5 predicted proteins | sample JacPinW_OM2H0_O1_FD_188565 | JGI IMG/M metagenome (GOLD analysis project Ga0209624, IMG submission 188565) | Forest soil microbial communities from Algoma, Ontario, Canada - Jack Pine, Ontario site 1_JW_OM2H0_O1 (SPAdes) (version 2) | ecosystem: Environmental > Terrestrial > Soil > Boreal... | reverse complement strand
GCCCTCGCCCTGCTGCCGCTCGCGCTGACTTACGTCGCGAAGCTCATCATCGACATCGTTGCCAACGCTCTGAGAACCCAGGCCGTCCCAACCCGGCTCTGGTGGCTGGTCGGAATCGAGTTCAGCTTGGCCGTGCTGGGCAGCATCCTTACCCGCATGATCGATTATTCCGACGCTCTCCTTGCAAACAAGTACACGAGACACGTCAGTATCGAAGTCATGAAGCACGCTTCAGAGCTGGACCTGACCGCGTATGAAGATCCCGTTTTTTACGATCGGCTGGAACGCGCGCGGGTGCAGGCCACCGACCGCCTGGTGATGATTCAGTCCATTGGACGCCTCGAATTGCAGGTGATTACCGCAGTCGCGTACTCAGCCGCGGTGATGTTCTATTCCCCGTGGCTGATGTTGTTGTTAGTTCTCGCGGTCGTCCCGGCGTTCCTCGGAGAAACGCACTTCGCCTTTCTCGGTTACGCGAAAAATTTCCGTCAGACTCCGATCAAGCGTCAGCTCGATTACTTGCGCCAGGCAGGAGCCACCAAGGAAGCCGCGAAAGAGCTCAAACTTTTCAATCTGGCGGGATTTTTTACGCAGCGCTTTGCGAAGCTTTCCGACATCATTTACGAGCAGGATGTCGAACTCGCTCGCAAGCGGCTTGGCATTGGCTCCATCCTGTCGTTCATCAGCACGGGCGGCTACTACGGCGGCTATGCCTACGTGATTTGGCGGACTGTCGCCGGTCGCCTGACGATCGGTACTTTCTATTTCCTGATCACCGCCATCATGCAGGCCAGCAGCAACATCCAGCAGGTTTTCTCCACTCTATCGGGGATCGCCGATCAGGCGTTGTTCCTGACCGACCTGCTGGCTTTCTTCCAGATGAAGCCGACGATTCAATCGAAACCGAACGCGCTTCCGGCTCCCCGGCCGATTCGCCGCGGATTCGAGTTTCGCGACGTTTCCTTCCGCTATCCCGGTAGCAGCCGTCTGGTCGTCGATCATCTGAATTTCCATCTCCATCCCGGAGAGCGGGTTGCCTTGATCGGCGAGAACGGTCAAGGGAAGACGACTATCGTCAAGCTCATCACGCGCCTCTATGATCCGACGGATGGGCAGATTCTGCTCGATGGAGTCGACCTTCGCGAGTACGACCTCGAAGATCTATATCGCGAAATCGGAGTGATCTTCCAGGATTTCATGCGCTACGAAATGACGGCGCGGGAAAATATCGCGGTCGGAAAAATTGATGAAGTGGAAGACCTCACCCGCTTGCAGGACGCCGCGCAGAAGAGCTTGGCCGATGAAGTGATCGCCCGGCTTCCAGGAAAGTACGATCAGATGCTCGGCCGCCGCTTCGACGGTGGCGTCGATCTCTCCGGCGGCGAATGGCAAAAACTTGCGCTGGCGCGCGCCTATCTGCGTAATTCACAACTGTTCATCCTCGACGAGCCGACCGCGGCCCTCGACGCCCGCAGCGAGTTCGAAGTCTTCAAGCGCTTTGCCGAACTCACGACCGGCAAGATGGCGCTCTTTATTTCGCATCGATTCTCCACTGTTCGTATGGCCGATCGCATCATAGTGCTCGAAAATGGCCGCATCGCCGAAGAAGGTAAGCACGACGAATTAACTCATCTCGGCGGCCGGTACGCTGAGATGTTCGAAATGCAAGCCGCTAGTTATCGATAAGGGACCTCATGCCGCTCAATACTCACGATAAGCCCGTCCTTGCCGAAGTTATCCGCACGCAGACTGTCTCGGGCGAGTCCACGGAATTCGACACTCTTTACGCCAACGCGGAGCGGATCGCCTCGCAGTTGCCATGGTTGCCCCGCGTGCCTTCGTCTCACGTTTTCGACAAGCGCGTTCGCGCCGTCCGCAACAAGCTCTTTCCGGTTCTTGCCGCGGTCGATGTTTCCTTTAAGAAGGGCCCTCTCACCGACGATGCTCGCTGGCTTCGCGACAATTCCTCTCTGGTGTACTCCGAATTGTCGACTGTCCAGGGTGATCTAAAGCTCCTCCGAAAACTTCCGCACGTCCGCAGCTCTGCCTCTGACGTGCTGCCCCGAATCCTCGCCTTCGCGCAGGGCTATTTCCAGGAAACTTCCTATCGCTACCAGGATCAGACCTTTATTTCCTACTGCCGCGGCTACCAGCGCGCGACGCCTCTGGAACTCCGCGAATTTACGGTATTGAGTGCCGGCTTAAAGCTCGTGTTGCTCGAGGAAATCGCGCTCCGCGGTCGCAACGCCGTGGATCGACCCGACGGCCCCTCGACCGAAGTCGGCGTTTGCATTCAGAGTCTGCGCGAAGTCAGCCAGACTTCCTGGCATGAATTTCTTGAGCCTCTGATTCTCTTCGGCGATGTCCTTCGCCAGGACCCGGCAGGGGTTTACGCCCGAATGGATCCCGACAGCCGCCATCTCTATCGCAAAAAGGTTGCGGCCTTGGCGGCTCAGTCCGATTTCACCGAAATCCAGGTAGCGCAGGAGGCCTTGCTCCTCGCGCAGCAAGCCAAGTCTCGCGCGTACCCCGATCCGCGGATCTCTTATCGCGAGTCCCATATCGGCTACTACCTCGTCGCCGAGGGCCGCGAACATCTCGCCCAACGAATTGGCGCCCGGCTAAATCTGCTCAACCAGATCCGCGCCTGGATGCGGCGCGACCCCGATGAGTTTTTTCTGCCCGGGATCGCCATCCTCACGCTGTCGATCATCACCGCGACTTTGTTGTATGTGACCACGCGCGACAGTTCACCGCTGCTCATTCTCTTTGCGATGCTGCTGTACCTTTTTCCCGGCTCGCAATGTGCCATCCAGATCATCGACACCATCATCACCGAAGTCCTTCCCGCCGAGATCCTGCCGAAGCTCGACTACTCGAAAGGACTTCCTGCGGATTGCGTGACTCTGGTCGCTGTTCCCACGCTTTTGTTGAACGAAAAGCAGGTCCACTGCCTGATCGAGGATCTCGAAGTCCGTTATCTCGGCAATCACGATCCGAACATTCACTTCGCCTTGCTTTCAGACCTCGCGGACTCCGATCACCGCGCCAGCGAAGAGAATCCCTTGATCGAGCTGTGTTCTTCGCTCATTCAGGAACTTAACCAGAAGTACGCGGGGGAAAAGAAGGGGTCGTTCCTTCTGCTGCATCGCCATCGCATCTACAACCCGCGCGAGAAAGGCTGGATGGGTTGGGAGCGCAAGCGCGGCAAGCTGATGGACTTGAACAAATTTCTGCGTTCGGAATACGACAGCTTTCCGATCAAAATTGGCAACCTCTCGATTCTCTCCAAAGTTCGGTTCGTCATCACACTCGATTCCGATACTGAGCTTCCTCGCGGATCGGCGCACCGCATGGTGGGAGCGCTCTCGCATCCTTTGAATCAGGCGATCATCGATCCTGACAAGAATATCGTCGTCGCTGGCTACGGCATCCTGCAGCCGCGCGTCGGCGTGAGCGTCCTCAGCACTGTTCGTTCGCGTCTCGCTGCCATCTATGCCGGCCAGACCGGGCTCGACATTTACACTCGAGCTATCTCCGATGCCTACCAGGATTTGTATGGCGAAGGCAGCTTTACCGGGAAGGGAATTTACGAGGTCGACACGGTCCATCAGGTTCTTGATCAGCGCTTCCCGCGCAACGCACTGCTCAGCCACGATCTGATCGAAGGTGCCTATGCGCGCGCTGGATTGGCCAGTGACATCGAAGTCATCGAAGATTATCCCTCGCACTACAGTGCCTATAACCGCCGCAAGCATCGCTGGCTGCGCGGCGATTGGCAAATTGCTGGATGGCTTCTTTCGGACGTGCCGGACGAAACCGGTGCTCGTGTTTCGAATCCCATCTCTCTGATTTCGCGCTGGAAGATTCTCGACAACCTGCGCCGCAGCCTGGTCGAACCCGGGACTTTCATTCTTCTCGTTTTTGGCTGGCTCGCTCCCGGCGCTCGCTCCGTTCGCTGGACCGTCGCCACAGTTTTCTTGCTCTTTCTGCCTGCCATTTTCCAGGTAGTTTTTGGTGTCATCAAGGCGATTGTCGAAGACAAAGCTAGCGTAGCTCGCGACGCGGTACACGCCTTCCTGACCACGATCATCACATCTACGCTCACGCTGACTTTCCTCGCTCACCAGACCTTGCTCTCGCTCGACGCGGTGGTCCGCGCGATCGTTCGCAAGTCGTTTACTCGCCAGCGCCTTCTCGAATGGGAAACCGCTGCCGAAGCCGAACTCACCACACGCCTGGGACCTGCGGATCGTTACCTCAACTGGATTCCCGTTCTTTCCATCGCGGTCGGTGCTCTTGTGTGGTGGATCCAGCCCGCGTCCTTGATCGTCGCTCTGCCCATACTTGCGTTGTGGGCGTGCAGTAAACTCGTATCCATCTGGTTGAATCGCCCCACCGGGGTTCCCCGCAAGGAATTGCCGCGAAAAGAAATCTTGTTCTTGCGCAATTCTGCTCTTCACACCTGGCGCTACTACGCGGAATTCTGCACCGAAGAGCATCACTGGCTGATTCCCGACAACGTTCAGGAAGAGCCGCCTGCGGTCGCAGCCCGTGTCTCGCCGACCAATCTCGGATTGCTTCTCAACGCGCAGCAAGTCGCCTGCGAGTTTGGCTACCTCACCGTCCCCGAACTTGTGACCCAGACGAAGCGCACGGTAGCCACGCTCTCCAGTATTCCGAAACATCACGGTCATATCCTCAACTGGTATGACACGCGCACTCTCGAGCCTCTGACGCCGCGGTTCGTTTCTTCTGTCGATAGCGGCAATCTCGTCGCTTCTTTGTGGACGCTCCAGCAAGGATTACTCGCTCGCATCAAGCAGCCTCTGCTTCAATCGAGCTTGGCGGAAGGTCTCCTCGACCATCTTCGCGCGCTCGCCGATTTGAAGGCGTTCCCTCGCAAGCATCTCACTCGCTGCGAGGAAGAACTCAAGACCGAGAAATGGTTTTCGGCTTTGGTCAATCTGTTCGAAGGCGCGGACGACGCCCAACCTTCTGGAGTGAAACCGAGCGAGGCGGCCGAAATTGAATGGTTCGAACGCCAAACTCGCGCCCGCATTCAAGGCATTCAGGATCTCGTCCGCTCTTACGTTCCCTGGGAACTTCCGGAATTCGCCTCGGTGCGCAACGACATCAATGTTGGTCCCGAACTCGAAGAGAATCCATCCCTGCGCCAGTTGCCTCTCTTCATCGACGACCTCCACGCCCGCCTGGATCGTGCCCTGCCTTCGATCGCTAGAGGAGATCGCGGTCTGTACGAGAATTTGCAGGCCATGCTGCCGCAAGCTCGCTCGAATGCCTTGCGCCTGATTGAAACCTTGCGCAGCATCGCTGCCGAAGCTGGAGAGCTTGCCGAAGCGATGGATTTCGCCTTTCTGCTCAACCCGCGCCGCAAGCTGATGTCTGTGGGCTTCAATGTCGAGACTCAGAAGCTCGAGCCTGCCTGCTACGACTTGCTCGCTACCGAATCGCGCACTGCGGTTTTCGCCGCCGTGGCCAAAGAAGACGTTCTGCAAGAATCCTGGTTCCGCATGGGCCGCACCCATACGCTCGCCAATGGCAATCCCGTGCTGCGCTCCTGGACGGGCACCATGTTCGAATACCTGATGCCCACGTTGTGGATGCGCTCCTATGCCAACACGCTGCTCGATCGCAGCCGCATCGCCGTCGTCGATTTCCAGCAGACCTACGGAAATCGTAAAGGTGTGCCGTGGGGCATCTCCGAGTCGGCCTACTACAAGCTTGATGAATCCGGGAACTACCAGTACCACGCGTTCGGTGTTCCTCAACTTGCCATGATGAAGGGCGAGCTGAATCTGCTCGTGATCTCGCCCTACTCCACGTTCCTCGGACTCACCGTCAACGCGACCGAAGCCTTGCGCAATCTGCATCGCATGGATCGCCTCGGTTGGTTCGGTCCTTATGGCTTTTACGAAGCCATCGACTTTGGTCCAACTGACAAAGTGCGCCGATCCGGCCAGGTCGTCCGCTCCTGGATGGCTCACCATCAAGGTATGAGCATCCTCGCGCTCGCCAATTTTCTCTGCGATAACGTGGTCCAGCGCTGGTTCCATAGCAATCGCCGCGTGCAAGCGACTGAGCTGTTACTCCACGAGAAGCCAATCTCCCACGTCCCCAAAACCCGCGTCCCGCGCGCCAACGCTGCATGAGGCGAGTTCGAAGCAGTCATCTTTCGCGGGTACTCGAACAACCCGGGTTCCCCTGTGTTTCCCCGTGTCCCCTGTGGTGAGAGGTTTTGTCGGCGCCCAGAGGGTCACAGGGCGAACGATCCAGTCGATGTATACTCTGACTTTTCACGATCTGGAAATCTGATCATTTCAGGAGACCACCATGCAGAGCCGCATCACCGGCACAACCATGCCTGTTCTGGAATTCGCCCTCGAGCCTAACGATTCCATCATCTCCGAGGCCGGAGAGCTCTCATGGATGGGCAGCTCGATCCAGATGACGACTCATACCCAGTTCGCCGGCGGCGGAGGTCTCTTCGGCGTCCTCAAGCGCGTGGCGGGCGGTGGATCGATCTTCATGACGGAATATCGTGCCTTCGGCGTGGCTGGAGAACTGGCCTTCGCCACCAAGCTCCCCGGCCACATCGTTCCCGTCGAAGTTTCTCCGGGCCACGAGTACATGATTCACCGCCACGGATTCCTCTGCGCTACTCCGCAGATTCAGATCAGCGTCGCTTTCCAGCAATCGCTCGGCGCCGGAATCTTCGGCGGCGACGGCTTCCTCTTGCAAAAGCTCAGCGGACAAGGCACGGCCTGGCTCGAACTCTCCGGCGAACTCGTTGTCCGTGATCTTCAGCCGGGAGAAACATTGCGCGTCCATCCCGGACACGTCGGCGCATTCCAGGCCAGTGTCTCCTTCCAGATCACCACCGTGCCCGGCATCAAGAACATGATCTTTGGCGGCGATGGCCTTTTCCTCGCCTCGCTCACCGGCCCGGGAAGAATCTGGCTCCAGACCCTTCCCATCGCCAAGCTGGCCCACGCCATCGAGCGCTACATCCCTCGCGAGGCCACGAGACGCACTGTGGAAGGCGGAGTAGTAGGCGGCATCGTAGGATCAATCCTGGACAACATGAAGTGAAGAGAAATGTGGGTTCCTCTGTGCGACCCTGTGTCCCGTGTGGTGAGGGGTTTGAAGCAGTGTGCACGAAAGTAATGCGTCAGCTAGGCAGCGACTCACAATCGGCAGCCACCCTTCGGTTAAACTAAAGCCAGTCTCCCATGATTAACGGCAAACGCATCGCGGTCGTCATGCCCGCCTATAACGCGGCCAAGACCCTGGAAGCCACCGTCGCGGAAGTTCCCGAGCTCGTCGACATCTGCATCCTGGTTGACGACAACAGCAGCGATAACACAGTCGAAGTGGCCCGTCGCATGGGATTGCTCGTCTTCCAGCACGACCGCAACTATGGCTACGGGCGCAACCAGCAGACCTGCTATCGCGAAGCCCTGTCCGCCGGCGCCGACGTCGTGATCATGCTTCACCCCGACTACCAATACACGCCACTGCTCATCACCGCAATGGCCAGCATGGTCGCCTACGATGTCTACGATGTCGTCCTCGGATCCCGCATCATCGGCGGTCGCGCCCTGCTCGGCGGCATGCCGTTATACAAATACATCTCAAACCGAGCGCTGACCGCTTTCGAAAATCTGTTTCTCGGCGTCAAGCTCTCCGAATATCACACCGGATACCGCGCCTTCAGCCGCAAAGTTCTAACCGAACTGCCGCTGCTTGAAGACTCCGACGACTTTGTCTTCGATAACCAGATGCTCGCACAGTGCGTGCATTTCGGGTTTCGCATCGGAGAAGTCTCCTGCCCTACGAAATACTTCAAAGAAGCGTCGTCGATCAATTTCCGCCGCAGCGTGAAATATGGCTTCGGCGTGCTGGCCACCACCATGGAATTTGCTCTTCAAAAGATGGGGCTCATCCATCTGCCGCGCTTCAGTGACATTGGGCGCAAACTTGAAGACGAACGCGAAACCTACTACGCTCCTCGCACGGAATCCGGACACACCGTTTAACGTCTCCGGCGTTCCCGACTGGAATGCAAGCAAGCCCTAATTCTTCCGCGCAACGAATCGGCCGCGATGATTTCTCCGCCCGAAATCTGTTCGCGCTCGCTGGTCTCACCGTATTTGCCTTTTTGCTGATGGGCTACCATCCCGGACTCGAGGATGATTCCTTCTACCTCGCCGCCATCAAGCGCGATCTGAATCCTGCTCTCTTCCCGCACGATTCCGATTTCTTCCGCTTGCAATTTCAAGCGACCATCTTCGATAAGCTGATCGCTCTTTCGGCGCGACTGACCCACTTTCCCATCGCGTGGATCGTTCTTTTGTGGCAGGTGGCCGCGATCTTTTTCCTTTTGCACGGTTGCTGGCGAACCGCCCGCCGCTGCTTCGTTACCCCTGAGGCCAGTTGGGCTGCGACCTCTCTGATCGCGGCTTTGTTGATGCTGCCGCTGCCAGGGATCGCCATCAATCTTGCCGATCAATACCTGCATCCGCGCACACTCGCGACGGTCGTAATTCTGGCGGCCATCGTCGCGATCTTGGACCGCCGCCCGTGGCTTGCCGGGTTTTTCCTGGCTATCGCCTTCTCGATCCACGCCATCATGGCCAGCTTCGGAATTTCCTTCTGCGTGATCCTGTGGTGGTCGTTGCGCGAGACCAGGCAGAGATCGGCCGTGCCAATCGCCGCCGCCCTCGTTCCTTTGGGATGGCTCTTCGAGCCTGCCTCCGACGCCTGGCGACAGGCCGCAGCCACTCGCGGATTCTATTTCCTCACTCGCTGGCATTGGTACGAATGGTTGGGAATCTTTGCCCCGCTGGCGCTGCTGTTCGCAATTCGGCAATTCCTTCAATCACGGCGAGATCCGAACGACGGCTCCGCGCTGCTCCCGCTAACGTCTACCCTGATTTACTACGGCGTATTTCAAACGATCGTCGGCCTCGCGATCATGCTCCCGCCAGGTCTCGAGCGCTTGCGACCCTTCGAGCCCATGCGCTACCTGCATCTGCTCTATCTGTTATTTTTCCTGATCGTTGGTGGACTGCTCGGCCGCTACGTTCTTCAGAGAAGTTTCTATCGTTGGCTGCTGCTCTTCATTCCGCTCGCTGCCGGTATGTTTTATGCGCAGCGTCAAATGTATCCCGCGTCAGAGCACCTCGAGATGCCTTGGACCGCGCCGAGTAATCCCTGGCTGCGAGCCTTCGCCTGGATTCGCGCCAATACTCCAACGGATGCACTCTTCGCGCTCGATCCCCACTACGAATCGCTCCCGGGCGAGGATGCCCATGGCTTCCGCGCTCTGGCGGAGCGCAGCGCTCTCGCTGACTATGAAAAAGATGGGGGCATGGCCGCTCGCGTTCCTCGTCTTGCCCCGCGCTGGCTGAACGAAGTTACAGCGCTGAATGGCTGGAAGGATTTTCTGCCAGCAGATTTCACTCGTCTGAAAAACAATCTCGGTGTGACCTGGATTGTCCTTTCGCGTGCAGACGTCGGATTCTCGGTCGCGCATCCCGAAGGTATGGCCTGCCCGTATGCCAACGATCAAGTGCGAGTCTGCCAGCTATACTGACTCTTTCAACGAGCCATCTCCACTAGCGAATGCCCACACCCCCATCCTCGACATCGCGCACCCAGCCTTATGTCTGGATGGTGCTCGTCGCCCTGGCGATCCGTCTGGCTGTCATCCCGTTTGTCTACCGCGACTGGCTCGATCCATTCGTCCTGGAGCATTGGGCCTTCGGCCTGATCGCGCGCTCCATCGCCTCCGGACACGGCTTCGGGGGCCCGTTCGCGCCCACCGGCGCGTCGGCACTGTTGCCGCCTGTGTACTCGTATCTTCTCGCCGGAATCTTCAAGATCTTCGGAATCGAAACCAAAGCTTCGATTCTCGCAGCGCTCTCGTTGAACAGCGTCTTCTCAGCCCTCACATGTGTGCCCGTGTTTCTTCTCGCGAAGGAGGCTTTCGGAGATCGCGTTGGGAAATGGGCTGGATGGGGATGGGCGTTCTCACCCTACGGCATCTACTACGGCGCAGACTGGGCGTGGTCCACTTGCCTCGTCACGCTGGAACTCGCTTGCTTGTTCTTGTGCGCCTGGCGTCTGGAAAATTCAACGCGCACGCGGGATTGGATTTTCTTCGGCCTCTTCGGAGGCATCGCGGCGCTCACCGAGCCGGTCGTGTTGTCTGTCGTTCCACTGCTCGGCCTCTGGACCATCTACCGCCGCTACCGCATGAACCGCCCGTGGAAGGTTCCGATGGCCGCGGCAGCACTCGCCGCGCTCGCTGTGATGTCTCCATGGCTTGTCCGCAATTACGAACTCTTCCACAAGTTCATTCCCGTTCGCAGCGGCTTCGGACTCGAGCTCTACATCGGCAACAATGGATACTCCCAGCGCTGGGTCAACAGCAGTTTGCATCCCAATCATAGCGACGCCGAGCTTTCCGAGTACGAGCGTGTAGGCGAGATCGCCTACATGGATCACAAGGCGCAGCAGGCCAAGGTCTATATCCACGCCCACCCGGTGTGGTTCCTATGGATGACCGGACGCCGCATCCTCTATATGTGGACCGGTTACTGGAGCCTCGATCGCGCCTATTTAAAAGACGAGCCGCTCGATCCGCCGAATATATTTCTCGATACGACGATGAGTTTGCTCGGCCTGTTCGGATTATGGCGTCTCTTTCATCGCGATTCGTCCATGGCCGTTCGGTTCGCCATCATCCTGCTCGTTTTTCCTTTGCCGTATTACATCTCTCATCCGGAGACGTATTATTTTCGTCCCGTAGATCCACTGATCGTGATTCTCGCGGCAATCGCGGTGGCAAGTCGCGCGAGCCCTCACAAAGCGCCAGCATAGCTTTCTTTGAATCGTTCCCGCTCGAACAAGGGTCTAATTTCCAGTTTTACTCAGAACAGGTCTATTGAAAAGATGAGTACGGTTCTGGTCACAGGCGGCTCCGGTTTCATCGGCAGCCATACGATTCTTCAACTCCTGGCTGCAGGACATCAGGTCCGCACGACTGTGCGCAATCTGAAGCGCGAGCCTGACGTGCGCGCCATGTTGAAAGTCGGCGGCTGCGAATCTGACGGCCGTTTGTCTTTTTTCGCCGCCGATCTGGAAAGCGATGCGGGCTGGGCGCAAGCCATCGCTGGCTGCGATTACGTGTTGCACGTGGCCTCTCCGTTTCCCGAGACTCTTCCTAAGCACGAGAACGAATTAATCGTTCCGGCGCGCGAAGGTGCGCTGCGTGTCTTGCGGGCTTCGCGTGAAGCGGGTGTCAAGCGCGTGGTGCTAACGTCATCATTCGCCGCGATTGGCTACGGTCACCCGCCTCAAGCCGAGCCTTACAACGAGGGAGACTGGACCGATCCCGAGGGCGAAGGCGTAGCCGCGTACGCAAAGTCAAAAACGCTAGCCGAACGTGCTGCCTGGGATTTCATCGATCACGAAACCCGCG
>Ga0209624_10003283_pt1 | contig 11510 bp, 12 predicted proteins | sample JacPinW_OM2H0_O1_FD_188565 | JGI IMG/M metagenome (GOLD analysis project Ga0209624, IMG submission 188565) | Forest soil microbial communities from Algoma, Ontario, Canada - Jack Pine, Ontario site 1_JW_OM2H0_O1 (SPAdes) (version 2) | ecosystem: Environmental > Terrestrial > Soil > Boreal... | reverse complement strand
CGTTCTGCTCGGCTCGGTGCACTGGGTGGGCGGGTGGCGCTTCGACGACATCGACGACCCGGCCTCCATGGCCGAGTGGTCCGTGCGCCAGGTCGATGCCTGCTGGGAGGCCTATACCGAGGCGCTCGAAGAGCTGGCGGCATCCGGCACCTGCGACGTGCTGGCCCACCCGGACCTGATCAAGGTGGCGGGCTCCATCCCCGACGCGCCGGCCGAGTGGTGGGACCGCATCGCCGAAGCGGCCGTGGCCTCGGGCATGGCGGCCGAGGTCAGTTCCGCCGGCTGGCGCAAGCCGGCGGCCGAGCAGTACCCGGCCGTGAGTCTGCTCGAGCCATAGCAGCGACATCCATTGGGCGACGCCCTCATCGAGCCAAACGTGTGACGAGCGGAACCAGGCATGGGTCAGGGAGTGCGCGAGCGACTGGGCCAGTACGTCGGGCGCTCCCGGGCGCACAGGCGCTACCAGCAGAGCGTCGTCTTCGAAGGGCTGGCCATTTTGGTCGAGGATTGTCAGGACGGATAACGGGCCGGCACCGAGCCAGTCTGCCAGCAAAGGCTGGACCTTCGCCGACGCTCCCCCATAGCTTGGCAGAGCATCGTAGTGGTCGGTGACGGCGGAGATCAGGTTGTTGTCGGTGACTGTGCCTGCGCGTGGGGTGACGAAGAGGCTCATGGTGCGGAAGCCCAGTTGGGTCTCGGCGAACTCCGCCGTCGCTGTGCCGGGCGACTCCGCGACCGGGACGTCCTGGTTCTCGCTGACGACCTTGAGCTGCTCGCGGCGGCCACAGAAGAAGGCGGCGTCGGGCGCATCGCCGACGTACTCGACCGTCAGGTGGAGACGGACTTTTGCGTCCGCCTGATCGAGTTTCGTCTGTCCCACGTTTTGAAAGAGTTTTGCGCCATCGCCAAGGAATACCGGCGCGGCGGCGGCGGGATACCAGATGACGTTTCCGTATCCGCGGAAACCGGTCCACTCTGGGTTGATCTGGTCCCAATCGGCACGGGCCGCCTGATCTGAAGGCGCTCCGATGCGCTCCAGCCGCTCGGCCGACTGGGTTATTTCACCCGAGTAGAAGCTGGTTAGCTCGAGGCTTGCGCCGGGGTCAAGCGGTTGCGATAGGGAGACCACCGCCTCGGTTGCTTTGCCGGTGTGGTCGGCGTCGGTGTCGATGGTTTGAACGGTGAAGGGCAATGGGGAAACCTGTGCCCCACTGCGTATTGCGAAACTCTCCCATTGGAGCGAGGACGAGATCTGAAAGACGAGCCTCTTCAACGGCTCCTTCCCGGAGTTGGTCACGGTGAACTCTGCGTGGACGGCAAGACGCGACTGCGCTGGCGTCAGATGAACGTCCAGATCGTAAGCTGAAAAGGTGAACGAGGAGCGCTCTGTGTCCGGGATCTCAACAACGCGTTGCTCAGCGGATGCTTTCGCGGCCTTCGCCTCGGTTGAATCTTCATTCCGATTGAAAAGGACCTTTCCCTGTGGGGCGGGCTGGTCTTGAGGGGGCGGCGGTGTGGTCTGGCCGATCGCGGTGAGACCTAAGGCGAGAATCACAGCAAGTACTGACGAACGACGGGGTACAACGAAGACAACCATACGATTCAAGATCCCAATCCCTTGCGCTCTTTTACCGGCTTACGCGGTGCGGCTTGCACGGGCTGACGCCGCTGTCTCATGGCTTCGTACATGACGACGGCGCCTGCGACGGATACGTTGAGTGAGGAGACCTGTCCGGCCATGGGAATCCTCAGGAGGTAATCGCACGTCTTTTTGACGAGATCGTGCAGGCCGGCGCCTTCACGTCCGAGCACGAGGACGCAGTCACTGCGGAAGTCATAGTCGGTGTAGTCCTGGCTGCCACGTTCGTCGAGCCCAAGCACCCAGACGTGTCCCTGCTTCATCTGTTCGAGCGCCCGGACGAGGTTCGTCACCCTTGCGATGCGGACGTGTTCGGAGGCGCCGGCTGAGGTTTTGGCTACCGTAGCGGTTACCGGGGCCGACCGCCGTTCGGGAAGGATGACGCCGTCGACTCCGGCGCCGTCGGCGGTTCGGAGGAGGGCCCCGAGGTTGTGAGGGTCTTCGAGGCCGTCGAGGGCGAGGAAGAACCGGTGCCGATCGGCGTGATTCGACGCCAGCAGATCTTCGACGCCGAGGAACTGCCGCTCCCGGACGACGGCGAGGACTCCCTGATGGGCGTCGGTGCGAGCCAGCCGGGTAAGTTGTTCACGCGGTTCGAGCGATACCCGGACACCGGCCGTGCGGCAGAGCTCGATGAGGCGTTCGAGGCGTTCGTCCCGGCGCTCGCGGGCTACGCTGACATGATCAAGCCGTCGCGCACCGGATCGAATGGCCTCCTCGACAGGGTGGAGGCCGTAAAGAACTTCCATCTCTAAATTTTACGTTCTTAGCTGGCAAATCGCTGGCAGGCTTTAGAATGTTTTCAGGGCCAAAACCAGCAGGGCCGAGCTGGTTTAAGCCATTTCCAGCGACCAGATCAATTTTTTCATGGATCGTTCTATCAAAATGCGAGACTTCTCGGGTCGAAAGACCGTCTCAGACAATGTGCGTGCCGGTTCCATTTCGATTTCTGCTGCGGAGATCGCTCAGGTACAGAGCGAAAATGCGGCGATTGCCCGTGGGCTGAAGAAACAGAATCCCGAGTTGTTGGACCAGTTGATTGAGCAGTACCAGCACCGGCTGCTGCGGTATCTCCTTTTTCTGACGGGTAAACGCGAGGTTGCCGAGGATCTGTTCCAGGAGACCTGGATGCGGGTTCTGCTGCGCGGGGCACAGTACAACGGCAAGGCGCGTTTTGATACCTGGCTCTTCACGATTGCACGGAATCTGGTAATCGACCTGTCGCGAAAGCGCACGATGGCGAGTCTGGATGAGATGAGCGAGAGCGGCGGAGATGAACGGCCTTTTGAGATCGCGATGTCCGGGCCTTCGCCACTGGAGCAGTTTCAATCCCGCGAGGATTGCGCCGAGGTGGGCGAGGTTCTTCTGAAGCTTGAGCCAAGCTATCGGGAGGTTCTGGTCCTCCGGTTTTACGAGGAACTTTCTCTTGAAGAGATTGCAAACGTCACCAAGGCACCCCTGTCGACTGTGAAGTCGAGGCTCTATCGTGGGCTGGCGGCGTTGAAGCCGCAGATGGAGCAGTTACGAGCTTCACGTCCATTTATGGAGGCGGGGGCATGAGTGAAACACCTGTAAAGTCCCTGGCGCAGGACCGGGACGCATTGAAGAGAGCGGGATTGGCTGGCGCGAATACAGCGGCGCGGGCGTCGGTGGTCAATCGCACACATCGGGTGGTACGGGAGCGGGCCAGGACAATGGCGGCGCGACAAAGCAAGATGCGCAGCCTCTGGATTCCGCTGGCTGTTTGTTCCTCTCTTCTGGTGATTATCTGCACGGCGGTCTGGAGTGCGCTCGATGCGTACGAGGCAACACCGAATGGTGTTCCGGATGCGAGCAATCAGTTCCTGGTGTTGTGTTTGTGGTTCCTGCCGGTTTCAATGGCGATGCTGGCAGTGGTATTGTTCCAGCGTGCACGGCAACGTGAGGCGGCTAAATGAACAGGCTCTGGAACCAGGGATCAGATCAGTCGCGGGCGGTTTCGGCAGGGGATGAGGATCAGCTCAGCCTGATTCCGACCTGGTCGGTTGTGCTGGCGATCATCGTATTCGGAGCAGTGCAGTACCTGTTCCATGGGGTTCTTCCTCACCACAAGCCTGAGATGCTGCCCATGCGGCTGCTGATGGGGTATTCGTGGGGCACCGCGTTTGCCAGCTATGTGCTGCTGGTGGGCTATGTGAGCCGGGACGTTCGGCGTCGAAAGATGCCCTCCGGCTTGTGGATGCTGATTGTGGTGGTAATGCCGGGTGGAATCGGAGCGGTGGTCTACTTCCTGCTGCGGCAGCCGATGCTGACTCCTTGTCCGCATTGCAGTACGGAGCTGAATTCGAGTGTGCACTTCTGCCCTCAGTGCCAGTTTCAGTTGGCTCCGGTTTGCGGCCGTTGCTTCCGCGGGGTGCAGATAACCGATGTGTATTGTGCGCAGTGCGGACATGATCTGGCCGAGGACAATGCTCCGGCGCGGCTGCGCGTATATAGTGACTAGTTGGGATGTCACTGACTGCATTGATCATCGATGATGAACCGCTGGCACGACAGGAGCTGCAGTTTCTCCTGGAGCGAGCAGGTGGCGTAGATGTCCTGGCGCAGGGAACCAATGGAATTGAGGCAGTAGAGCTAATTCGCACTCATCGGCCTGACCTCGTGTTTCTGGATGTGCAGATGCCGGGTCTGGATGGATTTGGCGTGCTGAAAAAACTGCTGGACCGCAAGGTGCCGATGCCTCAAGTCGTGTTTGCGACGGCGTTCAACCAGTATGCGGTGCGGGCCTTCGAGGTGAATGCGGTTGACTACTTACTGAAGCCGTTCGATCGTAAGCGGGTGATGCAGACGATAGAGAAGGCACAGGCTCGGCTGAGCGCTCCGTCGGAGTCGGCCAGCGAAGCGAAGCTGGATGCGTTGCTGCGGCTGGTGGAAGAACAGGCACAACCGGCGAAGGCCAATTCAGGCAAGGTGGTGGTGCGGGCGCAGAGTAGGCTGCTGCTGGTGGATCAGCGGGAGATTTGTTTTGCCTCGATCGAAGAGGGCACTATCTCGGTGGTGACCCGGACGGTAGAGGGCCACTCGAATTGCAGGACGCTGGAGGAACTGATGGACCAGCTTGATCCGGAGACCTTCTGGCGCGCGCACCGCTCATATGTGGTGAATATTCAGCACATACGGGAGGTGGTGCCGTGGTTCAAATCGAGCTACCAGCTTCGGATGGATGATGCGCAGAAGACCGAGATTCCGGTCAGCCGGGCGCAGACCAAGAGATTGCGCGAGCTTTTTAATCTCTAGACGGTTTTGTTCTGGGTGCTAACCAGCATTTGTTCAATCGGTTACAGCGACACTGGAGGCTGCCTAAGCGCGGCGAAAGCGATTGAAGGTTATCTTCAGCGATTTGTTGAAGCCGAGACGTTCGTAAAGTTCGATCGCCCGAGTGTTGGCGGCGGCTACGTGCAGAAAGGAGCGGACGCCGGAGTCGGCGTGGAAGTGGAGGATGTGACGAAGGAGCCGAGCGGCGTAACCTTGGCCGGTATGGCCGGGGAGGGTGCAGACGGCGCTGATCTCGCGGTAGCCGGGTACAGCAATTCGCTCGCCAGCCATTGCTACGAGGATACCGTCGACGTGAATGCCGAAGTAGTGCCCGAGGGTGTAGGTTCGGTTGCGGAAGAAGCCGGGGAAGGCGGCGTCGGTGAGTGTGACCATGGCGGGTGAGTCTTCGGCGGAGAGCAATGTGATCGGTGGGGCCTCTATGGCGATCGGAGGAATTGGTTCGGAGAAGTGCATCTGCCAGCCGGGGAGATGCCCGAGGAATTTGAGGCCGGGGGTCTCGGGAAGCTGGTCGCCGGTGACGTAAATCGACTCTTCGGCGGCGAGGAGGTCGCGGAGGTCCTTCATGGCCGCCTGGGTGGGCTCGCGGAGGGCGGCGAAGGGGATAACGTCGACGGGGTAACGCCGGGCGAGGGTGCACCCTATGGCAATGGCGGATTGCTCGGTGATGAGCGCTTGCCAGAAGGGGTTGGGGAAGGGGGTATGGGTTGGGTCCATGGTTTATTTTTTCATGGGGGTGCGATCTGACGACAATGCAGCTTCGTCCAGGCTCCTCCGATGCGGAATGACAAACAAAAGCAGAAGAATTTATTGGGATGGGAGTGCGGGTCGGGCTACAATCCTCAAACGCCCGGAAATATCTGATTTGATGACGGAGAGATTCCGCGCGCGAGGAGACCGTTATGAGCGATGTCGTGGCAGTGGAAGGGCAAGTTTCGGGGCCTGGATTGAGCCAGATGGAGCGCGTGGTGGATACGTTCATCGCTCCGTCCAAGACGTTCACCGATATTCTGCGTGACTCGAGCTGGTGGCTGCCGTATCTGCTTGGGGCGGTGGTGGGACTGGCGTTTGCGTTCGCGATCTTGAACAAAATCGGGCTGCCTACCCTGGTGGATGGTGTGATCCATCACTCGAAGATGCTGGAAGATCAGATAACGAATGCGACTCCTGATGTCGCGGCGAAGATTCGCGGCAGGATTGAAACGAATTTCAAGTTTTCATACGCGGCTCCCGTGATTGGTCTGGTACTTGGACTTATCTGTGCAGGGGTTTTGTTAGGGACGGCGAATTTTGTTTTCGGCGGAAAGGCAAAGTACAAGCAAATGCTGGCCGTATGGTTTTATGCGACGCTTCCGCTGGTGATCTTCAATCTTCTGATCATTGTTTCGGCCTATGCGGGTTTGGCCGGCGACTCGTTCGACATTAATAACGCACTGGGGACGAATATCGGGTACTACCTTGCGGGAGGCGATACGCCGTCCTGGTTGGTGGCGTTGCTGTCTTCGGTCGATGTGTTTGCGATCTGGATTGCAATCTTGATGACCATTGGCGTCTCGATTGTCGCGGGGATCAAGCGGAGCTCGGCGGCGATTGTGGTGTTTGGATGGTGGTTCATCTTCGTTCTGCTGAAGGTAGCGGGAGCCGCTATCAGCGGTTAGTCATTGCGGTGCTACGGCGCAGAGACCGGCTGGAACGAGGGGCCTTACTGGGTCACCATTGCTGACGCGATTCTTAAGTAGGTCGCGGGCTATTCGGCCCAGCGTTTGAAGACAAGAGAACCGTTGGTGCCCCCAAAACCGAAGGAGTTGGAGAGCGCGTAATCGATCTTTGCGGCCTGGGGCTTGTTGGGAACGTAGTTAAGGCGGCACTGAGGATCGAGCTCGACGATGTTCATTGTCGGGGGAACAATCTGCTCCTGCAAAGCCATGACGGTGATGCCGGCCTCGAGGCCTCCGGCGCCGCCGAGGAGATGGCCGGTCATGGATTTGGTGGAGCTAACCAAGAGTTTGTGGCTAGTGGCGTGTTCGCCGAAGAGGTTTTCGATGGCCTTGGATTCCAACGCATCGCCGAGCGGTGTTGAGGTGGCGTGGGCGTTGAGGTAATCGATCTGCTCTGGGGCGACTTTGGCGACCTTGAGGGCGTTCTTCATGGAGCGGTAGCAGCCTTCGCCTTCGGGAGCCATGCCAGTCATGTGGAAGGCGTCGGCGGAGAGACCGTAGCCGACAATTTCGGCGAGGATCTTTGCGCCGCGCGCCTTGGCGAACTCGAGCTCTTCGAGAATGAGGATGCCTGCGCCTTCGCCTACGACGAAGCCGTCGCGATCCTTGTCGAAAGGGCGCGAGGCGTGGGTGGGGTCGTCATTTCGGGTTGAGAGCGCGCGCATGGAGGCGAAGCCTGCGACTCCTAGTGGAGTGATGGAGGCTTCGGTGCCGCCCGCGATCATCGCGTCGGCATCGCCGCGCTGGATGATGCGGAACGCGTCGCCGATAGAGTGGGCGCTGGTGGTGCAGGCGGTTGCGGTGGCCTCGTTGGGTCCGCGCGCGCCGTACTTGATGGAGACGTGACCGGCGGCTAGGTTGATGATGGCGCCGGGGATGAAGAAGGGCGAAACCTTGCGGGGACCGCCGTTGAGCAGGTTGATGTGTTCGCGCTCGATGACGTCGAATCCGCCGATGCCGGAGCCGATGTGGACGCCGATGCGGTCGCTGTTCTCCGGCGTGACCTGAAGTCCGGAATGAGCCATGGCCTCCGCGGAGGCGGCGAGGGCGAAGTGGATGAAGCGGCCCATCTTGCGGGCCTCTTTTTTGTCGACAAAGAGGAGCGGGTCGAAGTCTTTGACCTCGGCGGCGAATCGGACGGGATGACCCGTGAGATCGAAGGCTTTGATCTCGGCCATACCGCTATTCCCAGCCAGCAGACCGTGCCAGACCTCAGGGGTGGTTTTGCCGACCCCGCAGAGAAGCCCGAGGCCGGTTACGACGACGCGACGTTCCATTTTTTATTTTGCCGCCTTCTGATTCTTTTCGATGTAATCGACGGCGTCTTTGACGGTTTTAATCTTCTCGGCGTCTTCGTCGGGGATCTGGATGTCGAAGGCTTCTTCGAACTGCATAACTAATTCGACGACGTCGAGGGAGTCGGCACCGAGATCTTCCTGGAAGCTTGCACCGGGTGTTACTTCAGCTTCATCCACCTGAAGTTGCTCGACAATAATCTGCTTCACTTTTTCGTCTACTGCTGCCATTTCGTTCTCCTGTTTGCGTCTGGAATCAAAGCTTGAGTTTGTGCGTGGTCCGCCCACACCATTTTCAAGCATACTGAGCGCCTAGGTGAGTGTAAAGCAAAGCCTGTCCCCGCGTGAGGTCGGGCCGAAGGGCCAATTTTACTCTTCGTCGCTCGATGCGGCGAGAAGAGGGGCTACTGAAGAGATTTCATCAAAGCCGATCAGGTTCGAGATGGGGGCGCCAGCATCGAGATTTGCCGGGTTGGAGACGTTTTTTAGCGCTTTGTTGATGGCGCGGGTGCGAACTCCGAGCTTTTGAATGGTGTTCTGGACGGTGCCTACCTGGTCCTCGACTTTCTGCATGAGCCCGCCGTAGGTCTCGAATTCCTTCTTTGCGCTTGAGAGGACGCGCCAGACCTCGTCGCCCTTTTTTTGGATGGCGAGGGTATGGAAGCCCATCTGGAAGCTGGTGAGGATGGCCATGAAGGTGGAGGGGCCGGCGATGGTGACGCGGCACTGCTGCTGTATCTCGGACTGCAGGCCGGGGCGGCGAACGACTTCGGCATAGAGGGCCTCAGTGGGAAGGAACATGATGGCGTGCGGCATGGTAGTGGGTGGGTCGATGTATTTGTCGCAGATGCGCTTACCTTCGGCGCGGATTGTCTTCTCAAAGGATTTTCCAGCTGAGGCGATCTCATCTGGATTGCCCGTTTCGTAGGCGTGCTCCAAGCGCTCCCAGTCTTCTTTGGGGAACTTGGCGTCAATGGCGAGCAGGGTGTGACCGCTGGCATCACCGTTCGGAAACTTGAGGGCGTACTCGACGGACTCAAGCGTGTTGGGTTTGACGCGGGCGTTCTTAATGTATTGCTCGGGTGAAAACATCTGTTCGAGTTGCTGGCCAAGCTGGAATTCGCCGACGACGCCGCGGGATTTGACGTTGGAGAGGACCTTCTTCAGGTCGCCCACGCCTGTGGCCAGTTCCTTCATTTCGCCCAGCCCCTTTTGGACTTCGCCGAGATGAGTTGTGACCTGGCCGAAAGACTCAGTGAGGCGTGTCTGAAGGGTGGCGTGGAGTTTTTCGTCGACGGTGACGCGCATTTGCTCGAGTTTGGCGGCGTTGTCCTCGTTGAGTTTGGTAAGGCGGTCTTCGACCGTGAAGCGGAGTTTCTCCTGCTGGGTGTTGGCTTCTCCGGAGAGTTCGTTGAGGCGGCTGTGGAGAGCTTCGCGAGCTTCGAGCTGGTTGCGGTTGGCTTCGGCGATGAAGTAGGAGAGACGTTGCTCGATGGATTCGAGATTGCGTTGGACGGCGGTGCGGAGAACCTCGTCGGAGGCTTTGTTATCGATGCGAAAGCCATTGAGGCCGGTGTTCAGGAGTTTGCTGAGTTCGGCGATATTGCTGGTGATCTCAGTGCGAAGGCTGGTGAAGTCGGTTGCGGCGGACTCCCGGGTGCGGCGCGCTTCGGCGGCGTTGTCAGTGCGGAGCTGGGCGAGTTCGCTGCGAAGATGGTGGTCGAGTGCCTCGGAGCGGGCGTCGAGACGGGTGAGCTGCCCGGGAAGGCTGTCGGCGAGTTGTGCGAGGCGGGGGTCTTGCTGCGGGGCCGGGGATTTGCGTGCGAGAAGGTAGACGATGGCGCCGAGAATGACGATCTGGAGGATTAGGATGGGGGTCAGCATATTCGACTTTCCTTCGCCCTAAGGATAGCACCTGGCCCTCGAATGCTGTGGATTTCCTGTGTGAATGGAGCGGAATTGTGTCGTGATCGGGATATGCGTCGAACGGAAGGAATTGTCGTTAGGTCGTTTGGGGTGGGGCGTGCATCCAAGGGAATCAGGAATCTCGGCTTCACTAAGGGAGGATGGTTATGGCGAAGGTTGGGAAGGATCAGGATTTCGATTCGTTTTTCAGCAAAGTTGGCCCGGATGCCACGTCTACGTTCGACAACTCGTCGGGCGATTCGACGGATTTTGCCAACAGCGAGGCGACCGATGCGGCAACGTTTGTTGCCGGTGACGGGGAGTCTGCTTTGGAAGAGGAAGACGATGACCTTGCCGCGGAGGAAGAGGACGACGAAGACAATGAAGAGGAGGATGTAGAAGACGACGCGGATCTGAATCGATAGAAAGGAAGAGAACGATGCCGATTGCGAACTACAGTGTCCTGGTAGGCAAGCCGACAGCAGGGAAGGTTGTCTCGGGATCGAGCACCCACTACCAGATGACAGTGCAGGCGAACGGCGGTCCGTTTACGGTTGCCGTTAATATCCAGTCGGTGGATGGGTCGGATGTTTTGTACGCGATTGAAGAGGAGTTCACGCCGCCTGATTTTGCTGCACTGACCGCCTTGCCGACGGGAATGACTGCGCTGAAGAGTGAGACCGGTGGCTTGGCGCTGGACTACGTGCGGGAGCAGATTGATGGTGAGCCGATGATTACGCGGGACCAGATGATCCTGCTGCCTAAGATTCCGGCTAGAAGTGCGAAGGGGATAAGTCCGGAAGAGTGGATGATGATGACGGCTGGGGCGAACGCGCTTCGGGAGGCGGTCGTGACGCTGCTTAAGATGGCAATCGCAGATGGGAACGGGATGATCTATGCGTTCGGCAGCGCGTACTCCGACTCCGGGAAGGTGGATGGGATCCACAACATTCATATGAACCAGGGGAATCCTGCGGGCAGTTTCAGCGGGGACAACGGGATTTGGCAGGATGGGGGACTGTTTATTCATCTGCCGTCGAGAGATATGTGGGTTGCGATCTTTCTTGCGTTTCAGACGGAGAGTTGGACGACGGATGGTTCTGGGAATCCGGCAAGCTGACCGTCATAGTGCTTCGAGGATGCGGTCGGCGATGGCGGCGGCCTCGACGGCGGCGCGGACGTCGTGGACACGAAGGATGTGGGCTCCGGCGAGGATAGCGCCGACGTTTGCGGCGTTGGTAGCGTGGAGGCGGTCAACCGTGGTGGGTGGTTCGCCTTGAAGGGCTGTGGCAAGTGCTGCCGTGTGAGTAAGGGTGTTGGCGAGGAAGCGCTTGCGGGAGGCTCCGATGAGTATGGGAAGGTGGAACTCGCGGAGGCGCTCGAGGTGCGCGAGGATAGGGTAGTTCTCGTCGAGGCGTTTGCCGAAGCCGAGGCCCGGGTCGAGGACGATTTTCTCTCGAGGGATGCCCGCCGCGATGGTGGTTGCGAGCCGTTCCTGGAGTTGAGTGATGATGAGGGGGATGACTTCGCCGGGTGCGAGTTTGAGGAGTGCAGGCCAGTCCTGGGGGCGGCCCCGAGTGTGCATGAGGGTGGCTCCGCAACGGAGTTCGGCGCAGGTGGCGGACATGGCGGGATCCCACA
>Ga0209624_10003282_pt1 | contig 11510 bp, 10 predicted proteins | sample JacPinW_OM2H0_O1_FD_188565 | JGI IMG/M metagenome (GOLD analysis project Ga0209624, IMG submission 188565) | Forest soil microbial communities from Algoma, Ontario, Canada - Jack Pine, Ontario site 1_JW_OM2H0_O1 (SPAdes) (version 2) | ecosystem: Environmental > Terrestrial > Soil > Boreal... | reverse complement strand
ACCCGATCGGCGCGGCGCACACCGGCGTCCGTCGCTTTCGCACTGCGGCCGCCATCGTCGTTGCCTATGCGGCGTTTATGGCTGTGATCTGGCATGTGGTCAGCAACACCAGCAGCCACCTGCACTTCAGTTGATGCTGGAATCGATTACTCGCTGCTGTGATATCGCGGTCGGCATGATCGAGGCTGTCGTCGCGGGCGGGGGCGGCAGGCCCGACGCGCTCCAAGGCCTTCGGCGGCTCCGACGCGTGCTGCCTGGCAGTGCTTGACTCAGGAGCCGGCTATGATTGCTACGGTGCTGCTTCGGGTCGCCAGCATGACCGCATTGTGTAGTAAGCCTCGATCGTCGACGCGGCAAAACCGCGCGAGCCCGCAGACTAGCTAAGCTAGTGTCGGCTCCCGGCCGTTCAACCGTGTCGAGATGGTGGGAGAGGAGGATCCGCGAAGGGGTGGAGCTGATCGTCAGTGCCTTGCGGCTGGCCCCTGTGGAGCACCCTATTGCGCAGCTCGTTCGCTATGGCATGGTCGCACTCAGCGGATACGCACTGGCGATCGTGCTCTACATAGGCGAGCTCGCGATCGGCATCGCGCCCTACGTGGCGTTTGGCATCGTATTCGTGATCAACGGCATATTCAACTTCTCACTGGTTCGTGTGTGGGCATTTCCGCCGAGCGGTCGGAGGATCCACAACGACCTCGGGCGCTTCTGTGTGGTGGCGGCCGCCAGCTTTGTCGTCAACTACGCGAGCTTCGCGGTCCTCTACTCAGCGGTAGGGCTTCACCCTGCCGTTGCCCAGCGTCTGTCGATTCTGATCGCAGCACCAGTTACCTTTCTCGCGAATCGGCTGTGGTCGTTTCGGGCTGCCGGTCCGGCCCGTGACGGGCAGCCAGCCGAGAAGGGAGCGGCTGTGGACATAGCGCGGCCATAGCTGCATGTATGCTGCGCCCGTGTCGACGACACAGATACTGCTGACCGGAGAGACGGGCTTTCTAGGCCAGCGTGTGCGGCTGTGTCTCGAAGCCGATCCCGAGCTGACCGTTAGGCCGCTTGGCATGAGACTGGACGAGCTCCAACCGGGCGATCACGGGGATGTCGATGTCGTGATCCATCTCGCGGCCTGGACCACTAAGATCGCGGGAGTATCGGATGTCAAGCGGATCGTCAGCTCGAATGTCCTCGGGCTGCAGGCGCTGCTAAGCGCTCTCGACCCGTCGCCACGCCGGGTCATGCTGGCCAGCACGGCTGACGTCTATGGGTGGCGAGGCGAGGGCGAGTTGACCGAGCGCTCGCCGCTAGATCCAATCGACTCGTATGCCGCCTCAAAGCTGCTCGGTGAGCACATCACGTTCGAGGATGGGCACGCCCGCGGCTACGAGGTGTGCGTCATGCGGATAGGTCACCTTTACGGGCCGGGCGAGGAGGCGTACGAGAAGTTCGTCCCTTCGGCCATCCGAGCGCTCATGAAGGGACGTCCACCTACGGTCGTCGGGGATGGCCAGACACGCCGTGACCTACTCTATGTAGATGATGCGGCTGAGGCGATTCGCCGTCTAGCGGTGCTCGGGCATGGGATGCCGCAGTGTGTGAACCTGGCGGCCGCCGAAACGTACACACTCGAGGAGATCGCTCAGACGCTGATCGATATCGTCGGCTTCATCGGAGGCATAAGGTATCTGAGCGATCATGCCAACCCTGCATCTGTGAGCTTCGACACGACGCTGCTTCGTCAGACGATCGGTGACTGGCATCGAGTTGGGTTGAGCGATGGGCTGCGCCGCGAGATCGAGCACGTGGTCGCCCTCGAACGGGCTTCCATGGACGTAATCGGGCGCGGCTGAGATCGATGTCGAGCGTGCGCGTGCAGATCGGCGGCGTCGGTGGAGCGCCGGGTAACAACGTCGTCAAATCGCTGCGCGCATCGGCGAGCGGCGACTACCTCATAGGGCAGTCATCTTCCCCAGCCGATTTGTTCCTAACCGATGTCGACGAGGCTCATCTGGTTCCCGAGGCGGGCGGTCCCGTCTACAATCAGGTCCTGCTGGCGCTTCTGGAGAGGACTGGGCCCAGTTTGCTACTCGTGCAGCACGATTTTGAGGTACGCGCGGTGTCACGGCTGCGCGATGAGATCATCGCGCGGGGGGTTGCAGTTCCGCTGCCTGCCCAGCGAACGGTCGAGGTGTGTGTCGACAAGTACCAGTCGTATGAGATCTGGGCGAAGGCAGGATTGCCTGTGCCTGCAACGGCGCTTCTCAACTCGCGCGCCGACCTCGACGAGGCAATCACGAGACTTGGTCCTGAGGTTTGGCTGCGGGCGATCGAGGGCGGCGGCGGTAGTGGCGCTATTGCCACTGACTCGGCGGATTTCGGCAGTGCGTGGATCGACCGCTTTGAGGGATGGGGTGCTTTCACGGCGGCGAGCATGCTCGGGCGCAACAGCATCACGTGGCAATCAGTCTGGTGGGAGGGAGAGCTGATCGTCGCCCAGACCCGCCGTCGTTACGAGTGGGCATTCTCGAACCGTGCACCCGCGGGAGTCACGGGTGTTACACGGGTCGCGGCCACGGTTGCTGACCCTGCGATTGACGAGTTGGCGCGCGCCTCGATACTCGCGATCGACCCCACTCCACACGGTGTCTTCGGCGTCGATATGACATACAGCCTCGACGGCATCCCGCACCTAACGGAGATCAACATCGGCCGCTTCTTTACAACGATCTACTTCTTCACTCGCGCCGGTTTGAACATGCCCATGATCCTACGAAACCTAGTTATCGACGGCACCCCGCCCAGGCTCGAAAAGCGTGTCAACCCGCTCCCCGACGGGCTAGTGTGGATTAGGGGTATGGATGTTGTACCTACCCTCACAACGCTCGATGAGCTTCGAACATTGGAGCGGCAGACGCTTGCTTGGGAGCGTCCTTCTGCGTGACGTCGCCAGATTCGGCTTTCGTTGCCGCAGCGAGGAAGATCTCGTAGTCACGAATGTAGTCGCCAGCATCATATGGGTGAGAAGCTAGTACCAGCAACACGGAGTCCGGGCCATAGTGAAATTGACTAGCCCAAACCAGCGGCGGTACATACAGGCCGAGCGTGGGTGAGTCGAGTGTGACCTCGGTCCGACGCGTGCCGTCGTCAACCGCCACGGTCATGCTTCCTGAGACGCAGACGAGAAACTGGTGGCAAACCCTGTGAGCGTGCTCTCCTCGAACCTCCTGATTGGGCACGTCGTAGACGAGGAACCACCTTCTGGGTGCGAATGGAACAGCATCGTCCGGAAGGTCGCCAGCGGTCAGACTTCCCCTCAGGTCTGAGTATTCTGCAAAGCGCTCCAAACGGACACCGCGCACACCCAGATCGACAGCGGCCGGCGAGCTGGGCAAAATGCGTTGGTCGCTGGTATCCGCGGCCCGCGTCTCAGAGTAGCCTACGATGTAAGCTGGGTTCCCGACGACGATGGCGTTTGGCGGTACCGAGCGTGTGACCACTGCGCCGGCGCTCACGTTCGCTCCGCGTCCGATCTCGACTCCGGTCAAAATGGTGGCGTTGGCTCCGATGGAGGCCCCAGCATTGACGACGGTGCGTTGCCCGTCGTCAAGATATGCGCCGCACTGGTTTGGTTCGCTCGAGAAGGTCGCGTTAGTTCCCACGATGACGTCGTCACAGAGCTTGACCCCGCTCGAAAGGCGAGCGCCGCTGCCGATCTTTACACGGTCGCCAATACTGTTGTCGCGATCGACAAACGCGCCATCCCCCACTTCGCAGCCGGCACCAATTCGGGCGCCCGCGAGAACGTGCGCAAACGCAAGGATACGGGTGTTCTCACCTATGTCGTCACTCTCGCACAGGGCCTGTCTATGTATGAAGGCGTCAGACATCCACTTGCCGCTTTGGGATTTCGATGACGTCGCGGACAATCGCTCCCGGACGCCTCTTGATCGTGTCATAAGCTCGCCATACATACGAGCCGATGATGCCAAGGCCCAGCGAGTTCAAGCTGAGGAAGAACAGCAGTATCAATATTGTTGTGGCATACCCGGGGACGGTTATAGCCCCGGTAATGCGCGTGACGAGCACAGTCGCTCCGAGGGCAGCACCAAGAGTCATGCCGGCGAGCCCCACTAGCCAAAGAAGTCTGACGGGAAGCTCAGTGAAGGCGAATACGCTGTCGGAGAGGTAGCGAAACTTGCGACGCAGTGTCCACCCGCTCTCCCCGGCACGCGGCAGGCGATCGTAGGGCACAAGCTCTCGCCTGAAACCGACCCAGAACAGCTGGGCTACGAGCGAGGTGTGAACGTCCTCGAGTGCGCACACCACGTCCCGGACGGGGGCGGTGCATGCGAACACGTCGACGCCTCCGGGCGGGATCTCCGCTAGTACAAACCGGCGATAGAGCATCCAGTAGAGCTTGGCGAGCCCGTCGTTGCGGTCGTTGCGACTCTTCCGCTGCCCGGCCACCACGTCCACGTTCCCGGCCGCCAGTCGGTTGAGAAACGTGACGACGAGCTCGGGGGGCTCCTGGAGATCGGCCGCCATCACCGCGATGTAGTGCCCGCGGGCGACTGACATGCCGGTGCGGATCGCTGCAAATGCGCCAAAATTCCGGGAATGCTCGATGATTCGAGCATCCACGAGGCCCGGGAGCAGAGCATCCTGCAGCCGAGCGCTGGAGTCATCCGGGCTCCCGTCGATCACGAAGATGGCCTCAAGTCCACCGTTGACTTGCGTTGCGATGTTCGCAATCGTCTCCACGAGAACAGCTATCGAGCTGGCGTTGCGGTAGATCGGGACGACGAGCGTATTAGCCGGGGTGTTCACTTACAGACCTCAAGGCACGCATCTATCACGGACTCGATCTCGGCGTCGGTCATCTGCGGGTAGATTGGCAGCGACAGCTCGCGGGCGGCGATTCGTCGGGAGACCGGCAAGTGCTCTCGGTGGCACGGAGATATGCCGCGCGCGGCAGGCTGATCAGAGCACAGGAACGGATAATGGCGACCGATGCCGATTCCAAGTTCGCTTAGGCTTGTCGCGACTGCCTGCGGATCGCCCTCGATCACTTCGACCGGGAAGAGATGGTGAGCCGATCGGCCGCCAGCGGGCTGCAATGGACGAAGCGCGCTACTGCGGAGAGCTTCGACATATTGGTGGGCGATCAGGCGCCGCCGTGCGAGCCACTGCTCGAGGCGAGGCATAAACGCCGACCGCAGGATCGCGGCATGCAGCTCGTCGAGTCGGCTGTTGAGTCCTATCTCCTCATGTTCGTACTTTCCGCTCTGGCCATAGTTGCGCAGACGTCTTGCATGCTCAGCCACTGCGGCGTCGGCGGTCAGGACGACTCCACCATCCCCCATTGCGCCGAGGTTCTTAGTCGGATATAGGCTGGTGCCGCAAGCGATACTTGCGGCACCAGTTGCCCGACCGTCACGTTCAGCGCCGACCGACTGCGCGCAGTCCTCGACGAGGGTGATCTCATGCTCCGCCGCGAGCTGCTCGAGACGACGAAGATCCATAGGGTGCCCGTAGAGATGCACGGGCATCAACGCGCGGATCGAGCGGTCCGCGCTCAGAACAGCCTCTGCCTGCTCGAGATCGAGGCCGCCAGACTGATCGACGTCGCACCAGACCGGCTCGCACCCGGCGCGAATGATTGCGAGAGTGGTCGCGAACGCCGTCAAGGGCGTCGTGAGCACACGTGCGCCGGGCGGCAGGCCGGCGCATCGCAGCGCGATCTCCAGGGCATCGAGCCCGCTCGCCACACCTATGGCGTGCGGAATCCCCCACCACTCGGCAAGTTCGCGCTCGAATGCCCGGACCTCCTCGCCGAGCACAAGCCAGCCACTACGCCCGACGCGGTCGACCGCGGCCATCGCGTCCTCGCGGACCTCCTGCCACTGAAACGCGAAGTCGTTCGCGGGGACCCGGACTCGCGCACGATCGAGCACGGCGACAGCCTATCTAGTGGAGGGCTGGATAGACATCGGGGGTATCCCCTGGTTGGGATCAGAAGCCTTTGGCGGAAGCGCGGGTGTTGATGGTCTGTCGGCGCGGCGAAGGCCACAGAGGACGCAATGGGCTGCAGTTGTGGGGCTCGAGTTGCTGAAGCAGATGCTTACGACATTGGCGGGCGCCTGCAGCCTCCGAGATATTGTGGCTGACCGCCGGCTGTCGCGAGATAGGACACCCCGCATCTTCCCGGCGAGGATGCGACCGCGGCCGTTCATGGGTTTAGCATTCACGCACAACCCCACGAGACGGTGCCCGAGGGCACCCGCTTGGTTTGGTCAGCTCCGCCCCGGCTGCTCGCGCAAGGCATCGCGCCCATCAATGCCGTCAAACAGCTCCGCAGCGGAAACCCCGAGCGCCCGTGCGAGCTTGGAGATAGTTCGAACGCCCGGCTCGCGCTCGCTGCGCTCGATCTTGGCGACATGGGTCATGTTGAGGTCAGAGCAGTGGGCCAGGCGTTCCTGGCTCAGATTGCGCTCTTGCCTGATGCGCCGTAGGTTGGCGGCGAAGATGTCGAGCGGGTCGGGCATCGCCCGACCATGCTTGGGCACCTGTCCCAATTGTGCTAGATACAGTTGGGACAGTGAGATGCCGGTAGATGCTGACCGCGGAGTTCGAAAGACGTCTTGCGGCGTGAGCAAAGGCCGTAGCGCGAGCCCCATGCGGGGCCGAGTCTCGCGTCATCGGTTCTTGGAGATGCAGCGCGCACGCATCATGGAGACGGCGGTGCAGGTTGTCAGCCAGAGGGGGTTTGGGGGCGCCACAATCGAGGCCGTGGTCGCGGGCGCAGGCGTGTCGCGCTCCACGTTCTACGAGGTCTTCGACGACTTCGACGCCTGCTTTTTGGCGGTGCTGGACTCCGGGATGCGCCGATCGATCGTGCTGATGTCCGAAGCCTACGATCGGGGCGCGTCGTGGCAGGAGAAGATGCTCGCTGGATTAGCGGCGCTGCTGGCCTTCCTGGACTCCGAGTCGCTGCTCGCGCGCGTCTGTCTGGTGGAGGCGCTCGCCGCAGGCCCGTCTGCGCTTGAGTACCGAGCGCGGGAGCTCGAGTTGCTCAAGCACATGGTTGACGCGGCTTTGGCGAGGGCTCCGGGAGGCCACCAGACCTCGCCGCTGGCCGCCGAGGCGATGGTCGCCTCGGTGGTCGGGATTCTCCACGCCCGACTGGTCACTGGTGAGGCGCCGCCGTTTCTCGACATGCTCGGCTCCTTGGCTGCCCTGGTCATCGCGCCGTATGTGGACGGGCAACCTAGGGTCGAGCAGATCAACAGGGCGGAACAGCTTGCGCAGGTCAGCTCTCAGCAGCATGCATCATCGCGGCAATCCATCATGACACTCCCAAATACGTTGCGCGTGCCGGGCGCGTACAGGGCACGCGACTGCCTGCTCTATGTCTCCGAACATCATGGTGCCAGCAACCGCGCCATCGCGGACGGGATCGGAATCGCGCACCACGGGCAGATGTCTACGCTGCTTGGACGCCTAGAGCGGGAGGGTCTGCTCACCAAACATGCCGCAGGAGCCGGGCGCCACAACGCTTGGTGGCCGACGTCCGAAGGCAAGCTGATTTCGGATGCCCTGAAAGCCATGCAGTGAGGCGAGTTGCGCATTGGGCCGCCTCGACATCCGGACGGTTACATGGGCGTCGTCCACACGACCTTGCCGCTAGCGATCCAAGCCTTCATATTCATAGACGACAACGGTCCGCCGCATGAGTCGTTCCAAAATCTAGGATCGTTCTCCTTTGCGCCGTCTTGACCGCCGTCGACCTCGCCCAATATGTTGACGGCGATGAGCCGAGTCGCAACCGGCGTGCGGTGTCGCGGAGGGGAGGTTCGCATCGAAGCGATTGCGCGAACGGTCGTCGGGTGATCTCAGGACAATGGACCATTGAGAGACGCTCGCTAGCAATAGGTGCCACCGCTTGACCACGTGTGGCTCGCGCTGTTGAATGCAGCGCCTTGTCTGCTCAGGCGCCCGCCGAAAATATCTATGAGGCAAGCACACAAGTCGCAGGAGATTGCAGTTGAGCAGGTTGAAAACAGACCCGCAGGGCCATGATGTGGTGCTCGACACGCAGCGTGCCATAGCGGGGCGGTTGCGGGCTCGCCAGGCTGAGATTGAGGAGGCCATCTTCAGTCGAGTCGACTCTGTATCCGACTCAACGGGGAGCGACGACGACGCGTATGTCGCCGGACTGCGTACTGCCGTCTCCGCCGCTGTCGAATACGGTCTCGCGGATCCCGCATGGTCACCGCAGCCTCCTTTAGCGGTGCTCGCGCAGGTACGCCGCGCGGCTGAGCTCGGTGTTGGCCTGGAGACGGTCCTGCGCCGCTTTGTTGCAGGTCACGGCTCGTTCGTTGAGTTCATCATGGAGGAGGCGTATCGCGACGGCCACCAGGTCGACCACCGCGTGCCGCGGCACATGCGAAAAGCGCAAGAGCTTCTTCTCGCGCGCCTGACGGATGCCGCAGCCAGCGAGCACCGGCGGGCACTCTCGCTCGTGGCCGACTCGCCTGAGCGTCGCCGTGCCAATCTCGTGCGGGGCCTGCTCGATGGTCAGCACGCGGATTGGCGCGGGTTGGGATACGAGCTTGACGGCGTTTGGCATCTCGGGTTGATCGCAACTGGTGGTGGCGTTAGAGCGGCGCTCTCGAAGCTGCAGATGCACGTCGGCTGCGAACTCCTCTTGGTTCCCGGACAGCAGGGCGGGTCTTGGGCGTGGCTCGCGAGCGCCCACAGGGATCGTCTTTCCGAGATCGGGCAACTATCGGGCCGGCTACCATTGGGGGGCGCAGTGGCGATCGGCGAGCCTCGGCAAGGGTTGGGCGGATGGCGGGTGACGCATGAGGAAGCAAAAGCGGCGTTGCCCGTCGCCCTCTGCCGAGGCGAGGGCGTAACCCGCTGCGCAGATGTCTTACTCGAGGCCGCTCTGCTTAAAGACGGCCACCTACAAAACCTGGCGCGCGAGGTGTATCTCTCGCCTCTTCATAACCTACTGCGCGACAGCGCGGGCGTCATCCATGAGACGCTGCGGGTCTACTTTGCGTCAGGTAACAACGTGAAGGTGACCGCGGCTCGACTGGAAGTGGATCGGCGCACCGTTTGGTACCGCTTGGACAAGGTCGAGAAACGACTCGGCTTCCCCTGTGAGATGCGTCGCGCCGAGCTCGAGGTCGCGCTGCGCCTCGCGGCACTCGATGCCGCACAGAGCCATCCAAAGGAACACAATCACAGACAGTGAGCAGCGCAAAGTCGATGCCCGAGATTGCGGTTCGTAGACGCGGACTGCCACAGCGAGCCAACGTGTTGGACCGTCGAGATACGAAATCACGGAACGTGTCCGCTGTTGGGCATAGACATCGAACGCAGCATGTATGAGCATCGCGTCCTCAAGGAGGCTTGGGGCGACCAGCCCGGTCTCAGTCGGTGCTCGAGCGAGTCTCAAGGGGCGGCGCTCTGCGCGCCGAGACCGATACCAAGGGGAGTGTTCACAGATGGGATCTATGACCAGACTGCGGCGTCAGCGTCGTTTCCTACAGGACAATGATGTTACAGGCATGAGGCCCAGTACGGCCGCTAGCAGGCTCACGCTGCCCGTCTGGCGCAGAAATAGCCCGACGTCCCTGGCCCTGCTCGTCGGTTTGATGGCACTCGCATACCTGGTGTGTGCCGTCGGCTCCGCACAGGCAGATGTCAATATGCGTGGGCGACTTGAACCCAGCCAGTCTCTCGCGAGCACCATGCCTGGTGGTATTAAACCACTTGCAACGTCTGCGAATGGCACCTATAGGTGTGCCGATACATACTCCGTCGTTGGTAACTGGTACTACTACTTCGCCATCGGCAACTGCCCCGCTGGTGCGGAACTAGAAGTGGTCTCGTATGCGTCTGAAAACACGAAGACCCATGAACATTCCTATGGCGGCTTTATCAACGGCGCATTCAGCGGCTGCGGCTGGATCGACACTAGGTACCCAGTTGAAAAACTGAATAGCAACTCCCACAGCGCATGTGCAGGTAGCGGTTCGAGTCGCGAATTCAAAGTCGAAGAATCGACGTTTATGGAAAAATACAATCACGACCTAGTGGGAGAGGGCACTCCGGTCGGCAACCCAAAGCCCTGTCCGGAGTATGCAAACTATAGGCCCTGGAGCGAAGGCAATGTAGAGAAAGAACTAATACGCACAGCACCGGCATATGCGGCAAGCGGTCCAGGGTCAAGATATCCAGCCATCAAGTGGCGCTATGTCACCAAATACGCGAGTACTGACGGCACCGGGAAATATGTCATGGTAGAAGATGACCGAATCACGGGGGCCGAAGGTAATTGGGTCTTCGTCCCGCTCTCTTGCCTACGGAACAAAGCATCCGAACTGCCGGAAAATCCCGGCGAACAACTACCGCCACCACCCACGGCGACCACGGGCGGATTCAGCAACGTGACCACCACATCAGCCACGCTGTCCGGCTCAGTCAATCCCAACGGACTGGAAACTCACTACTACATCGAGTGGGGACGTGAAGCCAGTAAACCATACGAAGCGTTCGCTCCCACTCCTTATCCCGGGGAAGATGTCGGCGCCGGAAACGAAACGGTCAACCGAAGTGTGGCGGCGACGGGGCTCAAACCAGGCACACTGTATTACTACCGTATCGTGGCCCAAAGCCCAGCCGGGACGGGCGAAGGCGGATTGGCGTCGTTCACGACGGTGGCGGAACCGCCTGAAGCAACCACCGAAGCGGCGTCGGAAATAAAGCCTCTACAGGCGCAGTTTAATGGGAGCGTGAACCCCAAGGGAACACCTACTACGTACTACTTCAAGTACGGCAAGACGATCTCCTACGGCTCCAAGACAGAACCTGAAGGCAATGCCGGCTCAGGACAGAGCGCAGTGGGCGAGAGCAGCACTGCGGCCCTTGAACCGGGTACTACCTACCACTACCGCATCGTGGCCCACAATGAAGGCGGGACAGTCGAAGGCGGTGATCAAGAATTCAAAACGCCAGGTCCGGTCGAAGCGGTCACATCGGCCGCATCCGGGGTGGCGGAAGAACAAGCAACACTAAACGGCACCGTCAACCCGCGTGGCTATGACGCCAAATACTATTTCCAATACGGGAAGACGATCTCCTACAGCTCCAAGACGGAACCTGAAGGCGACGCTGGCGCAGGGCCGACCCCCGTGCTTGAGAGTGCAAAACTGGCCGGGTTGCTACCTGGCACGACCTATTATTTCCGGCTTGTTAGTACAAGTGGCGGCGTAACTAGCTACGGCGCCAATCAAACTTTCACGACCCAATATGAACCACCTGACACGCGATGGGTAGATTACACCGTTGGCACCGGCGAAACTAGCGTATTTTACAGAAATGGCAGCGGTGCACTTGCATGGTGGCAATGGCATCCTAAAACCGGCTGGGAAGAAGGCGTACTTGGTGGTCATGTAGCCGCGGGTACGACGCCGTCTGTGGTGTACACGCCCGGGGATGGCGAAACGAGT
>Ga0209624_10003281_pt1 | contig 11515 bp, 9 predicted proteins | sample JacPinW_OM2H0_O1_FD_188565 | JGI IMG/M metagenome (GOLD analysis project Ga0209624, IMG submission 188565) | Forest soil microbial communities from Algoma, Ontario, Canada - Jack Pine, Ontario site 1_JW_OM2H0_O1 (SPAdes) (version 2) | ecosystem: Environmental > Terrestrial > Soil > Boreal... | reverse complement strand
CACTTAGCGGTCAGCGAACAAGTTTGCTCAAAACGACGGCGCAACTGATGTCAATTGCATCAGTTGGATGCTGCGCCCGTTCGATTCCGAAATCGAATCCAATTTGCGTCGGTTCCAGAATTGCGACTATGCATGGCAGCATCCAGATGCGCGCAGCACAGCCGGCGCGCAAACCGAACTAAGCGCCTCTCGACAAAAACGATTTTCCGCGCCGCACAATTTAGTTGGCTGCACGCCGCCGATGTGCACGCGGCATTTTCGTTTTCTCGCCCCATTTCGTTCAAAGAGTTGGGAAACTCTCCACCGTGACGCTCGCCGCAGCATTCTACGCGAAGCGAAATTTTCGCAGCAGCGAAAATTTTGACGGCGGTGCGAGAACAGTGGTGTGCGTGCGTTGAACTTCGTTTTGGTGACATTCCCCGGGAATCCAGCAAAGAGGCGAGCGCCAATGGCCCCCACCGTCGTGAGCCGTTTGCATCAGGACAATGTCATGCCGCTTCGGAAAGGCCGGCGCTTGATATCGGTACGGCCTGTCGAATGTTCCGGCAGCAGCGTGTATCGGAGCCGCAATTCACGCCGCGCGACCCGGAGCGAGCCTTCCGCCTCGATCGGAAAGCGACTTTTCGACATTGTGCTCGCGAGCGCAGCCTTGGTTTTCTTTGCGCCGTTGCTGATAGCGGTCGCCATCGCGATCAAAGTGACGTCCCGGGGGCCGGTGCTGTTCTATCAATACCGATATGGCTATCGGAACCGGTTCTTCAAGATTTATAAGTTCCGTTCGATGCGTATCGATGCATGCGATGCCGCCGGTGTGAGGCAGACGGTGCAGGGCGATTCCAGGATCACGCCAATCGGCAGTCTTCTGCGGAAGACCAGTCTTGATGAAATCCCGCAACTCATCAATGTCATCAAGGGCGACATGTCGCTGGTCGGACCCCGTCCGCATGTTCCGGGGATGCTCGCCGCACAGCTGCCGTATGAAGACCTCGTGCCGTATTACTTTCAGCGGCATACGGCTCGCCCCGGAATCACCGGTCTTGCGCAAGTCAGTGGCTGCAGGGGCAGCACCATCGAGCCCAATCGCGCGATCTCGCGGATCGATTACGATCTCAATTACATCGAGAAATGGTCGTTGCGCATGGACATCATGATCCTCGCGCGCACGATCCGCCGGGAATTCCTGTCAGGCAGCGGATTCTAGATCGGCTGAAGATCCAGACCACATTGGGGGGCGAAATGAGCAGGGCGCGCGGCCGCATAATTCCTGTTATCCTGTCCGGCGGCACAGGTTCGCGGCTTTGGCCGTTGTCCCGCGAAGCCTATCCGAAGCAATTGCTTTCCCTGCTCGATGAAAAAACGCTGTTGCAGCAGACCGCTCTGCGCGTCGCCGATCCGTCGCTATTTGCGAATCCGATGGTGATAGCGAATGCGGAGCATCGCTTCGCCATCGGTGAACAGCTGAGCGGGGTCGGGATATCAGATCCGACCATCGTGCTGGAACCGTTCGGCCGAAATACAGCGCCTGCCGTGGCGATCGCCGCACTTCTGGCAAGCGAGGCAGATCCCGATGCCGTCATTCTGGTGATGCCGGCGGACCATTGGGTGCCCGACCACGCGGCATTCCGGGCTGCCATATCGGCGGGCCTCAAGGCGGCGCAGCGCGGGCGATTTGCTTTGTTCGGTTTGCGTCCCACGGCGCCCGAAACGCGATTTGGCTACATTCACAGGGGCGAACGGTTTGGTGATGTTCCCGACGTCCATGACGTCGCCGGCTTTGTTGAAAAGCCGGATCGGGCCGTCGTGGAACATCTCCTTGCCGATAACGAACATCTCTGGAACAGCGGAATATTTCTGCTGCCGGCCCGGTCGTTCATCGACGAACTCGGGATGCGTGCGCCCGACGTGCTGGCGGCATGCCGCGATTCATTAGCAGCCGCAACTCGCGACCTGGATTTCCTGCGCCTGGAGGAGAGCGCCTTTGCAGGATGCCCGTCGATATCGATCGATTATGCCATCATGGAGAAGACCGAAAGGGCGGTGGTGGTGACGACGCCCTTTGACTGGAGTGATATCGGAAGCTGGTCGGCGCTGTGGGCCATGGGCGACAAGGACCGGTCGGGCAACGTCGTGGTCGGCGACGTCGTCCTGGAAGACGTTTCCCGCTGTTATGTGCGTGGGGAGGGTCCGCTTGTGGCGGCGCTTGGCGTCGATGATCTCATCATCACCGCAACGCCGGATGTCGTCCTCGTGACCACCCGAAGCCGCGATCAGGACGTCGGCAAGCTGGTCGAACGGCTCAAGAACAACGGCCATCGCTCCGCGACCCAGACGCTCAATGTGCATCGGCCGTGGGGCTACTACCAATCGATCCACGCCGGTGATCGATTCCAGGTCAAACGCATTACCGTCAATCCCGGCGCCAAACTGTCATTGCAAAAGCACTTCCACCGTGCTGAGCACTGGGTCGTGGTCAATGGAACCGCCATCGTCACCCGCGACGACGAGGAGATTTTGTTGCGTGAGAACGAATCGGTGTTCGTCCCGCTCGGCTGCATGCACCGCCTTGAAAATCCCGGGAAGGTGCCGCTCAATCTGATTGAGGTGCAGTCGGGGCCCTATCTGGGCGAGGATGACATCGTCCGCATGCAGGACATCTATCACCGGGTTTGATCGCTATTTTTGCGCCCTGTCGGGCGTTGCCAGCGAAACCGTATGGGGAAGAGCCAAATGAATCTTGACGCCAGCAAGCTTGCAATCGAGAGACTGCCGGAATGACAGCAAGGCAGCGAACCAAAGAGTTGTTGAAGGAAACGTTTCCATCGGTCTGGCTGCGTTGGCATTTCATGCATCTTCCGAAATCTGCGGAACAGGAGCTGTTGTATCTCGACAGGATTGTGCCGAAGGGAGCGGTGACGGTCGACGTCGGAGCCCATTGCGGTCTCTACACCCGCAAGCTGGCGCGTCTTTCAAGCAAGGTTCATGCGTTCGAGCCGACCCGCCGGATGGCCGACATTCTGCGGCGGACGTCGGCGTCGAATGTGAGCGTTCATGAGATCGCGCTATCAGATCAAACCGGCAATGCCGAATTATTCGTTCCGGAGGGCGAACGGGAGCCGGTTTACGGCCTCGCATCGCTCGAGCCCAAACTCGGTTCGTCGAACGAGCGGGTTGTTTCGATCAACGTCCCCACCGTGCGCCTTGACGCGATTGTTCATCAGGACGTCGCCTTTGTGAAAATCGACGTCGAAGGACACGAGCTGAACGTATTACATGGAGCGGTTGAACTTCTCGAACACTGCCAGCCGGTGTTTCTGGTCGAAGCGGAGGACCGGCATCGGAGCGAAGCGACCCGGTCAATCTTTGAATTCTTCGAGAACAGGTTCTATCGGGGCTTCTTCCTGAAGGAGGGCAGTGCAGTTCCGATCGACCGGTTCGATCCCGAGGATTTGCAGGACGCCGATGCACTGCTCCCGGACGGAGGCCGCAAAAGTGGCCGGTCCTACGTCAATAATTTTTTCTTTTTTCCACAACATCTGGACGGAGAGTCGATGCTGAACGGTTAGTCGGTGCGGGACGTCAGCGCTTGGAAAATCAACGCCACAAGTCTGTGGCAGAAATCATCGGACAGGGTTGTCAATGCGTATTGCCATGATAGGCGCCGGCTATGTCGGGCTGGTGTCGGGGGCGTGTTTTTCCGATTTCGGGCATCATGTCAGTTGCGTCGATAGCGATGAGGACAAGGTAACCGCGCTCAACAGCGGGGAAATTCCGATTCACGAGCCCGGACTGGCCGATCTCGTCGCCAGCAATGTGAGGCAGGGCCGCCTCACATTCGGTAGCGACATGAAGTCGGCGGTCGGCAACGCCGAAGTGGTATTCATCGCGGTGGGAACTCCGTCGCGCCGCGGCGACGGTCATGCCGATCTGTCCTATGTCTATGCGGCGGCGGGCGAGATCGCGCGGGCTCTTTCGAAATTTGCTGTCATTGTGACCAAATCGACAGTTCCGGTCGGAACCAGCGATGAGGTCGAACGCCTGATACGCGAGCAGAATCCCGCGGCGGAATTCGCAGTGGTGTCGAATCCGGAGTTTCTGCGGGAAGGTGCTGCGATTCGTGACTTCAAGCATCCCGATCGAATTGTGATCGGGACCAACGACGCCCGCGCGCGGAAGGTCATCACCGAAGTCTACCGGCCGCTTCACCTCAATGCTCCGCCAATCCTCTATACGGATCGCCGCACGGCGGAGCTGACCAAATACGCGGCCAATTCCTTTCTGGCCACCAAAGTCGCCTTTATCAACGAGATCGCCGATCTTGCCGAAAAAGTCGGCGCCAATGTCCAGGAAGTCGCGCGGGGAATCGGCCTCGATAACCGCATCGGTTCCAAATTCCTGCACGCCGGGCCGGGGTTCGGCGGATCCTGCTTCCCGAAGGACACCATGGCGTTGATCAAGACCGGGCAGGATAACGAGACCCCGTTGCGGATTATCGAGACCGTCGTGGCGGTCAATGATCAGCGCAAGCGGGCGATGGCGCGCAAGGTGGCAAATGCCTTCGGCGGTAATTTACGGGGAAAATCCATCGCGGTTCTGGGCGTCACGTTCAAACCCAATACTGATGACATGCGCGATGCGCCGTCGATCCCGCTGATCACGGCGTTGCAGGATATGGGCGCCGAAGTCCGGGTTTTCGATCCGGTTGGCATGTCGCAGGCGAGGAAGGTTCTCGAGAACGTCATTTTCTGCGAAAATGCCTATGACTGCGCGAAAGGCGCCCATGCGCTCGTCATCGTGACGGAATGGGAGCAGTTTCGCGCGCTCGATCTGAAGGAAATGGCGTCGATCATGGCAAGTTCCGTGATCGTGGATCTGCGGAATATCTATTCCCCGGAAGAGGTGATGCGGAACGGATTTCATTATTGCGGGGTCGGGCGCCCGAAGTCGCTGGCTTACTAGCTCGCGGACGGGCGCAGGATGGCATCCGCCACGCCCGGAGGGAGTTTCGAGTATCGCTTGACCCAATCCGCGGATAAATCATTGTTGTCAGGACTGAGCGGTTGTCATGAGTGGAATGTCAGATCATGCGATTCTGGTGACCGGGGCGGCCGGCTTTATCGGATTTCATGTCGCGCAGCGGTTGCTCGAAGCGGGACGGCACGTCGTCGGCCTGGATAATCTCAACAGCTATTATGATCCGGCGTTGAAGCAGGCCCGACTCGATCTGCTGGAGAATTGTGCGGGTTTCAGCTTCCAGAGGCTGGATCTGGCCGATCGAACGGCGATCAAGGAGCTGTTCGCGCGGTACCGGTTCCCGGTCGTGGTCCATCTCGCGGCACAGGCCGGTGTCAGATATTCGCTGCAGAATCCGCAGGCCTATGTCGACGCCAATCTTGCCGGTTTCATGAACATCCTTGAGGGATGTCGAAACAACGATTGCCGCCATTTGTTGTTTGCGTCATCGTCGTCAGTCTATGGCGCCAACACCAAATTGCCGTTCTCGCCACGTGATAATGTCGATCATCCGATCAGCCTCTATGCGGCAAGCAAGAAGGCCAATGAATTGATGGCTCATTCGTACAGCCATCTCTACGGGATTCCGAGTACCGGGCTGCGGTTCTTCACGGTTTACGGTCCGTGGTATCGACCCGATATGGCGCTGTTTATTTTCGCCAAGGCGATCATCGAAGGCCAGCCGATCAAACTGTTCAACCAGGGCCAGATGCGGCGCGATTTTACCTATGTCGATGATGTCACCGAAGCCCTGGTGCGCCTAATCGATCATGTCCCGCAAGGCAATCCGCGCTGGTCGGGTGCGGCACCCGACCCCGGATCAAGCGCCGCGCCGTGGCGTATCTACAATATCGGCAACAACAAACCAGAAGAATTGACGCGGGTCGTTGCGATCCTCGAGCAGGAGTTGGGACGCAAGGCCGAAAGGCATCTGCTGCCGATGCAGCCGGGCGATGTCCCGGCGACCTACGCCGACATCGATGACCTTGCCCGCGACGTCGGTTTTCGCCCCGCGACAGCCATCGAGGAAGGCATCCGTCAATTTGCGGCGTGGTACCGAAGCTATCATGATGTGTGATGGCTGGGGTAGGGTGTCGCGAGGACTCCGCACGGCCGATAAATTCAGTCATATCATATATTGACAACGCGCGCAGAGTTCGGCGTCGCGACACGGCAAGGTTGCCAGAAACAGGAGAATTTCGTGCGATCGATCGGGGCGACTTTGATTTTGGTTCTGATCGTCGCGATACCGGTGCCGGCGCCGGCGGCCGAGTTGCCGTCGCGCAAGCCGGGGTTGTGGCAGGTCAGGACCAGTATCGGAAGCAGCAACGCGCCGACCCCAGTGGTCCAGCAATGCATCGACGCCGCCACCGACCAGATGATGCAGTCGAGCGCAGGCCCCTTTGCCCCGGCGGCGTGCCCCGAGCGCGACGTGCAGAGATCGGAGAATTCGATCACGATCGATTTCACCTGCGCGGTTGGCGGAAAGCCCGCGACAGCACACTCGGTCATTACCGGGAGCTTTGACAGCGCCTATACGATGACGGTGACATCGCAAAGCGCGGAAATTCCCGACGGCAAGATGATCATGACGATGGACGCCAAATGGCTCGGCCCTTGCGCGGCGGACCAGAAGCCAGGCGACATTATCATGAGCAATGGCATGAAGATCAACGTTCCGGAAATGGAAAAGCGCAACATCTCGCCAGACGTTACGCAGCCATCGCGTTAGGAAGCCAAAACACACTATTCGAGCGCGCGGACATTCCAGGTCGCGTGACGAACGCCGGGCAAACCTTCCAGGCTGGCGACGACCGCGTCGAGTTCATCCGGTTCGATCGACAGGCTGACAAGCGTGGCGACGATTTCGGCGTCGTCGGCGGACCGATAGACCACGTCGGTATCTCGCACCGGATAATTGGCTGTTGCAAGTTTCTCGAGCAGGACTTCACGGACCGATGTCACGGAGCCGGAGTCGGTCGTGACCATCACATCATAGCTGGCTTCAGAGGTTTGTTCGTTGATGGGAATACGATCGATCGCGTTGACCAGCGGTCGAAGCAGCGTGTTGCCGCCAAGCACGAAAATCGTTAGCAACCCGGCCTGGGCGACCATATCCACGCCTGCGCAGCATCCAACCGCCGCCGAAGCCCACAGCGTGGCCGCGGTGTTGAGGCCTCGCACATTCATTCCCTCTTTCATGATCGCCCCGGCGCCGAGAAATCCGATTCCCGACACGACATAGGCGATGACGCGAACGCTTCCGTCAGCTCCATCCAGGTGATCTGCGAGATCGACGAACGCCGATGCCCCGACGGCGACGAGCACATTGGTTCGCAAACCAGCGCTTCGCTGGCGATATTGCCGTTCGGCGCCGATCAAGGTTCCGAGCACGAATGCCGTCAGCAGACTGACCAGCGTGTCCAGAAAGTCGTAAAGCTGAAACGTTTGAACGAACCGCATTATTTTCTCGATCAGGGATCCGCCGTTGCCCGAACGGGCTTGGCGCAGGCCGATCCCGAGGCGACAATCGCAGCTTGGCATCGGGCAATCAATGACATCGATGCCTGAAAGCCATGATATCAAAGACTAAACAGCCAAGGATTGAAGCTTTTATGTCGCCGGCGAGCCACGACGCGACCTTCCGGAAGCCCTTTTTTAACCCGGCCTGCGATAGGCTCCGGGCGATGGCGGGTACCTGATGGATCGCGCGTGGACGGAGCAAAGAACCCGGCGGCTCAACCCGGCGGCTTTTCATCGGGGTCGAAACTGACCATCCGGGAATCGTTTGACTGATGATCGCGCGCAAAGGCTTCGAGACTTGGTTCGAGACCTGCGTCGTGATCGCGGGATCGCTGCTGGCCGGCGCCGCCTACACCTGGTTTGCTGGCGAGGACATCAACTGGGATTGGCGAAACTATCACGAGTATAGTGCCTTCGCCCTGATCAATGGACGATTCAATCAGGATGTCGCACCAGGCGGCTTTCAGACCTTCCTGAACCCGCTTGCCTATGTCCCCGCCTATCTGCTGCGCCATTATGTTGGCGCGCCGTTCTGGGGACTGATATTGGGCGCGATCCACGGCCTCAATCTGGCATTGATCTATTGGTTCTCCCGCGTGCTCCTGGGCAGCGCGGCAAGCGGATGGACACTCGCGGCGTCGGTTGCGATCGCGGCGTTCGGCCCGATGACGTTATCCGAGGTCGGGACCAGCTTCGCCGATGTGCTCACGGCCCTGCCGGTTGTCGCGGGCCTGGGCTTGATTCTATCGATGAACACGCAGCGTCCGGCACGCTGCGTGGTCGCCGGATTGCTGATCGGCGCTGCTGTCGGACTAAAGCTCACCAACATGATTTTCTTCATTGGGGCGGGCGCTTCCCTGTTGTTCGCAGCTCGCCCTTTGGCCGCGATGGCATATTTCGCGGCCGGTGGCGCCATTGGAGCGCTCGGCACCGGAGGCGCGTGGTCCTGGATGCTATGGCGGGAGTTCGGAAACCCGGTGTTTCCGTTCTACAATACGGTGTTTCATTCTCCGGAAGCTCCGGAAGAGGCGTTCGCCGATTTGCGGTTCATGCCGCATGGTCTATGGGACGCCGCCGCTTATCCGTTCTACTGGCTGATCGGCAATCACCGCTCATCCGAATGGGCGTTTCGGGATCCGCGCTTCGCTGTCTTGTTCGTCGTGCTTGCTGTAAATGCGGGCGCAAGCCTGCTCTTAAGATTGAGGATTTTCGCGCGCCGGGACCTGCAATTCCTGCTGTTTTTCTTGGTCGCCTATGGAATGTGGCTGTTTGCATTTTCAATTCATCGCTATGCGGTGGCGCTGGAATTGCTCGCCGCACCGCTGATCGTCCTCTTGATTTCCCGTTCGCTGCGGGCGCTCAAACGTCTGTCGTCCAGGACAGACCGGCAACGATGGATCAATGGTTCGGCGATCACTCTCGCATTGGCCATCGCGCTCTGGTCGCAACCCGCGGATTGGTTCCGCCGCCCGTGGTCGGATCCATATCGGCCGCTGGTTTCCGGATCCTTTCTCACGCCGGCGACTTATCTTTTGATTGAAAAGCCGGTCGGCTATGCGGTGCCGCTGCTGTCGCCCGGCTCGCGCGCTTATCAAGTCGCCGACCTCCTGCTACCCATTGCGCCGGGAGGCTCGCTGGACCACCGTATTCGTGCGGGTCTCGCCCATCCGCTGCCGGGAGGCGTATGGGCCCTGCATCTTCGCGGCAGCCCGCCGCGGCAAGATCTGCTGGACGATTACGGTCTGCGCTTCGAGTCGTCGCGGCCGTGTGAGGTCATTCAGGGCGCAAACGACGTGGATATTGAAGCCTGCCCGCTTGTCGCGGCCGATCTATTACATCGATAACCCGGCCCGCATGGCCGCGATGGCGCGGCAACAGGCGGCACTTGAGCGGACCGCCGCGCTCCCATATGTTACGCGAAACCATACTTTTTCTGGTGTTCCAGCTGAGGGAACCGCAGTCCAGGCGGAGATCAAGGGAGATAACGATGAACCTCTTCGACCTCAACAAAGTAGCTCAGGCCATGGTCGCCACGGGCAAGGGACTTCTTGCCGCCGACGAATCCACTGGCACCATCAAAAAGCGGTTTGACGCGATCAAGGTCGAGTCCACCGAGGACTCCCGCCGCGACTATCGCGAGATGTTGTTCCGCTCCGACGCGCTGTCGAAATACATCTCCGGCGTCATCCTCTACGATGAGACCATCTGGCAAAAGGCCAGGGATGGGACCGCGCTGGTGAAACTGATCGAGCAGATGGGCTGCATCCCCGGTATCAAGGTCGACGAGGGAACCGAGCCGCTGCCGAATTGCCCCGGCGAACTCGTCACCGTCGGTCTCGACAAGCTGGCCGCGCGCCTTGCGGATTATTACAAACAAGGCGCGCGTTTTGCGAAATGGCGCGCGGTGATCGATGTCGGCAAGGATATCCCGAGCACGACCGCGATTCACGTCAACGCGAACGCGCTCGCGCGCTACGCGGCGCTGTGTCAGGCCGCCCAGATTGTTCCGATTGTCGAACCCGAAGTCCTGATGGACGGCGATCACGATATCGATCGCTGTTACGACGTCACCCAGCGCGTTCTCAACAAGACATTTCAGGAATTGCGTGTCCAGCGGGTCGCGCTCGAAGGCATGATCCTGAAACCGAACATGGTGGTATCGGGCAAGAAGAGCGCCAGGCAAGCTCCGGTCGCGGAAGTCGCCGAGAAAACCATACGCCTGCTGAAGAGCTGCGTGCCGGCGGCTGTGCCCGGCATTGCGTTCCTGTCCGGTGGTCAATCCGACGAGGAGGCTACCGCGCATCTTGACGCGATGAACCGGATCGGCGGGTTGCCGTGGAAGCTGACCTTCTCCTACGGCCGTGCCTTGCAGGCGGCGCCGCAGAAGGCATGGTCGGGAAAGGCCGAGAACGTCGCCGCCGGACAGCAGGCTTTCAACCATCGGGCGCGGATGAATTCGCTTGCCAGCAAGGGCGAATGGAACGCCAGCCTCGAACAGAAGCAGGCTGCGTAGGGCCTCCTCCGGCGAGCTATTGGACGTCGTATTCGTCCGGTCCCATCGCCCAGAGCCATTGATCGTGGCCGGAGGCGTAATTGCGGTTGGTCTGCGACGGATTGCGGTCGATCAGCGGCCGGCGAGAAGGAGCCCATCAAAATAGGGAGAACGGAGCCTCACCTGATTCAATCAAGGAGCGCCCAAGGCCACCGGCCGGCGTGATGCCTCCACCCCGGCGACGGCTCTTGCGACGGCGAAATGTGGCAACTATCTGACGTCAGAGGATTTAGCCATGTTGGACACTACCCGAGATACAACAGACACGGGAACGCCGCCGGCCAGCGCGCCCGAGCCTGTTCCGGCCAACGATCAAGCCCTGCTTGACGCCTATTCCAACGCGGTGATTGGCATCACCGAACGCATCGGACCCGCGGTCGTGCGGGTTGAAACCGGCTCGAAAACGCCCCAGTCGGGGGAGCGCGGAGGGCTCGGCTCCGGAATCGTCATTTCGCCCGATGGACTGGTGCTGACCAACAGCCATGTGGTCGGCGCCTCAAAGCAGATCAGGCTGCGGGACCATGAGGGTGTCGTCACCGACGCGCGCGTGCTCGGTGTCGATCCCGATACCGACCTCGCATTGCTGCGCGCTGACGGCACGCGCAACCTGCATTATGCCTCGCTCGGCAATTCAAAGAGCCTGCGTCGCGGCCAGCTCGTGGTCGCGATCGGCAACCCACTCGGATTTGAATCGACCGTCACCGCCGGCGTGGTCTCGGCGCTCGGCCGCTCGATCCGTTCGGCGAACGGCCGGACCATCGAAGACGTGATCCAGACCGATGCTGCGCTTAACCCCGGCAATTCCGGCGGTCCGCTGGTGTCGTCCGCCGCCGAAGTGATCGGTATCAACACCGCGATCATCAGCGGTGCGCAGGGCATCTGCTTTGCGGTCGCCAGCAACACCGCGCAGTTCGTGCTGTCGGAGATCAT
>Ga0209624_10003280_pt1 | contig 11516 bp, 12 predicted proteins | sample JacPinW_OM2H0_O1_FD_188565 | JGI IMG/M metagenome (GOLD analysis project Ga0209624, IMG submission 188565) | Forest soil microbial communities from Algoma, Ontario, Canada - Jack Pine, Ontario site 1_JW_OM2H0_O1 (SPAdes) (version 2) | ecosystem: Environmental > Terrestrial > Soil > Boreal... | reverse complement strand
CCGCCGCCAAAGCCGATCCCGCGCAATGGGCGAGCGCGGCCTGGACCGTCTATTTCCTGAGCGGCGGCAAGCCGCGTCAGACCGCGCCGTCTCGCCTGCTTTGGCGCCTGGCCGTCGAGGGATCGGGCTATCCCGACTGGTTGTGCGCGGAGAGCTATGGCGCAGTTGGTGATCTCGCCGAGATGCTTTCGTTGCTTCTGCCGGAGGGTATGGGCGGCGAAGAGGTTTCGCTCGACGTCTGGATGCGGGAGCGCCTGCTGCCGCTTCCCTCGCTCCCCGAGGAAGAGCGTTACACACGGCTCAAACAATGGGTCGGCGAACTCGCCACCGATGAGCGCCTCGCCTTCTTCAAGCTGATCACCGGGGAACTGCGCGTCGGTGTGTCGCGGCTGCAGGTGGTGAAGGCGCTGGCCGAAGTCGCGGGCGTGGGCGAGGGCCACATGGCCCAGCGGCTGATCGGTTATTCCCAGGCGCGGCGTATCCCTATGGCCGCGGATTTCGAGGCGCTGATTGGCGAGGTCCTGCATACGGAAGCGCAGACGCTCGACGCGGGCAAACCCTATCCGTTCTATCTCGCGCAATCGTGGAGCCGGTCGGTCGCCGAGATGCTTGCGACGCTCGGCCCGCCGTCGAACTGGATCATCGAGTGGAAGTACGACGGCATCCGCGCCCAGCTGCTCAAACGCGGCGAGAACTGGCGCCTATGGTCGCGCGGCGAGGAACTCATCTCCGACGCCTATCCCGATCTTGAGCCACTGGCGCTCGCGTTGCCTTCTGGCGCGGCGATCGATGGCGAGCTTGTGGTTCTCATCCCGCCCGAGCACCAGTTCGCGATCGATTCGCTCGACGGCCTCGCGATCTTTGCGAGCTTGCAGCAGAGACTCGGACGCAAGATCGTCAGCGACAAGACGAAGCGCGAATTGCCAGTCGCCTTCATCGCCTACGACCTGCTCGAGCACGAGGGCCGCGACCTCCGCACCGAACCTCAGCATGCGCGGCGCGCGCTCCTCGAACAGCTCGTCGATCGCCTGTTCACGGAGGCGAAGGCGCGCGGCGAGCGCCTGCCGATCCGCATCAGCCCGACCGTTACCGCCGACACATGGGAGGAGCTCGCGGAGAAGCGGGAACAGGCGCGGGCGCTTCTCCGCGAGGGGCTGATGCTGAAGGCGCGCGACGGCGCCTATGGGATCGGGCACCGCAAGGGCGACGACCGCACCGACGTGTGGTGGAAATGGAAGCTCGACCCGATGAGCGTCGACGCTGTTGTGATCTATGCCGAGCGCGGCCACGGCCGCCGCTCGGGCGTCTACACCGATTACACCTTCGCTGTCTGGAACGCCGGCGAAGAGGCCGGGACTCGTGAGCTGGTGCCGTTCGCCAAGGCGTATTCGGGCCTGTCGGACAAGGAAATTCACGAGATGGACGCAATCGTCCGCCGCACCACGCTCGAGACCTACGGTCCGGTGCGAAGCCTGAACCCCACGCAGGTTTTCGAGCTGGGCTTCGAAGGCATCGCGCCGAGTAAGCGCCACAAAAGCGGCGTCGCCGTTCGCTTCCCCCGCATGCTGCGCTGGCGGCGCGACAAGCCGATTGCGGAAGCCGACACGCTGGACGCGCTCAAGGCGCTGCTGGCCGCCGGACGGGGCGAGTGAGGCGAAGACGCGATCGGGGCTCGTCGTCATCGCGAGAAGCGCCGCAGGCGCGACGCGGCGATCCAGGGGATGACGCGCGATGCCCTATGATACCTGGATCGCCACGTCGCTGCGCTCCTCGCGATGACGACGATCACCTATGCGCGCCGTGTCAATCCTCGCCGCCAAGACGCAGGCACGGTTCATGCCGTCATCGCGAGGAGGCCGAAGGCCGACGTGGCGATCCAGGAGTCGGCGGGCGCCCTACGGTCCCTGGATCGCCACATCGCTGCGCTCCTCGCGATGACGCCTAACGTCAGGCGTTGAGCGTCTCATAAAGATCCGTCCAAAGAGGATTGTCACGCTCGATCAGCGCGAGCTTATCCTTTCGGCTCCCTGACTTGATCTGCTTTTCACGCGCGATCGCCTCGTCCATGCGCTCGCAGGGCTCGAACCAGACGAGCATCTTGCAACCATAGCGCTGAGTGAACCCCTTGATCGCGCTGGTTCGGTGCTGGAAAGCGCGCTGAGCGATGTCTGAAGTCACACCGGCATACAACGTCCCGTTACGTCGATTCGCCATGATGTAGACGGTAGGATGCTTCATGCCGCGAGCTTAGCGCAAGGCGCAAACTGGCTGGAGGCGTGCGCATCCGTCATCGCGAGGAGGCCGAAGGCCGACGCGGCGATCCAGGAGTCATCGGGCGCCCTACGGCTCCTGGATCGCCGCGTCGCTACGCTCCTCGCGATGACGAATGTGGACGCCCGCGCTCTCACACCTGACTGCCGATGACGTCGCGGCCATACCGGTCGCCCTCATAATTCTCGCCGATCGACATGGCGCAGATGAGCGACAGATGCCTGTAGGGCAGGCCGAATTCTTTCGCCCAGGCGTTGAACTGTTCTTGCATCTTGGCGAGGTCGCGTTTCGAAGTCGGCGCCTCCGCAATGTCGAGGCCGGCGCCGCGCAGACAGGCCGCCACGTCCTTCGTCGCCACGAAGGCGTCATAGCCCAAAAACCTGAGCAGCATCTGGCCGCTGTTTCCGCCGAGCCGGCTGCCTCGCTTGGCCAAAACCTCGAGCAGCCCGACCTCGTCGGAGGGCGGCCATGTCGAGAGGAATTTGCCAAAGAGCCATGCTCCTTCGCCACATCGAGCACGAAGCGCGCGTTCACGCGCACCGACCCAACCTTCGCGCCGTTGCGGACGATGCGGGCGTCCTTGGTCAGCTTGTCCCAAAAGTCGTCGGGCTCGAACGTGAGCCGCGACGGCTCGAAGCCGAGAAAAGCCTCCTCGAAGCCGGGCCATTTGGATTCGATCACGCTCCAGGCGAAGCCGGCCGAGAACACGCGCTTGGTCATCTCGGCGAGCACGCGGTCGTCCTTAAGCTTGCGCAACGCTTTGGGGTCCGGTTTCGGCGGCAAAAGGCGAGCGAGCGCTTCAGCGCCGCCTTTGCGCTTCTCGGCTCGGGCGCGGATGGTTTTGAACGCGATCACCCGGGAGATCCCTTAGTCTTGAAGCCGTTTCAGACTAGGCGCGGCCGATTCCGCACGCAATCGGCCTTGCGTCCCCTCGGATCACATGAGATTTGTCTTGGCCCCGCGGGCGAGAATTCCTAGCCTGCCGCCCACCCCTCGAGCCGCGCCCAAGCTGCTCCGAGGCGACACCGTCTCAGACCCGGAGAGAGCCCCTTGATCCGCTTCTATTTCAACACCGCGCCGAATCCGATGAAGGTCGCGCTGCTGCTCGAGGAGCTCGGCCTGCCTTACGAAGCCATTCCCGTCGATACGGCCAAGGGCGAACAGCACGAGCCCGGCTTTCGCGCCATCAATCCGAATGGCAAGGCGCCGGCGATCGTCGACACCGAGGGGCCGGGCGGGCGCGAGGCGCGGGTGTTCGATTCGAGCGCGATCCTGCTCTACCTCGGCGAAAAGGCCGACCGCTTCATCGGGACTCCTGCCGACCGGCCGGAACTCTTGTCATGGCTGTTCTTCATCGCCAGCGGGCTCGGCCCGTTCTCCGGTCAGGCCGTGCATTTCCAGCGCGCGGCGCCGGAAAAGATTCCCTACGCCGTGAACCGGTATCGACGCGAAGTCGAGCGCCACTACCGCGTCCTGGACAGGCATCTGGCTGGCCGCGACTATATCGTGGGCCGTGATTATTCGATCGCCGACATGTCAGCTTGGGGCTGGCTGATGCGCGCCCCGATCGCGCTGCCCGGCGAGGACGATGCTCTGGCCGCCTTCCCGAATGTCAAACGGTTGGTCCAGACGGTTGATGCGCGCCCGGCGGCGGCGCGGGCGAAGGCGCTTGGGAAGGATCATCCCTTCAAACGAGAAATGGACGAGGGCGCGAAGCGTGCGATGTTCCCGACGAATTATCCAGAGATCACCATGTGATTTAGAGCAGATTGCGATTCCGTCAAATCGGGCGCGGCTACACTGGCAGCGCCCACCCGAATGCATTTGCCCTTAGTAGCCGAGGGCTCCGACGTAAGTTATGGGCTGCCAAGATCGATGCGACTGCGGGTCGCCGTCGAATACGATCTGATCGGCCCATTTGTGCGCCGCCTCGCGCTGCTCGGGGGTGCGCACGGTCCAGGCCATGATTGGCGCGCCGGTCAATTCCTTCACCAGGAACGGAATCTTGTGGGGCAAGTCGTCGACGTTGAAGGACAGGAAATCCGGGCGGGCCAGGTCGTAATGGTCGAAATCCGTCCAATCCCGTTTCTGCTCGGCGCTTAAGAAAGTCCACTCGGGATCATCATAGGACGCTTGGGCCAAGAGGCCGATCGGGCAGGGCCCCCTCGACGGCCGCATGTGCGGGTGCCGCAGGCGCAAATAGGCGACAAGATCGTGGTCGAAACTTTTGAACGCGAGCGGGCCGTCATAAGTCGCGGCGAGGGCGGCGGCGCGGTCGGCGATACGCCAGTCGCCGTCGAACCGGCTCTTGAGCTCGCAGATAATCGGGGTCCGGCCGGCGACTATGTCCAGAAAGACCGTGAAACTCGGCGGCGGCTCGCTGGAATCCTTGATCCGAAGTTTTGCGATCTCCGCTGCGCTTAGAGCGGAGAGCGGACCCGTCGCGCCCGTCAGGCGATCGAGCGTTTCATCATGAAAAACAATAGCTTCTCCGTCGACGCTCAACTGGATGTCGCATTCGATGGCGAACCCGCCGGCGATCGCCGCTTCCGCCGCGCGGAGCGTGTTTTCGATCACGCCGTTCGCGCTGTCATGCAAGCCGCGATGGGCGATCGGACGCTCAACGAGCCAGGAGGGAGCGTTGACCGGCGTCAAGCCTCGATCTCGAACACGGCTTCGACCTCGGCCAGCGCATTGAGGGGCAGATGCGATACGCCCACCGTCGTTCGGGCGTGGCGGCCCTCATCGCCGAACAATTCGGCGATGAAATTGGACGCGCCGTTCATCGCCTGGGGCAGGGCGTCGAAGCTCGACTCGACGTTGAAGAACCCGCCGAGCCGCACGACCTGCTTTATTCGGTCGAGATCGCCGAGCGACGCATGCGCCTGGGCGAGCACGTTGATGACGCACAGCTGGGCCGCCTCGCGCGCGGCGTCGACTTCGGAATTGGCCGAGAGTTTGCCCTGATGGCGCTCAGCGAGCTTACCATCTTGCCCGAACGGCAGTTGGCCGGAGACGAACAGCAACGATCCGGCGCGCACGGACGGGACGTAGTTCGCGACCGGCGCCGCGGGTTTGGGCAAAACGACGCCCATTTCTTTCAGGCGTTTGGCAGTCTTGCTCATGGCTGGCGGGGACTCCTCGGCTCGCCGCGGTCGCGCACAGGGCGAAGCTGCCGACGGACGGCCTTCGCCTATGTCGCTTATCGGGCGAAGGCAAGCTTGTTTTTGCCTGTCGAGGCGCTTAGGTTTGGGTGAAAGAGAGGATGCGCTGGCGGTGTTGAGACCGGGCGGCGTGCAACGGGATGACGGCCATGGGTAGCTTTAGCATTTGGCATTGGATGTTGTTCGGCGCGGTGGCGCTCCTGCTGTTTGGCGGCAAGGGCAAAATTTCCGACCTTATGGGCGACGTCGCCAAGGGCGTGAAGTCGTTCAAGAAAGGTCTCGCCGACGACGATGAGCCGACCACGACGTCCACCGTCACGCCCCGGCCGCTCGAGAGCCGGGTCAGCGTCGACGCGAACGACGTTCATAAGGTCAGCTGAACTCCCTCAGCGAAACGTCCGCCGGCCGGAATGGCCGGGCGGCCCGTGTTGACGCCGGTGGGAGCCCGCCCGGTTAGCCATGTTCGATCTTGACGTCAGCAAGATGATCATTGTCGGGATCGTCGCTTTGGCGGTGATCCCGCCGAAGGATCTGCCCCGCGTGATGCGCACGGTCGGCCAGACAATCGGCAAGATGCGGCGCATGGCGTCCGAGTTCCAGGGCCAGTTTATGGAAGCCATGCGCGAGGTCGAGCGCGAGGCCGATCTCGACAGCGTGAAGAAGGAATTCCAGGCGATCAACGACCAGGCGAAAATCGACACCAGCTTCGATCCGGTCGGGATGATGCGCGAAGACATGACGAAGGCCGTTTCGACCTCTGCGGGCGCACCCGAAGCCATTGCTGCTGATGCGGCCACGCCCGAGATTGGCAAGTCCGAGATCGACAAGCCGGAGATTGCTCTGGCCGGTTCAGAGCCTGCCGCTACGGCTGCTCCGGCTGACAAGGAGCCAGAGCCCGAGGCGCCCGCCGCCCGGAGAAGCGCGGCGGAATGAGCCAAGAGGACATCGACGCCACGAAGGCGCCGTTGATGGACCATCTGATCGAGCTGCGCGCTCGCCTTATCAGGTCGCTCTATGCGTTTCTTGCCGCTTTTCTCGTCTGCTTCTACTTTTCCCGCCACATCTACAACATTCTCACCTATCCTTACGTGCGCGTGGTCGGGGCTGAGAAGGCGACGCTCATCGCCACCCATTTCCTCGAGCAGTTCTACACCAACATCCGGCTCAGCATGTTCGGGGCGGCGGTCGTCGCCTTTCCGGTGATCGCCGTTCAGATCTACAAGTTTATCGCGCCTGGCCTCTACCGCAACGAGCGGCAGGCCTTTCGCCCCTATCTGATTGCGACCCCGTTCTTCTTCTTGTTCGGCGCGATGCTCGTCTATTTCGTGGTCATGCCGCTCTTGATCCGCTTTTCAGTGTCGCTGCAGCAGGTCAACGTTCCGGGCGAGGCGACGATCGAGCTTCTGCCGAAGGTGAGCGAGTATCTGTCGCTCATCATGACGCTCATCTTCGCCTTCGGCATCGCCTTCCAATTGCCTGTTATTCTGACCCTTTTGGGTCACGTCGGCATCGTCGACTCCGCCTATCTCGTCCGGATGCGACGCTATGCGATCGTGGCGGTGGTCGGGCTTGCGGCGATCCTTACGCCGCCCGACCTCATCAGCATGACCTCGCTTGCTCTGCCGATGATCGCTCTCTACGAGGGCTCAGTGATCGCGGTCAAAATGGTCGAGAGGCGGCGAGCGCAGGCGCAGCAGCGCGCGGCGAACACTCCTGCGACGTAGGGCCAGGCGATTCAGGGGGAATCGTCACTTGTTCGGGTCTGCGTCAAATAGGGGGCCATGCCATCGCGGGCGAGCTGGTCCGCGCGGACGTTGAGTTCATCATCCGCGTGGCCCTTGACCCAGCGCCACTCGATCGTGTGCCGCTTGGCGGCCGCATCGAGGGCTCGCCAGAGGTCCTCGTTCTTGACCGGCTTTTTAGCGGCGGTGCGCCAGCCGTTTCCTTTCCAGCCGTGAATCCAGCCTGTGACACCGCCGCGCAAATATTGGGAATCCGTGTGCAGGATCACCTCGCATGGACGGTTCAACGAGCGGAGAGCTTCGATCGCTGCGGTGAGCTCCATGCGATTGTTGGTGGTGAGCGCCTCGCCGCCCTTCAGCTCCTTTTCGCGCTCGCCGTAGCGCAGAATAGCGCCCCAGCCGCCAGGCCCCGGATTGCCCGAACAGGCGCCGTCGGTCCAGATCGAGACGCTTTGACTCACCGCATGAGACCATAGTCGGCGGCTGACTTTACGCGTTGGTGGAAGCGCAACTTGTCTCGGTATTCGAGCGGATTCTTCGGCGCGACCTTTGCGCCTGTCGGGACGTTGAGCCAGTCGACGAGCCGTGTCAGCATGAATCGTAGCGCTGCGCCTCGAGCCAGAAGCGGTAGCGCTTCGATCTCGGCCTCGCTAAGCGGCCGCAACCGCTCATAGGCGGAGATCATCGCCCGTCCCTTGGAGACGTTGAATGCATTGTCGGGTTCGAAACACCAGGCGCTGAGGCAGATCGCCAGATCGTATGCGAGCGCATCGTTGCAGGCGAAGTAGAAGTCGATGAGGCCTGAAAGTTTCTCCCCGAGAAAGAACACGTTGTCATTGAAGAGATCGGCATGGATGACGCCGCTCGGCAGGCCGTCCGGCCATTGAGCGTGGAGAAAGTTGAGCTCCGCCGCGCTCTCCTCGCGCAAATGCGGGGCGACCTCGTCCATGCGCGCCTCGGCCGCCTGGAACAGGGATCGCCAGCCTTTGAGCGAGAGGGCGTTGGCTCGCTTCAGCGGGAAGTCGGCGCCGGCCAGGTGCATTCGCGCCAGCGCCTCGCCGACCTCGCCGCAATGGCGAACGTTGGGTCGCCGAATCCATAATCCATCAAGAAATGTGACAATCGTCGCTGGACGCCCCGCGAGTTCGCCAAGCGCTGAGCCGGCGCGATTGCGAACCGGTTGGGGACAGGTGACGCCGCGTTCCGCCAAATGTTCCATCAGACCGATGAAGAACGGCAGGTCCTCGGCTTTCACCCGTTTCTCGTAGAGGGTGAGGATATGCTGGCCGCTGACGGTGCGCAGCAGGAAGTTGGAATTCTCGACCCCTTCGGCGATCCCCTTGAATGAGGTCACTTCGCCGATGTCGTAAAGCGCGACAAAGTCGCGCAGCGCATCGTCCGAGACTTCGGTGTAGACAGCCATGTCCCGTCCGTTGAGCGACCCATCAAATTAGAGCGATGGCGGTCCCGCTTAACGGCGTGTATAAGGCCCGTCAATCGCTGCTGCACCGCCGTCGTAGGCCCTCGGGTCGAGACTGCGTTAAGCGAATTCCGCGCCCTAGCGCGGTCCGAGCGGACCACGACGGTTTGAATGCCGAATGGATCCCTCGTTACCGGCGTCCGGAGGAAATCGTTTCGGTAGTTGCGTCGTCAGGGCGCCTTTACGGCGCCAATGCTGGCGGCGATTGGATGGGGGTTATTCGATGCGCATCGTAATGGTTGGCGCGGGCTATGTCGGCCTGGTTTCGGGGGCCTGTCTGGCCGATTTTGGCCACGAGGTCGTCTGTGTCGAGGTCGACGAGAACAAAGTCGTAAGTTTGCGAGAGGGTCGTGTTCCGATCTACGAGCCGGGCTTGAGCGAATTGGCGCTCGCCAATCAAGCTGCGGGCCGGCTGTCGTTCACGACCAGCCTCAAAGAGGCGGGGCGTGGGGCTGAGGCGATCTTCATCGCCGTCGGCACGCCTTCGCTGGCGGAGGTCGGCTCGGCCGACATGCATTTCGTTCACGACGCGGCTCGCGCTATCGGCGAGATTATCGAAGACTTCACCGTTGTCGTGGTCAAATCGACTGTTCCGATCGGCGCAGGTGACGAGGTGGAGCGCATCATTGCGAAGCACGCGCCTGACGGTTCGTTCGCCGTCGTATCGAATCCGGAATTCCTGCGCGAAGGCGCGGCGATCGAGGACTTCAAGCGGCCTGACCGGGTCGTCATCGGGGTCGAGCACGACCGCGCGCGCGAGGTGATGCGGGAGATCTACCGGCCCATCGAACGCAACGGCGGGCGGATCGTCTATACGTCGCGCCGCAGTTCGGAGATGATCAAATATGCGGCCAACGTGTTCCTGGCGATGAAAGTAACCTTTATTAACGAAATCGCCGACCTGTGCGAGCGTCTCGGCGCGGATGTTCTCGACGTCTCGCACGGCATCGGTCTCGACGACCGCATTGGCCGCAAATTTCTCAATCCCGGCCCGGGCTTCGGCGGTTCGTGCTTTCCCAAGGATACGCTCGCGCTGACCAAGCTCGCCGCGGATGCGAAAGCGCCGATCCGGCTGGTGGAAACGCTGGTTGACGTTAACGATAAGCGAAAAACGGCGATGGCGGCGAAGGTCGTCGCCGCTTGTGGCGGCTCGGTCGCCGGAAAACGGATCGCCGTGCTCGGGCTCACCTATAAGCCTCGAACCGACGACATGCGCGACGCGCCGAGCCTCGTCATCCTGCCCGAGCTGCAAGCAGCGGGCGCGCGCATTGTCGCCTACGATCCGGAAGGCGTTCGAACCGCGAAACCACTGCTGCCCGGCGTCCAGTTCGCAGATAACGCCTATGCGTGCCTGAAGGGCGCGGACGCGGCGGTCATCGTCACCGAGTGGGACGAGTTCCGCGCCCTCGATCTTGCTCGCGTCAAGGCCAGCTTGGCCACGCCGATCATCGTCGACTTGCGCAACATCTATCCGATCGAAGCGATGAAAGCGCTCGGATTTCGTTACGTCTGCGTCGGCCGCGGGTTCGGCGGGGAAGGCTGACGCATGGGCACCGCCTTGCAGCGTACGGCGCAAATCTGGCGTACGGCTCGGCGGCGTGAGCCGCCCTCCTTGACACAAGCCGTCAATTCCGAAGATCGAAAGTCGTCAATGCCCTCGCCGCAACCTCGCTCATGTGTCATCGTCGTTGAAAATTTGCCGGTTCCTTTCGATCGTCGGGTTTGGCAGGAGGCCCAAGCCCTCCATCGCGCCGGCTGGACAGTGTCCGTGATTTGCCCGACCAACGACCACTTCCCGAAGCCATTCGAGGTCATCGGCGACATTTCGATCTACCGGCATCCACTGCCGCCCGAGGGGCGCGGCGCGCTTGCTTATTTCCGTGAATATTCAATCGCGCTGTTCCACGAATTCCGCCTCTTATTCAAGGTTCACCGCGAACGCGGCTTTTCGATCATCCAGGCCTGCAATCCGCCAGACCTGATCTTTCTCGCCGCTCTGCCGTTCAAGCTCATGGGCAAACGGTTCATCTTCGATCAGCACGACGTCGCGCCAGAATTGTTTGTCGTCAAATTCGGCAACAAAGGCGTCCTTTATCGCGCGCTCATGTTTTTCGAGCGCATGAGCTACGCCATGGCGGACTACGTCGTCACCGCCAACGCGACCTTCAAGGACATCGCGGTCAGTCGCGGCGGCAAGGCGCCCTCGAAGGTCGAGGTCGTCTATGGCGTGCCTGATCGCAAGCGCATCCATCGCGTCGAACCTGAGCCTGGGCTGCACGGGGGACGCAAGTTCGTGCTCGGTTATCTTGGAATCATCAATGAGCAGGATGGCGTCGAGCATCTCGTGCGCGCGGTCGCCCATCTCGTCAAGGTCAAGGAATTTCGTGACTTTCGCGCCGTTGTCGTCGGCTCTGGCCCGGCGCTCGAATTGGTGCGTGCGCTCGCCTGCTCGCTCGGGGTTGAAGATTTCATTCTGTTCACCGGCTATCTCAGCGGCGAGACGTTGCTCGCGCATATCAGCGCCTTCGACATCGGCGTCATCCCCGATCCGTTGAACGAGGCCAACGACCTCATGAGCATGAACAAGGTGTTCGAATATTGCGCCTTGGGAATTCCCACCGCATGCTATCCTCTCAGAGAGACGGAGCGGCTCCTTGGCGAGGCGGGGGTCTATGCGCTGTCGCCCGATCCTGCCGGGCTTGCCGACGCCTGCCTCAGTCTAATGCAGGACGGGTCGTTGCGCGCGCGGTCGGCAGCTGCGGCGGCGAAGCTTTCGGCGGAGACTTTTCTTTGGGAGAACGAGGCTCGCAAATATGTCGCGACCTACGAGCGCGCGCTCTGTCCGACAGCCGCTCTCGC
>Ga0209624_10003278_pt1 | contig 11518 bp, 10 predicted proteins | sample JacPinW_OM2H0_O1_FD_188565 | JGI IMG/M metagenome (GOLD analysis project Ga0209624, IMG submission 188565) | Forest soil microbial communities from Algoma, Ontario, Canada - Jack Pine, Ontario site 1_JW_OM2H0_O1 (SPAdes) (version 2) | ecosystem: Environmental > Terrestrial > Soil > Boreal... | reverse complement strand
GGATCGCGCCAGATTTCTTCGTCGATAACCTGCCAAGCGTAGAGAGTGTAAGTTCCCGGAGCGAGGGCGCGAATGATGAAATGACCATGCTGGTCGGTCGATCCGGTGCCGAAACGATCGGGAAGTCTGCGGTATTTTTCTTCCGGCACGGCGACTACGGTGGCGTTCGGCACAGGATGATCGTTCTCCATGTCTTTCTCTTTTTCCGCTTCTTTGTTAATGACCGCGCCGTCGATCACGCCCCCCCGCGAACTCAGCAGTAGATCGAGCGAGATCGGGCCGCTGGCGGTGAATCCGGTATCGATGTTTCGGTCGCCGAGCCTTACCGACTTGAGGAAGAAATTATTCTGCGCGTCGCTGCCAAACACTCGCACGATGTAATTGCCCGGGCTCACATTTTTCCACTCGAAGTTCCCCTGGCGGTCGACAACAGCGTTGGCGCCGAAGAAATCCTGCGACATGAAGAAGCCGGGATCCTCGGGCAACTCCGTCTGGCGCAGGTTAACCGCGAATTGCGAAAGCTCTCCCGGCACGGCGCCTTCGACGCGTAGATGGCCCGAGATCGTGAAAGAAGGCTGCGGAACTAGCTTGATGCCTTCCACGTCAGAGGCAACAACGTTGATATCCTGTTGCGCTGTCAGTGCCTGCGTTCCGGACTCGGTCGCCATTTTCATGACGTACGAACCGGGGAGCGACGCCGCGGATTTCGAATTGGCCGTCGGAACCGATCTCGCCGGCATTTGCCCTCATCGAATCGCCGGGCTTCGAGAACAACTCGACAGCCGGCTTCTGCCCGGCCGGGATGCCGGCCACGACGCCGCGGATGCGATAGGTTCTTTGCGGCACGAGAGTGAGATTGATGGGGATCTCATCACCGGTATTGACCGCGACCGACGTACCCTGCGCTGGGTCGTTGGTTCCGGGATAGTAGGTTGTGAGATAGCGAGTGTCAGGCGCGGCGTCGCCCGGTCGGGATTTTTCCGGTTGCTTTTCGTAGTCACGGAAGTCGGGAGGCGGCATGGCCAGAATCGTATACTGGCCGGGAAACAAGCTGGCGAGACGGTATTCGCCGAGATCGTTGGTGTTGCTGCTGGCAACCGCTTCGCGCGTTGTTTTGCCGGGCTTTTTGCGGAGTGCGATGATTCTCGCCCCGGGCATGGGATCGCCGTCTTCGTCGGTGATGCGGCCGGCGATGGTGGCTGTGGGCAATATGCGGAAGAGTTGGTCTTCCACCGACTGTCCGGCTTCAACGGTGACTACATTGACGTCAGACTGGCGGCCCTGGCTATTGACTCCGACGAATCCGGTTCGCTCGATGAAGATACGATAACGGCCGGGTGCGACGTTCTCGACGCGGAAATGGCCGTCGGCGTCGGTTGAAGCGGTGTAGCTTTCGCCTTGTCCTTCTGCGACGACCTGCACCAGGGCTTTCTTGAGCGGCTGGCTGCCCGGCTCTTTCACCACCTCGCCGGCAATGGAAGCCGTCTTCGCCGTGCTGGCGGATGGTTGCGCGCCCGGCAGAAATGGGGCGCTCTGGAGAATAAAGGCAAGGGCGAGGCAGCAAGTTAAGGAAGTCGAAAACGCAAATCTCCGGCCCAAAAGATTGCTATGACGACCCTGAGTTGGTCGAAGCGGAAGGACCTGTCTATGGTCTGGGGAATGCATAGGTCTTTCGCTTCGCTCAAGATGACAATGCAAGTGCCGGTTCAAAACTCAGGTTCAATTGAGAAAATATTGCCGGTACAAGGTATCCCGCTGCGCCGGACGGAACCCCGCATCGCGTATGATGCGGCGCAATTCTTCTTCGGTTGTGCAGTTGGTCACGCCCGCCGCGCGGACTACGTTTTCCTCCAGCATCACCGAGCCGACGTCGTTGCCGCCAAAGCGCAAGCCCATCTGGCAGACTTTTAATCCCTGCGTCACCCAGCTGGATTGCACATTCAAGAAATTCGAAAGATAGAGGCGCGAAATTGCCAGCACTTTCAGATATTCGACGGCCGTGGCCTCATCCCATTTGCGTCCGCCGAGAGCGGTGTGCTGAGGCTGAAAACTCCAGGGGATGAAGGCGGTGAAGCCGCCCGTCTCCTGCTGCAAATCGTAGAGAACCTGGAAGTGATTGATGCGGTGCTCGATCGACTCGCCTACGCCAAACATCATGGTCGCAGTGGTGCGCATGCCGAGTTGATGCGCGGTGCGATGGACTTCTATCCAATCGGCGGTGAGGCATTTGAGGCGCGCAATTTTGTAGCGGACTTCGTCGTCGAGAATCTCGGCGCCTCCCCCGGGGATGGAATCGAGCCCGGCGTCGCGCAGGCGCGCAATCGTATCGCGGATGCTGAGATTGCTGTACTCGGCAATCGCGAGGATCTCCGACGCGGAGTAGCAGTGGAGATGAATTTTCGGGAAGCGCAGCTTGATGCCGCTCAGCATCTTTTCGTGCCAGTCGATCTTGAGATCGGGATGGAGACCTCCTTGCATGAGTACGCCGGTGCCCCCAAGTTCGACGGTCTCGCGGATCTTTTCGTAAATGGTGTCGAAGTCGAGGATGTAGCCTTCTTTTGCGGCAGGGCCCTTTAACGGGCGATAGAACGCGCAGAAGGTGCAGTATTCAGTGCAGAAGTTCGTGTAATTAATGTTGCGGTCGATGATGTAGGTCACGGTGCCTTCGGGATGGAGCCGGCGGCGAACCGCGTCCGCCTCCATGCCAATGCCGATCAGGTCATCGGAGCGAAACATCTCTAGAGCTTGCTGTTTGGTCAGGGACATCCTCGGTTACCCCAGGTGTAAAGGCTATTTTAGCTGGTGGGAGAGCGAATTAACCATCGAGGACACGAAGTAACACGAAGAGTCAAGCGCGGGGACATCGACGGACGCTAGGCAGTTCGGCGGCGGACTTGCGGACGCGTGCGGGGGATCTTGGGCTGTTCGCCCTTCTGTCTGCGCTTGTACTGGTACAGGCCGTAAAGTCCGCCGGCTAGCGAAAAAATGATCAGGGCAATCATTACCGGCCAGTAGTACTGCGCAAAGAACTTCACGATGTTTCGTCCGTAGTGGTAGCCGAGATAACCCAGGATGGTGAACCGAATGCCGCGCCCTACGGCCAGAGCAGTCAGAAACTTCTTCGTCGGGTATTGCATGGCTCCCGCAGCCAAAAGCATAGGGGTAATCGGAAATGGCGGCGGAAGGATGGCAGGGATGGCGACGGCGGCGAATCCCCAGCGTTCGAAAATCGCGTAGACCTTCTTTACTTTTCTCTGCGAGAACCTTTTTTCGAGAGTTTCCTTGCCGCCTTTGCGCGCCATGCGATAGGTGAGAAAGCCGCCGAGGACGGCTCCAGCGGTTGCCATAATTGTGTAGTACAAATACGGTTCGCGACGGTGGGCGGCGAGAAGAATGGTGACGAAGTCGGTGCTGCCGGGCAGAGGAATCAGCGAGTTGTCGGCGATGCCCAACAAAATGAGGCCTGGACCGCCCAGATGGATCAGCCAGTGCATGGCGCTCTTCTCGGTCACGAGTACAGCAATGGCGAGCCAGACCCTCATTCTTATTAGAACTCATCTGCGGCTAGTAGGTTGCAATCTAATAACTTACGGTCTTAGTCGAGACAAAAATTTACAAGAATCGCAAGTCGGGTGCTAGCGGCAGGGCTCCAATTTCCGCGGCCAGGCGGTAATAAAGCTGAAGTCCTTCCAGGCAGGGAGGGTCGAGATAATAATGGATATTCTGCGTCAGATAGAGGCGAATTACCTCGATTTCGAGGCCGAGGCGCGGCGCCCACTCCTGCGCTATGGCTTCGAGATTTCTTGGCGACAGGCCGTGATCGCGTGATTGTCTGAAAACGTGGGCGATCGCCTGGCCGTTTCGACCTTCGAGGGCTTGCTGGCGGATGGCCCAGAAGGCGAAAACGAAGGATTTTCCCGTGCGTTCCACCCACTCTTCCGCCAGGTCGAGAGTGAAGTAGCGAGTGCGGTCGATCTGTAGCGCCGGGTCTCCGATGAGAACGGCTGCGTCGCAAGCCTCGAGCATGGCATCGAGATCGGGAGCCATTGGCTTATAGTCGCGTGCTCCACCCAGCCATTCGGCGAAGAGAATCTTGGCCAGCGCAACTGAGGTCATCGAAGAAGTGTCGAGCGCGACGGTACGCACTTGCTGCAACCATTCCTCTTTTGACGGTGGAATCTCTGACGAGGGATCGTACGGCGGGTCGCCTGGCATCCGGCCGACGAGAAGAATCGACCGGACGGCGCGGCGGGCGGCGATGGCGACATCTGGAATGATAACGAGATTTGAAACGGTGGCATAGGCCGCGGCGGGAATGATGCCGACGTCGGCCGATCCCGCGCGCAGGGCTTCGGCGCAGGCTGATGGGATAGTGTAGGAAATATCGTAATTTGCAACTCGGTCGGGGTTCGCCTCTTCGTGCTCAAAATCCCACATGAGAGGAGCCGTGTTCAGGTAGGAAATGGCCGAGATCTTTAACCGGCTCATCACTTTACGAATTGTATCAAAGGCGGTGCGAGCCGCATCCTGGACAGAGTTTTCGATTGCGGTCTAGGGTCGCCGAATATGCCAAACAAGTCGGCTGTCTCCGACGTGGCTGTTGTCGCACCCAGGTTGCGCTCAGCTCCTTGCAGGATGAATCGCCGGAGCCGGAAACCGCATCTCTATTCCCGGACGAGGTAAGCTCGCCGCACGAGAAGAAGATCCTCAAGTTGCTGAAGGCCGACGAATCCACGCATATCGACGAGTTGGTTGAAATTGCTGGAGAACGAAAAGTCTCCCTCGGAAATCCTTGCCGCGCTGTTTGAGCTGGAACGGAATGGTTACCTTTAAAGCCTTTCCCGGCGATGAAATGTTCGGTCTGACCAGTCAGATGCGGGGAGCTTTCGCCTCGATCGGGATGAAGATTGCCGAGGGTTGCCGTGGTAAGGGCGACGCCGAGCTCGGCCGCTTTCTCGAAATCGCGATGGCTTCAGCGAGTGAACTCGAATACCAGTTTCTGTTAGCTCGTGAGCCGGAATATTTGCCCGGTCCAGCGTACGAGCGTCTTATCGCTCCGGTAATCGAAGTGAAGAAAATGTTGTCGTCTCTAATGCAAAAAGTGAAAGGGTTCGACGGGCGGCTGAGAGCTGATAGCTGACAGCTGACAGCAATTCGTGCTAGCTTCAATTCCAATACCGTGAAACTGAGGAACCATTGTCAAAAGGTCTAGTCATTGTCGAATCGCCGGCTAAGGCGAAAACAATCCAGAAATATCTGGGCAAGGGATTCACGGTCGATGCTTCCTACGGCCACGTGAAAGACCTGCCCAAAAGCAGCCTTGGGGTCGACATCGAAAACAATTTCGATACGGAGTATGTCGTCATCCCCGGGAAAGAGAAGGTTCTCGCCAAGCTCAAGAAGTTGGCACTCTCGGCCGATCACATCTATCTTGCGCCCGATCCGGATCGCGAAGGCGAGGCTATCGCCGCTCATCTTGCCGACGAACTTACCGAAGAGTCGGGCAAGAAAAAGAAGGGAAAGAAGAAAAAAATCGATGACATCGGCGACGATGCGCGCATCCGCCGCGTGACCTTCAACGAAATCACGCAGCGGGCGGTCAAGGCCGCATTCGAGCATCCTCGCGACATTGATCGCAACCTGGTCGACGCGCAGCAAACGCGCCGTGTGCTTGATCGCCTGGTCGGCTATCAGGTTTCTCCTCTTTTATGGGACAAAGTTCGCCGCGGCCTCTCCGCGGGACGCGTGCAAACCGTCGCGCTGCGCTTGATCGTCGATCGCGAACGCGAGATCAAAGCCTTCGAGAAAAAAGAATACTGGACGATCGACGCCAATCTCGCTGCGGCGAAGCCTCCGGCATTCGACGCGCGCTTTATCGGCAAAGGCGATGAAAAGGTCGAGGTCACGAACGGCGAGGACGCGGAGAAAATCCGGCTGGCGCTCGAAAAGGCTGACTGGGTCGTTCGCTCGGCGGAGAAGAAAGAACGCCGGCGAAATGCGACTCCGCCGTTCACGACCAGCAAGCTGCAACAGGATTCGTCGCGCAAGCTGCGCTTCAGCGTGAAGCGCACGATGATGATCGCGCAGCGTCTTTATGAAGGCGTCGAACTGGGCGAGGAGGGACTGGTCGGCCTTATCACCTACATGCGCACCGACTCGACGCGGGTCGCGCCGGAAGCGATTACAGAGGTGCGGGAATATATCAACGAGCAGTTTGGCGCCGCTTATTTGCCCGATTCTCCCAACACATATAAGGAGAAGAAAGAAGCACAAGCCGCGCACGAGGCGATTCGCGCGACGTCGGCGGCACGCCATCCTGACCAGATTAAACAATATCTTCAGGAAGACGAATTCAAGGTTTACAAGCTGATCTGGCAGCGCTTCGTGGCTTCGCAGATGAACCCTGCCATCTTCGACCAGACTACTGTCGACATTGATGCCAGGTCGGGCAGCGAAATTTTCCAGTTCCGAGTCACCGGCTCGGTGCCGAAGTTCGACGGCTTCCTTAAGGTGTACGAAGAGTCGAAGGACGCCAAGGACGCGGAAGATGAGGAGCTAAAGCACAAGCTCCCACCGCTCGAAGCGGGGCAGAAGCTGACCCTGAAGTCGCTGCTTCCGGAGCAGCATTTCACCGAGCCGCCGCCGCGGTTCAACGAAGCTTCGCTGGTGAAAGAGCTCGAGGAGCGCGGCATTGGCCGTCCTTCAACCTACGCGACGATTCTCAGCACCATTCAGGAGCGTATGTACGCCCAGAAAGTTGGCGGCAAGTTTGTGCCCACTGAAATTGGGCTGGTCGTCACCGATCTGCTGGTGGAGAACTTCAAGGATATTTTTGATTTTCAATACACCGCGTTGCTCGAAGAAGAGCTCGACGAGATCGAGGAAGGGAAACAGACCGGCAACCACGCGCTCACAGAGTTTTATAAGAAGTTCGCCAACGACCTCCGCTACGCCGAGAAGCACATGGAAAACATCAAGCGTATGGAGAAGCCCACGGACGAAAAGTGCGAACTGTGCGGGGCGCCGCTGGTCATCAAGTGGGGCAAGCACGGCTCGTTCTACGCCTGCAGCACCTACGACAAGGAAAATCCTGACACCTGCAAATTCACCAAAGAGAATCCCATTAATCTGCCCGATCTTGATTCGGCCGATTTGCAGGAGACGGCGCAGGAAGAATATTGCGAAAATTGCGGCCGCGTCATGGTGCTGAAGCGTGGGCGCTTCGGCCAGTTCATGGCCTGCACCGGCTACCCCGACTGCAAAACGACGCGGCGGCTCGACCAGGGCAAGAAGGTGCCAGATATTCCGCTCGATGAAACCTGCCCGCTGTGCAAACGCAATTTGATTCTGCGGCATGGCAGATTCGGTGAGTTCACTTCGTGCAGCGGATATCCCGAATGCAAATATGTGAAGCAGAATTTTATCGGCGTGAAGTGCCCGGAATGCAAAGATGGCGAACTCGTCGAGAAGCGCGCGCGCAAGGGCAACACTTTTTACGGATGCGGAAATTATCCGAAGTGCAAGTTCACGTCCGCGGCAAAGCCGGTGCCCGAGAAGTGTCCGGATTGCGGACATGAGTATCTGGTAGAACGAATTCGCAAAGATGGACCGGTCATCGCGTGTCCGAATAAAGAGTGCGATTATGAGCGAGCCCTGGAAGGCGCGGTAGCAGCGGACGTCTCGAAAGCATGAACGAATCACAAGGGGCAGCTGAAAATTCGAAGAGCAACTGACGAGGCGAGAATATGGCAAAAAAAGCGACAGCGCACGATGCCGCGCTGATTATGAAACTCTACGATCTTCGTCGCGAAGCGGAGATGCGCAAGGCTAGACACTGGCTCATGGCGGAATTTTGGCCGCAAACAGCCGACGAGTTCCTCAAAGTCGTGAATTCGTTTCCCAGCCAGGAAAATACGTGGCTTCGCCAGGTCGGCGGTTATTGGGATATGGCGGCTGCGTTCGTGCTTCACGGAGCGCTTGACGAAGAACTTTTTCTACAACCCGGGTGCAGCGGCGAAATGTTTTTTATCTTCGCCAAAATCCATCCGTTTCTTAAAGAATTTCGCGAGAAGACCAATAATCCCGATGCCTTTGCCAACATAGAGAAGGTCGCTACGGCTTCGAAGACCGCGCGCAAGCGACTGGAGCGCGTCTCGAAGAATGTCGAGAATCGCCGCAAGGCCCTCGCCAAGTCCGCCAGGAAGGGCTAAGCAGAGGCGCAGTAGTCTCTTCCTGCTGTCGCCGTCTTCGTGATCGCGGGCGCATTGTTTGCCAGCGTCCATCTGCTATCCTAAGTGTCGTTGTGCGGATGCTCTGGTGGTTTCTCATACTGGCAGTCAGTACCGCGGTGGTGGTGTTGGTTGCGCTGACGATCTATATGCGGGTTCGGCGGCAGATGAAGCGTGCAGCGGCCCACAAAGAGGAGTTCGACCACCGTGATCACTCATCGCCTGAGGCTTGACTGTCTATGCTCCGCGGAAGAAAGGAACCCCCATGTCTAAAGTTACGGCCGAGGTCCTGGGCCAGCAAAACCTGCCCATTGGCCAGCCCGTCGATGTCCGGCCGGCTAGTGTCCGGCCCGCGAATCCGGCGCGGGCATGGGCGAAGCAGGCCGCCATCGTGGTCGCCGCTAGTCTTTTCGTGGCCTTATGCGCGCGCGTCACCGTGCCCCTGCCGTTTACGCCGGTTCCGCTGACGCTGCAAAATTTTGGAGTTCTCGCCGTGGGCCTGCTGCTTGGCTCGCGTCGCGGTCTCGCCGCGCTCTCGCTTTACCTGGTCGAAGGCGTGTGTGGACTTCCGGTGTTTAGCATGGGTGCCGGTATCGGCCATATCCTCGGGCCGACTGGTGGATTTCTCATTGCCTATCCGTTCGTGGCATTTGTCGCGGGGTGGATTTATGAGCACAGCGCACGACGCTTCGGATGGGCGGCATTGGCGGCGGTGGCGGCGGAGGTGGTGCTTTTCGCCAGCGGACTCGCCTGGCTTGCGGTGCTCACACACTCGATTTCGTTGGCTATCAAATACGGCCTTTACTGGTTTGTTTTTGCGGAAGTGATCAAGGTGCTGATGGCGGCTGCCATCGCCGCTCGCTGGCAAGGGCGAACCTCCCGGTAGAGATACAACCCGGGCGTTGCTTTGATCTGCTCGCGAGTCTGAGTTTGTCAGAAGTGAAAGTTAGAAGAATAGGATTGCGGGATTTTTATGAGCACAGTGAGTTCTCCGGCTCGCGAAATCACGGTGGCGCACAGCCCGGACTCTGATGACGCATTCATGTTTTATGGCTTGGCCACGAACAAAGTTCGCGTGCCCGGTCTGAAGTTCAGTCATACGTTGTGCGACATTGAAACGCTGAATCGGCAGGCGCAGGACGGCGTCTACGACGTGACCGCGATTTCATTCCATGCCTTTCCCTACATACAAGAAAATTATTCGTTGATGTCGTGCGGGGGCAGCGTGGGCGAGGGCTACGGCCCCATGCTGGTTTCGACGCGCCCTTTCACGCAGGATGAGATCAAGCAAAAAAAGATCGCGGTGCCGGGCAAGCTCACCACCGCTTATTTGGCGCTCGAATTGTTCGCGCCCGGCATTCAGGTGGAGGTTGTTCCCTTCGATCAAATCATCCCGCAGATTCTCGAAGGCAAACACGAAGCCGGCCTCATCATTCATGAGGGGCAGCTCACTTACGACAAATCGGGATTGCACCGCGTGGTCGATCTCGGCCGGTGGTGGCAGAAAGTCACTGGTTTGCCGCTGCCGCTTGGCGGGAATGCCATACGGCGTTCGCTCGGGCGGGAAACGATGGCTAGTGTTACACACGCGCTGCACGAGAGTATTCAATACGCCATCGATCATCGCGAAGAGGCGCTCAGCTACGCCATGCAATTTGCGCGCGATCTCGATAGTCAGCTTGCCGATAAATTCGTTGGGATGTACGTCAACGAGCGGACACTGGATTATGGTGACGACGGGCGGGAAGCGGTGCGCCGGTTGCTTGATATGGGGCACAAGGCGGGGATTATTCCGCAGAAGCCAAGAGTGGAGTGGGTGTAGGGAGGCTACGGACGGTTAGCGGGCCACCGCAGATCTCTCGCGTTGCCCGGGACGACAATTTTTGAAGGGCTCCTATTTCACTTTTTCCGCAAACGAAAACACCGGATCGATATCCACCGGAACCTCCGACGCCGCTTTCAGGGAGATCTTTAATGCTTCCGGCATGGCGCTGTATTTCTTGAACCAGTTCTCGGCGCGCGCACGGTCGCCGGTTGCTTCGGTTTCCAGCAGTTCTTTGGCAAGATCGGCCAATGCGCCCGGCATCTTCTCGTAGCCAATCGCATATTTGCCGGCGGCGTTGCGGGTGATCGCGCCCCGCTCGGATAGATAGTTGAACTCCATCATCTCCGCTTGCCCGTGTGCTTCCGCTGTTCCAAAGCGTACGGTGCGAAAAATTCCGCCTACATACGACGCGTAATATTCTTCCAGTTTCTCTTTTGGAAGTGCGTCGTGATCGACCAGCCACTTCAACGCGAACATTCCAGTCACGTCGGCCTTCGCTTCTTCCAGTCCGCTGAAGGCCGGGCCGATCGCCTCTCGAATGTCGACTTTGCCGTCCGCGGTTCGCGCATAGGCCGGGCCAAGGCCGTGGCAGATTTCGTGCATGATGGTGCTCTGGAGATAACCTTCGCCAGAAACCTTCGCCGCCTGATCCGGTTCCATGAGTTTGCGCGCGACCGGCAAAATGATGTAGTTCACGCGCGCGTCCATAAAGTTCTTGAAGAAGAGCTTCTTGCTGCCTTTCTGTTCGTGCACCCGCGGATCATTCGGCAAATTGTCGGCAACTGCCTGGTAGCCGTGAGTCAGGTCGCCAGCTCGAAACGGCGCGTCCATCACCTCCATCGGCGTTTCTAACCCATGCTTCGATGGGCGATCTTCAGCCGGGAGTGGCAAGGAATCCTGAATTTGCGGTACGTATTGCTGGAACAGTTCCAGCTTCTTGCTCTCGCGATCGTTGCGCACCAGCACCGCCGCGCCGTAGGAACCTTTCACGCCCAGCAATCCGTCCAGGTAAGTTTCGTAGGGCGCGAAGATGATATCGAACTTTGGATTTTTTAAGTCGAGCCACGCCAGATCGCTGGCGAAGTAATCGTCGCTGAGGAGTGCGTCGGCGCGCAGTCGCAGAAACTTCGCGAAGTCCGGGTCATTGCTGAGGTCAGCCGCCGCTCGCAGCGCCTTGGCCGCCGGCTCGAGAAAAGCGCGAAACGCAATGCTGTAGGGAACCGCCTCCAGTTTTCCGGCATGCCACCGGACGATCGTGAACTGATTGTAGATGGCGGCTTTCTGATCGGGATTCTGCTTGACGTATTGTTCGACCTGATCGCGCGTCAGGTTTACAGGATAGTATCCTCGTCCAGGTGGCATGAGCTCCGAGCCAACAAACGGCTTATCCTGGTCGAGCAAATCGAAGCGCGAGGCGTTAATCCACAAGTAGCGCCGCAGCTCGACGTCGCGCTGGTTGCGGCTC
>Ga0209624_10003277_pt1 | contig 11520 bp, 11 predicted proteins | sample JacPinW_OM2H0_O1_FD_188565 | JGI IMG/M metagenome (GOLD analysis project Ga0209624, IMG submission 188565) | Forest soil microbial communities from Algoma, Ontario, Canada - Jack Pine, Ontario site 1_JW_OM2H0_O1 (SPAdes) (version 2) | ecosystem: Environmental > Terrestrial > Soil > Boreal... | reverse complement strand
TCGAGGCGATTCACGCAAAGGCCTACGAAGGTGGGTTTACGCCTGAGACGCCGCCCGACCTTGGCACCCCGCCCCCACCACCGGGCGTGCCGCCCATCCTCCGCGTTTAGAAACGGACCACTCATCGGTGGCGCTCCGCCGCGGGACGGAACGACCGCATCGCGGCCAGTTCGTGAGCCAACGCGCGGTGCTGGAGGATCGCGCACAAGTCTGCCCAACGCCGGTTCGCCGGCGCAGGTGAGGTAATCGCTCCGCCGCCTACCGGACAGGACCAGATCAACCGAAGGCCCAATGCCCTACGAAAACGCCGTCATTCCACTCTCCGCGGCGTGGTCATCGCCATTCGTTCGCTGGCAGGGACCACTCGCCGACGTCAATAGCCTCGAGCTCGCACGTCAGGTCACCGCACGGGCGCTCGCGGATCGCGGCGTGGAATGGCCGGTGCACGAGCTCGTGCTGGGCTGGACGATCCCGCAGAAGGAGGGGTTCTACGGCGCACCGACGTTGGCCGCGCAGCTCGGGTTCAGCGGCGTCAGCGGGCCGATGATCTCGCAGGCCTGCGCCACCTCAGTCGCCGCGATCCACGCTGCGGCGAGCTCGCAACAGCGCTCGCGCGACGGCGCACGGCTGGTGGTGACCACCGACCGTACAAGCAACGGTCCGCATCTGGTCTATCCACGCACAGGGGCCCCCGGCGGCACGGTGGAGAGCGAGAACTGGGTGCTTGACGCGTTCGAGCGCGATCCTCTCACCGGCGAGTCCATGCTCCACACGGCCGAGCGAGTGGCGGCCGAGGGTGGCTTCAGCAAGGCCGAGCTGGACGAGCTCACGGTGCGTCGCTACGCCCAGTACGAGGAGGCGCTCGCCGACGATCGCGCATTTCAGCGCAAGTGGATGGTGCCCGTTCTCGTTGGGGACGGCCGTCGCGCGAAGGTGATCGATGCCGATGGCGGGATTCGCCCGGCCACCGGCGAGGCTCTTCGGGCCTTGCACCCTGTCCTCGGCCACGGGGTAGTGAGCTACGGCTGCCAGACGCACCCGGCGGACGGAACGGCGGCGATGATCGTGACCAGTGAGACGCAGGCTCGCGAGTTGGGGGTGGACGGACCGCTGGCCCGGATCGTATCGACGGGGTTTGCCCGGGTGGCGCCGGGAACGATGCCCAAGGCGCCCGTCCCCGCGGCTGAGGCCGCTCTGAAGGACGCGGGGCTCAGCTTCCAGGACATCGAGATCATCAAGACGCACAACCCATTCGTGGTCAACGATCTGTGGTTCGCGCGGGTGACCGGTGTCGACGCCGACGCGATGAATCCGTACGGATGCAGCCTGATCTATGGTCACCCGCAGGGCCCGACCGGAGCGCGTGGCGTGGTGGAGCTGATCCACGCTCTGGAAGAGCGGGGCGGAGGCCGAGGGCTCTTCACCGGATGCGCTGCCGGAGACACGGGTGCCGCAATCGTCGTCGAAGTGCGCGGATGAATGCCGTTACGACTGAGGCGCTTGGACCTCCGGCGGAACCTTCCGCTCGAGGAGCCTGGCTTCACGCGTAGTGCATGAGGGTGTCAACGGCCTTGGTTAGATCCGATCCGACTGACGCACGGGGCGCGAGCGTCATAAACTTGACGTGCGTCACCAGGACGTCTTATAGTCGGCCATCTCGAGAGTGAAAGAGGAGCAATGGTCCCCGTCATGAGCGCCGCCGTATCTGAGCGAGTCAACGTGAGCGAGCTCCTCGACCGCAACCTCGACGCGGGGCGGGCTGATAAGACCGCGCTCATCCGCGAGGAGGAAACGCTCACATACGCCGACATCGCGAGCCTGACGGCACGTGTAGCGGCCCTTCTGAGGGAGCTCGGCATTGGGCGGGAGGATCGTCTGTTGATGGTGCTCGACGACTCGCCCGTCTTCCACGCGACGTTCCTCGGTGCGATCCGTATCGGTGCTGTTCCGGTTCCCGTCAACCCGATGGATCGCGTCGACAATTACGCGTACTATCTGGACGACAGCTATGCGAGGCTCGTCGTGGTCGAGTCGTCGCTCCTGCCGCAACTCGAGGCGACGCTCGCACAGCGCCCGTTGGTGCGGGCGCTCGTGGCGAACGGTGACCCGGGAGGCCACGTGAGCTTTGACGAGGCCGTGGCGGCCCAGTCCGGCGAGCTCCAACCGCCGGTCAACTCGCATCCCGACGACATGGCGTTCTGGCTCTACAGCTCCGGCTCGACGGGGCAGCCGAAGGGCGTGGTGCATACCCAGGCCGATATCGGGGTGACGATCGAGAACTACGCGAAGCATGTACTCCGCATCACCGAGGCCGACGTCTGCTATTCGACGACAAAGCTATTCCACGCCTACGGGCTCGGCAACGGGCTGTCGTTTCCGCTCTCGGCCGGAGCCACCGCCGTGCAGGTCACCGGGCGCTCGGGCCCGGACCGGATCCTCGAGACGGTCGCGCGGGAGCGGCCCACTCTGTTCTTTTCCGTGCCGGCGCTCTACGCGGCGATGCTCAAGTCGCCGATTGCGTCCGACACGAACTTCTCGTCCGTGCGGACGTGCGTGTCGGCGGCCGAGGCGCTGCCCGCGGCCATCCAGGAGCGCTGGCGGAACCTCACGGGGCGGCCGATCCTTGACGGCATCGGTTCCACCGAGATGCTGCACATCTACTGTTCAAATACGATCGACGACATACGGCCTGGCACGTCCGGACGACCCGTGCCTGGCTACGAGCTCCGCCTTGTCGACGAGGCCGACGGCGAGGTCGACGCGGGGGAGCCGGGGAACATGCTCGTGCGCGGCGATAGCTGTGCCGCGAGTTACTGGCACCAGAGGGCGAAGACGCGCCAGTGTATGCGCGGCGACTGGTTCTTCACCGGCGATCGGTACGTGAAGACACCCGAGGGTTACTTCGTGTATCAGGGTCGAGCGGACGACATGATCAAAGTCGGCGGCCTCTGGGTCTCGCCGGCCGACGTGGAGGCCTGCCTGGTCGGTCACGCGGTGGTGTCGGAGGCGGCGGTCATCGGAGTCCACATCGACGACGTCAGTCGCATCAAGGCGTTCGTCATCTGCGTGGAACCGCCGGCGGATCAATCGGCGCTCGCCGACGAGCTACGCGAGTGGTGCAAGCAGCATCTGCGGCGTTATGAATACCCGCACGTCGTTGAATTTGTGAATGACTTCCCGCGCACGCCGACGGGCAAGATCCAGCGCTACAAGCTGCGCGACGCCGAGGCCAACATGCCCGAGTCGATATCGGCAGCGGTAGTTTCCGTCGCCACCGCCTAGCTCCCACATGCGCGGAGGCGGTTCGGTGATCGAGCGAGCGGATCCCTGGGACGTGGTGATCGTCGGATACGGCCCGGCCGGCGTCGCCTGCGCGAACCTGCTTGGCGCGCGCGGGATCCGGACGCTCGTGTTGGAGCGCGAGCCAAACGTATTCCCCCGCCAGCGCGCGATCTCGATCGATGACGAGGCGCTGAGGATCATCCGCAACATGGGCCTCTTCGGCGAAGTGACAAGCCGGATGCATCTGGGCGTGACGATCGAGTTCACGGGCCTCGACGGTCGCCCATTCATGCGGCTGCTGCCGCTCCGGACCGAGGCGTGCGCCGAGGCTCAGGCTAATTTCTTCCATCAGCCGTACCTAGAGGAGGCGCTACGAGTCGGCGTGACTCGCTTCCCATCGGTTGAGGTGAAGGTCGGCTTCGCGGTGACCTCGGTGCAAGATCTCGGAGACGTGGTGAGGGTCGCGGCTATGGAGACCGACTCGGATCGCACCATCGAGGTTCGCGCCCGATACGTACTCGCCTGCGACGGTGGGAGCAGCAGCATCAGAAAGCAACTGGGAATCAGCTTCGCCGGGAGCTCGTATGACGAACAGTGGCTCGATGTGCAAGCGAAGGTCAAGCGTCCATTCGCAAGCACGCCGCATTTCCGTTTCACTTGTGACCCGGCGCGACCGGGGGTCGACTGCCCCTGCCCCGGGGGTTTTCACCGCTGGGAGTGGCGAATCAACGAGGGCGAAGACGCCGCAGACATGCAGCGGACCGAGCGGCTGTGGGAGCTGCTCCTCGCCCGCGGCGTGACCCCCGATGATGTTGAGATCTACCGCACCTGGGAGTACACATTCCACGTCCGCTGCGCGGAGCGCTGGCGTCGAGGTCGGGTCTTTCTCGTCGGCGACGCCGCGCACGTGATGCCGCCCTTCGCCGGGCAGGGCATCTCGGGAGCGTTCCGCGACGCGGCGAACCTGTGCTGGAAGGTCGCCGAAGTCCTGAGGGGCGCGGCAGACGAGGGGCTGCTCGACACCTACGAGATCGAGCGCCGGAAGCATCATGACGAGATGACCAAGGCCGCCGTACGGGTCGGCCGGCTGGTGATGCCGCCTAACCGTGGCGTCGCCAAGCTCCGCGATGTTGTGTTGGGGACACTCACTCGTTCTTCCGCGGCGGCGCGGATCATCAGCCGTCAGGCAATCAGGCCTCTGCCCCTACGCGGCGGCTATCTGAGCCAACCGGCTGATCGCCGTAGCGCTGTCGGCCGCCTGATTCCGCTGCGAGATGTGTTCGGCGACGACGGCGAGCGGATCTCGCTCGACGAAGCGCTCGGACCGGGGTTCGCCGTCCTCGGCCTTGACTGCGATCCTCGCACCCGGCTCATGCCCCAGGCGCGGGCTTCGTGGGAAGCGACGGAGGCACGGTTCCTGAGTATTCGCTCGGGCACATCCGAAGTCGCGGAGCATGAGCTTGGCGACGCCACCGGCCAGTTGTGGAATTGGTTCCGCCGACACCGGGCCGAGGTCGCCGTCATACGACCCGATCGCTACGTGTACGCCGCTGGGGCCGGGAAGACGATCCCGCACGCGGCGCTCTTTGGGCGTCGAACGGCTGACCGAGAGTCCGTTGTCCGATGACCAGGGGCCGCGCCAGCCAGATGTTGGGGCGTTGCCAACTCGCACGTCGCGCTCGGCTCGCGCTCAGCGCGCCAGGAAACAAGTCCTGGCGTAGAGGCCGGGCCCGCCACCGCGCTCGATCGGGATCGCTATCAGCCGCCTGAGAATTGCGGCGCGCGCAGCCGGTAGCCCCTCGCGATGGTCGCCCGTTCCGAGGAGCGCGGTCTGGCTCCAGAGTTCGAGGCAAGCGGCTACTGTCCGCTCCATCATGGACGAGCAGCTGCGAAGAAGGTCGGTTGGCGTACCGGCCGCGCGGTCGCTTCTACTCACAGTGCTGGGCGAATACGTTCTGCCCCGAACTGGAAGCGCCTGGCTGGAGACGCTCGTTGCGACGCTCGTCGGCTTGGGATACAGCCAGCAAACGGCCCGACAAGCGGTGTCGCGTAGCGCCCGCGATGGGTGGCTCGCGACGGAGCGCCGAGGGCGGCGCGCAAGGATGGTGCTCACCGACTCGACCGCCGAGTTGCTGCGAACCGGCGCCGAGCGGATTTACACCTTCGGGCAGCCATGGGACTGGAACGGTCGCTGGCTGCTCGTCGTGCTCCGCGTACCTGAGCAGCGACGCGCGGTCCGCCATCAGTTGCGCTCGCGCCTTGCGTGGGCCGGCCTCGGCTCGCTGGGCGGTGGGGTGTGGCTGACCCCGCACGTCGAGCGTGAGGCGGAATTCGCGGCCGCGATCACCGATGAGCCTGCTGCCGAGGCCGTGTCATTCGTAGCGGAATTTGGATCCCTCGGTGACCCAGAGCGGCTCGCCGCTGCGGCATGGGACCTGGCCACCGTGCGCAAACAGTACGCCACCTTTATCGATGACTTCTCACGCGCTCGCCCGTCGACGCCGGAAGCGTGCTTCCGAATGCAGACCCTGTTGGTACACGCCTGGCGGCGGTTTCCGTTCCTTGACCCTGATCTGCCGGCCGAGCTGCTGCCCGAGCGGTGGCCGCTCGCGCGCGCCCACGCCCTGTTCACCGAGCGACACGCTCGCTGGCAGCCGCGAGCACGTGCCTACTTTGAGAGGCTCGAGGCCGAGTTCGAGGCGGCTGCCGCCACGGCAGCGTAACCGTCGCAGGCCTCGGGAACGTGCAGCGGCACGACCCGGAGCGGCAGCGCAGGGAATCACCAGGCGGTCCAACCCCCGTCTACTCGCAGCGAGTGGCCGGTCACGCTCGCGGCCGCATCGGAGGCGAGGTACGCGACTGCCGCGGCCACCTGCTCCACCGTGGCCAGCGTACGCGTCGGGATGCGCGTGAGAACCTCCTCGGTGAAGGTTGGGTCAGCCAGCATCGGCCGGGTCATCGGCGTCTCGACAAACGTGGGCGCGACCGTGTTCACGCGGATGCCGTCCGGCGCCCACTCCACGGCGAGCGCTTTCGTGAGCCCCTCGACCGCGTGCTTCGTAGCGCAGTAGGCGACGCGCCCCGGAAAGCCGACGTGGCCCATCTGGGACGAGAGATTGATAATCGCGCCGGGCGCCTCGCGTCGCAGGAGGGAATCGCCGAAGGCACGGCAGGTGAGGAACGTGGCTCGTACGTTCACGTCAAACAGCAGGTCCCAATCGCCCATCTGATAATCGCGCGCTCGCCCTGGACGGTTGGTCCCAGCAGCGTTCACGCACACCCTGAGGTCACCACGGGACTCGGCGAAAGCGACGGCCGCGGCGACATCGTCCTGACGAGTGGCGTCAGCGACGAACCCGTACGCGGTCCCGCCGGCCGCTTCGATGGCGTGCGCACATTCGTCGAGGTCGGTGCCCGTGCGCGCGCTGGCCACGACCGCCAGACCATCTGCCGCGAGCCGTTCGGCGCAGCCGCGACCCAAGCCGCGGCCGGCCCCGAATACGATTGCGACACGTTGGCTCACAAAATGCCGGCGCGGACACGCTGCAGCCGCATGCTGGCGGTCAAAGCGTGGCCGGCGAAGTTCTCCTCCCGGCAGATCGCTTCGATCGCCGGTGCGACAAGCCGGGTCCCGTCCGCAGCCAACCGCTGGTGGGTCACGGTCTTGAGGAACTTGCCGACCCACAGGCCGCCGGTGTAGCGGGCGGCTCGGTTCGTCGGGAGCACGTGGTTCGTGCCGACGCCCTTGTCACCGTAGGCGACGGTCGCCTCCTCCCCGAGGAACAGTGACCCGTAGTTGCGGAGCCGTTCGAGGTAAAGGTCGAGCTTCTCCTCGGCGACCTGAACTTCCAGATGCTCACTTGCCGCGTCGTCGGCGAGCGCGATCGCTTCCTCATCGTCAGCCGCCACCGCGATCCAACCATAATCGCGCCATGCCGGGCCAGCGACGTCAGCCGTCGGGTAGCCGTCAAGCAGCAGCTCAATGTGCTCTTGCACTGCTCGCGCGACGTTTAGGCCAATCGCGATCAGGCCGGCAGGCGAGGTCGGACCGTGTTCAGCCTGCCCCAAGAGGTCAGCGGCGACAAGTTCTGGATCGGCGGTGTCGTCCGCGACTACGAGGATCTCGGTAGGGCCGGCCAGTAGGTCGATCCCCACACGGCCAAACAGCTGGCGCTTCGCTTCGGCGACGAAGGCGTTGCCGGCCCCGACGAGCATGTCGACGGGGGGGAGACCGTCGAGCAGCCCGAACGTCATCGCGGCCAACGCCTGCACCCCGCCGAGGCAGAGAATTGCGTCGGCGCCCGACGTCTGCATCGCGTAGAGCATCGTGGGATGGATGCCGCGCTCACGTTGCGGCGGGGCACAGGCCACGACCTGCTCGACGCCCGCGACCTTGGCCACCAGCACGGTCATGAAAGACGAGGCCAGCATCGGATAGCGTCCCCCCGGGACGTACGCCCCGACCGCGCTCACCGGGATGTGGCGATGTCCGAGCACCACGCCCTGGCCGATCTCGATCTCAAGATCCTGCAACGTCTCGCGCTGTGCTTGGGCGAATCTGCGTACCTGTCCCTGCGCGAACGCGATGTGCCGCCTGAGATCGTCGCTGAGAGCTTCGTCCGCGCGTCGGAAATCTTCATCGGACACGATGAAGCTGGGCGGATCCCAGTTGTCGAGCTCGCGCGACCACCGACGAACGGCGTCAATACCGTTGTGATCGATGTCGCTCAGGATGGCGCTGACGCGGTCGCGGAGCTCCTGCGAAACCTCGAGGGACCCGGGATTGCGTGGCTTGAGGTACGTGGTCACACCCAGGCTCCCGTGAAGTCGCGCAGCGTGGTCGGTCGGAGCGGCGCCAGGAGCGATGCTCCCACGAGTGGCAGGCTCTCTCGCGCCTCGGCCACCATCGCGTCGCGCTCGCCCGGTTCGGCGACAAGCATGGCCAGCACGTCGACCCCTGGTGCCAGTAGGCCGACCTGACCGCCCACGATGACCGCGGGTCGCGGTCCGCGATCCGTTTCCACGGTCCGCAGTTGCATTAGCTCCTCCTCGGGTTTGTCGTGACCGGTGCCGCGTGATCAACCTCCGGCGGCTCGGCGAAGTGTGGGCGCAGGAGCGAGCTCCAACGTGTGTAGAGCGGTGATTCGCGAAAGCCGTGCAGGTGCGCTTCGACGGAGTCCCACACGATCAGCAGTCGATATGTCGCCGGCTCCTCGACCCCCCGCCACAGCTCCAGCGATCGAAAGCCCGGCGCCTGTGCGACGATCTTGCGCGCGTCGGCAAATGCCTCCTCGAAGCGTGCCTCGGCTCCCGCGCGGACTTGCAGGTGTGCATGCTCGAGGATCACTGGGCCGCCCGTAGGGCATCTGAGATCGCTTTCGCCGAACCGCCGGTGGCGTAGCCGCCATCCACCGTAATTTCGGCTCCGTTGATGAAGCTCGCTTCCGCCGAGAGCAGGAACACGACAAGCGCTGCGACCTCCTCCGGCTGCCCGGCGCGGCCGAGGGGCGTCAGCGCTTCGTTGATCGTGCGGAACGCGGCCGGCGCGCTGGCGGTCATCGGGGTGTCGATGAACCCGGGGTGAATCGCGTTGACGCGGATCCCGCGGGACCCAAGCTCGGTCGCCGCGGCCATCGTCAGCCCGCGGAGCGCCCACTTGCTGGTGGTGTAGGCGGCGGTGTAGTGGCCGGTGAGCGCGGCGACTGACCCCACGTTGACGATGGACGCGCCGGGTTGCATGAGTGGAAGCAGTGCCTGTATGCCGAGCATCGGGCCGGTGACGTTAACCGCGAGGACGCGGTCCCAATCCTCGCGCGCGACCTCGCCGAGGCGGACTCGGCTGGTGATGCCGGCATTGTTGACGAGCCCGTCGACGCGGTCGAAGCGCTGCCGGATCCAGTCGGCGAGCGCCCGCCAGCCCGCGGAGTCGGCGACATCGAGCGCGTGAGGATGCATGCCAGGACCGTTCGGCGGCGCGTGCAGGTCGACCGCGACCACATCAGCGCCGGCTGCGGCTGAGGCTGCAGCCTCAGCCGCACCCTGCCCCTGGGCCGCGCCAGTGATTACAACGACGCGTCCGCGGAGACGCGAGGAAGGTGCACCTTGAGCCGCGGCATTCATCGCCGTCGATACTAGCTCATTTTCATGTATTATGCATAATGCAGGCGTTGCCTGGACGATGCAGAGGGCAGACGTTCGGACGATCCTAAGTGATCGAGGAGATGAGACTAGCGTCGGTACGCACCAACGAAGGGCCGGTGGCCGAGGGGGAAGTCATCTTGATCTGCGACGCAGACCCGGAACTTCCGAGCGGCTGCTGCATCTGGTCAAGGGAGGCGACCGCTTGCTCGACCAGCTCGCCCGACGGATCCTTGTCACGTCGACCCGGGCGGTGCCGGTGTGAAGGCGGCCATCCTCCAGGCGTGTGGATGTCCGCCGCGTGTCACCAAGCTCCCCGAGCCCGAGCTGGCTGGCGACTCGGTCGTCGTGGGCGTTCTCTCACCGGAGCTGAATCCACGAATCCGTCGGCGGTTCGTCGGGCGGCACGGCAGGCTTCGGCGAGCCACAACAAGTTTCCGTCGCCGCCATGAGCAAGGTCACGGCTGAGTTCAGGGGATCCGACAAGGGCGGCCCCGTCACGTCGGTGGCGCGATGAACACGTACGACCTTGCCGGTCGGGTGGCACTGGTGACCGGCGGTGCGAGCGGCATCGGGGCGGCCGCGGCGGCTTTGCTGCGTGCGAGCGGTGCCCAGGTTTGGGTGCTCGATCGCGAGGCGGTCGGCCCGGCCGCGTTCGTCGCCGACGTCACGTCGTCCGCCCAGGTCGACACCGCCGTCGCGGGTCTCTTGCGCGAAGCGGGCCGCCTGGACGTGCTCGTCCACTGCGCCGGCATATCCGGGCCCTGGAAGTCCGCGTTGGAGCTCACCGACGAGGAGTGGAGAACGATCATCGATGTCAATGCAACGGGTACGTTTCACGTGTGCCGCTCGGCGATCCCGCCCATGGTCCGCGAGGGATACGGGCGCGTCGTCTTGATGGCATCGATCGCCGGTCGCGAAGGGAACCCGCTGATCCCCGCCTACGCGGCATCGAAGGCGGCCATGATCGTGTTTGGTAAGTCCCTTGCGCGAGATCTCGCCGGCACCGGGGTGCTCGTGAATATGGTCGCGCCGGCCGTCATCGAGACGCCGATGTCGGTGGGGCAGGACGAGCAGACGCGCGAACGAATGGTCGCAGCAGTTCCGCTCGGCCGCATGGGTCGCCCAGAGGAAGCGGCCGCGTTGATCGCCTGGCTGTCCAGCGAGGACTGCTCGTTCTCCACCGGTGCCGTCTATGACCTGACAGGAGGACGAAGTGTCAGCTGAGGAGCGAGCGGTCGCCGAGAACCTGCACTTCGACGCGCCGCGCTGGCGCGTGACAGCTTTGGTTCTCTGATGTACACGACCAGAAGCTAATGAGCGTGGGGCAGACGGCCAGGTCGCGGTCGTCGCGGAGAGGCCGACGCCACCGTCAGCACTAGGTTTCCTTCTGGACGGTTCGCCTCTTGTTCGCGACGGCCCGACCGGGGCTGTGGATGTGCATGAGGACGGGAAAGCCCGCGACGCCGCCCACCACCTCGCTGCAAGACTCAACCAGGCGGTCCTCGACGGTCGTGGGGAGGCCTGCGTCGACGACACCGATTTGAAATGCCTGAAAGGGAGGGCTCGCCCCGAAGGGTGGTGATCGCCTGGGAGGAACGTGTCCAGGCCACGGCCGCCACCGAGAATGTCGCGTCTCCGAACGGTCGCGTCATCACGCCCGACGCAGTTGTCTCCGCTACAAGATGCCGGTCGCCGGCTGGCGAGCTTTGCCATGGCTGCCAACTCAGCATCCGTCCCCGTCGTGCTCGGGGACTGAGAAGGCTTCCCGGACCGGAATGCTGCTGACGCCAAAGTGCTCCGGCACCCCAAGCTGCCGGAGCCAGCTATCGGGAGGGATCTGGCCGGCGAGAACCTCCCCGCGGGGCTCCCCGGCCCGCGAGTTAGAATAAAAATTCTAGTTCGTCAGACAAAGGAGCGAGAGACTATGACCGAGACGCGGTCCCTTGAGGACGGACGGCAGTGGTTGCTCGCCCGTCTCGATGCCGGCGCGCACCCGCTTGATGGACTCGATCCCGAGGCGGCCCGGGCGACGATCGAGAGCCTCAGCGGCCTTGATCCCGAGAGCTGGACGAATGCTTGGGGATCGCTGGCCGACCG
>Ga0209624_10003276_pt1 | contig 11521 bp, 14 predicted proteins | sample JacPinW_OM2H0_O1_FD_188565 | JGI IMG/M metagenome (GOLD analysis project Ga0209624, IMG submission 188565) | Forest soil microbial communities from Algoma, Ontario, Canada - Jack Pine, Ontario site 1_JW_OM2H0_O1 (SPAdes) (version 2) | ecosystem: Environmental > Terrestrial > Soil > Boreal... | reverse complement strand
AGAGGTGTCTCGGATCGCTCCCCGATCGGACTGCTTTCTGCTGTCGCCACGGCGGAATGCTTTCCGCTCGAGTCTCCGTTGTTGACGGGCATCAATTACCTCCAATGAACTGCTGGTAGTTCGCGCGCAATTCCTACAGCACGGGCGAGCATGAGTTCGGCGAGGTTTTGGTTGTAGACGCTGGTGATGTACTGATCGTTGGCGCTGGCGAGGGACTGTTCGGATTGCACGACCTCGACGCTATCGGTTACCCCGGACGTGAAACGATCTTTGGAACGCGCCAGATTCTCGTTGGCCAGTGCCACGTTTCTTTGGGCTACGTCAACTTGCTCTTTGGCAGCGTCGAGATTCAGGAAAGCAGTACGCACGTCGTAGTCGGCCTGGCCGCGTACGTTTTCCGCCTCTGCCTTCCGCTGCCGCAGCTCCGCTTCCGCCTGCGCGATGTCGCCCTTGATCCGGCCGCCAGTGAAGATCGGAATGCGCGCTTTTGCCTGGACGCTGAAGTTTCCGTTCGAGTGATCGAATGTTGTCCCGACGTCGCTATAATCGCCATTCACAACTACGACGGGGTAGTGCTCGCCCCTGGCGGCCGACAGTGCCTGCTGAGCAGCCTTCTGGGAATCGAGAGCCGCGCGGAAGTCACTCCGCAAGTTATAGGCTATCTTGAGCGCATCTTCGACGGTGGGCGGATTGATATCGGCGTACGGATGTTGATCGGCAATATCAAACGCTTGTCCAAGAGGCAGTCCGATGGCGCGGGCCAGCGTGAGCTTTGCGATCGCGAAGTTGTTGCGCGCTACGCTGAGGTTGTACTCTTCGGTATGAAGTTGGACCTCTGTGCGAGTCGCTTCGATCCGCGGACTGGTACCCGCCTGGTATTCGTCAACCGCTTGATCGTAGAGGGCGTGCGCATTGCGAACCTGAGCCTGTTGCGCCTCGATACGAGAGCTGGATTCGATCACCTGCAGATAGGCATTTCCCACGGTCAAGGTGACTACGTCGAGTGTATCTTTGTAGCTGAGTTGAGCAGCTTGCTCGGCAGTCCGTGCCGCACGAAAGCGCTGTATTGATTCGAAGCTGAATAAGGTTTGGCTGAGGCTTGCGTCCGCCGTGCTGTAACTATACGGTCCGAGAACACTCGGAAGGCCAGCTAACTGTTTGATCCCGAGAGTTGCTAGGCTTGTTTGGGCGACGTATTCGGATAGGCCTGCGCTCACCTGAGGTAAGAGATTGCTTAGCGCAATCAAGCGTTGGCCACGTGCGATTTGCGCATTTTCTCGGCTCTCGATGGCTCCCAAGTTGTATCGCAGAGCCATGTTGATGGCATCTCTCAGAGTCAGCCGAATAACCTCACTACTAGCCGGTCCGCTCGGGACGCTTCCTGTAACGCCGGGGTATTGAGCCGCAGCCGGAGTCACGATGCAGAAGACAGCGAGCAGCGCCAACTTGACAGCCCGCCCGCTGCGCGACCACCGAGCGACGCGGATCCAAGCGGCTCTGCCCACCGACACCAGAGTGTTCGGGCGGATGATTTTGAAGTTGAGTAATCTCATTCTTTCCGGCTTTGCCTTCGTAAGATGGCGCTTTGAGGCCGTGTCCACGAGGCGATCCTTGTGCGTCTGTCCTGCGACGATCAAGGTGTCCGTCACCGCGAACATCAGTTCCTGCCGTGTCCCTGTATGCCAGTTACAATCACACACCCATCCTCAGATTAGCGGGGCCGCCTGCGACCGAACTCGCTAATCGAACCCGAGACGCAGAGAAAACCAAGAATCACGAGTAGAGCGATTAGTACCCACGCGATCACATTCTTCTCCCTAGGTTGAATCGTTACCCCCTGAGAAGCTGGTGAGCTCGCTCGGCTGAAAATATTTTGTCAACGCCCGGCGCAACCTTTGGCGGCCGCGATGCGCGCGTGACTTCACGGTGTTAATCGACAGCTTTAACATCCTTGCCGTTTCCTCGGTCGTATACTGCTCAAGTTCGCGGAGATGCAGAACTTCCCGGAAGGTCATCGGAAGCTCACCCATCGCCGACACGAGAATCTGCCGAAGCTCCTCTTGCGAGTAGCGTTGTTCGGGCGTCGGAGTGTCGTCTGCGACTTCAATAGAGAAATCGGTATGTTCGGTGTTAACGGGACGGTCGAAGTGCAACTCGTACAATCGGCGTGTGCGCAATTTCATGAGCGATTGATTGATTGCGATACGAGTGAGCCAGGTATAGAAGCGCGACTCTCCACGAAATGTGCCTATATGCAGAAAGGCCCGTACGAAAGATTCCTGAGAGACCTCCTCGGCATCCTCGCGGTTCCGGGTAATCTTCTGCGCGATACGGAAAATGCGCAGGCCATATCTGGTCACCAGCTCTTCGAAAGCTTCCGGCTCGCGTCTCCTGGCGGCATCAACAATCGCGGCGTCAGGTTCCCGCGAATTCTCGGTGACTGCGACGTTCGCCCTCAACGTGCTCGCTTGATTCATGACAACAGAATTGTGCATTACGCGTGCCAAAGAAGCGTTCTAACTCAAACTCGCGCAAGCGATTGAAGAGAGAGAAGTTTTTCGAATGAGATGGTGCAATTCCTTGAGTGAGTGTCGGGGCTTCCGACACTTCTCTCGACAAGTGTCGAGCGTCTACGACACTTGAATCCAAATCAGCAATTGTCTCCCGTCTTTCTTCTTCCCCCTAAACCGCGTGTTGCTTCAGCCACTTAGGGATTTCTTGTATTTGGCGCAGATCGAGCCTTTTGGCCCCGCATTTGCATTGTCAAAGAACGGAGGACAGGAAGGAGTGCTGAAGATCACGAGGACAACCGAAAGTTGCTTCGTCGCGTCACGGGTCAAAAAACTGAAGGGCGAACTAAGGGCGACGGACCAACTGTAGAAATACGGGAGACACGAAAATGAGTTCGAGGAATGCAGTAAAAGGACGAATCGCTGCAGAGGAAGTCGACGTTCAGGCCGAAGAGCAAGCTGATTCACCTGTGCAGCACCCGAGCCAAGAGGAGATCCGACGAAGAGCCTTCGAGATTCACATTGAACGGGGCGGGATCCATGGATGCGATCTCGATGACTGGATGCAGGCGGAGGAAGAGCTAACGAAGAAGCTGCCCCGATAGAGAAAAATCGGCGCTTGTGTAGGCCCAGCCGTCGCGCACCATGGCGCAGATCCACTCTTCTGGCCCTGCATTTACATGATCCAAGTACAGCGGAGAAGGAACGGATGCTGAAGATTACGATCACCAACACGGAGAAGGAAGAACTGTGGAACCTGCAAGGTCGTCTCGTCGCGCCGTGGGTCAAGGAACTGAGAGCAAGTTGGAAGAGGGCGCACCGCACAACCCAGAGACGACGGTGCATCGTGAATCTCCACGAAGTCACGTTCATCGACAAAAGCGGGGAGCGAATGTTGCGGTCCATGTTCGCTCAAGGCGCGCAACTTGTCGCCAGCGATGTGTACGTCAAGCAGGTGCTTGATCGCCTTCGAGGCAAGTCGAATTAGTGGCGGTGGTTGCAGCATCGAGGGATCAGCCAAATGAGTGATTTCGTGCAAAGCAACACGCCACAATCACTGCAAGAGATGGAGCCCATTCTTGAAACGCTGAATGACGGTGTTGTCATTACAGACGATTCCGATCAGATTCTTTTTGTCAACACGGTCTTCGAGGAAATGACAGGGTTCCCTCGCAGCCAGATCATCGGCCGGAACGCCCGTCAGCTGTATCACCGAGCCGAAGAGTTTGCTTTCGCCCAGGCGCTTAACCAGAAAGCCAAGGAGATGGGGCGGGCCCGCGAAGAGTTCTTCCTGCCCACGAAGGACGGCGCGCGGCTGCCCGTGGTGGTCAGTATTCGCGCAATGCATGGGCCCGATGGAGGATGCTTCTCGGTAGTAACGTTGACCGATATTTCCAAACAAAAACGCACGGAAGAAAAGCTCCGCGCTGCAGTTGTGGGGCTCGAAAAGCATCAGCGAGAGATTGAGCAAGACCTGGTGCTGGCGGCCCGTGTACAGCAGAGCCTGGCGCCCGAGCCCTTGCTCTGGGGAGCTCTGCGTGTCGACACTTTCTACCAACCGGCGCACACGATCGGCGGCGACTTTGGCTTTGTGAGACCGTCAAACGATGAAGCTCTCAATCTGCTGGTCTGCGACGTCTCGGGACACGGCATCAGCTCGGCGCTCGTGGCCAACCGAATATACTCGGAGACGGTTACGCTGCTGGGTAATCGGGCGCCGCTCGCTGACGTCCTCCGTCGTTTGAACTCTCTTGTGATTCGAAATATTGGCGCGCCAGGATTTTTCTTTACTTTGGCGGCCGCCCGCATTGATCGTGGCGGCCGGACCATGGAATTCGCCGGAGCCGGACACCCGCCGGCAATGATTGTTCAGCCGGGAGCCGAGCCGCACCTGCTCCGGTCCGGAAGCATCGTTCTGGGCATACTGCCGGATGCGGTGGATGCCGATGCCACGCTTTACAGAGAACTTGAGTATGGTGACCGCATCGTGTTGTACACGGACGGCCTCACCGACGTGTTCGACTCGCGTGGCGAAATGCTCAATGTCGAAGGAGTTGAAAACTTCGTTCGCGAAACAGCGCGTCTGCCGTTCGGCGAAATGAAGCAAGGTATTCTCGATCGTGTCGCTGCGTGGCGCGACGGACCGCCCGTCGACGACGTGTCACTAGTGCTCGTCGAAGTGCGCTGAACAAACAGTATCGCCCGAAATCATTTGGGGCTGAGTCCGCCGCTTGCGGTGGAGAATGAAACAGCCACACTTCGTTTTACGGTCGAATTCCGGGTCAACTTTACGATATCTTTCGCGGATCGATGCCCATCTTTTTCATCCGCGTGAGCAAGGTGGTCCGCTTAAGTCCCAAGCGGGCCGCGGCGCCCTTCGGTCCCCCGACGCGTCCCTTGGTCTCTTTCAGAATTCGTACAATCCTATCTTGTTCATCGAGGTTTCTCGCTCTTGCCGGAGCCAAGTTCGCGCTGCTGTTTGCCAATTCGGGTACCGAGATCGCTAGTGTGCTGCTGCGCGTCAGAATCACTGCACGTTCCACAAGATTCTGAAGCTCACGAACGTTTCCGGGCCAATGCCAGCGCGCCAGTTTCCGCAGGGCCGCCGCAGGAATGCTTTCGATTCGCTTTTGCATGCGGCGCGCGTACTTCTGGCTGAAGTATCGCACCAGTAAGGGAATGTCTTCCGGGCGCTCGCGCAATGGAGGAAGGCGGATGGGAAAAACATTCAGACGGTAGTAGAGATCGCTCCGAAATTGCTTTTCTTCGATCATCCCCTCCAACTCACGATTGGTCGCAGCTATCAGCCGAATCTCGACTGTCTTCGTCCGTGCGCTTCCCAGGCGCTCGAATTGTCGGTCCTGTAATACGCGCAGGAGCTTTGGTTGAAGTTCCAGCGGAATATCGCCGACTTCATCCAGAAACAAGGTGCCCTGGTCGGCGAGTTCTAGTCGTCCAATCTTCTGTGTGACCGCGCCGGTGAACGCGCCGCGCTCGTGGCCAAAGAGCTCACTTTCAAGCAAGCCAGTGGGAATAGCAGCGCAGTTTAGCTCGACAAATGTTCGCGCTTTGCGGTGGCTGCGTTCATGAATGGCGCGCGCGACAAGCTCCTTGCCGGTGCCTGTTTCTCCCAGCAGGAGTACGGTCGAATCACTTGTGGCAACCGTTTCGGCCAGTTGCAGCGCCTGCCGTAGCACCGAGCTCTGCCCAATGATCCCTTCAAAATCCGACGTGCTACGAATCTCCTCTTCCAAATAGAGCTTTTCCTGCGCGAGTTTGTCTTTTAATTCGGCGATCTCACGATAGGCCAACGCGTTCTCGATGGCGATCGCTACTTGTCCCGCTGCTCGCATCAGAAAATCAACGTCGTCCTGACTGAACGATCTTTCGACCCGGCTGGCGAGTGTCAGAACCCCGAGCGTTCGGTTTCGGCTGATCAACGGCAAGGCGAGACCTGACTGGATGCCTTCTGTACGAACCACGTCCGCAGCTGCCTGGTTATCCGTGAAATCCGCTGCCGTTCTTATCGCAGCCTTACCGGTCTTGAATGCACTGCCTACTAAGGACCCCTCGACAGGTTGCACAAAGTCCTCTTTCGCGAATCCCTTGCTTTCCGGAAAGTCCATTACGCGTTGGCGCAATTGGCGCTGATCCGCATCTGGCAGCCACACTCCGACGACGTCGCAGCGCATAACCTGCCGAATGCTCGTCGAGATTGCGCGAATGAGGTCGCGAGGCTCCAAGTTCGAGACCAAAGTGTTGGTGATATCCAGCAGTAATTTCAGACGGTCGCTTTCGCGTGCCGGTTGCGGTTTTGCGTTTGGTGGCTCGGCAGGGTTCAATGAGCGGTCTGGCGTCACGAAGAGCGCATCCTTACATTCGCCTGCATCAAGTGTCGCACAAATTCGCGCGGGAATTCCGAGTCTCCTTTGCTATTTACTTTTTCCCGCGCCGCTAGACGCTTGGCTAAGCGCAGTCGTCGGTCGCTGCCTCATGAACTCACCACCAGTTCCTCAAGAGACAGGTGCATCTCGTTCGTGCACACTTCGGTCGATCGGACAGACTTCGACGCAAACCGCAGACTGAACCCCTTGTTGAGACAAACCTGTGAATCACACCCCCAAGTAGGAGGCTGTCACATTCGGTCACCAAAGAACGTTATCACCGCGGCTAGTGGCGCTCCGGATTCCGTCTTTCTACGGTTTTCAAACTCCTCAGGCGAACAATAGCCCAGGGCCGAATGTAATCGAGACCGATTGTAATATCGGTCTATGAATTCCTCGATCTTCTGACGTAGGTCTTCGAAATCCCGATACTCGCTGGCGTAGATCTCCTCCCGTTTGATCGTCTTCAGAAAGCTCTCGCATGTGGCGTTGTCGTATGGATTGCCCGGTCTACTCATGCTTGGCAACATTCGGTGATCGCGGAGTGTTTGCATGTATTCCAGGCTACCGTACTGCACTCCCTGATCTGAATGGTGTACGACTCCCGGTGGTGGTTTCCGGTTGGCAATGGCTTGCTTTAAAGCGGACAGCGGGAGCTGCGCTTTCAAGCCCTTACCAAGTGCCCAGCCGATAACCTTCCGGGAAAAAACATCCAATACCACTGCTAGATAAACAAACTCGCGGGTTAGGCGGACGTAGCTTATGTCAGCAGCCCAAAGCTGGTTCGGTCCAGACAACGTCATTCGACCCGCCAAGTTTAGGTGAACACGGGCAACACGAAGCGAATGCCCGGGGGGTCGGAACCACTGCTCTCGAACGGTAAGCAGATTATCCTCGCGCATGATTCGCGCGATCCGCTTGTGGTTTGCAACCATGCCTTGCGTCCGTAGCTCGACGGTGACCCGTCTATAACCGTACCGCCATCGATGTTGTATGACGACGCTCTGGACGGCCGATCTCAAGGCCATTTCTTCCTCAGCCTGCCATCCTCGCCGCAGATATCGGTAAAAACTGGCCCGACTTACCTGGGCTAATTGGCACATTCGCTCGACACTCAAGCCGCCTTGCAACGGCATCCTTGTTCTTATTTCGTCGTAGATGCCTTGTCGCCAGAAGTGTGTCTCTGCCGACGCCGAGCCCCTACTCTCTGCAAGGCATGTCTGAAAAAATCCACTTCCAGCGTTTTATTCGCCAACACCCGCTTCAGCTTGGTGATTTGCCTACGCAATATCAGCTCGCGGGATCGCGTATAGGGAGGGTCTATTTCTTCGAATCGATCGCGCCAGTTGTAAAGCAATCTTCGAGGTATCCCAAGCTCTCGAGAAAACCCGAGTACGTTGTCGCAGGACTTCATTCGCTCGAAAGCCTGGCGTCGAAATTCATTACTGTATCGCTGCCCTTTCTTTCGCTCCACTTTGCGGCTCCTTTCTCACAAAGTGTGCATCATAAACTGTCTCACTCTAGTGGTTCACTCCAGAGTGCTAACAGAAATCCCAGGAGTGAACCCCTCCCTGAGACAAAACTGTGTATCACAGTATCCGTCGAACCAATCTTCTGCCGCCTGACGGACCCTTCCACGCCCGGCTTTTCGGCTGGCGCGGATTTTTCTTTTTCCATCAGTTTTTTCGCTGCGGTAACTTATTTGCCGAGCGCCCTATCGGCGGTATGTTCGTGAGCCCACAAGATCACCTGAGGCTAACAAGGGAAGAGCTTCACAACCTCGTGTGGGCCAAACCCATGACCGAAGTTGCGAAAGACTTCCAGATATCTGACCGAGCGATGGCAAAGATATGTGCCCGAAAACAGGTCCCCGTCCCGCCGCGTGGTCATTGGGCCAAGAAAAGCGCCGGCAAGGATGTTCCTAAACCGGCGCTTCCCGAGTTTGTCGCGAAAGCCCCGAAAGAAGAAAAAGCCGAAGCGAAGCCGCAGCAGCAACCGCCAAAGAAACCTAAAGTGGGCGCAGTGTTTGAAGAAAGAAATCAGAAGATAAGGAAGTCGCTTAAGGAATTGCGCAATGTATTATCGGAAGCGGTCGACTATACCGCACGCATAGAGAGCTGGAACTGCGATTACAGCTTTGGCCTAAATTATTCCTATAATCCGCTGCGTCGCGATAATGATGTGTCTTTCCTTTACGAGTCGCCGTTGAGCGAACATCGGGATCTCGTTTTGAAAGGCGCTATTCTTGAACCTAGGCGGCTGAAAGAGCGGAAATTTGAGGCTCGCTTCACGCGCCGGCGCCCCACCTTAATCAAAAAACCGTTGAAGAGGATCTACATCGTTACGAGGAAGCGCCGCCACAATTTATCGGAGGCTTCTACAACCAGGGCAAATGCATAATGGCCTACGTTCCTATTCCCGAAGATGCTTTTGCTCTCGTACTTCAAAACGCGATGGCCAATAAGATCAAATTCATGACGCTCCGGGGCGAGAAGTTGCGATACGGGCGGGGGCACATTTACGGTTATTCCCTGCAGGAAGAGCATAACGAGGAACAGCCTTAGCTTTCGCAAAAGGGACATTCCGTCGTATCCAGTGCCTTTTAAGTGAGCGCGCCGCGTGGAACCCGGAGCCAAATCGTCACATACAAGAGTGTACATCATCAAAACTGTCTCACTTTAGGGGTTCACTCCAGTGCACGAATAACGGAGCTTTCGGGCCGAGGTGATTTTTCTAACTCTTTTGCAATCAGGAAGAAGTTGGTGGACGTGACAGGGTTCGAACCTGCGACCCCCTGCTTGCAAAGCCCGACAATCGCCTCCAACAGCTCCGTCCGTTTTCTTTAACTACTAACGTTCACAACAAATCGGGGAACCTGCTTTTCGCTCAAAGCTAACTCGAATCTGTTGAAAACGATGCATTCTCGCACAGTTCGTACACAGGACGATTTCTTCGATAACGTGCACAGTCAACCCGTTGGTGAGACGACAGCGTGCACCTTCCACTTTTGGTTACTCTCCAAATGTTGGGCTTTAGAAATCTCGCTAGGCGATTCAACGTGAGTGCGCTGTGGGATCGGACGGAACCGGAATCGGAATATCGGTCGCCATCTTCCAACCTTGCGGCGTGTGGATCCAAATCAACACCATCACGAACGGCTTGGGAACAGGGTTTTGCCCGCCATACGCTACCGTGATTCGAACCGGCGCATAGGTCTCCGCAATTTCGGGCGTGATGAAGACAGCTTTTTCCTCTTCATAGACTGGGTCGATCCGAAACGGCTGCTCATACATGTCATGCAAGTGCTGCATCACATCATCAATCCCCCAATATCCGTGCCAGCCTACCGGAGCCTTGGCAACAAACAGGGTTGAGGAAGAATTCCAAACCAGTTCGCGCACCGCCGCGAGATCGTGCTTGTTCTCCGCATCAATCAGTTGTTTGTAAATGCTCTTGATCTCTTGTTCCTTATCCGTCTGAGCGATCGCAATACCTGCGTGTGGGAACACAAAACACGCGAAGATCGCGATCGTTAAGAATTTGTAGCGCGCTATCTTCATGGTCGGTTGACTCCTTCCCGCGCCCGAGTGCGCTGCTCGCTAACCGGGTTCTCAGTGCTCGTTCGATTGATGATAGGGGATTACCAGATAGAGATCGGTGCCGCCCGGAAGGTGCGCGACGTAAGGCATGCCGTTGGATCCGTCGTGACTAAAGGACTGCAATTCCTTCTGATTCTCATGAGGACTCACGATCATGATGTGCGGACCCACGTGAAAATCTTCACCCTGCGGAGTTTTAGTGTCGCCCGACTTGTTCGGAACCCAAGCGCCGACGTACATGTAGGCAATACCGACTCTGTCGATGTGAGGCTCTTGGCCGGCCAAACTTTGTTTGATCCATTGCATGAAGGCCATATCAAAGCAGCCTGGTTCGTCGTGTGAATAGCCGGGGAATGCCGGAAGGCACGTCCACTCGCTGGTTCCTTTTCGCAATACACGATATTCACCACCTTTCGTCGTTGGCCAGTCAAGAATGGTCGCGTCTTTGGTAATAAAGCTCGGGCCGGCTCTCAGCGCATCCGCAATCTTCTCGGCATCCGTGTTGGGTCCATTCGATTGCGGCGTTCGAGCCCCGACGATCGATGCGGATAATAGACAAAGCAAAGCAAGTCTCATAACGAACGTTTCTGACAAAAAATAGTTCTTCATGCCTCTCTTCCTCCATTCATCGTTTCCTCCTCACCGTCTTGTTTTCTTCCGAACAGAATAAGTCTCTCGAAAGGGTTGATGGCTTTTCTCTATGTCCTTACGCGCTAGCCCCGAAGTGCGTTCGGCAATCGTCGAGAAAGCTGTCAAAACTCCGGAGAGGCCAGATGGCTTCAAACTCGAGGTACTCACGGAGCGGCAGCCGGCCGAGAATCGTTCGATCCAACTCTTCCGCGGTTTCTATTTCCACGATGGCGATGACCCGCCTCTGCCCCGCAACCTTGTACATGCCGATGAGCTTGAATCCGTCTTTGGCGGCCTTAGCTTCTTCGATTTCCAGATCCCAAACCTCTTCGAGCTTGAGTCTGCCCTCAATGTTCCACCGCATTTGCATAAAGAAAATCATAGGATCGGATCCTCCGTGCTGGTCGTCATTTGGTGGTCGGCTCGAGCGAACCTGGATGGTGGCAGAGGGCGCTCACGTCGATCTCCATGAAGGGGTAGAATGGCAGCGAACTCAAAATTTCGTGGAGTTCGTCTGCGCTCTCCACATCGAAGACGCTGACGTTTGCATACTTGCCCGCGACGCGCCAGAGATGCACCCATTTCCCTTGCAGCTGCAGTTCCTTGGCGCGCTCGTGCTCCTGGGCACCCAGTTGTTTAATCTTCTTCGGGTCCGCGGTATGCGGGATGCGAACCGTGATGCTCACGTGAAACAGCATGTCTCCTCCCGAGTCACATTTCTGTCTATGAGCCTGAAACCGGGCTTTGGCCCGTCATTTTGTGCAACAAAGCGAGCGCATATTCCGATGCCGCGGATTGGTCCTGGCCGGTGATCAACTTACCGTCGATGATTACTTTAGGTGTGTACGGCTTCGTGCTCGAGTAGATTGCGCCGGTCTTCTCAAGCACCGTCTGTGGA
>Ga0209624_10003275_pt1 | contig 11524 bp, 10 predicted proteins | sample JacPinW_OM2H0_O1_FD_188565 | JGI IMG/M metagenome (GOLD analysis project Ga0209624, IMG submission 188565) | Forest soil microbial communities from Algoma, Ontario, Canada - Jack Pine, Ontario site 1_JW_OM2H0_O1 (SPAdes) (version 2) | ecosystem: Environmental > Terrestrial > Soil > Boreal... | reverse complement strand
GGTCGTCAACAAGCTGCGCGGCGGCTTGAAGGTGGCGGCGGTCAAGGCGCCGGGCTTCGGCGACCGCCGCAAGGCGATGCTCGAGGACATCGCGATTCTTACCGGTGGCACGATGATCGCCGAGGACCTCGGCATCAAGCTTGAGAACGTCAACATCCCGATGCTCGGCAAGGCCAAGCGGGTGAGGATCGAGAAGGAAAACACCACGATCATCAACGGCGTCGGCAAGAAATCCGACATCGAGGGCCGCATCGCCCAAATCAAGGCGCAGATCGAGGAGACGACGTCCGACTACGACAAGGAGAAGCTGCAGGAGCGGCTGGCCAAGCTCGCCGGCGGCGTCGCGGTGATCCGGGTCGGCGGCGCGACCGAGGTCGAGGTCAAGGAGAAGAAGGACCGCGTCGACGACGCGCTCAATGCGACGCGCGCCGCGGTCGAGGAGGGGATCGTCGCCGGCGGCGGCGTTGCGCTGCTGCGCGCCAAGATCGCGGTCTCCAAGCTCAAGAGCGAGAACGCCGATGAGCAGGCGGGCATCAGCATCGTGCTGAAGGCTCTGGAATCGCCGATCCGTCAGATCGCCGAGAATTCGGGCGCCGAAGGCTCGATCGTGGTCGGCAAGGTCAGCGAGCATAAGTCCCAGAACTGGGGCTTCAACGCCCAGACCGAAGAGTACGTCGACATGATCGAAGCCGGCATCGTCGATCCGGCCAAGGTGGTGCGGACGGCGCTGCAAGATGCAGCGTCCGTGGCGGGCCTTCTCATCACCACAGAGGCGATGGTCGCCGAAGTGCCAAAGGACAAGCCGGCTCCGGCCATGCCGGGCGGCGGCGGCATGGGCGGCATGGACTTCTGAGGCCATCCCACAACGGAAGAATGGAAAGGGCGGCTTCGGCCGCCCTTTTCTTTTCGCCCTGCACCACGAAACCGCCTTGAAATTCGACCAGCCTCGGCCGTCAAGAACGCGGAGATCGCTGCGCAATTGCTCGGGTTCGCTGGCAAATACTCCGCCTTTAGGGACCGCGACGCGCTCTTTCTCGCCGGACTTCTGTCGGCGCTTCTCCACTTGGCCTTGCTGACGCAGCTCATCGACAATTGGCAGGTCCCCGCAGAGCCGCCGTTGCCGGAAACCGAGATCGCTCTGGTTTCCCCGTCCGCGATCGAGGGCGTCAAGGCGCCGGCGACTCCCAGCGGCGGCGCGCCTTCGACCGCTGGAAGCGCGCCGCAAATTGAGGCCCGTTCGCCTCCAGCCGATGCGCAGCCTTCAGTTGCCCTGCCCGAAGCGCACAGCGACGCCTGGGCGCAATCTCGCGTCATCCTCTCCTCGCAAGAATTGGCCGAGCCGCGCAATCGGAAGACCGCCGAATCCCTGAAACATTTGGAGCCGCAAACGCGCGTGCAACAAGTGTGCAATCTCGAAGCGATCCTTCAGATCAATCGGCAATACGACCAATATGCGGTCGATTTCGTTGTCGCCTATGCGACGCACGCGGTGGTTCGAAAAGGCGACGCCATCATCGCCCACGGCGCGGCGTTCCACAGTAACGGACAATGGTACAATCTCGTCTTCGAATGCCAATTGTCAGCCAATCAGCGAGACGTCGCTCACCTCAAATTCAAACTCGGCGATGCGATACCCGGAGATCAATGGGCGGATCTCAATTTGCCGCGAACGCCAGCCAATCCGCTCGGTGGCGACTAGCGGGCGCTGGGCTCGCCGAGTTTCTTAGGGCCGCGTTTTTTGTGGTCCGGCTGCGTGGTGACAGCGCTGTAAAAGGCGCCGCAATTATGTACAGGGGCGCCCAATTTAGCAGCGGAGACTTGATCGGCGTTCGCCGTCGCGGGCGGAAAGCGTCCTCCTAACAATCAATTGGACCGCGCCGGGCGGAGCCGGCGCAACTGGCACGGGCGTTGCAAACCGGATCCCCAGACCGACCGTCAATCGTGAGGTGGTGTTGGAGCCGGCCGACCTCGAACTCATTCATCTCACCAAACGTTATGGTGCCGCGACCGCGGTCGATTCGATCGATCTCAAGGTTCCTGCCGGCGCCTATTGCTGTCTGCTCGGACCATCGGGCTGCGGGAAGACATCGACGCTCAGGATGATCGCCGGCCACGAGACCGCGACCGAAGGGGATATCCTCATCGGTCCGACCAACGTCACCGAATTTCCGCCGGCCAAGCGCGGCACGGCCATGATGTTCCAGAGTTACGCGCTCTTCCCCCATCTCTCCTGCGTCGACAACGTCGCCTTCTCGCTCAAGATGAAGGGCGTCGATAGGACGGCGCGGCGCAGACGAGCGATGGAGTTCCTCGAGCTCGTCGCCATGACGCAATACGCTCAGCGGGTTCCGGCGCAATTGTCGGGCGGCCAGCAGCAGCGCGTCGCCCTCGCCAGGGCGCTGGTCACCGATCCCCAGATTCTGCTGTTGGACGAGCCGTTGTCGGCGCTCGACCCGTTCCTGCGGGTGCGGATGCGAGCCGAGCTTCGCCGCTTCCAAAAACAGCTCAACATCCCCTTCATCCACGTCACCCACGGCCAGGACGAGGCCCTCGCGCTCGCGGATCTTGTCGTGGTGATGAACAAGGGGCGCATCGAACAGATCGCCAGCCCGCGAGAGTTGTTTGAAAAGCCTGCGACCGAATTCATCGCGCGATTTCTCGGCGGCCATAACGTGATCGCGACGGCGCTCGGTCCGGTAGCGGTGCGCGCCGACCGGATCACTTTGCGCCGCAGCACCAACGGCGCCGGCGCCAATGACGCGCGGCTGGTCGCAGCGGTGCGCGCGATTGAGTATCAAGGCGCGCATTATCAGGTCGCGCTCGACCATCCCGGCCAGTCCGAACTGACCGCCCTCGTCAGCGATGAAAGTTTCGCCGGCGCGCCGCTGAACGTCGGCGACAACGTTTCGGTTCTGTGGGCCGACAAGGATGTCCACGCGCTTGCCCCAGCGCCGTGACGCTAATGGGAATCGCGGGAACCAGAAGGAGAGAGCGATGTCGATGAAGCATGCCAAGACGGCGAAGGGTCTTAGCCGCCGCGCCGTACTCAAGGGAGCTGCGGGCCTCGCCAGCGCGGCGGCCGGTTCGGGAGCGATCACCGGCTTCCCGGCTGTCTGGTCTCAGGAAGACAAGGTGCTGCGTTACCTCGGCACCGCGGTCAACCAGTCGGACGACATCACCAAGAAGGTAAAGGAAGAGACCGGCATCACCATCCAGAACATCGTCGCCACCACCGACGACGTGACCAAACGAGTGATCACGCAGCCGAATTCGTTCGACATTCTGGACACCGAGTACTTCAGTCTCAAGAAGCTGGTGCCGTCGGGCAACATCCTGGCGATGGACGCCAAGAAGATCAAGGAATTCGACAATATCACGCCGGTTTTCACCAAAGGCCAATTGCCCAACGGCAAGGTAATCGGCGACCAAGGCACCGCGCCCAAGAAGGTGATGTTTCTCGAAGGCGAGCATTCGACCAAGTTCTCGGCCACGCCGACCGAATGGGTCACGCTGATCCCGACCGTCTACAACGCTGACACGCTCGGCATCCGGCCGGACCTCATCAAGCGGCCGATCAACTCGTGGGCCGAGCTGCTGAACCCGGAATTCCGGGGCAAGGCGGCGATTCTCAACATTCCCTCGATCGGCATCATGGACGCCGCCATGGTGGTCGAAGCGACCGGCAAGTACAAATATCCCGACAAGGGCAACATGACGAAGCCCGAGATCGACATGACCATGGGCGTGCTCAGCGACGCAAAGAAGGCCGGCCAGTTCCGCGCCTTCTGGAAGGACTTCAACGAGAGCGTCAATCTGATGGCCTCGGGCGAGACGGTCATCCAATCGATGTGGTCGCCGGCGGTCACCGCGGTGCGCACCAAGGGCATCCCCTGCGTCTTCCAGCCGCTGAAAGAAGGCTACCGTTCCTGGGCCTCGGGCTTCTGCATGTCCAAGGGCGTGTCACAGAAACAGGCCGACATGATCTATGAGTTCGTGAACTGGTACCTGTCGGGATGGGCCGGCGCCTATCTCAACCGGCAAGGCTATTATTCCGCGGTGTTGTCCACCGCCAAGGCCAATATGGAGCCCTACGAATGGGCCTATTGGATGGAGGGGAAGCCGGCCGAGAGGGACATCCACGGGCCTGACGGCTCGCTGCTCGAGAAAGCCGGCGCGACGCGCGACGGCGGCTCCTACGACGAACGCATGGGCAACGTCGCCTGCTGGAACGCGGTCATGGACGAGAACGACTACATGGTCCGCAAATGGAATGAGTTCATCGCCTCCTGACGTTCGACCTTGACTTCTCCGGCCGCGTCCGCACCGAACCGCCGGATCCTAATGGCGCCGTCGCTCCTCTCGTTTCCCGCCTGGCGGGGGAGGAGGGGAGCGGGAAACTTCGGCTTTGAGGAATGACCGCCACCAGCATCCCGACCTCGATGGCCGCCAGGGCCACGAATCGCGCAGCCAGGCGAGGGCTGGATCGGGTTGGCGTGCCGGGGTGGGTTCAGGCCATGCCGTTCGGCCTGGTGTTTCTGTTCTTCTTCGTCATCCCTCTCATCCTCGTCGTCATTGTCAGTTTCTGGGACTACAACGACTATGAAATGCTGCCGTCCTTCACCGCGCGCAGCTACACCGAGACCTTCGAGGGATGCCTGGCCAAGCTGCCGGATGTCTGCACGATCCTGAGGACTTACGCGTCAACAGCCAAATTCTGCTTCATCGTTTGGCTGTCGACGCTCCTCATCGGCTTCACCATCGCCTATTTCCTCGCCTTTTACGTTCGCACCGTGACCATGCAGATGGTGCTGTTTCTCGTCTGCACGATTCCGTTCTGGACGTCGAACGTGATCCGCATGATCTCGTGGATTCCGCTGCTCGGCCGCAACGGGCTCGTGAACCTCGCCCTCACACGGTTCCACATCGTCGACAGGCCGGTCGAATGGCTGCTCTACTCGCCGTTCTCGGTGGGGCTCGCCTTCACCCACCTCTTCACCTTCTTCATGGTGGTGCCGATCTTCAACTCGATGATGCGCATCGATCGGCGGCTCATCGAGGCGGCTTACGATTCGGGCGCCTCCGCGTGGCAGACGCTGTGGAATCTGATCATTCCGTTGTCGAAGCCCGGCATCGTCATCGGCTCGATCTTCGTCGTCACCATCGTGATGGGCGATTTCATCACCTTCGACGTGATGGGCGGCGAACAGATCGCATCCGCCGGCAAGGTGGTGGAGACGCGGCTCAACGCGCTGCAGTTCCCACCGGCCGCGGCGAACGCGGTCATTCTCTTAGCCGTGACGCTGCTCATCATCGTCGCCTTGAATCGCATCGTCGACGTGCGCAAGGAGCTCTGAGATGGGCGAGGGCCGCTCTCCCGCCTTCTATTGGCTGGCGGCCTTCTTCGCCGCCTTCGTCCTGTTTCTCTATGGGCCCATGATCGTCATCTTCATCCTGTCGTTCCAAGGTCCGACCGGCGGCTTGACCTTTCCCTTGAACGGCCTCTCGTTCCACTGGTTCGAGCGGCTGTGGCATGGCGGCGGCATCGTCGACATCAGCGGCGCCTTCGAACGCTCGCTCAAGCTTGGGCTGGTAGTGATGATCCTCACCGTCCTGCTGTCGCTGAGCGCCGGCCTCGCGTTCCGCAAGCGTTTCGCCGGCTCGAACCTTCTGTTCTTCGTCGCGGTCGCGAGCCTCATCGTGCCCTCGATTGTCACCTCCCTCGGTATTGCGCTCGAGTTTCGGCTGCTCGACGACTTTCTCAAGAACCATGGGCCCGAGTGGTTGGCCGGCGACTTGAAGACGACGATGGGGACATTCACTTCGGGCCTCGGCGCGCATCTCACCTGGACGCTGCCATTCGGCCTTTTGGTCATGTTCGCGATTTTCAATCGCTTCGACAATCGCTACGAGGAAGCCGCCCGCGACCTCGGCGCGACGCCGTGGCAGACGTTGCGCCACGTCGTCCTGCCCATCATTCTGCCTTCGGTGATCGGGGTCGGGCTGTTCGGCTTTACCCTGTCATGGGATGAGATCGCCCGCTCGAGCCAAGCCATGGGCGAGCACAATACTCTGCCGATGGAATTGCAGGCCCTGACCACGACCGTAACGACTCCCGAGATTTACGCTCTCGGCACGGCGACGACGGGCGTGTCCTTCGCCGTGATCGCGCTAGCGCTATTGGCGATCACGCTCATTCGCTCCCGCCAGGCTCGACACGGATCCGACGCCGGTCAGGCGTAAGACCTGTCAGGCCCGAGCGAAACCAGGCGCACAAACCGCTGACCGCCGCGCTTCACGCCTGGGCGTGAGCAGGCGCTGGGCGACGCTGCGGTCCTTGGCGGCGAGGCCAAGGGCCGTCCAAGACAACATTGGTGTGATGTACAATCTCCACTCGCACGCTGCGTCCTCGCCCGCGGCGAAGTCGTGCAATAACGTTGCCGATTGTTAGGGCTAGCGAATCCAGCGCAAAGCAGTAAGGTGCATCCCGCGCCGCGCAGCTTGGGGGCTCAACTCGTGCTGAACCGCGGGCTTTCGATCGGAACCTAATCGGGGAGACTCTCATGGGCATTGTTACGCGTCGTAGCCTTATTCTGTCGGGCGCCGGTCTGGCGACTGCGGCGTTCGTGGTCCCGGCCGAAGCCGCAACGGGATCGGTCTCCCTGCATATCGCCAGCGCTGGTTTCATCTTCGGGGTGACCGGCGGCAGCGGCACTTTGACGTTCAGGGGGCGTCAATATCCGCTTAACGTCGGCGGGATCAGCGCGGGCGCGTTGGTCGGCGTCTCGGCGACCGATCTGGTTGGTACGGCGTCGAACCTTCATGCGCCGGGCGACATAGCTGGCCTCTACTCGGCCATCGGCGCCGGCATGTCAGTGGCTGGGGGCAGAAGCACCGCGCAGCTCTCCAATGCCAATGGCGTGAGGCTACGCCTTCATGGGCGTCAGGTTGGCTTCAGTTTCTCGATCGACCTCAGTGGGATGAGCATCTCGCTGGCTTAAGCCGCACCCTTCTCGGCTCGAGATGGACCTGCGCCGGCGCGAGTTCGCAGCGCTTATGCTCGGCGGCGCGGCTGCGCTTAGCCTCGCCGGGCGGGCGAGCGCCGAAGACGATCCCCTGCCCTCGTGGAATGCCGGGCCGGCGAAGGATGCAATCGTCAAATTCGTCCATTCGACGACTGACGCCGCAAGCCCAAGCTTCGTGCCGCTTGCGGAGCGGATCGCGACCTTCGACCAGGACGGCACTTTGTGGGTCGAGCATCCGATCTATACGCAGCTCGTCTATTGCTTCGATCGCGTGCCGGGGCTGGTGAAGGCGAAGCCCGAGCTTGCCAAAGTCGAGCCGTTCCGCACCGTGCTGACCGGCGATCGCGAAGCGATCGCAAAGCTCGGTCTTGAGTCCTTGGTCAAGGTCGTCGCCGCGACCTTGACCGGTATGGACGTCGACACGTTCCGCGACGAAGTCGCGAAATGGATCGCTGAGGCGCGCGATCCGCGCTGGAAGCGGCCTTACACCGATCTCGTCTATGCCCCACAAATCGAACTTCTCAAATATCTCCGCAGCGTCGGTTACCGCGCGTTCATCGTCACCGGCGGCGGGCAGGACTTCGTGCGCGTCTATTCGGAGCGTGTTTACGGCATTCCGCCGGAGCAGGTGGTCGGCAGCGCGGGCGCCGTCAGCTATCAATATGGCGCGAAAGGGCCGGTGCTGATCAAGGAGCCGAAGCTCCTGCTCAACGACGACAACGCCGGCAAGCCCGAGGGCATTCACCTCATGATTGGGCGGAGGCCTTATTTTGCCTTCGGCAATTCGACCGGCGATAGGCAGATGCTCGAATATACCAAGGCCGGCGGCGGCGTGCGGCTTGCGATGCTGGCGCTGCACGACGACGGCGCGCGCGAATACGCCTACGGGCCCGCCCAGGGCCTGCCCGACACGAAAGTCGGCCGGTTTACCCCGCAGCTCTACGACGAGGCGACCAAGGACGGTTGGATCGTCGTCAGCATGAAAAACGACTGGAAGCGCATTTTCGCGTTCGACTAGGCGTCGGCGCTGCTCGCGCCTTCACCACCGGATCAGCGCCGCGCCCCAGGTGAAGCCCCCGCCCATTGCTTCAATCATCACGAGATCGCCGGGCTTGATGCGCCCGTCCTTGACGGCGACGTCGATCGCGAGCGGAATCGAGGCGGCGGACGTGTTGCCGTGCTGGTCGACCGTGACGATCACCTTGTCGCGCGCAATGCCTAGCTTGTCCGCGGACGCGTCGATGATGCGGCGGTTTGCCTGATGCGGCACGAACCAGTCGATCTCGTCCGCCGTGACGCCGGCGTCGGCGAAGCATCCCTGGATCACGTCGGTCACCATGCCGACCGCGTGGCGGAACACCTCCTTGCCTTCCATGCGCAAATGGCCGACCGTCAGGGTCGTTGACGGTCCACCGTCGACGTAAAGCTTTTCGCGATGCCGGCCGTCCGCGCGCAGGCGGGATGCGATCACGCCGGGCGAGGCGAGCCGGCTGTCGCTGTCGCGCGCCTCGAGCACGATCGCCCCCGCCCCATCGCCGAACAGGACGCAGGTTGTGCGGTCGCTCCAGTCCAAGAGGCGCGAAAAAGTCTCCGCGCCAATGACCAGCGCGCGCTTGTGTGAGCCGGAACGCAGGAATTTTTCCGCCGTCACGACCGCGTAGACAAAGCCGGTGCAGACCGCCTGCAGGTCGAAAGCGGCGCCCTCGACGATGCCAAGTTCGGCCTGAACCTGAGTAGCGACCGCGGGAAACGTGTAATCGGGGGTCGATGTCGCGACGATGACGAGATCGATGTCAACGGCCTTAAGCCCGCCGCTGCGCAACGCCGCCTGAGCCGCCTTGACCGCCAGCGACGACGTGGTTTCGCCGGGGCCGGCCACATAGCGCTGGCGGATGCCGGTGCGCTGCACGATCCATTCGTCCGACGTATCGACTCTCGTCGCCAGCTCGACGTTCGAAACGGCGTGCGCGGGTAGCGCTGAGCCGACGCCGCGTACGCAGACGCGGATCGACGCTGGCGCGCCGCCACGGGACGCTTCCAGTTCGGCGCGGCGCGCGCGACGGACGCTCGTTGGCGGGGATGCAAGGCTCATGAAGGGGAATTTTCCCTAATCAAGACTGGGCGGCGCGCGAACGCGCGCGCATGGGACGGAAGCCGTTGGCGTGGGCGATCATTTCCCGAATCTTGCCGAGCAATTCCTGACGCACCATGTCATAAGCCAATTCCACTGCGCCGGCGTAGCTTTCGGCGTCCGCGCCGCCATGGGCCTTGATGACGACGCCGTCAAGCCCCAAAAAGACGCCGCCGCTGGCGCGGGGAGCCATCTTGGCGCGCAGCGCTGCGATCGCCCTGCGCGCAAACAGGAAACCGACGCGTGATATGAGGTCGTGGCTCATGGCGTCGCGCATATATTGGCCGAGCTGCCTCGCGGTGCCCTCGGCCGTTTTGAGCGCGATATTGCCGGTGAAGCCTTCGGTGACGAAAACGTCGACGGCGCCTTTGCCCAGATCGTCGCCTTCGACGAAGCCCTGATAGCGCATGTTGGGCAGGTTGGCCTCGCGCAGGACGCGTCCCGCCGCCTTCACCTCTTCGACGCCCTTGATCTCTTCGGTCCCGACATTGAGAAGACCGACAGTGGGCGAGTCGATGTGGAATACAATTCGCGCCATCGCCGCACCCATCACCGCCAGATCGACCAGATGCTGCGCGTCGCCGCCGATGGTCGCGCCGACGTCGAGCACGATCGATTCGCCGCGCAGCGTCGGCCACATCGCCGCAATCGCGGGCCGCTCGATCGGCGCCATCGTGTGCAGACAGAACTTCGCCATTGCCATCAAGGCGCCGGTGTTGCCGGCGGAGACAGCGCAGTCGGCCGCGCCCGATTTCACGGCTTCGATCGCCTGCCACATCGACGAGACGCGTCGCCCGGTGCGTAGCGCCTGGCTCGGCTTGTCGCTCATCTTGACCGCGACGTCGGTATGAAAAACCTGCGACTTGGCGGCCAGCGTGGGATAACGCGCCAGGATGGGCCTGATCGCCTTTTCGTCGCCATAGAGGAGAAACTCGACGTCGGGACGGCGTTCGAGCGCGACCGCCGCGGCAGGCAGGACGATCGTCGGCCCGTGATCGCCCCCCATTGCGTCCAACGCTATACGAATGTCGCCCGCCATTCCTTGTCCGACCGCCCGGGGCCGCGTTGCCCGGGGGCGCGGCGCGGCGCGACAATAGCGGCTCCGCGGCGCAAGGCAACGCAAGAAACTACTTGCTGGTTGCAGCCAACATTTGACTGGGCGGAGCGGGATGCCGCGCGATCGGCGGAATGTTCGCGACGCGTATAGGCTTTGACCGCAGCGAATTCGACACCAAAGCCGTTGCAGCCAAAATTCGTCATTGCGCAGCGCCGCAGAAGGGAGCGGCGCGCTCGTTTATCCGAAGCATCCCTTGGCGAAAGACTGGCGCGCTGTCGCAGGGCTATGGGGCCTCGGCGATTCGCTGCAATCGCCGTCTCGCGGCCCAGGTTCGCCCGTCAATCGGTGAAGCTCGCCGGTCCCCGTCGTTCGCCCCAGCTATTCCTCGGCCATTGCGAGAGCGATCTTCTGGGAAATGTATCCGAGCACCGCGCCGATGATCAGGGAGATCACGCCAACGACGAACGGGTTTTCGAGCGAGGCCGAGGTGACCGCGCCAAGCTTGTTGCCTGTCAAGGCGAGACCGGCGACAGCCGCGTATCCGAGCACGCCAGCCGGAATGTCGCTCAGAGCAGGCGCCTTGGCGGCGTAGACGAGAATGAAAACCGTTATCAAGACGCATATCGCGGCCCAGAGCGGAACGCCGAGCGTGCCGCCAAGCGGGACCTGAGTGACGAGCAGCAGCGCGATCAAGGCCATGATCGCGCCGAATATATTGTTCGTGAGCGCCTTGGTGAGCCCCGCCTCCTTGCCGCCACAGTGATAGAATGTCGCCCAGCCAATGAACGCAACCCAGATTTGAATGCCCATGCCGATCGGCGACAAGAGGACATACGTCGCGATGCCTCCGAGCACGCCGATGCTGACCGCCAATGCAGTAATGAGATCCATAGGTTCCCTCCCTCGTCGCCACGCGCTCACCCAATTTTGAGTTGCGCAAGCTTGGCACGGAGCGAGTGCGTGGCCCCGTGTGGTTACGACGTTAACCTGTGGCTAACTTTTATGCAATGCCGTAAGCCTGCCATCCACTGGTAACATTCTTGCCCTAATTGGAACCCGGTTTGTCCCACTGGGCCAGCGCCGAAAACGGCGAATCGATTGGCTCTGAATTCGTGCGCTCCTCGTTCAAGACTGCGCCGGGCTTGCGCGGATAGGGATCGAGGCCGAGGGCGAAGAACTCGGCGGCGAGAGCGCCAAGATCGATTTTTCCGTCGATGATGGGATCGGGCTCGTCTTGGTCCGCGAGCGCAAACGCCTGCGCTTCCTGCGCCGACGACTTGGGATCGGCCGCTGTCGGCGGGGCAAACCGCACGT
>Ga0209624_10003274_pt1 | contig 11525 bp, 8 predicted proteins | sample JacPinW_OM2H0_O1_FD_188565 | JGI IMG/M metagenome (GOLD analysis project Ga0209624, IMG submission 188565) | Forest soil microbial communities from Algoma, Ontario, Canada - Jack Pine, Ontario site 1_JW_OM2H0_O1 (SPAdes) (version 2) | ecosystem: Environmental > Terrestrial > Soil > Boreal... | reverse complement strand
CCCCCAGGAGGCTGAATGGAATCAGCGACGCGTCTTGCTTGTGAAAGATGACAGACGCCTCTGGCTGTCCAGCCCACCCCACAAGACAGTTTCGCCGGAAGTGAGTTCCGGTTGAACGGCGGCTGCGGGGTTCGGATTGATTTGTGGCATGTATCCAAGCGTAAGACAATTCGAAACCGGCGTGCGGCAGTACAGACGCGGGTGTGTGCAGAGATTCGACTGATCGGGATGGGAACGTCAGCAAACGTCGAGTTGATTGTGTAAGCGAGTCGCCGTCGAAATTCGTCGCGCGAAACCAGCTGGACGAGGCCTGAGTCAAGATCTTGCATGCGTCGGGCGATTGAGGCGTCCCAGACGGCTTCAACCGATTCGTCTTTGGCGTGAACTGGCTTTCGATTATAGAACCGGCCAGTTCTGCGCGGTCTGGCACCGCGAGCTCGACGGCCGTCTGGGAGAATATACGCCGCGGACGGCCGCGAGCTGCGGCCTCACCGGAATCATGCTGGGGGAAGGAACCGAGCGGATGAGTTTACGCCCTCACCAGGCCCAGGAATTGGCGGGGGTCGTTGGCGAAGCCGGGGAAGACTGTGCCGAGGTCGCGGTCGCCTAGGTGCTTGTTGATGATTTCGCCTAGGACGCTCCGATAGTCTGTCGTGAGCGCCAGGTCGCGGCCTTGATTTAGTTGGGCTTCGCTTAGGCCGGGCCAGCGCGTGTAGACTTTGCCGCCTCGGATGTCGCCGCCCATTACGAACATGCAGTTGGCGTGGCCGTGGTCGGTGCCGCGGTTGCCATTTTCGTGCGCGGTGCGGCCAAATTCGGACATGCTCACGAAAACGACGTCGCCCATGCGATCGCCCATATCTTGATGGAACGCGGCGACTCCCTGCCCCAGATCGCGCAGCAGATTCGAGAGCTGGCCCTGCACCCCGCCTTCGTTGACGTGATGATCCCAGCCGCCGCTATCTAAGAATGCAACTTCCAGACCGACATCTGCTTTGAACAGCTCCGCAATTTCCTGCAGGCTTTGGCCGAAACGATTCTTGGGATACTCCGCGCCATTTTCGGGTTGGTACTTGTCGGGATTTATTTTTTTGAGCTGGTCAATCGCTTCGAAAGTTTCCGTGCCTACCCCGCGCAATGCGTGATCCACCGTTTGCGCGTACATCGCTTCGAAGCCGCCTTCGGTGGTTTGCTGCGGGCCGTTCATTTTGAATTGTTTGAGGTCGGGTATGGCGACGGCGGAAGCGCTGCCTTGCAATGTGCGTGGAAGATAGGGGCCGAAGGCTACTGCACGAAATGGCGTCGGCCTTTCTTCGGGCATGGTTTGCAAGGTTCGGTTGAGCCAGCCGTCATCGGTGGCTTTCCGGCCCGGAGTGCCGGATTCCATGAAATCCTGCGCGTCGAAGTGGGAGCGCGTGGGATCCGGCGACCCGACGGCCTGCACGATGGCGAGTTGGCCGTTGCGAAACAGTGGAAGCATGGGCGCGAGGCTGGGATGCAGGCCAAAAAAACCGTCGAGATCGAGCGCGGCCTCGCTGCTGCCCTGGCGGGGTTGGGGAATCGCGATGGTGGGGCGCATGCGGTAGTAGTTTGGTTCGCCGAAGGGGACGACGACGTTGAGGCCGTCCATGGCGCCACGTTGGAAGAGGACTACCATTTTCTTTTTATTGGGCGCGGGAGTGCCGACTACCGCCCGCTGCAGGAAGGATGGGAGAGCGGCCATGCCGAGCATGGCGACGCCGCCGTTTTTTAGAAAATATCGGCGCGAGATGTTCATTGCGGTGCTCCTATATTGCCTGCGCGCTAGCGGCGCTGAAATTCCGGGGTGCCTAGCACCAGGCCTACTACCAGGCCTTCGTTTACTTGCTTGACTGGATCATCGAGGCGCGCTTGGAGAATCTGCGGATCTTTCAGGCGAGCTTCGAGCGTTGCTTGGGTGGACGGCGTGATCTGACCATCTAGAAAAATTTGAATGGAACGGGCTAGGGCTGCGCTGGGATCTTTGGAGGCCTCTGCGCCGAGCATCGGATTCAGATCTACGGTGGCGCCGCCCATCTTGTCTCCGGCGAAGGCGAGCGCGAAATTCAGGCGGTTCAGCAGTGCGCCGGTGTTCACCCAGGTTTCGGCTTTATCGGAATATCCTGTGGGTGGCTGGCAGAGATAGAGCGGCTCGCCCATGCGTCCAACCCATTGCGTCAGAGGCAGAGTGATGGTGGATTCCGCGTTCAGCGCGCGGGAGGTGCTGGCGACGAGTTCGAAGGGCGTCTTAACTTTCGAGCGGTATGCATCTTTGGACCAGAATTCCGGCGAGTAAACCATGGTGCGCAGCACGGTGCGGATGTCGCCGTTGCTTGCGGTGAAACTTTTCGCCATACGCGCAACCAGAGGCGCAGGGGGATTGTCTGAAACGAAGTGCCGCGCCAGTTCCGTGGAAATGAATCTTGCGGTTGCCGGCTGGCCCGCCAGCATTTTCAGAGCTTCTTCGCCGTCTTTTTCGCCGTGGTAATTAAAGGCGCGGCCCATCACGACTTTTTTGGCTTGGTCGTGGATTTTCTCGTCGAAGAAAAATTGCGGATCTTTGCGCGGTTCGTGAATCGTCCAACCCGTCAGGCACTCGGCCATCTGAATCACGTCCTGCTGCGTGTAGCCAGCGTCCACGCCGACGGTGTGGAGCTCCATCACTTCCCTGCCGTAATTTTCATTCAGTCCGCGGTCGGGTTTCTTGGGCGCGGCGTTCGGCGCGGGGAGGGGGCCGCTCGTGGCCGGCCCCGGAAACGTGCCGGGCGTGGGCATGGACCCGCCCGCGAATGCTCCTTGGTAGCGCGCGCGGCGAAAATTTTTCAGCGCTTCCTGGCGCGCGACAGCGGCAGGGTCGGCGCTCAAATAATTGTCGAGGAAGTAGAGCATCGCAGGGCTTTTCGCGGTGGCAAGCAGCAGCTCCGAGAATTTGCCCATGGCGTGCGGACGAATCGTGTCGCGCTCGTAGGCGGTCAGGAACCACTTGCCGTCGCCCTTGTTCGCGAAAACATTGAAATGGTTGAACCAGAAATCTTCCAACACGGCCTCGAGCTGGCGATTGCTGTAAACGGCGCGGTCCACCTTGGCCATGGAAAGTTCGGCGACGATGCGATTGGGGCCTTGCAGCTTGGCTAATTGTTGCTGGGCTTTATCGAGATTGTCGTTGCCGGTGACGATGATTTGCGATTCGGCTTGCTGCTGCTTGGCTTTCTGTTGGTCTTCGTATTGTTGCTTGGCTTGTTCTTTGCTGAGTCCCTGTTGCTTGGCATTCTGATCCGGATGCGGAAATTCTTCGAGCAGGCGCTTGGAAGACATGGCCAGCGTCGGATAGCGCTCCAGACGCAGATTCAGGTCCGCGTCGTTGATTGTTTCTGGATGCAGTTGCTGCTCGATCCATTTTTCCAGACCCATTCGCCGGACTTGCTCGACGTCTCCGGGGCGCGGGCCATAAGCGAGGCGATTCATCGCGTGGAGGATGGCTTCGTCTTCGGTGAGTTCGGTGATGGGGAGTTTGCCTTTGAATTTCTTGTCGAGAGTGATGTGTTCTGTCGCGGCACTGGAATTCACAGTGGGCTGGGTGCCGGATTGATTCTGGTTTGCGGCGCTGGCGTGCGGGACCGATATTGCAAAACCGAGGCCCAGAACGGCTGCGAGAAGCGCAACGCCAGGAGCATCCAGGCGGTTGCGAGTCGGAAGGATTTTAGCTTTTTGCACTGCAGCGGCCTCAGAGCGCACGATGCGCTGAGTAACGACCAAAGGGTTTCGTTGCTCGCAGTTAGTTTAACCCCGGCGGTGAGTAAAAGTTGCAGGCGCAGCCTAGTGGTCAACAAGCGGCGGAGCATTTGTCCGGCGAAGCGGCCGCTGGAGCTTAGCCCAGCAAGGTGTGGCTGAGGCGTTTGAGGGACTCCGCGGACTGATAGGATTCGGCGTTGTAGGCTGCGCCGAGCAGGACCACTACGGCGGTCAAGTACATCCAGAGGAGCAAGCCGATTGCGGCTGCGAGGCCGCCGTAGACGACGTCGTAGGGCATTCTGCGCACGTAGAAGCCGAAGAGCACGTCAACCACCCACCACAGGACCGTCGAGACGATTGCGCCAGGAAGCAAACTCATGAATCCGCGACGGCCCGGGCAGCCGATGCGATAGAGGAGCACGAGAGCGAACATGGATAGGACGAAGACGACGATTGCCTGGAATACGACCTCCACGTCGTGAATCAGAATAGGCTGGCCGATTTGGCTGACGAGCCAGGCGCGGGCCTGTTTGCCGAAAACGGTGAGAATCACGACGACGGCGGTGGGGGCGATCGTCAGCAGCAGCAACAGGAGCGCGCGCAGGTGGACGCGCCAGTAGCCGCCACGCAGCGGATCAGCTTCGATGATGCGGAAACCTTCGATGAAGCCGACCATGACCTGCGAGCCGGCGACCAGAGTGCCGCCCAAACCGAGCAGGAACCACTTCCAGGGGTGCGTGCCCTTGCGCACGAAATATTGGGTGACGACGTCGTCACTGCCGGGCGGGAGGATCAGCTTCAACCGTTCGGGGACCTCGCGCAACGCGCCGTGGAAGGACTCGGTACTGCTGATCACACCCAGCGCCAGAAGTAGCATGGGGAAAAAGGCCAGGAACATGTTGAAGGCGATGGCCTGGCTGAGGGTGATGCAGTCTGGAAAGATGCGGCCGAGGCCACGGAATAAATTTTTCAGTAGTTGGTCCATTAGGTCGCCCGCGGGATTATACGGTTAGTGCGCGTGAATCGTGCGAGATTTTTGGAAGCCGTTACGGTGCCCACCTCAGGCGGCGAATTGCACGGAAAATTGCTGAGGTCGAGCGCCGGTTTCGGGCAAACATTCGACCGAAGGTGGCCAAAGCTTCCCGTGTTCGTCCGCGAACACCGAATGCGTTCCGTCCATCTGAAATAATCGAAAGGTGATACGCGTCCCGTCGGCCAACGTTTGGCTACGCTCGATCTCGATTGGGATTCTCAGGGGAACGGTTTGGTACCAGAGATTTGGAGATCCCCAGGATATGGGGAGTTACGCTTCTCCGATAAACGGTCCGGCCCGCGCACGGGCAGCACAGAAACGCGCCCGACAAACCCCGGTTGGAACCCGACGCCGCGCTGTTTCAGGTGCCTGCAGACGATGCGATCCAAGCTCAATAACGCGCTGCCTGCTCGGGTTTACCGCCCTGCCATACCGGCCTGGCATCCCGCTGTTGCGCTAGTTGTATCGGCCAACGCGACCCGGAATTACTGGGCTCTCCCGCTGCGGCTGGCTTGCCGCTTTTCGTGGCGCAGAGTAAACTTTGCAGACGATTGGCGCGAATTGCGGCGGACGGGAGGAATTTGATGTCTCGTATCGTGCGTTGTGGACTGATTCAGGTTCATTGCGAGTGGTCGCCGGAGAAGTATTCAATTCGCGACATTTCCAAGAAGATGGTGGAAAAGCACGAGAAGCTCATTCATGAGGCGGCGAAGAAGAAAACGCAGATTTTGTGTTTGCAGGAACTTTTCAACGGCCCTTATTTCTGCGCGGAGCAGCAGGCGCGTTGGTATGAGATGACCGAGCCGATTCCGGACGGCCCGACCGTGGAGCGGATGCAGAAGCTGGCCAAGAAATATGGGATGGCGATCGTGGTTCCCGTGTACGAGCGCGAAATGACGGGGCTTTTTTACAACACGGCCGCGGTGATTGATGCCGATGGAAAATATCTGGGGAAATATCGCAAGCATCATATTCCGCAGGTGGCGCCGGGATTTTGGGAGAAATTTTACTTTACGCCGGGGAATACGGGCTATCTTACCTTTCAGACAAAGTTTGCGCGGATTGGTGTTTATATCTGCTACGACCGGCATTTTCCTGAAGGAGCGCGGGTGTTGGGCCTGAATGGGGCCGAGATTGTGTTCAATCCGTCGGCGACCGTGGCGGGGTTGAGCGAATACTTGTGGGAGTTGGAGCAGCCGGCGCACGCGGTGGCGAACGGTTACTTTGTAGGCGCAATCAATCGCGTGGGCAAGGAAGCACCGTGGAATATCGGCGAGTTTTACGGCAAGAGTTATTTTTGCAATCCGCGCGGCAAGATAATTGCGCAGGCGAGCCGGGACAAGGATGAGGTGCTCGTTGCTGATTTGGATTTAGGCGAGATGGATCAGGTGCGCCAAACGTGGCAGTTTTATCGCGATCGTCGACCGGAGTCGTACGGAGAGATCACTCGGACGCATGCGGGCGCGAAAGCGGTCGATGCCGCAGATTAAGTGAGCGGGAAAAGTCACGCAAGCAAAGGAAAGGGCCGACTGAGATGACGACTACGCCGAAAGTGGTGCCGACGCGGAGTGAAGAGGTGGTGCGGAAGCATAAGGAGTTTATCTGGCCTTCGGTGACGAATTATTACCAGCATCCCTTGGTGGCCGACCACGCTTCCATGCAATACCTGTGGGACATCGAGGGCAACAAGTACCTCGATTTCTTCGGCGGGATCGTGACCATCGGCGTGGGGCATTGCCATCCGAAGGTAACGGAGAAGATCAAGGCGCAGGTGGACAAGCTGCAGCACACTTCGACGCTTTTTCCGAACGAAGCGGTGGTGGCGCTGGCGGAAAAATTGGCAGAAATTACGCCGGGGAAACTGCAGAAGAGCTTTTTCACCAGTTCGGGCACTGAGGCGAATGAGGCGGCGATCATGCTTTCACGGATGGCTTCGCCCAGTTACGACATCGTGGCGCTGCGGCACGCTTATTCGGGCGGATCGGCTCTGGCCAAGTCGGTGACTGCGCAATCAGCTTGGCGCAAGGGCGGAGTGATCAGCGTGGGGATTTCGCATGCGGTGAATCCTTATTGTTATCGCTGCCCTTTGCACCTGACCTATCCCTCGTGCAACGTGGCTTGCGCAAATGACGTGGAGAGCGTGATTCAGACCACTACCAGCGGATCGATTGCGGCGTTTATCGCAGAGCCGATACAGGGCGTGGGCGGCTTCATTACTCCGCCGCCGGAATATTTCAAGATTGTGTACCGTATTGTGAAAAATTACGGTGGGCAATATATCTCGGACGAAGTGCAGACGGGGTGGGGGCGCACCGGAAAAAAATGGTGGGGGATCGAGCAGTGGGAAGTAACGCCGGATATTATTACATCGGCGAAGAGCATGGCGAATGGCGTGCCGGTAGGCTTGACGATCACTACCGCGGAACTGGCGGACAAGTTTCAGGGATTGAATATCGCAACGTTCGGCGGGAATCCCGTGACGTCAGTCGCGGCGCGGGCGGTGATTGAAGTGATCGAAGAAGAAAATCTGCGCGAGAATACTTTCGTGGTGGGCAGTTACTTCCGCAAGAAACTGGAAGAACTGCAGCAGAAGTATCCGTTGATTGGCGATGCGCGCGGCATGGGCATGATGCAGGCGTTGGAGCTGGTGAAGGACCGTCAGACGAAGGAGCCTGCTCCGCAAGAGACGAATCAGATTCTGGAACGCACGCGCGCGAATGGTTTGCTGGTGGGCAAGGGCGGGATGTATGGGAATGTGATTCGCATGGCTCCGCCGATGAATATTTCGAAGGCGGATGTGGATGAGGGGATCCGGCTGCTGGACAAATCGTTCGCTGAGGTTCGCCTATAGCGATGCAAGCTGCGGACAACGTCGAGGGGATGGGGGTTAGGTTCGGGCTGGCGGGGGGGTTTTCCTGTTGGTTCTCGCGGCGTTTCAAGTTTTGGTTATTTGGAAATTGATCGGGGAGCCTTCTGCGGCCAGATGGACGCTTGCTTGCCTCGCCGCGCCCCTCAGCGGAGTGTTACTTACGGGGCTGCACGGCCTCGCGACAAGAGTCAATCCGACTGGAAAAATGTTCCTGTGGGCTTTGGTTTTGCTCGTCAGCGTCCTGGGAGTTGATATCTTCAAGCTGTTGCACCACTCCCTGACGAAGGATCCTTTCTGGACCGTGTTTACCGGCGGCTCGTGGGTCGTAATCTTTACCTTTTGGATTCGGCGCCATCGGTTTGAGTTTAAAACAAAGACACCCAAGGCAATCCACCGAGTCTGTTTTGCGAGATTAGGACGGAGAGTGTAATGGCCACGGCGATAACGACGGATCAGCTTTGTCGGAATTACATTGATGGACAGTGGGTGGAGTCGAAGTCCGCCAAGATTGTGGAGCGGCGGAACCCCGCTAACACGGAGGAGGTGGTGGCGCGCATACCGCTTTCGACGCGGCAGGAAATGAAAGAAGCTATCGTGGCGGCCAAGGCGGCCTTTCCTGCCTGGCGGGAGATGCCAGCGCCGAATCGCGGCAAGATACTTTTTGCGGCGACGCGGATGATGCAAGAACAGAAGGAAGCGTTGGCGCGGCTGCTGACGCGCGAGGAAGGTAAGGCGCTGAAGGATTCGTTGGGCGAAGTGCAGCGGGCTATCAATATTCTGGAATTCATGGCGGGCGAGGCGCGGCGGTTAAATGGCGAAACGCTGACAAGCGAACTGCCTAAGAATTTTTCTTACACGATACGCCAGCCGCTGGGAGTGGTGGGCGCGATCACTCCGTGGAATTTTCCCGTGGCGATTCCGGTATGGAAAATCGCGCCGGCACTGGTGTGCGGGAATACGGTGGTGTTCAAGCCGGCGACGTTGACGCCGCTGACGGCAATGAAGACCGTGGAGATTTTCGAACAGGCGGGATTGCCGGCGGGCGTGCTGAACCTGGTGATGGGTTCGGGGCGCGAAACCGGCGATGAGCTGGTGCAGAATCCGCACGTGCACGGGCTCTCGTTTACCGGATCGAATCAGGTAGGTTGCGCGCTGTACGCTTCGGGCGCGGCGCACTTGAAGAAAATTCAGTGCGAGATGGGCGGCAAGAATCCAGTGGTGGTGCTGGCGGACGCGGATTTGCAGTTGGCGATGGAGTCGGTGCTCTCTGGCGCGTTTGCTTCGACGGGGCAGCGCTGTACGGCGACGAGCCGCGTGGTGATTGAGGAGAGCGTCGCGGACCAATTCGTCCAGATGCTGACGGCCCGCGCCAGGAAATATGTCGTGGGCGATGGGTTGGAGGCGGGGACGGACATGGGACCGTCGGTGGACGAGAGCCAGTTTAACACGGTGCTGAAATATATTGAGATTGGGAAGGGCGAAGGCGAACTTTTGTGCGGCGGCGAGCGGCTGACCGGGGCGCGTTACGATAAGGGTTGGTTTGTGGCGCCTACTGTGTTCGATCATGTATCGTGGGACAGCAAGCTAGCGCAGGAAGAAATTTTCGGCCCGGTGTTGAGCGTGATCCGCGTCAAGGGGTTTGACGAGGCCCTGCAGGTAGCGAATTCGGTGCGCTATGGCCTTTCCAGTTCGATTTATTCGACGGACTCGAACAAGATTTTTGAGTTTGTGGATAAGATCGAGACGGGGATGACGCATGTGAATTCGCCGACGGTCGGAGGCGAGGCTCATGTGCCGTTTGGCGGGGCGAAGGATAGCAGCGTGGGTCCGCGCGAGGTGGGTCATGCGGCCATTGATTTTTATACCGACCTCAAGATCGTTTACATTGATTACACGGGGCGCAAGCGCGAGTCGAGCCTTTATTAGCAGAGTAGAAGCGACGGATTCTGCTGCGGGGACCAAGTCAAAGGCGCCCAGCTGAAGCTCGCCGCTACAACTTCAAAACCTAGACGAGCAGAAACGCGTGGGCACTTACCTGGCTGGATTATTCGATCGCGAAATTTATTTGGACATCGAGTCGCTGCGGCTTTCGAGCGAGGTGCATGGGGTTGGGCGAACATCCGCGCGTTCGGTTTGGCCGTGGCGATCACTTAGGATAAGGAGAAAGCGTTCCGGCGGTCGTTTGAAGAAGATGTGCTCGAATTGATTACGAAGCTGGACCAGTTTACGCACGTGATCACAATTAATGGCAACCGCTTCGATGTCGAGGTGTAGCGTGCTCACGCGCCGGTCGCAGGGCTGCGCAAGTGGTCGCTGGATATTCACGAAATGCCGCGCAAGCAGCCGGGGCGTGAAGCTCGATTAATTGGCGAAAGACACGCTGGGGACCGCCAACAGTGGCAACGGGCTGGACGCGGTGAAGTGGTGGCGCGCGGGGCGGGCGGGCCGAGGGATTCGCGGTGATTTCTGCGAAACAAGTGCGGGTGAAATGGGGATCGATTTGCTGAAGGTGTCGGCGCGACGGAAATCTTCGGGTCGGTGCGATTTGTATGGGTTCAATCGCGCGGCGTTGCGGCTTCTGGCGATGATTTGCGCACTTGCGTTTGTCGCTAGCGCTGGGGCTAGCGACAACGAGCGCTTTCTGTGGAAATCGGTGGGGCGCGCCCAGTTGAAGCTCGAAGATAAGACGCCGCTGGCCTGGAACGTTTATCAAACTGAAAAGAAAAAACAGGCGAACCTGGTTCTGGTGCAGCTGGGGCGGCGATATCTGGCGCTGGACATCAAGGGGAAGGTCGCTTACTACGTGTTTTCTTCGGATCTGCAGGCAAAGGGTGCGGATTTTGAAAGCGGGGATTTGTTTGTTCCGTCGCGCGTGATGCCGACTACAGCTTGGACCGTGCGCGACGTGGGACCGGCGGAAATGATTAAGCTGACGCTGGGAGATTATGGCCGGGCGCTGGACGTGGAATTGCCGCACATGCCGGACTTGCGTGCGTTTTACTGATTCGCGCGCGTGGTTTTTTGTTCCCAAGCGCTGATCGAGCCGCCCCAGTCAATCATCTACGCTGATGAGCCCGCTGCATTGATGCGCCCCTGCGGGAGGCGTCGATGGAGCTGCTTGCCGGCAGAGAATCCCAGTCGGGCTTCGTCGCGCCTTCCAGATAACGCAGGAGGTAATCCTCGAGACGTTGCGCGGTATAGACGTTATATCCGGTAATGTGATTGTGATTCGCCATGCAAATCAGATCGAAATCCGTGTTCGCTTTCTGGAATGCGTCCAGGAGTCGAAGGTTGGTTCCGGGCAAAGCGTTCTCGAGACCGAGGACGCATTTGCCCCGCCGGGCCAGATGCCTTTTGAGCTGAAGCAGGCGAGTCCCACGGATGTCCTCACGAGTGCCACGAATATGAACGAACCTAGAAATCGTTACGCACGACTGTTCCCCCCTTCATGACAAACTTCACATGCTCCAGCGCGTGGATATCCTCGAGGGGATTCTGTTCCACGGCGACGATGTCGGCCTGTTTGCCGGCCTCGAGAGTGCCGGTTTCCTTGTCAATTCCGAGCAGGGTGGCGGGATTGATGGTCGCCGCTTGAATGGCCTGGAAGGGAGTGAGACCAAGGCTCACAAGCAAAGGAAATTCGCGAGGCACGAACTGCTCGTCGAAGATGGTGTCGCTGCCAAAACAAATCTTCACTCCCGCGGCAAAGGCGGCACGAAGGTGGCGGTCGCGTTCGGCAATCATGGCCTTGCCTTTGTCGATACTCGCTTGGGGGAAGCCCATCTTGGGACCTTCTTCCACGATGTAATTCAAAACGTAAAGCGTGGGGATCAGATAGGTACCCTTGTCCTTCATCATGCGAATTGTTTCGTC